>Ga0316198_10002649_pt1 | contig 10792 bp, 9 predicted proteins | sample OudBieAanoxic_MG_FD_204935 | JGI IMG/M metagenome (GOLD analysis project Ga0316198, IMG submission 204935) | Coastal sediment microbial communities from Oude Bieten Haven, Netherlands - site A anoxic | ecosystem: Environmental > Aquatic > Marine > Coastal > Sediment | place: Netherlands... | reverse complement strand
GGGGAGGGTGCCCGAGCGCAGCGAGGGCGGGAGGGGGCGGCCTGGGAGCCCGAATGGTGAATATGAGGTCTGGCTCCAGGGTGCCCGAGCGCAGCGAGGGCGGGAGGGGGCGGCCTGGGAGCCCGAGTCGTCACGATGAGGTCCGACGCGGACCTCGGCTCACAACTCACTCAGCCCCCTCCGCTGCGCTCCGGCCTGATGGCCGGATGCTCGCGCCTCCCCCACTCCGTCGGAGAGGCGAAGACCTTGCGGAGATGAGGCCTGACGCTCCGGCCTACTCCGCGATCTGGTAGATGCCGTCTGCGCCTTGTTGAACAAGGCCTTCCGTTGAGAGGTCGTTGATCGCAGCTTCCACCTCGCTCGGTGAGAAGCCGGTTTGTTGGACGATGTCGTCGACAGTGGCAGTGTGTCGCACCAGCGTACGGATGATGGCCCCGCGCAATTGCCGGGCCGAACCTTCAAAGCGCCCCTGCGCAGTTGGCGGGGTGTACGCGGCCGGGCCCGAGCACCAATCCCGGACGGGGCAGACCGTGCATCGAGGACGTTTCGGGACACACACCGTGGCACCAAGATCCATCATCGCCTGGTTCCAGACACCAGCCGGTTGACCGAGCGCCGTCTCCGCGGCTGCATTGAGCGCTGCGCCGTGGAGCGACTCGCCGTGCCAACGGCTTAGAACTCGCCGAAGGTTTGTGTCAACGGCCGGAACCTGCGCGCCGAATGCAAAGGAGGCGACCGCCGCTGCGGTGTACGGACCTACACCCGGCAAATCGGAGAGGGTCTCGGGCGTGGTAGGCCACCCGTCAGCTTCGATGATCCGTGCAGCCTCGCGGAGCCGGAGCGCACGGGTGTTGTAGCCGAGGCCGGTCCAGGTGTCGAGCACGTCCTGCAACACGGCAGACGCGAGCGACTCGACGGTGGGGAATCGTGTGACGAACCGGTCGTAGAAAGAGACCACACGCGATGCTTGCGTCTGCTGGAGCATGATCTCCGAAACGAGAATCCTGTAGGGATCGGTCTCGTCTCGCCACGGCAGAATTCGCTGCTGGTGCGCATACCAGGCGAGCAACGCGGCGTTGCGCACGTCATCCAGCGGGACCACGGTCACGGTGCGGCGGTTGTCGTCGTTGTAGACGAAGTTGTGGTTGTGGACGAGGTCGTGGTTGTCGGCTGAGCCTTGCCGAGGAACAGCCCCACGGAGGAGCCGTCGTCGACAGCGGTTCCAAACGGAGGATCCTGGTCGACCACCCTGCCGACGAGATTTGGATCGGCGACTTCGATCTCACCTTGGAAGACGGCGATGAGGCCGGCTTCAGAGGCACGCGCCTCTGCCTGGCTCTGGTCATCTCCACTGAAGTCGGGCACGGTGACCTTACGGAGAACGCCAACCTTGACGAGGACCTCGGTCCCGGCCTCAACGGTCGATCCGGTGCTCGGATTCTGTTCGGCTACGACGCCTGCAAGACCGCTCACAGCGCTCACGTCGACGTTTCCGCTATTCACCAACACCAGGTTCGCTTCAGTTGCCAGTGTTGTTGCCTCGTTGAGCGACTTGCCAACGAGGCTCGGGACTGTCGCCGGTTCTGGTCCGTCCGACACCCACACCGTGATGGTGTCATCGCGACCGACCATCCTGCCTGCTTCCGGGTCGGTTCTGATGGTGAATCCGGCCGCGATGTCGGCCGAGTACTCGGTGGCCGTAACGACATTCGTGAATCCGGCGAGTTCGAGTTCGAGTTGTGCCCCCTCCGCTGACTTGCCGGAGACGTCAGGGACTTCAATGGAGAACGGGCCCTTGGAGACGACGAGGTCGACCAGCGAGCCGGCTGCTGCGGGCGTGCCTGCGGACGGACTCTGTGAGATGACGGTTTGCTCGGGCGTGTCCTCAGTGAGTGTGTATTCAGTGCGTCCGACCTCGAACCCCTGAGCCTCGATGGTCGCCCGTGCGACCTCTTCTGTCTCGCCTTCAACTTGGGGGACTGTGAATTGCTCCACACCCGCCGACTCGAAGACCGAAACGAAAGAACCCTTCTCGACGGCGGTCCCTGCCGTCGGGTCAGTGCGGATGACAACACCCTGCGGGACAGTTTCACTGTTCTCGAGGCGACTCGTCACCTTGAGATCGAGGTCCTGGAGGGTCTGAAACGCCGTTTCAGCGGGAACAAGGGTGAGGTCTGGCACGACGACGAGGTCTCCATCTCCGCTACCTCCTGTGAACAGGCGGAACAGAATGAAGACACCGACGGCGAGGAGCGCAAGGAGAGCGACGACGGCTGCAACGTAGGTGCCCTGGCCGGTTGTGCGATCCTCGGTCTGATAGGCAACGGCGCGTGCTGTTTCGTCCGGTGGCACTGTGGCCGGAGGTGGTACGAGCGCTGTTGCTGCCGCAGCTGCGGCCGCGCCGGCGACGACCGGTTGGCGCCCTGAGAGGAAGAGGAGGAGATCTGACCGCATGTCGGCTGCTGTGGGGTATCGGTCGTCGGGGTTCTTCGCGATTGCGGTCTCGTCGATCATCGCCAGGTCGGCGGGCACGTCCGTGTTGATCTGGTTGGCCGGCACTGCGTACTCCGACACATGCTGGTACGCGACGGCCACAGGACTCTCCCCGGTGAACGGAGGTTGGGCCGTCAGCATTTCGTAGAGCACGACGCCGAGCGAGTACACGTCGGAGCGGCCGTCGGCAGGGAGGCCCTGGGCCTGTTCGGGGCTGAAATACGTCGCTGTGCCGATCACGGCACCCGTGCGAGTCAGTTCCTCCGAGTCGTCGAGGGCCCGGGCGATGCCGAAGTCCGTGACCTTCACGGCGCCGTCGTCGGTGATCATGATGTTGCCGGGTTTGATGTCTCGGTGGATCACTCCGGCGTCGTGGGCAACGGTCAGCGCGGCGGCCGTCTCTGCGGCGATCTCTGCAGCGCGTCGAGGGAGGAGGGAACCTTCAGACTTGAGAATCTCTCGCAGCGTCCGTCCTTCGATCAACTCCATGACCATGTAGTAGGTCGATGCGTCCTGCCCCCAGTCGTAGATGGCCACGATGTTCGGGTGGCTCAGATTCGCCGCGGCCTGCGCCTCGCGCTTGAACCGAGTTACGAACGCGTGATCCGAGGCGAAGTTGGCGTGGAGAACCTTGACCGCGACCCGTCGGTTGAGGAGGGTGTCTTCGGCTTCATAGACATCGGCCATTCCTCCCCGTGCGAGGTGGGAGATGACGCGATACCGATCTGAGAGAACGCGATCTTGCATGTCGATCAACGATGGTACTGACAGGGTGGGATATGGGGTGTCGCGATCGTCAACCGGTGGGCTTCGGAACCGGTACTTGAGACCCGAGACTCGAGATCCGAGACTCGAGACCGGCCCAGTCTCTGGTCTCGTGTCTCCTGTCTCTTGTCTCGTATCTACTTCAAATACACCTCAAACAGGTCGGCGGCTATGGGGGCGGCGATTGAGCCGCCGGATGCGGTCTCACCCGCTGGTCCGCCGTCTTCGAGCACCACGGCAATCGCGACCCGGCGTTGTCCGGGTTCCGGATCTACCGGAGCGAAGCCGACGAACCAGACGTCGGGCGCTGCGCCGGTCACCTGGGCGGTGCCTGTCTTGCCTGCGACGCGTATTCCCGGCACGGCGGCGTTGCGCCCGGTGCCGGAGATGACGGCCTGTTCCATGAGGTCCGTGAGGACCGCAGCGCTCGCCGGACTGATCGCGCGACGCCACAATCCTGGTTCGGTGGTCGATTCGATCTTGCCGTCGTGGGTGAACACGTCGCCGACCACGAACGGGACCATGATGTTCCCTTCGTTGGCGACCGCAGCCGCAACGAGGGCCATCTGGATGGGAGTCGCACGCACGTCTCGTTGCCCGAGGGCGTTCTGTGCGGTAGCCGGCGGATCATCGGCGAAGTCCAGCGGTTCAGGGAACGCCGACGACAGCACGGGCAGATCGTACGGAATCTCCTGATTGAAGCCGAAGGCCTCGGCCGTTGTTGCGAGTGCCTCACCTCCAACCGCCATCCCGAGAGCCCCGAACGTCGTATTACACGACCGCACGAACGCCTCGGCGAGGGTCACCGTATCGCCGTCGAGGCATACGTCGTCGCTGTAGTTGTGGATCGTTGCGGTGGTTCCGGGGAGTTCGAGTTCCACCGGGTCGGGGAATTCGGTGGCTGGACCAGCGACCCCTGTCTCGAGCGCTGCTGCGGCAGTGATGATCTTGAAACTGGATCCAGGAGGGTAGGTCGTGGCAATGGTCCGGTGGAGGAGCGGCTGATCGGGATCATCCTCCAGAGCCCTTCCGGCCGGTGCGGCGTCGGGTCCGACCAGGGAGTTCGGGTCGAAACCAGGCGTTGACACGGACGCGAGGACTTCACCGGTGGAAGGATCGATTGCGATGATCGAACCTCGTTGACCGTTGAGCGCCTCCACCGCGGCTTGCTGAAGTTCATCGTCAATCGTGAGCCGGAGCCCCCTGGGGCGGGGGTCGCCGCCGAGGAGTGCATTCAGAATTCCGGAGAGGGTCGAGTCGCGATGGGACACCAGGTCGCCCTCGTGAACTCGTTCGAGCCCTCGTGATCCGAAGAGCACCGACACGTACCCCACCGTGTGGGCGTACCGGTCGATCGTTGGATACTCCCGTGCGAAGGTCTGGGGATCCCTCGGGTTCGGGTCGGAGCGCGCGGTGACGACGGCGTCGGCTGAGATGATGGCGCCGCGTTCCCTCCCGACCCTCCACGCAACGAGTCTCGGGTTTCTCGGGTCGTCGCGATATCCGGGTCCTGCGATTGCCTGGATCCACACCGTCGCGAGTGCGAGTACGGCGAAACCGATGAGGATCGCCCACGCGGTCTTGCGGAGAGGGGCGTTCATGTGCGTTCCTCGTGCGAGATCCGGCCAAGAAGTGCCGCGATGAACGCAGACGCGAGCAGGGACGAACCCCCATACGACATGAAGGGAAGCGTGATCCCTGTGATCGGGAAAAGTCGAACGATGCCCGCAATGATCAGGAACGTCTGGAGCCCAAGCAAGATCGTCAGGCCGGCTGCCAGGTACTTACGGAAGCGGTCCCTCGATCTGAGGGCGATGCCGAAACCGATCGCCACGAGAAACGCATACCCGACGATGACGGCGATCGATCCCGCCAAGCCGAGTTCTTCTCCGATGGCTGCGAATACGAAGTCGGTGGCAGCGGCGGGTATGAGGTCCGGTCGTCCAAGCCCGAGGCCAGATCCGGTGAGGCTGCCGCTCCCCATTGCAAACAGGCCCTGGGCGGTCTGGTAGCCGGCGCCGGCGTAGTCGGCGAAAGGGTCGATCCATGCCTCGATACGGACCTGGACGTGAGAGAACATCGCGTACGCCGCCGCGCCAGCGATCGTAACCAGAACAAGACCAAGGCCGAGGTAGAAGCCGCGGCCTGTTGCCACGTAGAGCATCCCGATGAACAGCCCAAACAACAAGAGTGATGCCCCAAGGTCTCGCTGATATACGAGAACGATGAACGCAACTCCGGCGGCAACGATGACCGGGCCGAGGTGCCGCGGTTCTGGAATCCTGAACGGGCCGACGGTGCGAGAGACCGTCGACATTGCTTCCGAGCGGTCAGCGAGATACGACGCCAGGAAGATCGTGAGGAGGACTTTGGCGACTTCACCCGGCTGGAACGACAGAGCTCGGGCGGCAAAGGGAAGGTCGATGCGAACCCAGAGGCGCGAACCGTTGACGACGGCACCGTGAATGGGCCATGAAGAGGGGATGAGCGGGAGGAGCAGGAGCACCATTGCTGCGGCGAGGAACAGATAGCGGTAGCGGCGGAGGACGGCGACCCCCGAGTTCCTGAGCAGCCACACAACACCAGCCCCTGCAACACCGGCAAACACCAGCCACCATCGTTGGAGAGCGGCCAGCTCCGGGTCGAGGCGGAAGACTTCGATTGTCCCGAGCGCGGTGAGGAACGTTGCGATCGGGAGGATCATGGTGTTGGCATTCGGCGCCCATAGCCGGAACGCCACGTGGAGCGAACCAAAGGCGAGAATGAATGAGACGGCCGTGAGGGCGACGGCCGAATCGAGCCATATGCCGGCCGAGAATTGGACCATCGCCACCCCGACCGATGCCAGCACCGTCCCGGCGAGTACGAACGCCGCTTCGGTGTTGCGCGTCATGGCCTCGCGTCGACGACGGCCACCGTGATGTTGTCGATCCCGCCGGCGCCGTTCGCGGCTTCGATGAGTATCCACACCGTGGCTTCGAGGTCACTTCCAGAGCTGAGTATGGCCGTGATTTCTTTGTCGTTGAGCATCGAGGTGAGGCCGTCGGAGCAGAAGAGCACGCGATCGCCCGTTTCGAGAGCCAAGTGCTCCGTATCGACCGTGACGGGGCCGAGTCCGAGCGACCGGGTAAGGAGGTGGCGCTGCGGATGTGTGTCGACATCCGCAGACTTGATGTGGCCGAGTGCGACGAGGTCAGCCACAACGGTGTGATCGGACGTGACCCGTTCGAGTTCACCGTCCCGGAGGAGGTAGCAGCGGCTATCTCCGACGTGTCCGATGGTCGCAGATCCGTCTTCGGAGAACAGGCCGAGGGTCATCGTTGTGCCCATCCCTGCGAGATTCGGCTCGTCGCTCACACGGTCTCGGATTGCCTGATTGGCGGCGAGGACGCGATCGGCGATATCAATGTCGGCGTCGGCGGGTTCTTCGGTTGCTGTCGTGAGGGCCAGCGTGCTCGCGATGTTCCCTGCCACATGGCCGCCCATGCCGTCTGCGACGCCGGCGAGGAGAGGACCTTCGCCCGCTCCGGAAGTCTCGGGAAACACCGAGTCTTCGTTGCGTTCGCGGATCCGGCCTTGGTGCGTGCCGGTCGCCCAGACGTATCTCATCTCACCTCGAGGATGGTCTTGCCGATCTGTACGGTATCGCCTTGACCGGCGGGCGTGGGTGCCGAGATGCGTCGTCCGTTGACATAGGTCCCGTTCGTGCTTCCGAGATCGTGAACGAGCGTGCCGCCTTCATTGCTCTCGACTCTGGCATGGAACTCGGAAGCGTAGGGGTCGTCGATGACTACGTCCGCGTCCGGACTGCGGCCGATGGTGTGTCCTGCAGGGCGGAGGCGGACCGTTGTTCCCTTCTTCGCATCCCCCCGGAGGACGACCAATTCACGCCCTCCTTTGGACTTCTTGAGTGAAGGGCCGGTGCCGACGTGGGTGCGGATCGCGAGTGCGACCTGCCAGAGGAACAGGAAGATCAGGATCAAGAAGAGGATCTTGAGAGCGTTGAGAATCAGCGCAGGCATCGGTGTCTCACAAGCGCCGGAAGACGAAGTCGATGTCGCCCATGGTCACCGTGTCCCCGGGTACGAGCGGATGCGGATCGGTACCGATCCGCTCGCTGTTGACGTAGGTTCCGTTCGCGGACGACAGATCTGCGATCGTCGCCTCTTGGCCGGTCCTGACGATGATGGCTTGCCTCCGTGACAATTCCGGAACGGGGATCACGATATCTCCTTCGATCGCACGACCGAGGATCGAACGGTTGTCGGATACCTCGAGCACGAGGGGAGGAGAGGCTGAAATCAGCTGGGCCCACGGCTCGAGAGCACCCGGTTCGGCTGTACCAGCGCAATCGGCGAGGCCCCGAGGCACGGCGGGATCGGCGACGACGTGTACCGTGATCGGCCCGTTGATTCGCCATGCCTGTTCGGCCGCGAACTCGTCTATGGCGCGGGCAAGCTCAACCTGCAGTTCGGTGGTATCCACTGAGGGTGGAACATCGGCCGGATTGATCCCTATCGACCAGCGGTTTGGAATCTCGAGACCGGCATCACCAGGGAAGGCAACGAAATCCGCCTGTCGCATCAGTCGGTCGGCCATGTCGACCGGATGCATCTTGCCCCGGAAGACGGCCGCGGTCGCTCCATCGACGAGGCGTTCCAGCCGCCGTTCCATCTCTCGAGCGATTCGCATGAGTGGATTGTATGGGCTCGAGCGAGATCGGGGAGACGATGCCCCGGTTGCGGTCGTGTCTTCGAGAGGTATTCAGCGCCCGTGGTAGCCTTTTGCTCCCGCGGGCGAGTGGCGGAATTGGCAGACGCGCAGGTTTCAGGAATCTGTGAGGTAATACTCGTGGGGGTTCAAGTCCCCCCTCGCCCACACCTATGGCGTATCCCTCCTACGCGCCGGTCCGTCGGCAGCGGCGCAGACGCTGGTTGCTGGCGATCCTGATAGCGCTCATCATCGTTGCCATCGTGGTCTTTGCCGTCCGCCGTCGAACAGAGGCGCGCGGTGTCGCGGACTATCTGGCTGTGGCACAGCAAGTCGCCGCCGAACAGGCACAAACGGCAGATGCCTTGGAGACGATGCTTCTGACGATCACCGATGTCCAGCGCCCTGAGGTAATGCGAAGCCTCGAGGAACTCAGGATGTCGGCTGAGGCCTCGGCAGAGACCCTTGCCACGGTTCAGGTCCCGGCTGCTGCGGGCGAAGCCAACGGCTATCTCGTTGCGGCTGTTGGGTCTTGGAAGAGTGCCCTTGCACTCCTTGACGATGCGATCATTCTCGTTCTCGACGAGCCTGGGGAAGCCGGTGGGACGGACCAGCTTGAGGTGTCGTTCGACTTCTTGAGAATCGGTGACCTTGCATACACCCAGTTCCTCCAGGCGGCTGAGGGGCTGGATGATTCGATCCCTGTCGGTGATATCGAGGTTGTGGCCTTCACGAGTGAGGACCGGGCCGTTGCCTACGACGCTCAGTTCGTCACCCTCCGGCTCACGTCGGTGTACAAGCTGGGAGAGCTCCACGATGTCTCCGTGACGGCGATCACTGAGCCCGCGCCGCTCGGTGAGCGCGACAACGTCCCTGTGGTTCCGCACAGCGAGCAGTTCATCGTTCAAGCGGTCGTGGCAAATCAGGGCAATGAACCCGAACAACAGGTGACGGTCGATCTTGAGCTCATCCCGACCGATTCCTCCGAGCCTCGAGCCGCGGTGAAACAGACCGTTGCCAACCTCGCTCCCGGCCAAGCCAAGACCCTGGTTTTCGATACGTTGGAACTGCGACCGGGCGGGCTCTACGAGCTGGTCGTCACCACAGGAGTTGACAAGGACGACGACCCAGGGAACGATTCGTGGCGCATGGTCTTCTACCGAAATGAAAACACGTGAGCGACTGGCTGGTCGTTGCGATCGTTTTCCTCGTTGTGGTGCTTGCCGTGTGGCAGGCGTATCAGCTGCAACAGATCCGCAAGCAGGTTGATGCTGTCCCCAAAGACGGCAATGTTTTCACGCTCATCGACTCAACGTCGGGCCGCCTCGGCCGAGTTGAAGCCGGCCTCGCGGTCGTGGACCAACGCCTTCAGGATGTGGAGGCGAAGCTGCCGTACGCCATCACACGCACCGCAGTCGTCACGTACGATGCGTTCGGGAACATCGCAGGGCAACTCTCTCGCTCAATCGCACTTCTGAGCGAGACCGGGGACGGTGTGGTCCTCTCGATTCTCGTCTCTCGCGAAGAGACCTTGTTCTTCACGAAGGAGATTCGTGACGGGACCGGGAGTGAGCAACTCTCTCCGGAAGAGGACAGCGCCGTCGGTCGAGCGATGGGCCGGTAGCATTCCACGATGATCGATGTCGCAATCCTCCGCGAGCGCCCTGATGACCTTGCCGCAGCTCTGAACCGCCGAGGTGTGGATCTCGATGTCGCGGCCCTTGCTCAGATCGACGCGGATAGGAGATCAGCGCGCGCGGAAGCGGAGGAGATGCGGTCCCAGCAGCGGGATGTCGGGAAGTCGATCGCGGGCCTGAGCGGCGACGAGAAGGCGGTTGCGATCGCTGAGGCGGGCGAACTCTCAGAGCGATACAAGGCCAAGGTCGCCGAAGCCGACAGCCTCGACTCCCGGTTCATGGAGCAGTGGGTCACGGTTCCGAATCTCGCCGACGAGACCGCAGCGGACGGATTCGAAGAAGAGGACAGCATCGAGATCACCCGCTGGGGTGAGCCGCCGGTGTTCGACTTCGACATGAAGGACCACGTCGACCTCGGCGCCGCTCTCGGGGTCATCGACATCGAACGAGCGACCAAGGTCTCGGGCAGTCGCTTCGGGATGATCAAAGGCAAGTTGGCACTCCTTGAGATGGCGATGGCGCGATGGTCCATGGACGTGTTGTCCGCGGACGGCTTCACGCCCGTCATACCTCCGGTCCTTGTCCGGGAGCAGGCGCTGTTCGGCACCGGCTTCTTCCCGGCGGAGCGCGACCAGGTCTACTCGGTCCAGGAAGACGACCTCCATCTCGTCGGCACTTCGGAGGTGCCGCTCGCAGCGATGCACGGCGACGAGATTCTCTCGGCCGACGAGCTGCCGCTCCGCTACGCCGGGTTCTCGACCTGTTTTCGTGTGGAGGCCGGCACCTATGGAAAGGACACACGCGGGATCTTCCGTGTCCACCAGTTCAACAAGGTGGAGATGTTCTCGTTCGTGGATCCCGACCGCTCCCGCGAGGAGCACGACTTCCTGCTTTCCCGGGAGGAAGAGCTCGTGCAGGCGCTTGAGATCCCGTATCGGGTCGTGAACGTCGCAGCAGGCGACCTCGGTGCGTCGGCGGCGAAGAAGTATGACATTGAGGCTTGGTTCCCGGGGCAGGAGCGATACCGGGAGATCACGTCTACATCGAACACCACGGACTATCAGTCCCGGCGACTCAAGGTGCGGTTCAAAGACGCGGACGGGAAGAACCGTCTTGTGCACACACTGAACGGCACCGCAGTGACCGGGCGGGCGCTGATCGCGCTGGTCGAGAATCATCAGCGGGCC
>Ga0316198_10002648_pt1 | contig 10795 bp, 10 predicted proteins | sample OudBieAanoxic_MG_FD_204935 | JGI IMG/M metagenome (GOLD analysis project Ga0316198, IMG submission 204935) | Coastal sediment microbial communities from Oude Bieten Haven, Netherlands - site A anoxic | ecosystem: Environmental > Aquatic > Marine > Coastal > Sediment | place: Netherlands... | reverse complement strand
TTGGAGTGCGCAGCGGCTTTATTAGCCCATAGCGTCGCTCCCAGGCACGCAATGTCACAGCGTTGACACCGGTGATTTCGGATACCGTTCGAATCGGGAATTTCTCAGTCCTGTTTTGTTGCATCGTTTGTTGCATCGTGTTTATGATTTCTCTCGTATTTGTACAAATATTGTACATAATGAAATATATTTGTACAGTATTTTTTGTTTTAGTTTCAACAATCCTGAATAATCAATGATATGCAGATGCTTTGTAGTTGAAAAATATGTACAAAAGTTATACAAAAAGTGTACAATGCCTGTCTGTAAGCTGTCGAGGCAGTGTCGACAATGTAGCTAACAGCCAGTGAAGGACTGGACAATGCAATGTGAAAATTCTGTCAATGGCCCGGATTTTTGCTGAAGCTGATGGCCTGTGAATAGAAATGTGTGATCTGAAGAGGAAAGTTGTGATGAAGAAAATTACCCTGGGTATCAGTAGTTGCCTGTTAGGAAATGAAGTGCGGCATGATGGTGGGCACAAACGCAACATATATGTGTTGAATACATTGTCAGAGTATTTCAACTTTCGTCCCTGTTGCCCGGAAATGGCTATCGGCCTCGGCACTCCGCGTCCGACAATCAGGCTCAGCCGCACTGCTGATGAACTTCGTCTTGTCGGGTCAAGCGATTCAGATTTAGATGTGACTGATGAGATGAACTACTGGTCTGAGCAGTCAATAAGTGACATGCATGACCTTTCAGGATATATATTAAAGAGCAATTCACCCACCTGTGGTATGGAACGTGTGCGCGTCTATGATGACAATGGAGTGCCTGCGCGCGATGGCACCGGTTTGTTTGCAGCGGCCTTGATGAAAGCGATGCCCTGGCTTCCCGTTGAAGAAGAGGGCAGGCTTAATGATCCGATGCTGCGCGAAAATTTCATTGAGCGCGTATTTGTTTATTTCCGCTGGCAAAAAATGATTAACAGTGGCATCACTGTTTCACAGCTTATGGAATTCCATCAGCGTCATAAGTCTATTTTGCTTGCTCATGATGAAGTGGAGTATCGAAAATTGGGCCCACTGATTGCCAGCGTAAATAAGGCTAACCTGGAAGAAGTTGCCAACGAATATCTATTACGTGCTATGTCCTGCCTGAAAGCAAAGGCATCGAGGAAGCGCCATGCCAATGTGTTAATGCATGTAATGGGTTACCTGAAGACAAAGATCGACAGTGATGATAAGCAGGAACTAATAGAGGTAATGGATAAATACCGCCTGGGCCAGGTCCCATTAATCGTGCCGATTACTTTAATGAAGCATCACTTGCGAAGATACCCTGATGAATATATCAGCCGGCAGTATTACATGGACCCGTATCCTGAAGAGCTGATGCTGAGGAACTCAGTGTAGGACTTCTTCACGTCGTCTTCACAGTTCTTCGAGCAGACTCTAAAAAATATTACTTAACACATTCTCAGCAAATACTGCGTAAGAGGAGAAATCGATGACAGAAAATGAAAAAACACAGCGTCTGCTGCTGGTCGAAGACAACCGGGACATCGCCGAGATGGTCTATGCATATCTTGACCGCCGCGGTTTCGAAATGGATTTTGCAGGCGATGGAATTACCGGGCTGCATCTTGCTGTCACCAATGACTACGATGCCATTATCCTTGACCTGATGCTGCCTGGCATGGATGGGCTAAAGGTCTGCGAGAAATTGCGCGAGGAGGCTCGCAACAGTACACCTGTACTGATGTTAACGGCGCGGGATACACTTGAAGACAAGCTTGCCGGACTCGATATCGGGGCCGATGATTACCTGGTAAAACCGTTTGAGATCCGTGAACTGGAGGCGCGTGTGCGTTCGCTGATCCGCAGGCATCATGGACTGGTAAGTCCGGAGACTTTACAGGTCGCTGACCTCAAGTTTGATACTGGTACGCTGGAGGTTAGCCGTGATGGACAAATGCTGCATTTAAGTCCAACCTGTATGAAGATACTGCGAATTCTGATGACGGCTTCGCCACGGGTAGTTAGCCGCAGCGATCTCGAGCGCCAGGTCTGGGGCGACATCCTGCCGGATTCAGATACCTTGCGAAGCCACCTGTATAATCTGCGGCAGTCGATCGACAAACCCTTTGATACGCCACTGTTGCAAACCATGCAGGGCAATGGATACCGGCTGACGCCTCAATGAATGCAAAGTGGGGGATTCAGCAGCGCCTGGTCAGGGCTTTCCTGCTGCAGGCATTACTGATCAGTATTACTGCTGTTATCGGTGTTTATGCTGCCGGTATCATGATCCGTGAAGTCCTGGTCACCCGAGCGTTGCAGGAAGAGGCCAATTATTTCTGGGATCAGCGCGTGCGAAATCCCGCTTTTACTCTACCGCATACACTGAATCTTACCGGCTACCTGGATTCAGGGGACAGTCGGCCGCCGCAACACCTGGCGTCCTTCGGACCCGGTTATCATGATCTCCCCAGCGAGGCTGATTTCAGTACTCTGTATGTCACTGAGCAGAATGGTGAAAAACTGTATCTGTTATTTGATGGTGAGCAGGTAGGTCGTCTCGCCTTGTATTTCGGGCTACTGCCGTTAATGCTGGTGCTGGTTGCTCTATACCTTGCTGCCTGGATGTCCTGGAGGCTGGCTGGTCGTGCGATTTCCCCTCTTATCTGGCTGGCGCACGAGGTGGATCGATTTGATCCGGATCCAAAAGCCAACAACCTGGTAAATGTTGATGAGATTCCCTCCGGCGCAGACAGGGAAGTGCTGGCACTGGCTACAGCACTGAATAACCTCAACCTCCGCATCACTGATTTTGTTGAACGTGAGCACCAGTTCACACGTGATGCCAGCCATGAGTTGCGTAGCCCATTGACCGTAATCAAGATTGCTGCCGATATGCTGCTCAGTGAGCAGGAATTATCACAGCAGGCGCGTAACTCCGTAGTACGTATCCGTCGCAATGCCGGCGATATGGAAGAATTGATGGAAGCCCTGCTGCTGCTGGCACGCGAATCCGATCTCGGTCTCTCCATAGATGAGGTCTGTGTCAATGACGTGCTGGACGAAGAAGTGGAGCGGACCCGGCAGGCGATTGGCGATAAACCTGTAATATTTGAGCTCAAACATGACTGCCGTCTTTATGTGCAGGCCTCAGCAAAGGCGCTGGCCATGCTGCTTGGAAACCTGCTTCGCAATGCCGCCAACTATACCGACCAGGGAGTGATCAAAGTCTCACTCGATAGCGAGGGGGTGACAATCGAGGACACTGGAGTCGGAATGACAGAAGAGCAGCTGGGCAAAGTCTTCACACCATATTATAGAGCCCCCGGTGCATCGCGAGCAGGACATGGCGTCGGTCTGAGTATCGTCAAGCGTTTGTCGGACCGCTTTTCCTGGCCGCTGCAAATGAACAGCGAACCGGGTCAGGGGACACGCGTACGGGTGTTTTTCCCCGGTGGAAAATGCAGCGAAGGAGAAGCTGCATGATAGGGTTCAGAAAATACCTGGAACATGCCTGTTATGCGCAGGCACACGCTATTTAATAATTTACACCAGCAGACTATTTTTACTGTTGTCACAACGGAGATAAACCAATGAAACGCATTTCTATCACCAGTTTGCTGTTGCTGTTCCTGAGCGGCTGCACCGGGGTTCCAGAAGGGGTGACGACAGTAAACGGGTTCGACCTTGAGCGCTACCTCGGGCGCTGGTATGAAGTGGCCCGCCTGGACCATCGATTTGAACGTGGTATGAGTCATGTGACAGCTAATTATAGTTTGCTGCCGGATGGCGGTGTGCAGGTGATCAACCGCGGATTCGATACCGATAAACAGGAATGGGAGGAAGCTGAGGGCAAGGCCTATCCAGTCGGTGATCCGACGATTGGCCAGCTCAAGGTCTCCTTCTTCGGGCCATTTTACGGTGGTTACAACATTATCGAGCTGGAATCGAAAGACTACAGTTATTCACTGGTCAGCGGTCCGAACCTTTCCTATTTATGGATCCTTTCACGCACGCCGCAACTACCGCAGACTGTACTAGATCAGCTGGTAGAAAAGGCACGGCAGCTGGGCTTTGACACAGATAGCCTGATTTATGTTGATCAGACAGGGGATCCGGGTGAACAATCAAAGTCGGGTGAAAGCTGATGATCAGTGAAAAGCCAGTGCCGGCAAGCCGTGCCGGACGTCTGATGCAAATGGGACGTCTCGCCGGTGGGCTCGCCGGTGGCATGCTTGGCGCCGGTTTGCGACAGGTGGCTAGCGGTAATCGGCCAACCATGAGTGATATGCTTTTGACACCGGCCAATGCCACGCGGCTGGCGAACAGGCTTTCCGAGATGCGTGGAGCGGCGATGAAAGTTGGACAACTGCTGTCGATGGAATCGAATGACCTGCTGCCGCCGCAGCTGACAGAGATCCTTGCCCGGCTGCGGCAGGATGCGCATGCGATGCCGATTGGCCAGGTCGATGCCGTGCTTACGAAGGCATGGGGCGAATCCTGGCAGGATCGTTTCAGTCGTTTCGTTTTTACTCCACTGGCCGCTGCATCGATTGGACAGGTGCACGAGGCGATGACAGTGGATGGCCATCATCTTGCAATAAAAATTCAGTATCCGGGCATCCGCCAGAGTATCGACAGCGACGTCGATAACGTTGCGGGATTGCTGAGCCTGTTTAACATGGTTCCAGCCGAGACATTAAAACCGCTGCTGCAGGAGGCCAAAATACAGCTGCATGCCGAAGCCGATTACCTTGCTGAGGCACAACACCTTGAGGCCTTCGCCGAGCATCTCGCTGGCGATGACGGCTTCATCGTGCCACGTGTCCATGGCGAACTGACTACAGTAGATGTACTGGCGATGGAATATATGGCTGGTGAGCCGATCGAAAAAATAGCTGGCCAGTCTCAGCGACAGCGTGACTGCCTGGCGACACGTCTGCTGGGACTGAGTCTGCGCGAATTATTTAGCTGGGGACTGGTGCAGACTGATCCCAACTATGCCAATTTTCTTTATCAGCAGAACCAGGACCGCATTGTGCTGCTCGATTTTGGTGCTGCTCGTTGCTACAACCAGCAACGGCGTGATGCTCTTGGCCGACTGATGCTTGCCGGTATGCAAGATGATATGGTGATGCTGAAGCAGGCCGCGGTCGAAGTTGGATATCTTGGTGATAGCGACTCACCTGCGTATGTTGATGCAATCATACAGCTGTTGCGCATGGCCACTGAGCCAGCACGTGTAGCAGGAGGCTTCGATTTTACCACTAATGATCTTTCGCAGCGGATGAGCCAGCTGCTTTTCAAGTTGAGAATGGAGAACCGCCTGTGGCGTATGCCGCCCCCGGATATCCTGTTTCTGCATCGCAAGTTAGGTGGTATGTATATGCTGTGCGCGAAAATACAGGCGCGGGTCGATGTCGGCAAACTGGTGGAGCAATATGCGAGACCTTATAGTTCAATCTGACAGTCTGACAAAGCTGAGGTGATGACACACATGGCACAACGAAATATCTTCCGCCGTATGTGTACTATACAAGCGGTTGCCTGCTGATGCAGCAAGGATCAACATTCGCTGTCATCGTCGTTGGTGATGAACTGCTCAGCGGCAAGCGAAAAGATAAGCATCTGCCACATGTGATCGATACGCTGGCGGTACGTGGTGTGCAGCTGGCGAGTTGTCATATTGTTGGTGATGATAACGATGCACTGGAGATGCAGCTGCGGCATAGCCGTCAGTATCAGTCGCCGGTCGTATGCTTCGGTGGAATCGGCGCGACGCCGGATGACAATACCCGTGCGGCTGCAGCGAAGGCCTTTGATCTCACCCTTACTCGCCATCCTGAAGCAACGCACCTGATAGAACAGCAGTTTGGTATCGAAGCCTATCCCAAGCGTATTTTAATGGCCGATCTGCCGCAGGGCGCGACACTCATCCCCAATCCCTACAATAATATTCCCGGTTTCAGTATCGAACAGCATTACTTCCTGCCCGGTTTCCCGCAAATGGCCTGGCCGATGCTCGACTGGCTGCTTGAAACCTATTATGGAGACCTGGTCGGAGAACAGATGCTGGAGCGTTCAGTACGCATCTACCAGGTGCGTGAGTCAGATTTAATTGACCTGATGGACGCTCTGAAGCAGGAACATCCTGCAGTGAAGATATTTAGCTTGCCGCATCTTGGTGAGTTGCCGTCTATAGAGATGGGTTTTCGTGGGCCGGCAGCGAAGGTGGAGCAGGCATATATAGCACTATGCCAGCAACTTGATGCGCGTGGAGATTCGTACGAATCTGCTGCGCAGCCATCGGCTCTGGCAGGAGATAGATTTCCCGGGAATTAGCCTGTAGACGCAGAAATTCCAGTAAATAGTCACGCAGTATATTGCTCGTTAACTATCTCTTTTAATTTCGTTTGTTGTTATTTTTAAAAAAAAGGAGAGCGATCATTCGCTCTCCTTTTGACTTACTATAGCTTGTTTATGTCAGACAGATATTCACTAGAACCTGAATCGGGCGCCCAGCAGGACATTATTGGTCTTGTAGGCAATACTGTTTGAAACAGAACCGGTAGCTGCCGTTGTCGTGACATCTACATCGGAAGTGGCAAAGTAGCGGTACTCGGCAAACAGACCCCAGGTATCAGCAAACTTGTATTCTCCACCGGCCATAAACTGATAGGCGAACTGGCTTTCGCTGTCATTCAGCACATTTGGAATAGCAGCGACACCGAAGTTATCAAATTTGACCTTGGCCATACCAATACCTGCACCCACGTAAGGGACGAAGGCGCTATTTGTGTCAATATCATAGTAGCCGTTTAACATGAAGGCGTCGCTTTTCGCTTCGCCTCTGCTACCGGGCAGCGTTGCTCCGCCGTTCAGTGAATGTGACTTTATATCGTTCTTACGTGACGAGTATTCCAGCTCACCACGGAATTGATCAAAACTGCGCCCCAGGGTAATGCCAAATCCGACTCCGGAATCGAACTGTGACTCGACCGTGCCCGGAGCGACATTAAAATCGAGATCCTTCAGGTCAGTCCACATACCGTGGATACCGACATATGTACTGTCTGCCATAGATGTGGCGCTAGCTGTTAGCAGAATTGATCCAGCGATAATGCTGCTGATGTGTTTTTTGTGTATATGCATGATTAACTCCTGTTTGGTCATTGGATTAAGGTGTGCTGTTTGAGCAACTGATGCGTATTTTGCTCCGGCTATAGTCAACTGCGTGTAAACGGGGCATCAATTTTTTGTGAAGACTAAGAGTCTCTTGCTGTTAGTGACTTTGCTTTAACTGTCGAACAACGATAGTGGCGAGAAAGGGTCACACCAGGAAGGGGTAAACGATACTGGGTCCTGTTGGGTTATTTGATTGACTGAAAGGGTCGCCTGATTGGTTCAGAACAATGGCTGGAAAAAGCAGATTACCCGCATAGAACTCGGTAAATCTATAATATATTGTTGCCGGTCAATTAATGGATGACATTTTGTGTTAATTATTTCATCCTCGCTGAAGCCTATTTGTCGACGTGGTTTGACTTGACAGCATCCCAGGCCTGCAATGCCCGTGTCCTGCTGCCTGCCAGGTCAACGATTGGATGCGGGTAGTGGCTGCCGAGGGCAATGCCAGCCTCGTTGAGAACTTCAGTCGGAGCGCGCCACGGTGCATGGATCCATTTCGACGGCATCCTCGCCAGCTCCGGCACCCAGTGCCGCACATAGTGGCCGTTTTTGTCGAATTTTTCACCCTGCAGTACCGGGTTGAAGACACGAAAGTAGGGTGCGGCGTCGGCGCCGCAACCTGCTACCCATTGCCAGCCAAGTGTGTTGTTGGCGAGGTCTGCATCGACCAGTGTATCCCAGAACCAGCGCGCACCTTCCTGCCAGGGTATCAGCAGGTTCTTGCACAGCAGTGAGGCGACGATCATGCGAACGCGGTTATGCATCCAGCCGGTCTGCCACAGTTCCCGCATACCGGCGTCAACGATAGGAATGCCGGTCTGTCCACGCTGCCAGCTTTTTAAATCCTGGCCATAGTTCTCGCGCCAGGGGAAGGCACTAAAGCGGGCATTCAGTGGCTGCCCTGGTGTCTCTGGAAAGTGAAACAGCAGGTGGTAGGCGAATTCACGCCAGCCAAGCTGGCGCAGATAGCTGTCGGTCGCTGTTTCAAGCGAGGGCTGCATGGCAGATTGCTCGCGCAGGAAAGTCCATATCTGCCGTGGACTGATTTCACCAAAATGCAGGTGTGGAGATAGCCGCGAGGTGGCAGCCTGTGACGGGTAGTCACGCCCTGATGAATAATTCAACAGGCAGTCTTCGACGAAGTCCTGCAAATGGGCCCGGGCACCCGCTTCACCCGGCTGCCAGTGCGAGTAAAAATCTTCATCCCAGGAAATGCCTGGCAATAGACCGAGAGTTTGCAGTTGGGTAGATTGTTGCATTGTCGGCGCTGGCAGGGCAGGCAGTGTGTCAGGTGCTGCAAGCGGCCATGAATCATTGAGCCGATGTGACAATGCTTTCCAGAATGGCGTGAATACTCGGTAAGGCGTCTGATCTTTTTTTAAATGCTGCCACGGCTCCAGCAACAGGCTGGCATTGAAGCTTTTGACTTCAATGCCATTCTTAACCAGGGTCTGTTTCAGGCCTGCGTCCTGGTCTATTGCGGTTTTATAATAGCGTCGATTCCAGTAGACGGCGGTAGCTTCGAATTGCCTGGCGACGCGGGGTAACAGATCAGCAGGGTTGCCCTGCAGAAGGAGCAGGTCACTTCCGCATTGTTGCAGTGAGTGGCGCAGCGACGCGAGACTGTGGTGCAGCCACCAGCGGCTGGCGGCTCCTTCTGTCCAGACTGTTTCGAGGTCATTATGGATATATAGCGGGATTGGGGTGTAGCCGGCATCCACTGCCTGACTCAGCGCCGGGTTGTCACCCAGTCGCAAATCCCTGCGTAGCCAGATTATTGCTGCTGTCATTGCTCCGTTGCCACATCTGTTTGAGATAATTTTTCACTTATCTGCTGCAGCAGCTCCGGCACCCTGCGAATCTTTGCAACATCCTGCTCAGTATAAAGGCGTTGACCTTTGTTAGTGCGCTGCGGCTGGATCAGTCCATAGTGTCTCTCCCAGGCCCTTAGGGTGACCGGGTTGACGCCTGTCAGGCTGGCAGTAGTGAGCATCAGGTACATGCCATCACTGCCTTTCGATAGTTGCTGTTCTTCTACTGACATCTTACAGTTGTGTTATCTGTCGAAAATCAATGATCCTAGCACAAGATTCGTATCGATGGGTCAGGGTTGACAATACACATTATTTATTTTTAGGCAGCTTAGTGCTGGCAAAGAATCAATACTCAGTTACTCGCTGCCACTGATGTTTTTACAGCGACATAGAAATATCTGGTGAAGAAGAAAAGTGATAAAACGATGGCGATGATTTGTCCTTTTTGCTGCTAGAAAGTGGGCCAAACACATTTATTCAGTTTATTCCTGCAAAAATTCTCATTTTTATAGCCAAGCCATTTGACCTCAATAGCCATACTAATTTAAAGTCAAAGGGCTCAAGTCCAGTACTCCCAAAAATAACTCACCTAAATAGGTGTGAGCGAAAATTAGATCTGGTCTTGCTTGAAGGTCTGTTGTGATTTGAAACGCTGTCGAGTGTTTCATTGCGGGAGATCTGTTTGTTTAACTACCCACAGAAAGGAGAAAAACATGCCTGCTAAAAAATCGCTCGCCATGTTGTTAAGTTCTATCCTGATGCTTGGAAGTACGCAGCTGATGGCTGCACCAAGCGCAAGCATGCTGGCAGATACCTGCGCCGGTTGTCATGGTACCGACGGTTCCAGTATGGGGCCGGCCATTCCCAATATTGCTGGTATGTCGGCAGAATACTTCAACACCGTCATGAAGGAGTACGCGGAAGACGAACGCTACAGTACTATCATGGGCCGCATTGCCAGGGGCTATACAAAAGAAGAAATTGCATTAATGGCAGATCATTTTGCTGGCTTGAAGTATATGAGCACAAATCAGAAACTGGATGCTGCAAAAGTAGCTGCAGGCGGCGACCTCTACGAGAAAAACTGCGGCAAGTGCCATGATGAAATGGGTGCACTGGCTGACGATGATTCCGGTATCCTGGCTAGCCAATGGCTGCCATACCTTCAGTATTCCATGGAAGACTTCCAGGCCGACAAGCGTGCTATGCCGAAGAAGATGAAAAAGAAGGTAGAAAAGCTAAGTGCGGCTGAAATTGAAGCCCTGTTGCAATTCTTTGCCAGCCAGAAGTAGGAGAGGACACCACAATGAAACAGATTAAACGTAGAGATTTTATTAAGATTGCTGGTGCGACTGCTGCAGTCAGTGCCTTTGGATTCCCAGGTATTGCCGCAGCTGCCGGCAAGAAACAGGTGGTCATCGTCGGTGGCGGTACAGGCGGAGCAACAGCTGCCAAGTATATTCGTCGTGCCGACCCTTCAGTGGAAGTTACACTGATCGAACCTAACGAGCACTACTACACCTGCTACCTGAGTAACGAAGTGCTCGGTGGCGCACGTAGCATGGATTCCATCAAATTTGGTTATGACGGACTGCGCAAGCATGGTGTTACGGTTGTTCATGATATGGCTACCGGTATTGATGCTGCGGCGAAGAAAGTGACCACCAAAGGCGGTAAAACTTTCAGCTATGACCGTTGTATCGTCGCACCGGGTATTTCTTTCAAGGATAACATCGCCGGTTATGATATGGCGGCTCATGAAATAATGCCACATGCATGGAAAGCGGGTCC
>Ga0316198_10002647_pt1 | contig 10796 bp, 9 predicted proteins | sample OudBieAanoxic_MG_FD_204935 | JGI IMG/M metagenome (GOLD analysis project Ga0316198, IMG submission 204935) | Coastal sediment microbial communities from Oude Bieten Haven, Netherlands - site A anoxic | ecosystem: Environmental > Aquatic > Marine > Coastal > Sediment | place: Netherlands... | reverse complement strand
TCTGACGATACGCATGGGCCTGATACAGGTGCGCGGTTTCGGTCATGCCGTTGGCCTCATCTCGGGAAAATACAGCTGTCGCAGCGACAGCGGTGAAGTTTCGCACTTCCAGGCCCTGTCAACGGCACTGTCAGCCACCATCGGTACCGGTAATATCGCCGGTGTCGCAACAGCCATCACCCTCGGCGGGCCGGGGGCACTGTTCTGGATGTGGGTGACGGCCTTCTTCGGCATGGCGACCAAGTTCACGGAATGTACCCTGGCACTGAAGTTTCGTGAAATATCACCCGATGGCGAGGTTGCCGGCGGTCCCATGTACACGCTGCTGCACGGCCTGAAAATGAAACGCACGGCCGCTCTGTTTGCCATCTTCGCACTGGTGGCCTCTTTTGGTATTGGCAACATGGTACAGGCCAACTCCGTCATGGATGGACTCGGTTATATATTTCCTGAACTGGGAGAATACAAATGGCTGGGAGGTGTCTTGCTGGCAACCCTGGTCGGCATGGTCATCCTCGGTGGCGTCAAGCGTATTGCACGTGTCGCAAGCGCGATCGTGCCCTTCATGGCCATCATCTATGTTTCTGCTGCACTCATAGTCCTGTTCAATCATGCCAGTGAAATACCCTCGGCCTTTGCACTGATCTTTGACATGGCACTGAACCCGTGGTCCGTGGGTGGCGCAGCGGTCGGCGAGGCTATTCGCTGGGGCGTTGCACGTGGCCTGTTTTCCAATGAAGCGGGGCTCGGTTCATCGCCCATGGCACATGCGGCGGCGCGCACCAGTGAACCGGTACGCGAGGGACTGGTTGCCATGATGGAACCCTTCATCGATACACTGGTGATCTGCACCCTGACCGGTCTCGTTATCGTGGTCACGGGTGCCTGGCAGGAAAGCAGCGACTCGCTAATGGGCGCCGCATTAACCGCACATGCCTTCAGCAGTACCATCGGCGATGCCGGCGCCATGGTTGTCGGCATCGGTCTGTCGCTGTTCGCCTATTCAACCATCATCGCCTGGTCATACTACGGAGACCGCTCGGCCTTCTACCTGTTTGGCGAAAAGGCCGTACTGCCCTACCGGGTCGTCTATACCCTGCTGGTTGTCGTCGGTGCCGCCGTCCCGTTGAAACTGGTGTGGAATATTGCCGATGTCACCAATATCCTGATGGCCCTGCCCAACCTGCTGGGACTGATATTGCTTGCCGGGCTGGTTAGCCGGCTGAAGAACGACTATTTTTCACGGCCCCATGTAAAATCCGGGGAACCCTCCGCAGGATGAACACACGCTACATTCCCGTTCCAGACCTGCGTAAAATACACCTGAACGCACACCAACAAAACAGGAACAACCATGACAGAGATCACCACAGACACCGGCCTGCGCTATACCGACATCCAGACAGGCAGCGGTGAAACCGCTACCGGCAAGGGTCAGACCGCCATAGTCCACTACACCGGCTGGCTGGAGGACGACACCAAGTTTGATTCCAGCCATGACCGTAATGAACCTTTCAGTTTCCCGATTGACTGTGGCTATGTCATTCGCGGCTGGGATGAAGGCGTCAAGGGTATGCAGGTCGGCGGAATCCGGCGCCTCGTGGTCCCGGCCGAGCTGGGCTACGGTGCACAAGGTGCCGGTGGCGTCATCCCGCCGAATGCAACCCTGGTGTTTGAAATCGAGCTGCTGGAAATCTCGACCTGAATGTTGCTCGACGTGCTTGATGAGGAACTGCTGCACACGGTGCGCACTGCACTGGCTGAAGATATCGGCAGCGGTGACATCACCGCGGCACTGATCCCGGAACAGCAGACCGCGCAGGCCACTGTCATCAGCCGTGAAACCGCCATCGTCTGCGGCATGGCCTGGTTCAATACCGTCTTCGAAGAACTGGACAGCCGTATCAGGATCGACTGGCTGGTGCAGGATGGTGACCAGGTTCACAGCGATCAGCCGCTCTGTAAACTCTCGGGTCCCGCCAGGGCGCTCCTCAGTGGCGAACGTACGGCACTGAATTTTTTGCAGACCTTGTCTGCGACGGCAACACTCTCGCGGCGTTATGCCGAAGCCGTGGCCGATCTGCCCGTCATGATTCTGGATACACGAAAAACAATCCCCGGCTTGCGCAATGCCCAGAAATACGCGGTGCGCATCGGCGGCTGCGACAATCACCGTAGCGGCCTGTATGACGGCATCCTCATCAAGGAGAACCACATTGCGGCCGCGGGATCGATCAAGCGCGCGGTCACGCAGGCACGTGCCGGGAATCCGGGCATGCCACTGGAGGTAGAGGTCGAAAATTCATCACAGCTACTGCTGGCACTGGATGCCGGTGCGGATCGACTGCTGCTTGATAACCACTCTGTCGCCGAACTGGGCGCCGCCGTAAGAACGGTGGCCGGTCGTGCCGGGCTCGAGGCCTCGGGTGGTGTCACCCTCGATAATATCCGCGAAATCGCCCTGACAGGTGTTGACTACATCTCCACGGGGAGCCTCACGAAAGACATTAAGGCAATTGATTTATCGATGATATTCAATTAATTACCTGTACCCAGCCGGCAGCCGCCCCGACAACAGCGACGGCAAACCGCGGCACTGTCCGTTGAATTTAGAAAACAGCAGCAGCAGTCGATACAGTCTCTGCGAGATTTCTAACAGGTTGCCCGGTCACTGGCAGGAAAACGGTATGACACACTATAAAAACACCCGGGGATTCACGCTTCCCGAAATCATGATTACACTGGGAGTGATTGCGATCGTACTGTCGACCGCCGTCCCGGGCATCGGCTCCATGTTCAAGGACAACGCGCTCGCCAACCAGCTGAATACTGTCGTTACAGCTGTCCATTACGCGCGTGCAGAGGCCGTTAAACGCGATGTACGTGTCATCCTCTGCAGGAGCGCATCGCCCAATGCAACCTCACCTTCATGTGGCGGCAGCACCCAGATATGGGAAAGCGGTTATATCGTTTTCGCGGACGACGGCAACAACAGTAATAATGTATACGACGCGGGCACTGATACCCTGTTATTACGCGGGCAAGCAGCAACATCAGGAGTAAAGATGCGCACCAACTCGACCTGGAACATAAATCTGGAATTCAACCCGGACGGATCAACCAACGAAACCGGATCTACCGCCATCATGGTGCTGTGTGACGACCGCGGCAACACCCATGGCCGCATGATACAGGTCGCTGCCAACGGCGTAGCCAGAATGTACGCGGACAACATAGCAGACTGTTACCCCTGAACATTCGCTTGTAAAAAAAGCCCGCAATGATTTGCGGGCTTTTTTTATTCTGGTGCCGGAGAGAGGAATTGAACCCCCGACCTTCTCATTACGAGTGAGCTGCTCTACCGACTGAGCTACTCCGGCGATGCGGAGAGGGACTATAAAGCAGGCGAAGAAATAATTCCACGAAACTCAGTTTGTAGCTGTCTCAGCACGCACTCGTATAATGACATCCACACCGGCGGCTACCGTGCCTTGCGGAAGTTCCGGCAGGTCTGAGATCCGCAGATCGGAAGTATCGATATCGAGCAATTCACCCGTGTCGATATTATAGAAATGATGATGATCACTGGTGTTTGGATCGTAGAACACCCGTGTCGGGTCGACGATCACTTCACGCACCAGGCCATTTCGTGCAAACAGGCCCAGGGTATTATAAACAGTCGCCTTTGATACCCGGTCACGGCCGTCGTTCACGGAATTCATGACCTGGTCAGCGGAGTAATGTTGACGACGGGAAAACAGCACGCGCGCAATCATCAGCCGTTGCTGTGTCGGCAATATCCCGTGAGCACGCAACATACCGGCCACATCCGGATTTTGGGTCATTTGATTTTCTCTCAGACTTTCCATAGAGGCTTTCCCGCAAGGCCTTACTGCGCCCATAGATTTTTCCACAGGTGGAATTATAGGCATGCGAGCGGGTCACCGTCCATGCCTATCAGGCCTGTTGACGGCTTCGCACAGCCATCTGAAAGGATAAATTTACAGGGCGTACGGCTCAAAGCCGGTAAAACTTTCCAGCTGCAGCATGCAATCAACCAGTAACTGCGCCGATCCCGGCGCCATGACCACACCGTTGCGGAAATGTCCGCTATTTACATATAACCCGGAGATTTGTGGGTGCTCTCCGATATAGGGGACACCTGCAGCCGTACCCGGGCGGAGACCTGCCCAGTGCCTGATGACAGGGTAACCGGCAAGCGCGGGCACCAGATCCAGCGCCTTTTCAATCAGCGTCTTGCGTGCGGTTTCTGTGGTTGCCTTGTCATACCCCGCGTATTCAAGGGTGCTGCCAGCCAGCACCAGCCCGTTCTGGCGAGGAATCAGGTAATGATCGCCGCACATGGTGATATGGCGCAGCAGGCCCGGTATTGTCTCGAACATAATCATCTGGCCCCGTACCGGCTCTATCGCAAGTTCCAGTCCGGCATGCTGCATCAACAGGGGACTCCAGGCGCCGCTGGCGATGACCACGCGCGCAGCGGTAAAGTCACCACGATTTGTTTGCACCCCCAGAATCCTGCCCGACTGCAGCATAAGGCCAGTGACCCCGGTTTGCTCGTGCACATCAATACCCTGCATCCGGATCGAGCGGGACAGCGCCGTGCAGAGCAACGGGTTGCGGATCTGCGCGACAGCCGGCAGCAACACGCTGTCACCCTGCGCCTCTACCAGCTGCGGCTCGTGCCGACGTACCTGCGCAGGATCCAGGGACTGGATGACGCAGTTGAACTTTTCAGCCCATTGACTGATGTCTGCATCCGCACGTGTATTCAGAAACAGCAGGCCGGACTGCACCCACTCGGGATCGATGCCGGTTTGCATTAGCAGCTCTTCCACCAGTAGCGGATAGTAACGCTGGCTCCACACCACCAGTTCGGATACGGAATCCGGGTACTGCCAGGGGATCAGGGGTGAAAGTATGCCGCCACCAGCCCAGGATGCCTCCCTTCCTGCCTCACCCCGTTCCAGAAGTGTGACCGACAACCCTTCATTGCGAAGGGCGCGTGCAGTCAGCATACCGAGCAAGCCGCCGCCCACCACAATACAATCAACGCTCATATTATTTCCTGCCCTGCACCAGCCGACCTGCCGGCACTGCTATTTATGAAATCACTATCAAGAAATCACCCGCTCAGCCGATGATAATCGACTGGGCCTGTAGTCTTTATATTCCACCACTTTATACTTGCACATCGCGAAAACAGCCCGACAGACATGATCGCGAACGAATCAATCCACTCGTCGGGTAATTTAAACCGCTTATCTTATAGCGGATGACATCGATGAGCGAGGTTTGTAAAACTATGTACATGCAAAGTAAAAAAGGATTCACGCTGGTTGAACTGCTGATCACGATAGTGGTTGTCAGTATATTACTGGCCACGGCAGTTCCCAGCGTTATGCAAATGGTCAAGAACAACCGCATGACCACACAGGCAAACAAGCTGGTTACAGCCATACAACTGGCCCGTAATGAAGCGGTCAAGCGTGGCGCCCGTTCTACCATCTGTGCCGCGAACACCGCTCTGGATGATTGCGCCGGCAGTACCAACTGGGCCAATGGCTGGATTGTCTTTTCCAACCTGGATGGCGATATGACGGCCGACACCGGCACAGATGCCTGCCTGGTGACTGAAGACTGCCTGATGAGGGCATCGGACGGTGTAGGCAAAAGCACCCTGACCGGTGACGACACTGCCATACACTTCCTGCCGACCGGCTATACAGACAACGGTCCCGTCACCTTCACCCTCAAGGCCGATAACTGTGAACACGAGCAGGAACGCTCCATCATCGTCACGCTGCAAGGTCATACAACCATTGCCCAGCAGGCATGCACACCCTGATCAGGAATTTATTCATCATGTCCCGAACATCAAACCAGTTAGCTAAAAAACAGTGCGGCTTCACATTGCTGGAGGTTCTGATCGCGCTGCTGATTCTGTCGATCGGACTGCTGGGTCTGGCTTCACTGCAGACCAATGGACTGCGCTCGAACCAGATGGCCAGCATGCGCACCAATGCCACGCAACTCGCCTATGACATCGCTGATCGCATGCGCGCCAACCCTGGCGGCGTTGATGCCCAGGATTATGTTATTGCCACCGATGACGCTGACCCGACCATACCCGGGGGCGAGAATTGTGAAAGCACTACCTGCACATCCGCGCAAATGGCCACCTACGATCTCGCCCAGTGGCGTGGCGCAATCAGGGCCCTGCCCGGTGGCACCAGCTCGATTGCAAGGACTGTTACCGGTGCCGTTGTTACGCATACCGTCACCATCTTCTGGGATGAGTACCGTCGGGGGGTCTCGGGCACCGACTGCGGTCCTGACCCCAGCGTCGATCTCCGTTGCATATCACTGACACTGTAAACGAGGCACATATGAACCCTACACGCAACGCGACCGTCAAAACGCCTCGACACAACCGGGGCTTCAGCATCGTCGAGATGATGGTGGCCATGGTGATTTCCCTGATCCTGCTGGCCGGTATTGCACAAATCTTTATGAGTTCCAGGCAAAGTTTTACCATTCAGAATACGCTGGGCCGGCAACAGGAAAACGGCCGCTATGCGTCTGACGTCCTTGCCCAGGACCTGCGCAGAACCGGTTACTGGGGCGGTAATGCGGATGTAACCGGCGTGACCGGCACGGAACCGCCCGTCGCACCGGCTGCTACCTGCAATACCGGCGACAATACCTGGGCACGCATGATTGACCGGCGGATTTTCGGCATCAACCATACTGAAACCGCCGCACTGGGCGCATACGCCTGTATCAATGACGGCAACGGACATTCCTCGCGTGACGTGCTGGTGATGCGTTTTGCCTCGCCGTGGCTGGTGTTCCCGACACCCGTCACCAATCAACGACCCATTGAAAACAACAGCCGCCTCTATATCCGTTCCTCGCTGACCATCTCGGATCAGGCCGGACGCATCTTCAAGGGTTCGGCTAAAGCCGATTCCGGCAATGACATGAATGACGGGGCCGCGGCACCACCATCGGAACGCACTTCCGAGCTGATTGCCCGGGCCTACTACATCGGTCCGTCAGGACAGACATGCAACGGCATTGCCGTACCTTCGCTATACCGCGAGGAACTGGACGCCAATGGCCGCCCGGTCGCCGAGGAAGTTGCCTATGGCGTTGATAACCTGCAGGTTCGCTACGGCCTGGATACCAACGGCGACGATTCGGTTGATGCCTATCTCGATGCAGGCAGCAGCGGACTCAATGAAGACAGTGAGTGGCAAGAGGTGATTGCCGTGCGTTACTGGCTGCTGACGCGAGCCGAATGTCCTGAAACCGGATACACCAACAGCAATACCTACAGCATGGGTGATCTTGACTACACACCCGCCGACAATTTCCGTCGCCAGCTTTATACATCAACCGTACAACTCCGCAACATCTAGCCGCGTTGCAGCGATGAGGACTGACACCATGAACACTTCGACACCAGCAACCGGTCACAAGCAGCGCGGTGCAGCGCTTTTTATGGCCCTGATTTTTCTTCTCATCATGACCATCCTGGGTGTCTTTGGCATGAACATGTCACGCATGGAAAACCTGATGGCAGGTAACAACCAGTTCCAGACACTGGCGCTCAATCAGGCCGAACTGATGCTGGAGGCCGGCCTGCGGGATGTCGAGAACAATATCGGCCCACCCTATATAAACCCGGACACCGCTGGTGACCACGTCTACCTGAACACGGCCGCATCGACCCAGACCATCGATCCGACGGCAATCAACTGGACATTCAACACCGTCAGCACGACGCCACCCGGCGGGGATGCAAAATACTCCTATGATTACGTCATCGAATACATTGGCGCACTGGACGGTACCGAGAATGCCCTGTGCTCCGCGCAAACCGGCACCGGCGGCACCCTCGATGACTGCATTCGTGAAATCTATCTGGTAAGCAGCCAGGGCATTACCAGCCGTGGCGCAAAACGCATTATTCAATCGGTTTTCGTATCAGGGGATCAAATGTAGTAGGCGACACATCCGCACCTGCCTGGAGAATTATTATGAAATTAACCAAGAAAACACGCTATCTGCTTGCCGGTACGGTGCTGACCGTAGTGACAGCCTCCCTGTTTGCCGCCATGCGATTCATCCCCTCCACGCAACCGCCAGCCGTCATCGGCAAATACGCATTGAAGGATAGCAGCCTGGCAGGTGGAACCATCGCCTACCGGCCGTTCTTCGAAAACGGCGCCTGGCAGGGAGACATCATTCAGTATGAAATCTCTGCAGCCGGTGTACGCACCACTGACGCCAGTGTCGGTTCGAATTCACCGGTAGTCCCGGGCTCATCGGGTGGCTGTGGCAAGACCGCACCGGATGGCTGCTGGATGGCACGCGCCACCTTCGAGAGCAAGGTGGCCAGCGTGACCGACTACTGGAAAGAAATCAATGGTGGCAGAAACATCTTCACCTATGGCGACACGGACGACGATGGAGTCGCCGATACCCAGGTGGATTTCCTGTGGAGCAACCTGAGCGATATACAACGCGCCATACTCGATCCGGAAACCGCGGCAGTCCTGAATCCGTCACCGCTGACCGCTGCCTATGACAGTCCCATACTGAATTTCATCCGTGGCGATGACAGCAACGAAAAGGCCAATGGCGGCACCTACCGCAACCGCTACAGCCTGCTTGGTGACATCATCAATTCCTGGCCGCTCTACATAGGTGCACCCACCGAGAACTATACCATAGCGGGATTTACCGCCTTCAAAAACGCGCATTCAGGTACCAACCTGCGTGACGGGCGCATTGCCGTCGGCGCCAATGACGGCATGTTGCATGTCTTTGATGAAGACGATGGCTCCGAGGTCTATGCCTACGTGCCCTCCATGCTGCACGGCAAACTCAAGCGTTTGAAGGTGTTGCCCTACGACAGTGTCAATCACACCTACTACGTGGATGGCAAACTCACCTCGGTCTCCGCGCAGATCAATGGCACCTGGAAAACCGTACTGACCGGCGGCCTGGGCGCCGGTGGCACCGGACTGTTCGCACTGGATGTCACCAACCCGGATCCCAGCAGCGACAAGATACTGTTTGAAATCACCGGCAGTGATGTCGGTTATATCTACAGCCAGCCCAGTGTCGTTCGCCTCGACGATAATAACTGGTACATCGTCACCGGCAATGGCTACAACACCGGCGGGACCGGCAAGCTGCTGCTGATCAGCCTCAACACGGGCAGCTACACCTCGATATCGACAGGCGTCAACGCCGGTTTGTCAGGTGCGACGCTGGTGGACACCAACTCGGATACCTATGCAGATATCGCCTTTGCCGGTGACGAAGACGGCAACCTGTGGAAGTTCTACCTGGGCAGCAGTCCGCCGTCACCCAATCCAGAAAGGCTTTACCAACCGCCGTTGGCGATTGGCGACAGCCAGCCGATAACCACACGTCCCGAAGTGGGCGAACACCCCTATGGCGGCTACATGGTGCTGTTCGGCACCGGCAGCTTGACCAGCATAGTGGACGCCGTGGACCCGAGCTACCCGACACAGGCCCTCTATGGCGTCTGGGACAGTGGGCCAGGCGAAGTCATCGTCACCCAGACACTGGCCGAGGTCACCGACGCGACGTTCACCTACGATGCAACCACCACCACGGAATCCATCCGTTATGTCGTGACCAACAACACCATTGACTACAACTGCGTGGCTGACGACGCCACCTGTGATATTGGCTGGAAGATCAACCTGCCCAACACGGGTGAACGTGTGGTCGGTCCTCCACAGCTGCGCAACAGCCGCATGATCGTGGTCACCAGCAATCCACTCGGTACCAGCGGCGGCTCCGATCTGGCCGGTGACAGCTGGATGATGTCGGTAAACTATCTCAGCGGTGGCGACAACAACGTCGTCGTCCTGAACCTGAACGGTGATGCGGATCTGAATGCCGCAGATGTCGTGGATATCGGTAGCGTGGATGACCCCGATCTGCGCGCGCCGGTCGGCCTGCACCTGGGTGACGGCAATATCTCGCAGCCGACACTGGCCAGTATCACGTCCGGTGTCGATGCCATCTTCATCAATGGCCTGCGCATGCCGCTGCCGATCATCCCGCAGGTGAAAGGGCCACTGCTCGCCGGCCACCTCGATGTCGAGACCGACAGCCCGAGTGGCGGCAACATCGCCCCGAACAGCGTCAGCAAACTCAGTGAAGGCTACAATATCGAGACCAACGACGGCCTTGGCCTTGGCGTTGACGGTCACTTCCATAACTATGACACCAGCAACAACGTCACCTATGTGGATATCTTCCAGCTGGAACCGCGTCGCGGCAAGGCCAGCTATGACCCCGTCTCGGCACCCTGCAGTAGTACAGAAAACGAGAAGACCATTGATATCACCGGTGAGGGAGATTGCCTGCAGGCGCTCGAGGGCGAACTGAACCGCGCCTACGACACCCTGGCAACCGACCGGGACGGCAATACAGATGCGGTCGCATCCGAGGTCTATGCCCAGGGGACTGCACTGCCAATGGACAAAGATCAAGAGTTCATCGTGGTGCTTGCGAACGCCGACCTGTCACCGTCCGCCGAGCTGCAGATCGGCTGCCGCACCTGGAACGCGCAAAAATACCAGGACATGATCAGAGATCAGTTAGAGGATGATGGACTGACACCGTCAGAGCTGCGAGATACCAAACCCGAACACGGTAATGCAACACTAATCTTCTCGGCAGCCGACATCGCCTCGGGCGCTAGCGACCCGGGCGGCGTCACC
>Ga0316198_10002646_pt1 | contig 10797 bp, 7 predicted proteins | sample OudBieAanoxic_MG_FD_204935 | JGI IMG/M metagenome (GOLD analysis project Ga0316198, IMG submission 204935) | Coastal sediment microbial communities from Oude Bieten Haven, Netherlands - site A anoxic | ecosystem: Environmental > Aquatic > Marine > Coastal > Sediment | place: Netherlands... | reverse complement strand
TGACCGTGAGGACAGCGGCACCGAAGGCCTTCTGGAAATCCGCCTTGGCTTCGAGCCGATGCGCGTGGGGGGCCTCCGTCATCGTCTCCACGTGCCCGAGGCGCCGCCCGACTTTTCATCCAGCCGCACGTCCGTGATCTTAATGCCGCGTTCGACGGCTTTGCACATGTCGTAGAGCGTCAACAAAGCCACAGAGACAGCCGTCAGAGCCTCCATCTCAACGCCAGTGGGCCCGGCGCAAGCGGCCTCCGAGCTCACCAACAGTCCATCCTCGCTGGCCTCGACCCGCACGTCCACATGAGAGAGGCGGAGGGGATGGCACATGGGTATCAGATCGGCCGTACGCTTGGCGGCCTGGATGCCGGCTATGCGGGCAACCTCGACTACGTTCCCCTTGGGGACCTCTCCCTGCAGCACGCGCTCGCGGGTGGCCGGGCTCATCACGAGGCGGCCTGAGGCCTGCGCATGGCGCCTCGTCGGGGCCTTGTCACCGACGTCGACCATCCGGGAACGTCCCTCGGAATCGATGTGGCTGAGCCGATCATCATTCGTCATCGTGGGACGAGCGTAGCACGCTGGCGTGTCCACCTGAAAAGGCTCGCAGGGGCTGGGTCTGCCCCGGATCAGGAGAGGGCCACCCTGGTAGAATACCGCCTCACCCGATGCGCGATGCGGATGGCTACGTGGATGATGGTCTCGCTGCGAAGCCCCTGTTCGGGGCCATCGTTGGTCGAAAGGAAGAACTCATGGGCGTGCGGGCCGACAAGACGAGCTTCATGCGGCAGATCCTGGTTTCGATCATTCTGGTCATGAGCGTGACGCTCGCGGTCGATGCGAGTGCGCAGATCTCGGCGCAGGAGTACGCCGAGCGCCGAGCGAAGTTGATGGAGGCTCTAGGCGACGGTGTCTACTACTTCGAGGGTGCCGCGGCCCCCGCAAACGACTACACGGTTTGGGGGCAGGAGAGCTACTTCCGCTACCTGACCGGATTCGACGAGCCCGAGGCGCGCCTGATCATGGTCAAGGACGGAGAGGAGGTGCGCCAGATCCTGTTCGTGCGCGAGCGCAATCCAAGGCGGGAAATCTGGGAAGGGCATCGCTTCGGCGTCGAGGGCGCCAGGCAGCTCACGGGAATGGAATGCCAGCCGATCTCCTTGTTCGAGACCTTTGTCCAGAGTGCGGCCTGGCGGGCTCCCGAGGCGATCGTCGCACTCGCAGGGCCCAGCGAGGATGAGATCGTCGCGGGCCTGTTCGAGAGAATGGCGAGAGGCGGACGGGACTCGAGAGGTAACGAGACTGTTGATCGAGTTGTGTGGATCAACCCGCGGCCGACACTCAACCGCATGCGCTCCATCAAGTCGTCGGCCGAGATCGAGCTTCTACAGACGGCTTCGACCATCACGCGGGAGGCGCACATCGCGGCCATGCAGGCGATCGAGCCGGGAATGAACGAGTTCGAGATCCAGGCACTCATCGAATACTCGTTCCGGCGCTATGGGGCCGGGCGTCCGGGATTCGCCTCGATCGTCGGCTCGGGTCCCAACAGCACCGTCCTGCACTACAACAGCAACGACCGCTTCATGGGCGCAGACGACATGCTGGTCATGGACATCGGTGCCGAATACGACCGCTACACGACCGACATCACGCGCTCGGTTCCGGTGAGCGGCAAGTTCACCGATGAGCAGCGAGAGATCTACGAGATTGTCCTCGAGGCACAACTCGCGGCCGAGGAGATGGCCCGCGAGATCGGCGTTTCTCAGCGCGACCTGGGCCGCGAGGCCAACCGGGTGCTGGCCGCGGGGTTGGCGCGGCTCGGATTGATCGAGTCCGCCGAAGCAACGTTGCCCGGGACGCAGCAGCCGCAGCATCGTCTTTTCGCCTTGCACGGCTTAGGGCATGGCATCGGTCTCAACGTCCACGACCCCAACAGCCCCACGGTTGAAATCGGCTATGCCTTTACCCTCGAGCCCGGCCTGTACATCCGTGAGGATGCGCTCGACCGCATCGGCGAGGGAGAAGAAGCAGATGCCCTGCGAGAGCTCCTGCGGCCCGTCATTATGAAGTACAAGAACATCGGCGTTCGCATCGAGGACTCCTATGCATACACGGACGAGGGCCTCGTTCGCCTGAGCGCGGGAATTCCCCGAACCGTGGAAGAGGTGGAGGCCACGATGGCCGAGGAGAATTTCGCCAACCACCACCGGCTCGAGGAACTGGTCAAGAAGTACAAGCGACTCCAGCGGGAGCAGCGCTAGTCCGGCCGTGAGGATGTCCAGGCGAGGTGGTGCTGCAGCCGAATGTCAGTAGGGAAGGGCCCACCTTCCCACTAGAAGGAGCCAGTCATGGGAGAGCGTGACGCACAGTTGGGCCTCTGGGACGAGGAGGTCTTGGCGGAGGTCGAAGGGGATCGTGCGAGCTGGCAGGGGCGCTACGAGAAGGAAATAGCTCGCTCGAAGCCTGGCCATCGGGCTCCGGGAATTGGTTCCGACGGCGGCGCGCTCCAAGCCCTTCATTCTCCGGCGGATCTGCCCGAGTGGTCGCTTCCCGGTGAGCTGGGATTCCCGGGCGAGTATCCGTTCACGCGCGGCATCCATTCGAGCATGTTCCGCGGCAGGCTCTGGACCATGCGGCAGTATGCCGGCTTCGCCACTGCGGAGGAAACCAACGAACGCTTCCGCTACCTGCTGGAGCGTGGACAGACCGGTCTGTCCGTGGCCTTCGACCTGCCTACCCAGATCGGCTACGACTCCGACCACCCCATGGCCCAGGGAGAGATCGGCAGAGTCGGAGTGGCTGTCGATTCTGTGCGTGACATGGAGGTGCTCTTCAACGAGATCGACATCGGAACGGTGACCACGTCGATGACGATCAACGCGACGGCCGCCACGCTGCTGGCACTGTACTGTGCCCTTGCAGAGAGGCAGGGCAGAGCGCTCGACACCCTCGGTGGCACAATTCAGAACGACATCCTCAAGGAGTATGTTGCACGCGGCACCTACATCTACCCTCCCGGCCCGTCGCTGCGCCTGATTACCGACACGTTCAGTTTCTGTGCCGAGCGCGTGCCGCGCTGGAACACGATCAGCATCTCCGGCTACCACATCCGAGAAGCGGGAGCGACCGCCGCACAAGAGTTGGCGTTTACTTTCGGCAACGCCATCGCCTACACGGAGGCCGGTCTGTCGGCGGGCCTCGACATCGACGATTTCGCGCCGCGCTTGTCCTTCTTCTTCAATGCGCACAACCATCTCCTGGAGGAGGTTGCCAAGTTCCGTGCCGCACGGCGGCTGTGGGCACGGGTGCTCAAGGAGCGCTTCGGCGCCACCAACCCGCGTGCCTGGCACATGCGATTCCACGCTCAGACCGCGGGCTCTACGCTCACCGCCCAGCAGCCGTTCAACAACGTCGTTCGCGTTGCCATCCAAGCCCTGGCGGCTGTGCTCGGCGGTTGCCAGTCGTTGCACACGAACAGCATGGACGAGGCGCTTGCCCTGCCAACGGAGGAATCCGTGCGAACCGCGCTGCGGACCCAGCAACTCCTCGCATACGAGCACGGCGCGGCAGATATCGTCGACCCCCTCGGGGGCGCCTTCAGCATCGAGGCGATGACGGGCGATCTGGAGGAGGAGGCGTCGGCAATGCTGGAAACGATCGAGCAGATGGGAGGGATGGTGGCAGCGATCGAAGCTGGCTATGTGCAGCGACAGATCGAGACGGCCGCCTACGAGCACCAGATGGCAGTGGAATCCGGCGAGCGCGTGGTGGTGGGCGTCAATCGTTTTGAAGACGAAGCGGAAGGCGCTACCGACATGGCGCTACTTCAGATTCCTCCTGCGCTCGAGGCGAAAAAAGCCAAGGAGCTGGAGGAGCTCCGCCGCGGCCGCGATGGAGACAGAGCCGCACATGCTCTCGACCGGGTGACGGAGGCCGCCGAGGGTACGGCGAACGTCGTCGAGGCGATTCTAGAGGCGGTGCGGGCGGAGGCTACCCTCGGAGAAGTGGCCGATCGTCTGCGCGAGGTCTTCGGTGAGTACCGAGATGGTGCGACGTTCCGCTGATCCGGCCCACGCTCCCTTGCCCCGGATGCTGTCTCTTCGCTGAAGTGAGCTCCATCACCCGGGACGGGCTCTGGCCGCAACAGCGGTATAGAATGAGTAGACCCGGAGCAGACGGATTCAGTTGGTGAAATGAGTCTGCCCTCAGCTAGTTTCCCCTTCGGTATGTGAACAATGAAGATATCTCCTGCAGCCGAGACGGCCGATCTGATGCCACGCTATGCCTGTCGGGTGGGGCGCGCTCTGTCCAAGCTCGGCCTCGTGTCGGTGTTCATGGCCGCCTTTCTTGCTGGCCCGGCCGTCGGTCTTCCGCCGACGTCGCCGGCCATGGGGGCTGGCGGCCAAGATCTCAACCTCGATGAGTTTCCCAAGCTGGATGAGGAAGACCTGTCGGCGGTGTATCGGCAGTTTCTCGAGGACGTGCACTGGATCATCACGCCGACCGAGAAGGATGTTTTCCTTCGTCTCCAGACGGATGAGCGGCGCGATAGCTTTGCGGAGCGGTTCTGGCTCGTGCGGGACCCGACGCCGGGCACGCCGACCAACGAGTACTTTGACCTGCACTACGAGCGGCTGGCATACGTAGAAAAGCACTTCGGTCGCGATACGCCACGGGCAGGCTGGAGAACCGATCGCGGTCGCTACTACATGCTCCTCGGAGAGCCGATGAGCATGAAGTCGCTGCCTAATACTCAGCTCGCCTATCCGGCAGAGATCTGGTGGTACCACGCGGAGCCCAAGCTCGGGATTCCACCCTTCTTCTACCTGATGTTCTACAAGTCCTACGGCACCGGCGAATATCGGCTCTACAGCCCCTTGGTGGACGGTCCGATGAAGCTCCTGAACCCGGCCGGAGAGTCCGAGGTCCGCCAGGTTCAATCCAGCGGCGGCATGCCTGGAGGCAGGGGTATGCCTGCGATGTACGACGGCGAGATCGGCGCCGCCTATCAGGTTTTGCAGGATGTCGACGGAGAGCTGGCGCAAGTCTCACTGTCGTTCATCCCCGGCGATTCGTCGGCACTGATGGGAGCGCAGTCGCTGCGCTCTGAGATGATGATTGCCGATATCGCGAAGATCCCAGAGCGCATCATGCCCAACCCCATGTGGGCCTACCGCGCGCTCACTGGCGAGACTGAAGCGAATGTTCGCTTCGAGACCCTGCCGATGCGGGCGGATGCCATCGCCCTCCTCGACCCGACCGGCATTCCGTTCCTCCACTACGCGGTTCGTACCGAAGGGGGACGTCTCAACCTCATCGAGTATGAGGAGCGGTTCTACATCACATTCGAGGTCAGCGGCGCGGTCCTCGATCAGCAGGCACGAACCGTTGCTCGCGTTGAAGGTGCACAGGGCGGCTCGAAAATCCTGCAGGCCGATCTCGACGAGGAGCAGGCGCGCTTGCTGCGCCGCGGGCCGCTCCTCCACATGGATCGGATGGCGCTGGTACCGGGAGAATACAAGCTGGACCTGATTCTCGAGAACAACGTTTCGCGTGAGTTCGGTCGCGCCGAGTTTGACCTGAGGGTGCCGGGGATGAGGCCGGATCGCCTGCGTGCCTCGAGCTCGATTCTGCTCGATCAGTTCGAGATCCTCGAAGAGTATGACCCCTTCGGCCGACACCTCCCCTTCCAGGTCGGCAGGCTGGTGCTGGTTCCGTCCGTCGAGCTGGATTTTCCCGTGGGTGGGGGGATCAATGTGTATCACCAGCTCTATTTTTCCGCCGAGGCATCCGCTCGTGCGGCCGCTAACTACACGCTGGCGAACGAAGAAGGGATTGCTCTCGAGAAGACCATCTATGTGGATCCGGCCGTGGCTGATCGCAATGGTGTCGTCAACCAGATCGCCATCCTGGACCTCACCGACGTTGATCCCGGTGAATACACGCTCACCGTGGATATCGACCAGGACGATCGCGCTGCTGAGACTTTCTCGGTTCGCGTCGTCAGCGAGGGTCAATTCGCCAGGCCCTTTGTGCAAGCTCAGAGTCAGACCCCGCCGGCAGACCCGAGGGTAGGCTTGGCCCTGGCCCGGCAATACCGCGTACTCGGTGAGACCGATCTGGCCATCCGCGCCCTCGACGGAGCCTTGCGCCGCGAGCCCGATTTCCAGGAGGGCCTCGACCTGCAGACCGAACTTCTGATGGACGCCGGGCGGTATGAGGATGTCATTCGATTGCTGACGCCCGGTCTGGTTCAGGACCCCGGCAATGACGCGTTGCTGGTTACCCTGGCAAGAGCGAACGCCAATGCAGGGCATCACTACGATGCGATCCGCTACTATGAGCGCGCTCGTATGATTCGAGGCGACGTTCCCGAGCTCCTCAACCCGTTGGCGGCTGAGTATTTCGCCGACCAACAGCTGGATAAGGCGAGACAACTCCTGGAGCTTTCTCTGGAGATCGACCCAAAACAGGCCGAGATGGAGCGTCTTCTCGACGAGGTCCTGCGGCAATTCCAGCAGTAGAGGGCTCACCCACATTTACATTCGATCCTGGGTAGCTGCGCTATGAGCAAAAAATCGATGGTCGCGAACCTGCTGGTTGCTTGCCTGCTGGCTCTCGTGCCGGGCTTCGGTACTCTGGCTCGCGCGGAGCGCGCGCCGGTGCCACCCTGGCTACTCGAGGGCCAGGAGCAGGCACAGGAGGGGCCGGAACTCGTTGATCGGGAGGTCCTTGCCGACTTCCTCAACATCGTCTGGCTGATCTCGACGAACCGCGAGAGGAGCGCCTGGGAAGAGACCACCACGGATGAGCAGAAGGAGGCCTTCGTCGCTGGGTTCTGGGAGACTCGCGACCCGACGCCCGGCACCGAGGCCAATGAATTCCGCGACCTGTACATGAAGAGGGTCGCGACGGCGAATCGGAAGTTTGACGACGAAAGCCTCCCGGGCTATCGGACCGACCGCGGGCAGTTCATCCTCATCTACGGCGAGGCCGCCATTCTCGAGCAGGAGAGACGACGGGTCAGCGCCGATCCGGGAACGGATGATCCGCGAGCGGAACCCGGAGGCAACCGGCTATTTCGGGTCATCTGGATTATCGACCCGGAGGTCAACCCCTACCTCGAAGGCAGTGGGCAGATTGTCTTCGAACAGTCCCCAGAGGGCTACTCGTTTGCCGGACAGCGGCCCACGCTGGATCAGGACGCCCTGCTTGCTGATCGAGACCTGCAAGCGCTCTTCGCATTGCTGCTGGCCGGCTCCCGCACGGCGACTCCCGCCACCGGGGGCAACACTGTCGCAGGCAGCGAGGGTGTTCCCCCTGGAGGGGAAGATCCCGCTGCCGCCAGGCTCTCTGCGGCCGGTGAGGCGATGCGGCAACTCATCGACGAAGGGGTTTCCAGGCACGAGGTCGGCCTGCGATTCGAAACCGCCTACTTCCCGGCGCCGGAGAACAACACATACATGGTCGTGGCATTCAAGGTCGACAAGCGGGCGCTGACCTTCGCTGAGGTGGAAAGTACCGTGGGGGGCCAGGTAACGGCTGGGGCCGCGACTGGGGATGCCCCTCCGCCATCAGCGTCGATGCACGCTTTCGGCTTTCTCCTACAGGAGAGCCCGGCTGGGCCGGAGCAACTCCTGCGGCAAATGGCCATGGACTTCCTTGTCGATTCGACCATGGGGACAGGGGATGCGAGTCGTACTCATTCGTTCGGCATGACGCTGGTGCCCGGCAGCTACCGTCTCGCCTGGGGAGTGATGGACGACACATCCGAGCGCATCACGACGCTGAGCACTCCCTTCGATGTGCCCAACTTCGGGACCGGCGAGTTGATGCTCACCAGCGTTCTGGTGGCGAGGCCGCCGATGCTGGAACAGACTGAGATCATCGACATCGACAAGGTCTATGAAGGAGTGCGTATCGGGAATATCCAGCTCGACGTCGATATCGACCGCCAGTTCGAGCGGGAAGACACTATCGAGTTGCTCTACTTCGTCATGGGGGCAGGAATCGACCCGACTTCTCAGCAGCCTCAGCTCGAGGTGGAGCATACCCTTCTGCGCGGCGACAGCGACGAGATCATCGCGCGGCTTCCCACTCAGACTCTCAACTACTTTGCGATTGGACAGCAGATTCCGCTGGGGCAGGTGGGCCAGATCGAACCCGGCGGCAGCTACAGAATCCTCATCAGCGTCAAGGACGTTGTGACTGAGACCGAACTCGCACATGAGGTACCATTCACCATAGCGGGACAAGGCCCCGCTCAGTAACGCTGATTGCCTGCAGGAACAGGTGTCGAACCGCACCGGGGCACTGGCGCCCGGCGGATGGAGGAGGTTGACGATGGCGAAGGGCCGGATGGGTTGGCAAGCCCCTGGAATGCGTCGGGGAATCCCGTTCGTAGTGTCACTGTTGCTGGTTTCGCTCATGGCCGCCCCGGCGCTGGCGCAGCGCGGCAGGGGGCGTTTGCAGGGTCAGGTGACCGACCCCGACGGCAACCCGGTTGCAGGGGTCGAGGTGAGCGCATTCAACGCGGAGATGACGCCCGACACACTCACCGTGACCTCCGACGAAGATGGGCGCTGGGCCGTTCTGGGACTGAGTAACGACACCTGGAAATTCACTTTCCGAAAGGACGGATATATCCCTCTCGAGATCGACGCCAGCGTGAGTGGCTTCGGCCGCAACCCCAACATGGACGTAACCCTCGAGCCCTATGAGGCTCCCGTGGGGGGTGTCGCCGTCGGAGAAGTGGAAGGGCGAGAGCTGTTCGAGGAAGGGGAGGCTTTCTACGAACAGGAGCAATACGAAGCGGCTATCGCCAAGTGGGAGGAGTTTGCCCTCGTCAATACGACCTTCTACCAGGTGTACGTGAACATCGGCAACGCCCACAAGGAGCTCGGCAACATCGAGGAAGCCAAGGCGGCCTTCGAGAAGGTCCTGGCGCAGGACCCGGCGGAATCCAGGGCACTGGCGAACCTCGCCGAGATCCTGGTTTTGGAGGGCAAATCGGAGGAGGCGATTCCCCTGTTCGAGCGCGTCATCGAACAGAGCCCCGATGATCCTGCCGTCTTCTACAACGTGGCAGAGCTCTACTTCCAACAGCGCGTAGCGGACAAGGCCGTGGATTACTACAAAAGGGCCTTGCAGGTCGACCCGAGCTTCTTGCCGGCTCAGAAGCAGATGGGCTTCGCATACGTGAACATGGGAGAGATCGACCTGGCCATCGCCGCCTTCGAGAAGTTCCTCGAGATGGCGCCTGCAGACAACCCGGACGTGCCCCTCGTCCAGGATGTGCTGAACGCGTTGAGATAAGGCTACTAGGCGGCTGAGGCGGGCCGCCGACAAATTGATTTCGACCAACTGTCGCCGTCAGACGTCTTACAGACAGGGGCAGGCGGGATGGTGTTGAATCAAGACCATGACTGCAATGTCGAAAATCAAGTGGATGTCGGTGGCGCCGCTACTCGTGTGCGCTGCCCTCAGCCTGACCTCATGTGCGTCGACCGCAGCGTCTCCTCAGGTTGTCTACTCCCCTGAAGAGCTGAAATCCGAGGCCGAGCGCAGGGTGATGAACGCCCGCCCGGGCGAGATCATCGTTCCCTATCGAGTGACCCCCGAGCTTGTGGCGCGGGCGCAAGAGCTCACGCGTTACATCCGCAGCGAGTATGACGCCGCCAGGATTCTCATCGAGGCTGTTACCGACGAGAACATATTCGGTATCGAGTACATGTCCACGGCTACCGCCCCTGCAGATGAGACGGTCATCCGTGGTTACGGTAACTGCCTGGCGCTGACGTCGGTGTTCATCGGCTTGGCGCGGGGCGTCGGGCTGGACGCCTACTATATCGACGCCTCCGACCGAGTGAACGACATCCGGCGCGAAGAGGAGATCATTGTCGATTCCGGCCACATCGCCGCAGTGACGAGGACGGAACGAGGCTGGACGATGGTTGACTTCGCCGGGGAGCTGCCGAACTACCGGACCTTCCGGGTCATCGATGACCTGACCGTTTTGGCGCATTACTACAACAACCGCGGCTATGAAATTATCGATGAGGCGACTCGGTCCAATGAGGAGGTTGCTTGGGATCAGGTGAGGCGCAGCTTCGACATCGCGACCAAGGTGCGTCCCGACTTCTCCCTGGCTCACAACAACTTGGGTGTCTTGAACGCGCAGGCAGGCGACGACGCGGCGGCGGAGCGTGCCTACCGCGCGGCCATCCAGGCCGATCCAGAGTTTGCCGCTCCGTACCACAACCTCGGTAACCTCAAGCTCTCACAAGGTGATCTGGATGGTGCCGTCGCGGCCTATGACGAGGCCATCAGAATCAAGACGAGGAACCCGTTCCTGCACTACCATCGTGGCGTTGCTCTCTATCGCAAGGGAGCTCTGGAAGATGCCGCGGCTGCCTTCGAGCGTGCCATCAACCTAGACCGGGACTACGTGGAGCCACGGAATCTCCTGGCCCAGACCTACGACAAGCTGGGCCGCCACGAGGATGCCGCTAGAGTTCGAAAATCGGTGCGCAGCCTGTTGTCACAGCGCCACTAGGAATCTAGCCTGTAGCTAGCGAGCCATTCCGATCTGATCTCCTTCCCGGCGATGGTCGCAGTTCTGTCGCCGGCCCTGGTGGAGGAACGCTAGTGAAACGTCAGGCCATAGTCTGCTTGCTATGGTTCTGCGGAATCACTTTGTGCGGCGTCGAGTCGGTGCAAGGTCACCAGCTCCCGGACCAGAGCCAGGAAGCGAGAGAGGCTCTCTCAGCCGAAGCGACAGCCGGGATCGCCGAACCCCTC
>Ga0316198_10002645_pt1 | contig 10797 bp, 9 predicted proteins | sample OudBieAanoxic_MG_FD_204935 | JGI IMG/M metagenome (GOLD analysis project Ga0316198, IMG submission 204935) | Coastal sediment microbial communities from Oude Bieten Haven, Netherlands - site A anoxic | ecosystem: Environmental > Aquatic > Marine > Coastal > Sediment | place: Netherlands... | reverse complement strand
GTCTCTGAGTTGGTCGAAGGACGAACCTAGCGTAGTGGCGAACGCGGAGAAGTCGTCCTGGGTTGCCATGCCCAGGTCCCGGAGACCCTCCATTGCCTGCCCCATTCCCTGGACGCCTTCGATGACCAGAGCGGTATCTTCCTTGGCCAGCTTGCGGGCGAATGAGGAAATCTTTTGGAAGGCTTCGGGAGCTTCCGTGCCTAGTCGGTCAAACACCCCTCTGAGTTCGGCCAGCTTGGGGCCTATCTCGGAGACGATCTGGGTGACCGGTATGCCCTGGGCCAGCATCTCCGAGAAGGCAGTGGCCACGGCCCCGGCTGCGAACATGGCCTGATTCCTGACGTCAATCAAAGCCCGTTCCATTTCCGGGGTGATCCTGCTTAGCGGTCCGGTTATGGCCTCCGCGATGTCCTCTCCCGCCGCTTCTATCTCGGGCAGTGCTTCGTCTGCCGCCGCTGCGATCTCAGCGAAGATGGCGGACCCTTCTTGCTGGACGAACTTCTCGGCTTCCTTCAGGGCAGCCGGTAGGCCCAGACCCGGAGGCAGTTCTTCTTCCAGTAGGTCGAGCCGCTTGACCAGGTTGGCGGTCATTACCCCGACGCCATCGGCGATCTTACTTGTCTGTTTAAGTACGAACTCAGTGACCGCTTCGACCTCGACGCCCAGCGCCCGAGTCTGTTCGATGATGGACCGCATGCCCTGGACCCCAGCCGCCCCCATCATGTCCATCCGTTCGATCAGTAGCGGGACGGTGTCGCTTAGCAGGGTGGTTGCCTCAGAGGCTGTGGCGGCCCCGGTGGCGACGCGGTTGAGGGCCTCGGTCAGGGTGCCGAAGATTGACTGGGTGTTTTCCGTGGTGGCCCCGACGGCGTCCATCTCGGGGATCAGCATTTTCAGGGTTTCGGACAGGCCCCCGAATGCCTCACCCGACGTGAACACTCCGGCGTCTAGCTGGGCGAGGTAGTCCTTGGACTTGTCGACAAAGGTGCCTAGTGATTCGGCGGACTTGACCCCCTGCTCAGCGATGATGTCCGGCAGGTGTTGGGTAATCGCGGCGGCCCGGTTGCCCAGTTCCTCGCTGGTCTTTTCTATTTGCTTGGCCAGTTCTTCTGAGACGCTCTCGCCGAAAGTGCTGGCAATGTCCTCTGATATCTTTTCCCATTCCGGCTTGCCGCCAAAGAGCCCGGCGATCATGGGCACCAACTTGCCTGCCATGCCGCCGAGCTTCTGTCCGATCATGGACCCCAGGGGACCGAACACCGAACCGACCGCCCCGCCGATGCCGCTTCCAATCTGACCCGCGATGGTCTCGCCCATCTTCAGGGCGGTGCCACCTATGTCGCCCGACATCATTCCTTCCAGGCCAGCCCCCAGGAAGCCCGAGATATTCTCCGGGTCCAGTAGCCCTTCAAAGCCTTCCCTCAGCTTGTCGAAGAATCCGACCTCAATGTCTGCCCCGGCTTCTTCGGCTGCGTCCGCGATGGCCTTCAGGGCGGCGGCGACTTCCGGGTGAGTAGCGGCTAGAGCCTTCAGTTCGTCCTTCAGCTTGGTGACGATTTCCTCTAGCTGGTCGGCGGGGATGACGCCTGCCTGGATGGCGGCGGGTAGGTCCTTCAGTTTTTCGAGAGTGGCGGGGACAGTCTTGACCCCGAAGTCATTGATTACATCGGCGTACTTCTTGAACGGGTCGACGGCCTTGTCTGAGGCTTCGCCCGCCGCTTCCAGTTCCTCAGTGAGCCGCTGGATTTCTGCGACCAGATCCGCGTCCTGGAACTCTTCGGCCTTCTTCTTCAGGGCCTCCAGAGCCGCCTCCAGTTGCTTGGGCGAACCGGCACCGGCCTCAAAGGCTGTGCGAATGTCCCGGACTTCCTGCTCCAGGTCGGAGAGTTGGGTCAGGCCCAGCCGCTTGACCGCTGCCTCCAGTTCCAGAGCGGCCAGCACTTCTTCGCCCATGGCCTCTCTGGTTCCGTTGAGAGCGGTCTGGACTTCGGGCTGTACTTCGGCCAGCTTCTTGTACTCTTCCTCCAGAGCCAGGACGGCTTGGGCCAGTATCTCGGGCGGGGCGGACCCTTCCGTAATCAGGGTATTGAGTTGGCCTATTTTTTCCAGCGCCCCTTCGACCGTCTGGAGTCCGAATGCCTTGACCGCTTCGTCGAGTTTGATGATGGCGATGGTGTCCGTGTCGGCAGACTTGGCGATCTCATCTAGAGCCGCCCGCACCGCTGGGGACTCTGCGGCCAGGTCCTTAAATTCTTCCTGCATCTCCATGATCTTTTCGGTCAGCGCCCGGGCAGGTAGCTCACCTGATTCAATGCCCAGCTTTAGCTGGTCGATGGCCGCCAGTGCTGATTCTTCCGTGGCAATTCCCAGGGACGACAGAGCGGCCTCCATGGCTTCGGCTGCCGCAATACCAGCCGCCACCTCTTCGGCCTGTAGCCGTTGCTTCTCAGCCAGAGCAGCGGCTGACCGGGCGGTGGCGTTCATCTCTGTGCTGACTTCGGACATGGCGGCCCGTAGCGCATCACCTTGAGCGGTACCCGCCGGGAACTGGGCGAACAGTTCGTTCATCACCGTCTGCATGCCCTTGCCTGCGGCCCGGCCCTCATCCATGGCCCGAGCCACGTCGGGTAGCGTGACGCCGACATGCTCACGGAGCATAGTTCCGAACCGCAGCACCTGGTCTGTGGCCACCCCGGTCTCAGACCCGAACTCGGCAAGGGCCACCCTGATGCGGTCGAACTCTATGCGGGTAATTTCCCCCTGTTCCTCCAGTATGGACAGTCCACCCTTCAGGGCCTTGACCTTCTCTTCGGTCAGTTCGGTATCCGTCAGGAATTTCCTCAGCCCTTCATCACCGGCAGTCTTTAGGGCGTCGGTCATCTCCTTTGCTTGGTCGGTGAAGGACGCAGCCGTGGCCTCCGCCTGCCGGAGGGCCTCGGTCCCTTCGCGTAGTTCCTTCATGGCGGCAGTAGAGAAGTTGATCTGGTCTGCCAGCCACCCGAACAGCGGGCCGAGTACATCGCTGATGACCCCGCCCATGGTTTTCAGCACTTCGATCAGGGGAGACGCCCAGTCCAGCACGGCCCGGAAGGCACCGATCAGAAGTGCAAAGCCGGTGCGGACAATCTCGACGAGTAGGCCGCCTATGGACAGGACCAGGTCTCGGAACGGCTTGAACTTCACAAGCACGATGCCGATGGCTATGACCAGGCCGACAGGGCCGAGGAACATCTGGACCACGCGCCCCAGTATTCCAATGATTCCACCCCCGCCACCAAGGACTGCGGTCAGCCCCTGGAAAGCCTTGCCGATCATTCCGCTCCCCTTGACGGCGGTCAGAATGTGGGGGGTCAATCCGGAGAGCGCTATGCTGACCTGCCCGAAGGCGGCTATCAGTCCGCCGGAGATCAGAAGTATGGGACCCAGGGCAGCCACCAGAGCGACCAGTCCGATGACGACTAACTTGATGGGCGTCGGCAGTTGACCGAACGCCTCAAAGATCCATTTGAGTGCGTCCACTGCCCGTTCCAGAAGCGGGATCAAAGACTCAAGAGCACCGGCCAGTTCCACCCCCAGAGTCATAGCGGCGTCGATGACCCGGTCCTTCAGCAGGCCCATCTTGGCGGCGAACGATTGAAGCTGGTTCTCGGCAATCTTTTCGGTGGTTCCTTGGGCGTTGCGAAGCTCTCTCTCATACTGTCGGATGGCGTCGGACGTGCCCAGCAAGGGAAGAATGACACCTTGGACGCGGGCTTTGAATCCAATGGCATTCAGAGCGGCGGTGCGCTGGACGTCCGACATATCACTGAACTGGTTTTCCAGGTCCTCAATGATGTCGGCCATGTTCCGCATGTTGCCGAAGGAGTCGACTATCTCAATGTTGTTTTCCTTCAGCGCATCTTTATGCTTGACCGCTGCCACGGACAGCAGCTTCATGATCCGGGCGAGGCCCGTGCCCGCGACTTGACCCTTGACTCCCTGATCGGCGAACGCGGCCAGGACGGCTACGCCCTCTTCAACGTCTTTCTTAAACACCTTCAGCGAGGCACCTGCTTGGTTGGTCAAGGACTCGGAGAACTGTTGGATCGTGGCGTTGGCCAGGACGTTCGCCTTGGCCAGGACGTCACTCACCCGAGTCATGTTCTCCATGTTCTTTATGGCGTCGTCACGGATGGTCATACCCAAGGCCGACTGGGCGTCGGTCAAGAGGTCCGTGGCTAGGGCCATGTCGAACATGCCCGCCTGAGCGAACTGGGCAACGGTTGGCAGAGCAGCTAGTTGTGCTTCAGCGCTCAGGCCAGCGGACGCCAGGAAGAAGAACGACTCGGCGGCGGCCTTCGCGGAGAAGGTCGTGGTGAGGGCGACTTCCTTCGCCGCCTCCGCCATATCGGTTTTCATGGCGTCGCCCAAGTCCCCCATGATGGCGGTGGACTTGGTCATTGCAGCATCGAAGTCAGAGAACGTCTTGACCGCCACCCCGCCCAGGAGGGTAAGCGGAAGGGTGATGGACCGGGTCATCGCGGACCCGGCTTGCTGCATGCCTTGGCCCATCTTGACGGCGTTTTCCCCGGACTGCTTTAGCTGAGTCTGGGCCTTGACCAGGGTGGCTGTGAACTCATCCCTGAGTCTCAGTACGCCTTCTACTTCACCAATGGTTGCCATCTATTCCTCAGCAGAGGCTAGTAGCTTGGTGGTGGGTCTGGGCTGGGCACCGAATGAGGCCCGCAGAGCCGACGACTGGGCGGCGAACTCCTGCGGGGTTTGGGGTTGGTAGTCGGTGACGGGGTCGCCCCGTGAGCGGCGTCCTCGGGACCCTGGGCGGGGGCGTCCGGTCGGAGTCATCTCCAGAAAGTCCTGGGGTTCCCAGGGGCGGGAGCGCTTCTTGGGGTCGCGGTGGACGTTGGCTGTGAGGGACGCAAGGATGGACATGCGAAGATCCCCACGGGCTTCCCCCCAGGGTGCGTGATGGAAGTGGCGACGCCAGTTCACGAACGTCTCCAAGTCCATCTGTTCGAGCATGCCTTCCACGTCCCATGTACCGCACTCCAGGGCTAGGACGTGGGCGAACTCTCGCCATCCTGTAAAGGGGCAACGTCGTCCCCCGACACGTCCTCCGTCTTGCTGGAAACGATGGCCATCACACCACGGACTAGGGCCATGTAAATCCCCCAGTCCATCTCGGACAATTCGTCCGCCTGTGGGGGGGTGAGGATGGGCTGTCCGGTTTCGTCAGCGAGGCACTTGGCCAGCAGACCGTTCTGTTGATCCGCCTGCTCTCTGGCCGTGGCTTCGTCACCTTCTTCACCTGCGTTCAACTCAGAGAAACTGAGTAGGTCCTGGGCTGTGAGCTTTACGTACAGCGTGCCCTCCAGCCCGTCGATTTCACCTAGCTCATGGAGCCTGCCCTTGCCTTGCGACAGTAGCTGGGCTCCGGTGAGGCCCTTCTTGCGGGTCGTGCGGGTCGGTCGTTCCTTGGTCATCGCCGGTCTCCTACCGGTTGGTCCATCGGTCTTGGGCGGTTGCCCGGGGTCGGTCAGTCAGTCAGTCAGTCAATCAAAGTCGTGCGCTCGGTATTGCGTGAGCGGCTTAGCTCTGGAGGTCGCCGTCGAAGAACATGGGACCCGACATGCGGATCGTACACTCCGCCGTGCGGGCACCCGTGCGGACGGGCGAGGTCTGCGAGAAGGCTTGCACCTGCCCCGACCCTAGCCACTCATCGTCGGCGGCTGAACCACCCGGACCACGGAAGCGAACGCCGATGCATTCGTTGGTCCGGAGTTGGTGGATCAGACCCGTCAGGTGGTCGTGCGTCGGGTCGTCGTAGATGAAGTTGATGCCGAACGACAGGGGGTCCCTCATGAGCACGCCCAGGGACCAGGTGTCGATGTCATCGTTGTGGGCGGTGACGTCCGTCTCAGGCCGGTTGAGCCCGATGGTAATGTCGCCGTTCAACTGGGCGATGGTTGTGAAAACGCCCTGCGAACCGGCGGGGTCGAGTTCGATGGCAATGGTGGCACCATGGCCAGTCTGGATGCCTGCACATTGGGGCATGTCTTGGTACCTCCGTGGACGGGGTCCGGGTTACGGGTTGTGTGTCGGATGTAAGTCTATCAGCTACTGACGGTCGTATTCCTCACGCCGTCCAGGGCACGCCAACAATCCAGGGCCAGGTCCCGGGCGGTGTAGTAATCAGCGCCCCGGACAATAAGCTGCACGGATAGCTGCTCTTGCAGGTCCCCGTTGTGTGTCTCAAAGGGCGCAGCGCCCCCCGTGTCGATGACGGAGAGGTAGGGGCCGGGGTCGGTGGGGATGATGGCCTTCGGCCCGATGAAGGTGTCGTCGGTTCTTCGGTTGCCGTTGGGGAAGGTGTAGGTGATGGGTACCCCTGCAAGCACCAAGAGGCGAATGACGTCCCGTTCCCAGTCCTCCACGGCTTCGGCGGACATGGCCTGGAAGTTGACCGAAAACATCGTCCGCTCATTCTCATCCACCATGAAGGGGAAGGGGCGTTGCGTGGCTAGGATCTGGAGATAGCAGGTGTCGGCCATGGCTCACCTAGTTAGGTTTCACCCTTTTGGCTATTCTATCAGCCATGCCCTGTGTCGCTTCCATCAGTGGGCGCTCAAGATACTTCGGGCCACCCCGCTTGAACTGCACTCGCTTGCCCTTCCAGGAAGGCGGGTCGTGCTGTGAGGGGGTCTCGTGGATGGCCAGGGTGTACTTCTTGGCGTCACCCCCGAAGCCCATAACGATGCTGATATCATCCCCCGACCTGACCGCATTCTGGACGAAGCCGGAGAGCATCAGGGTCGACTGGTCGATGGGGACGAACTCAGTCTTGGACCGGCGCATTATCTCTTCGGCTTCTTCCTTCAGGAACATGAGGACCTTATCCTCCAGTTCCACCTGAAGGTCCCCCAGGGCCGCCAGCATTTCCTGGACTCCCTTGAGCGTGAATGAGAATGGACCTGCCAAGCTAACCCCCGGTCGGTGCCCCCTTTGCATGGGATAGCTTGGGGGCGTTAGCTACATCATAAGCTCGCTCCGCCCAGGTGACCACCCCCCGGGCTGTCCTCTCCCAGGTCAGGGTCTCGGCCAGCTTCCGCCCCCGGGTCCCATACTTCTCATACATCCGTCTCCGCATGGTCGGGGCGTATAGCTTTTGGAGAGCGTCCATCGTTTTCAGCCGGTCGGCCACCCCGCCGACGGTGTAGGGGTTGCCGTTGATGGGGGCGGTCAGGGCTGTGCCTGAGCAGGGAACCAAGAGGGCGGTACCTCTGGCCCAGTCTCCGAACGCGGACCAGTCGGGAAGGACGCAGGGGACGCCGCAGGCCATGGCCTCCAGAGCGGGCAGTCCCCAGCCTTCGCCTTGGGTGGTCGAGAGGTAGACGTCGAGGGCCTGGTAGCTGCGTGCCATGTCGGCATCGGGTAGCCCCTGCCCGGGTTCCGTCTCGGACAGGATGAGACGGCCTTCCAGGCCATGGAACTTGGCCAGGGCACGGATGTCGCATCCGCGTTCCCCGGTGGGGGCTGTGTGGATGTAGAGGTAGGCGTCGTCAATGTCGTAAGCGTGGACCCAATCGGCGAAGTAAGAGAGCGTCAGGTCGAGTCGCTTGCGGGGCTGGTTGCGACCGAACGCCCCGACCAGGAAGGCGTCCTCCGGGATGGGGCGATTGGTCAGGTTGACCCGGGCCTTCAGGTGGTCATCGTATGTGGGCAGCGGGTGGAACCTCTTGGAATCAACCCCCAGAGGGACAACGTCGCAGGGACCCAGGTAGCCGCCCACCCGTAGCTCGTGCTTGGCGAACTCGGTCCAGACGGCGACCCGGTCCAGCCCCTCCAGGTCGGCCCCCTTCTGGTTGCGGGCGTCGACCGCGAGCCAGGCGATGACGGGTATGTTCAGAATGTCCCGAGCCTGTTCCTTGGCCGGTTTAGCTTGGGACCCTTCGACTCCCTGGAGGACGTTGGCGTATTGCTTAATCCCGCGCATGTACGGGGGGACGTTCCAGGGGTCGTTCAGGAGGACGACCAGGTCCGGCTTCATGCGGTGCATCAGACGGGGGAGACGGGTGACGCCGAACCCGTCCCGGCCTCCGTCGTAGGCGTTCGCGGGTCGGTAGATGGGGAAGGGCGGGGTGGGCTTGGGGACCCACTCGGTGTCATCGGTCGGGGTGTCACCCGGTTCGTTGATGCCGATGATGGCCACCTGGTGACCTTCGGCAATGAGTTCATAACACGCGGCACGGGTGCAGCGTGAGAAGCCGGTTTCCACATTCGGTGAGTCGCCTACCCACAGGATTTTCATGGTCTGTTCCCCTTCTGTTCCAGGTATGAGTAACCCCGCCCCCGCCAGCCCGCGTACTGGATCTTCCGGTTGCCCAGGCCGGACTCCAAACCGGTGTGCTGGATGAAGCAAGGGACGGAGGCCAGGAAGTGCTTGAGCCCGCGTTCCCGACCCCAGCGGGCAAGCATCAAGTCATGCCCCCGCCCGTATATCTTGGAGCCATCTTTGTTCAGGTAAGCGGGGTCCGGGCCGTACCACTCGACGATGTCCATGGCGGTGGCCGGGGACCACACGCAACAGAGCGCCCCGTAGAAGTTTCCGCAGGGGTAGAGCCAGACTGATTTCCCCTTCTGGTACAGGTTCCTGATGTTCTTGTAGTTGGCCCCGAACACGTACATCATGGGGTCGGGTAAGCGGAAGTCGGCCAGCCACGAGACGACTGATTCCAGGAAGTCGGAACAAACGTCGATGTCGTCCTCCAGGACCATGGCCCAGTCCGCCGGGTGCTCGGCCCAGTCCCCCTTCTGCCCTGCTAGCTGGATGGCGCGGCAGGCGTTGGCGTGCAGGCTTCGGCGCTCCCCCGGGATGTCCAGTAGGACCCGTCGACCGTGCAGCATCATGGAGTTCACGGCAGGCGGGTCACCCAGTTCCGTGCGGAAGAACTCGGCAGGGTAAGGGGAACCGGAATCGACCAGGGTCAGAGAGTGTAAATGGGGGGACCGGAACACCCCGCCCCGGTACAGGTTGGCCATGGTCTCACCGAGGTAGTTCCGAGTCTTGGGCGGGTAAGCACCCCGGTCCACAGTCTTGATCGTGATGGCTACGGTCTGGGGCTTGGTCATAGGCGCATCGCTATGCCGATCCCCCGGCCCGTGTTGAAGTTGTCGTGGGCGGTCACCCCCTTGGCCTCGGCGATGAACTGAGACCAGGCGTCGTAGACTTCCTTGACGTTGGTATCGTGGGCGATCAGCACGCACCGGGTCAGGTCCCATCCGTTCTGGAGGTCGGTTAGCTGGTGGCCCTCGCTGTGGTCCCCGTCGATGTGGACCAGGTCGAAGAGTATGTCTGGGTGGTCCCGGTGGAAGGCCGGAAGGGTCTCGGCGGAGTCGCCGTCCAGCCAGACCACCTCACCGCCCCTGTGGTAGTACAGGGTGGCGCTCAGCAGCCGATCTATGTGGTCATGGTTCCCACGGTCGGACCCCCCGTGTTCGTCGCCCCAGGTGTCGGAGACGCCGACTAGCTGAAGGGACTCATACCCGGCTTCTATGACGGCCCAGAGGGTGGCACCGTCACGGACCCCGACCTCCAGATAGCTGGACACGTACAGGGTGCGGGTCAGGCGGGCAAGGACTTCGTGCTGAGACATATCACTGTCCAGCTTCAGCCGGTGGGTGACGCTCATTTCTTCCTCCGTCGGTCGGCCAGTCCTTGGTCCTTGGGGGCCTTGCCTCTGATGTACTTTGCGGGCTTCCAATTCCTGATGGTCGGTAGCTTCCCGTCCACGTCCATGATGTTGACTCGGCCCCGGACCAGTCGGGGGGACCGGACCTTCTCAAGCTGGGCGATGTGGCCGGGGGTGACGTCGTCGACTTCGTCCGAGTCCGGGCGTCCCTCCATGGGCACGCAGACCCCGCACTGTTGGCAGAAGAATTTGATCTGCTCAGCGAATCTGCCGGTGGGTTGGCGGACCCCGTCCTCCCGCGTGATGTAGTCCAGGTTCCCCTTCCAGCAACCGGGCTCCAGGGGTAGTGCGTGAGCGCCTTCGTACAGGACCCGGTCAATGGCTCCGGCTACCTCGCAGAAGTAGAAACCGTCGACAGTGGCAGCCGGAGACCACCGGTCCTGGAGCCAGCAGTTTTCGATTAGGTCCCAGCGTTCCTTTTCGTCCGTGACTAGCTCACGCGAGGCGGCCAGGACGGGCTGGTGGCTGACCTGCATCTCGGGGAGGTGCATGTTCCAGTTCAGGTACCCCCCGACCTCTCCGGTGATGGGGTCCTTGCCCCGGCCTTGTCCTTCGTGTGGCCCCAGGAGTCGGTCTATCTGAACCTTCATGGACCCCCACTTCGGATGGTGCTCTCGCTTCCAGTCCTTGGCCGTGAATATGGCTCGGTTGGCCCGGCGGGGAACGTGGACCTGCATGAGGTCGACCAGGTCAGGGAACTGGGGGTGCAGTAGGGGTTCGCCTCCGATGAGCCCGATGACCTTGCCCCTGCCCTTGGGGTCCCGTTCGCCGTCGGTGACGAAATCCTTGACAGCTAGCAGGGCCGCCTCAAACTGTTCCGGCGTCATGAAGAATCGGAGGCGGGCATGGTCAAGCACCCGGGTGCAGTTGGAGCAGTGGTGCATACAGGCGTTGGTGATGTCTATCTCAAGACACCAAGCCTGGGACGGTCGTATCATTGAGCCCTCCGAGTCCATATGTGGTCGGCCCAGACCAGCTTCCCCTTCTCGGGGCCTCCGACCTTCCGGGCGGTGCCTACATGGGTGAGTCCGGCGGCTGTCAGTAGGGCGTC
>Ga0316198_10002643_pt1 | contig 10801 bp, 5 predicted proteins | sample OudBieAanoxic_MG_FD_204935 | JGI IMG/M metagenome (GOLD analysis project Ga0316198, IMG submission 204935) | Coastal sediment microbial communities from Oude Bieten Haven, Netherlands - site A anoxic | ecosystem: Environmental > Aquatic > Marine > Coastal > Sediment | place: Netherlands... | reverse complement strand
ATCCTGACTCCCCTCCACATCAACCAGGATCTCGTACGCTACGAACTCCACCGGGTCTGGGTCGTGGACGCAACCCTCAAAGAGGGATCACGCCACGTCTACAAACGACGCACTTTCTACCTCGACGAGGACAGCTGGCAAATCGTGGTCGTTGACTGCTATGACAAACGCGACCAATTGTGGCGCGTATCGGAAGGGCACGCCATGAGTTACTACAACGTGCCGGCCCTTTGGACCTCGCTCGAAGTCCACACCGATCTGCAGGCGGGCCGCTATCTGGCCGTCGGCCTCAACAGCGAGAACGCGCCCTATCAATTCGGCATCAAACGCTCGCTCGAGGACTACACCCCGGCGGCGCTGCGCCGTTCGGGAAAGCGCTGATCTATTCATAGGCAGACGGGCGGGCCGGCGACGGCCCGCCCGCTTTTTAACCACACCAACCTGGAGAGCCAACCATGGACACCACCCCATCGGGCATTGACTCAGCCCGCCAGACCGGGCGTTATGAAATCACGCGCTGCGCTGCGAACCGCTGGACCCTACTGGTCGCCCTGCTGGTCGTCGCGCTGGCGCCAGGAGCGGAAATCGCGACAGCCCAGGACGCCGAACTCGAGGTTTCGGTCATGGCGCCGCTCGCATCCAAGTCGCTCATGCTCGACGCGGTCGTCCTTGCCGACCGTCTGGTGGCGGTCGGCGAACGCGGCCATATCCTGATCTCGTCCGACGATGGCGCGAGTTGGCGGCAGGTCGAGGTCCCCACCCGGACGATGCTGACAGCCGTCGCATTCATCGACAACCAGGTTGGGATTGCGGTCGGTCACGACTCTGTGATTCTCCGCACCACCGACGGCGGCGCCACCTGGGAGCTGGTCTACTCGGCGCCCGAGGAAGAGGCGCCACTCTTCGACGTCTGGTTTGCCGATGCCGACAACGGGGTCGCCATTGGGGCCTACGGCAGCCACTACCTGACGGCTGACGGAGGTTTGACCTGGAACTTCGAGCCCCTCGGTGACACCGACTGGCACCTCCACGAACTCGCCCGCGCCGACAACGGAAAGCTCTACCTCGCCGCCGAGGCCGGCTATGCCTACCGCTCCGACGATGGCGGCGAGAACTGGGTCGAACTCCCGTCACCCTACGAGGGATCGTATTTCGGCGTACTCCCCCTGGATGGAGATGCCGTGCTTTTCTACGGTCTCCGCGGGCACCTCTTTCGATCGGACGACGCCGGCGAAAACTGGGAGGAGCTCCCCACCGGAACCGTGGCCCTGCTCACCAACGGAATCCAACTCGCTGATGGGACCATCGTCATCGTCGGTCTGGGCGGGACGGTTCTGATCTCGACCGACGGGGGTCGGAACTTCAGCTTCCACCAGCAGGCCGGACGGCGCGGCATCTCGGCCGTGGTCGAGACCACCGACGGCTCGGTTCTGATGGTCGGGGAATTTGGAGTTCGAACCGCGGCGGTCACCGAACTCACGACCGCGGCGAACTGAGGGGGAGACAACCATGAAAGAGATGTTGGACAATCTGGTCTTCAATCACCGCAAAGCGGTGGTCATCCTCTTCCTCGTACTCACGATCTTCATGGCATGGCAGGCTTCTCACCTCAAGATCGATGCCGGCTTTGCCAAGCTTCTTCCCCTCAAACACCCATATATGCAGACCTTTGTCGAGTACCGCGATGCCTACGGCGGCGCCAACAAGGTCGTCATCGCCATCAAGACAAAAGAGGGTGACATCTTCACCCCCGATTTCTTCCAGGTCCTCGCCGATGTCACCGACGAGGTCTTCTTCATCCCCGGTGTCGATCGGACCCGGGTGATGTCGCTCTTCACGCCCAACGTCCGCTTCACCGAAGTGGTGGAGGACGGGATCTCCGGCGGAAACGTCATCCCGTCCGACTTCGAACCGAATGCAAAAGGCCTCGCCAAGGTGCGCGAGAACATCCTCAAGTCCAACTACATGGGTCGACTCGTGGCCAACGATTTCTCCGCCGCCATCGTCGTCGCCGAGCTCCTCGAGGTCAATCCCGACACCGGTGAGAAGCTCGATGTCATCGAGATGGCTTCCCAGTTCGAAGCCATCCGGACAAAATACAGCGCCGACCCCTCCGTCGCCGCCTTCGATTACCACATCATCGGCTTCGCCAAGGCCATCGGCGACATCGCCGCCGGTGTTGCGCGGGTGGTGCTCTTTTTCCTCATCGCTTTCGCCATCACCTTCTGTTTCGTCTGGATCTACTCCCAGAACCTCAAGCTGACTCTCATCGTGGTCGGCTGCTCACTCATGGCGGTGATCTGGCAACTCGGTGTACTCACGCTGCTCGGTTTCGGCATCGATCCGATGTCGATATTGGTGCCGTTTCTGGTCTTCGCCATCGGGGTGAGCCACGGCGTCCAGATGATCAGCGCCTTCCGCGCCGAGGTCGCCGAAGGAAGCGACTCTCTGACCTCTGCCCGCTCTTCCTTCCGCCGCCTGCTCGTGCCCGGCGGCATCGCGCTGCTGTCGGACACCATCGGCTTTATCACCATCATGTTCATCGAGATCCGGATGATCCAGGAGATGGCCATCACCGCCAGTCTCGGTGTCGCCATCATCATCCTCACTGATCTGATACTGGTTCCGGTTCTGCTGTCATACGTCCGTCTCGACGAAGCCTACCTGGAAAAGATGCGGCGCCGAGCCACCCACCTGGACCAGGTCTGGGTCCCCCTGGCCAAGGTGGCGACACCTCGGGTCGCAACTGTCATCATCGCCATCGCCGCGGTGCTCTTCGTCGCCGGCGCTTGGAAGGGAAGCCAGATCAAGATCGGCGATCTCCACGCCGGGGTCCCGGAGCTGCGGGCCAGCTCGCGGTACAACATCGACACCAACGTCATCACCTCGAATTTCGCCATCGGCGTCGATGTGATCACGACGATCATCGAGACCCTCCCCGAGGCCTGCACCGAGTACGAGACCATGACCCTCATCGACGACTTCGAGTGGACGATCCGCAACGTCGATGGAGTCCAGTCGGTCTTCGGCATCGGAATGGTGGCCAAGATCATCAACGCAGGCTGGAACGAGGGTTCGCTCAAGTGGCGCGAGTTGCCGCGCAACCCATCGACCATGGCCCAGGCGGTCACCTACATTGACACCTCGACCGGTCTGCTCAACGGCGAGTGCAGCGTCATGCCGGTTTATATCTACACCGTAGATCACAAGGCCGAGACCATCGACCGGGTGGTGACCGCAGTCAAGGCATTCAACGACGAGTACGGCTCCGATGACATCAAGTTCCGCCTGGCCACCGGCAACGTCGGCGTTATGGCGGCGACCAACGAAGCCGTCTCAGAGGCCCAGTTCCCCATTCTCATGTGGGTCTTCGCCGCCATCATCCTGCTCTGCCTCGTCACCTTCAGATCCATCAAGGCGACCCTGAGCATCGTGATCCCGCTCGCCCTTGTGTCGATCCTGGCCTATGCTCTCATGGCCTATCTCGAGATCGGGCTCAAAACCTCGACCCTTCCTGTGGTCGCTCTCGGTGTCGGCATCGGCGTCGACTACGGAATCTACATCTACAGCCGATTCAAGAGCTTCCTCGCAGACGGTCTGGATATTCCAACCGCCTACCTCGAGACCCTCAGAATCACGGGTGTGGGAGTGATCTTCACCGGCATCACCCTGGCCATGGGCGTCGCAACCTGGATCTTTGCGCCCATCAAGTTCCAGGCCGATATGGGAATCCTGCTCACCTTCATGTTCCTGCTCAACATGGCCGGCGCCATCGTGCTGCTGCCGGCGCTGGCTTGTTGGTTCAAACCGAAGGGGTAGATCGAATTATGAATTTTGAATTATGAATTTTGAATTTCATCGCATGGAGGAGTACTGAGTTCATAGTTTCGAGTTCTTAGTTCGATCGCAACATACAGATCAGACCGGCGGCCTCGGGCCGCCGGTTTTGTTTACCGGGGTATCGGTGCATAATGGAGAAAACCCGAGACGAGGTGCCATGCCGTGAAGCGCAATCTCATCATCGCCCTGGTCGCATGTTTGGCTGCGACGATTCCCGCGGTCGCAAGGGACTGCGCGTGGACCGCTTCCACCCTTGGGATGGGACCGAGCGAGGGCGTGGCGGTGGTCGGTGATCTGGCCCTCATCGGAGCAGGAAATTCCGTTGTCACCTTCGACATCGCCGATCCGGGTCAACCTCAGCGTCTGGGCGGAACCGACTTCGGCGGGACCGTTGCTCCGGTGGGCACCATCGACGATCTGGCGTTGGCGTTTACCACCGGTTCTTTTCCGGCTCGTCTCATGGTGATCGACCCGAACTCGCAGGGTACACCACAGGAGATCTCTTCGGTGGCTCTGCCGGATCGAGCCCGGCCCGAAGACCTCGTGGTGATCGGCTCCACCGCGTGGATCGTCACCTCATATCTTGAGAAGGGGCTTCTCGGGGTCGATCTCACCGATCTGAACTCCCCCGTTCTGAGGCAGACGCTGGAGCTCCCCGGGGCCGCTCAATCGATCGCAGCCGTCGGCGACCGGATTCTCATGGCTTCCCGTCAATTCGGAGTCATGATCGTCGATGTGTCGGATCCCGCTGATCCTTCCTTTATCGGATCGCTCGATATTCCCTACGCCGCCGCAATCACCGCAAGGTCTGAGCTCGCCTATGTCGCGACCTTCGGCGGTTTCGGGCAATCCGCCATTCATGTGGTTGACATCACCGAACCCTCGGCGCCCTTCACGATCTCCTCGACACCGTTCACGCAGATCGCCTGGCCAACCGGCCTGGGAATCGTGGACGATCGACTCTTCCTCGGTCTGGTCGACCTCGATCCCATGATCGCCCTCCCGGAAGGCGGATTCGTGGTCTACGACATCAGCAACCCGATCGAACCGGTGGAGATCGACTATGCACCGTTTTCGTCTGGTCCCCAGCGCTTTACTCCAACGGGAGACACGATCGTCGGCGCCGACCGCGAGCGTGGACTGCGGATTTTCACCCAGGAGTCCGACGGTCTCGTCGAGATTGCGCGTCGAAACCTGACCTTGGACGACGCCTTCGCGGTGGCGGTCCACGGCAACATCGCCTACCTCGGCGACCAGGGAGTCCGATTCATTGACATTTCCGACCACTCCCATCCCCTCGAATTGGGATCGGTGGAGTTGGAGGGGAACATCATCGCAGTGGATGCCGACGGCGACGGTGCACGGGTGGCCGCCCTTGCCTGGGGAGGTGAGCTCAGCTTCGTCGATGCTTCGAATCCAAGCCTACCAATCATCCGGTCATCCCTTCCGACCCAGGGAGTCGATCTCTCGATCGCCAACACCATCGTCGCGGTGGCCGAAGGTGACCAAGGCGTCGTGCTCCTCGATGTCACTGATCTCGAGATGCCGACGGTGGCCGGACGGATTTCCACCAGCGACCCCGCTCGGGCGGTTGCGTTGGATTCCGATATCGCCGTCATCGGGCTCGCCGTGAACGACGTCGTCGAGGGTGCGATTGCCATCTATGACGTCAGCGATCCGAACAACCCGATCCTCATGGCCCAACTGCCGACATCGAACTGGGTTTATGCAGTCGATGTGGCCGATTCGAAAGCAGCCATCCTGACCGGCAGCTCCATCCTCATGATCGACATTTCAAACCCCTCAGCGCCGGTCGAGCTCGGGAGCTCGGATCTCCGATTCGGGATTCCCGAAGACATCGCGATCGACGGGTCCTTCGTCCACGTCTCATCGTGGTCCGGGAGCTATCACGTGATCGACTTCTCGAACCCGAGCGGACCGTTCGTCAGGACCGGGACCACCTGGGATCCATTCGGAATCGTTGACGGCGGCCCGCAGGGTGGCTATGGCGTCTCCGTCCACGACGGAGCCGCCGTGATTGCTGATGGGCGTTACGGACTGCGGGTGGTGTCCGTCGGTCGATGCCGTCCGGCGCCCGGGCCGGAACGCGCCCCGGCAGTGGTTGACTGAGATCTCTTCAGACCAGAGGAGACGATTTCCGTTCCTTTGGTTTGGATGAGAGACAATAGGTCGATCGAACCCGAGAGGTGACTCCATGGGAATGTTCCGTCGACCCTCCATCAACCATCGCGGCGTGCTGCTGAGTCTTGTTCTTGCGTTGTTTGTCATGGGGTGCGCCGGCCCCCCGGTTCAGCACGATGTCATCCTGCGAAACGGGACCATCTACGACGGCGGCGGATCCAGCCCCATCGTGGGAGATCTCGCCATCGACGGCGACACCATCGTCGCCATCGGCGATCTCGGACGAGCCGAGGGGCTGACCGAGATCGATGTTCAGGGGCTCGCAGTGGCGCCCGGCTTCATCAACATGCTTTCGTGGGCGGGCGTGTCGCTCATCGAGGACGGCCACTCTCAGAGCGATATCCGCCAGGGCGTGACCCTCGAGGTCATGGGCGAGGGCAACTCAATGGGTCCCCTCAACCAAGCCATGCGCGAGGAGATGATTCGGCGCCAGGGCGACATCAAGTTCGACATCGAATGGACCACGCTGGATGAGTATCTTCGGTTCCTCGAGGACCGCGGCATTTCCACCAATGTCGCATCATTCATCGGCGCCGCAACCCCCCGCGAGATGGTCATCGGCTATGACGATCGGGACCCCTCCGCGGAAGAACTCGACGAGATGCGCGCCGTCGTCCGATCGGCCATGGAGGAGGGCGCCATGGGAGTCGCATCGGCGCTCATCTACCCACCCGGCAGCTTTGCCGAGCCCGAGGAACTCCTCGCCCTCGCGGAGGTCGCGGCGGAGTTCGACGGGATGTACATCTCCCACATCCGCGGCGAGGGCGGCCACCTGATCGAGGCCATCGACGAGCTCTTCACCATCGCCCGGGAAACGGGTGTTCGCGCCGAGATCTACCACCTCAAATCCTCCGGTCAGAAGAACTGGCCGCTCTTCGACGATGCGGTTGCCATGGTCGAGCAAGCTCGAGCGGAAGGGGTCGAGATCACGGCCGATGTCTACACCTACCCGGCCGGTGCCACAGGGCTCAACGCCAGTATGCCGCCGTGGGTCCAGGAGGGCGGATTCGACGCCTCCCTCGCGCGCCTCGCCGACCCGACGCTGCGCAAGCGTATCGCAAAGGAAATGCAGCAGGAATCTGATACCTGGGAGAATATGTACCTCGGCGCGGGCTCACCTGAGAACATCCTGCTCGTTGGCTTCAACACCGAGGAACTCAAACCATACACCGGCAAGACCCTCGCCGAGGTGGCCTCCATCCGCGGCACCTCGCCCGAAGTCACCGCCATGGACCTCATCGTCGAGGATGGATCGCGGGTCGACACGATCTACTTCAGCCAGTCCGACGATGTTCTGCGAAGAGCCGTCGGCCTACCTTGGGTGAGCTTTTGTTCCGACGAGGCCTCCCCCGCCACCGAGGGCGTATTCCTCAAGAGCAACGCCCACCCCCGCGCTTATGGCAGCTTTGCCCGCGTCCTCGCCAAGTACGTCCGCAACGAACAGGTCCTGCCCCTCGAAGAGGCCATCCGCAAGCTCACCGGTTTTCCCGCCGCCAACCTCAAGCTCGACCGGCGAGGACTTCTCCGGGAAGGCTTTTTTGCAGATGTTGTGGTCTTCGACCCCAACAGGATCCAGGACCACGCCACATTTGTCGAACCCCACCAATATGCCACCGGGATGGTCCACGTCTTTGTCAACGGAACACCGGTGATCAACCATGAAGAACACACCGGCGCAACACCCGGGAGGGTGGTGCGAGGACCGGGGTGGAAGGGGTAGGGACGGATGCTGGATTCTGGATGCCGCCAAGGGTAGCCTCATAGCCTGCGACTGATCACAGTCGTAGAGGTCGCTAGCTATGAGTCGTGATCGGTGAATCCTGGGCGAGTATTGTCAGGGAATTGCTGCGTTTCCGGGATCTCGCCACGCCGTTATCAATTGCCGTCCAGACGAAGTCCCTGGGGCCATCCGGAAAGCGAGGAACTACCTGCAATCAAAGACTCACGACTTGCTCAGCGATGGTGGGGGGGATCGAGGAGAGGTGTGAGGCGAATACGACCACTGTTCACCCGGCCCCCGGCCCTTGAAGGACCTCGGCACCCTGCGATGGGTCAAATTGCATCCTTGGCGGCAACTCTGCGACCTTTGCGGCTCCGCGGATCCATTGTGCCTCCCGGACCAGATCGTCGACGACCGAGGTCGTGGCGCGCGCTACACCATCGGGCACGGGCACGGGTACGGGCGCGGGCACGGATGCGGACGCGGACGCTGCGTCGGGAACGGGATCGGGATCGGGATCGGGATCGGAAGCGGGAGCGTTGAGAGACCGCTATACTTTCCACTCGGAGGAAACGAATGGCCACACCTCACATCAACGCCGAACCCGGCGATTTTGCCCCCACCGTCCTCATGCCCGGCGATCCGCTGCGAGCAAAATACATCGCCGAAACCTATCTCGAGGACGCACGGCTCGTCTGCGACGTCCGCAATGTCTTCGGCTTTACCGGCGGCTATCGCGGTCTCGAAATCTCGATCATGGCGCACGGGATGGGGATCCCCTCGGCGTCGATCTACTTCTCCGAACTCATGGAGCACTTCGGCGTCAAACGCATCATGCGCGTCGGCAGCTGCGGCACGTCCCACCCGGATGTCAAGCTCCGAGACATCGTCATCGCCATGGGCGCCTCCACCGACTCGGCGGTCAACCGCACCCGGTTCATGGGCCACGATCTCGCCGCCCTCGCGAGCTTCAATCTCGTCCGGCACGCAGTGAGCATCGCCGAGGCGCGTGAGCTGCCTTACCACGTCGGCAATATCTTCTCCGCCGATCTGTTCTACACGCCTCAGCCCGAAATCTTCGACCTCATGGCCAAATACCAGATCCTCGGTGTCGAGATGGAATCGGCGGGGCTCTACCCCCTCGCGGCCGAGCACGGCGTCGAGGCCCTCGCCTTGTGCACGGTCAGCGACAACATTCGCACCCACGAGGCCATGTCATCGGAAGACCGGCAGACGAGCTTCAACCAGATGATCGGGCTCGCCCTCGAGACCGCGGTCGCCGCCAGCCCTGAGTAAACCCTAAGGACGCAAGGTCCGCAAGGCATCGCAGAAGAAAACGCAAAGGCGCAAAGACGCAAAGCATCGCAGTGGGACACGGATGAACGCAGATTCGGCGGATCGACACGGATCGGGCCCAGTTCCGACGTGGGCGATTTCGTTTTGCTCGTGGCCAACCGGCCGGTCGGACGCCTCCGGGGATTCAAGGAAATCGGTTCTACTCCGGATCGATCACTCTCATAAATCTAGAGGGAAACTCGAGAGCGAAACCCAGGTGGAGCCGGCGCGCCGTAGGCGTGGCGGCCTGTTGATCGAGCCGGCGGGACGAACACTTGTGTTCGGAGCGCCGGCTCGATCAACAGGTGGTGGCGGTCCGACCGCCACCGACTCCGCCGCCTGCCTCGGGCGCGATGTCTGCGATGCTTTGCGTCTTTGCGCCTTTGCGCCTTTGCGTTGAAAACCGTCAGTCGCTCGAGAGCACCGCTCCCGTTGACGCACTCGTCACCATCTTCGAATACCGCTTGAGCCACCGACTTGTGGTTGTGGCCTCGAACGGCGGTAGCGCGTCGAGGCGCGCCGCGAGCTCCTCATCGCTGAGCTGTACATCGAGGGTCCGCGCATCGACATCGATGGAGATGATGTCCCCGGGTTCGAGCGCCGCGATGGGTCCACGGGCGGCGGCTTCGGGGCTGATGTGGCCGATACAGGCGCCCCGGGTCCCACCCGAGAATCGGCCGTCGGTGATGAGCGCAACGCTCTCTCCAAGCCCCATGCCCATAATGGCGCTGGTCGGGCTCAGCATCTCCTGCATCCCGGGTCCGCCCGATGGGCCCTCGTAGCGGATCACCACCACATCACCGGCTGAGACCTCACCGGCATAGATGCCGCGCAGCGCGTCATCCTGCGACTCGTAGAGTCTCCCCGGACCGCTGTGCTTGCGCATGACGGGATCCACCGCGCCTGTTTTCACCACCGATCCTTCCGGCGCCAGATTGCCGAAAAGCACCGCCAATCCGCCGGTCTTCGAGTGGGGATCATCAAATGAGAGGATGACCTCGCGATCGGTCGGCTCTGCACCTGCGAGCACTTCACCGAATGACGGGCCACCCGACGTCGGCCGGTCCTCGTGGAGAATGCCGGTCGCCCGGTGGAGTTCGGCAAGCAGTGCCGGGATCCCACCCGCGCGGTGGAGGTCTTCCATGTGGAGATCGGATGCCGGTGAGATCTTGCACAACTGCGGCACCCGATCGGCGATCTCGTTGAGTCGGTGGAGATCATAGTCGATCCCGGCCTCACGAGCGATGGCCAGGAGGTGGAGCACGGTGTTGGAGCTACCGCCCATGACCATATCGAGGGCGAAGGCGTCGTCAAAGGCCTCGGGCACGGCGACCCTTCGCGCCGTGAGATCGCTCTCGATCAGGCCGAGAATCTCACGGCCCGCTCGTTCGGCGAGGGCGGTCCGCTCGTCGCTGTTGGCCAACGCGGTCCCGTTGAACGGCAGCGCCAGACCGAGGGCCTCTGAGATGCAGTTCATGCTGTTGGCGGTGAAGAGCCCGCTGCACGAGCCGCACGCCGGGCAACCATTGTCTTCGAGTTCTTTGAGTTCGGCCTCGTCGATGGTCCCAGCTTTGAAAGCCCCGACACCCTCGAAGACGCTGATGAGATCCACCGTCCGGCCGTCCGCGGTCCGCCCGGCCGGCATGGGACCACCGCTGACAAAGATGGTCGGGATATCGAGCCGCATGGCCGCCATGAGCATCC
>Ga0316198_10002642_pt1 | contig 10803 bp, 10 predicted proteins | sample OudBieAanoxic_MG_FD_204935 | JGI IMG/M metagenome (GOLD analysis project Ga0316198, IMG submission 204935) | Coastal sediment microbial communities from Oude Bieten Haven, Netherlands - site A anoxic | ecosystem: Environmental > Aquatic > Marine > Coastal > Sediment | place: Netherlands... | reverse complement strand
GATCAGTAATGAGTTTTTAGCCAGACAAGGTTTGATATCATTAAAGGATTTGTGGATTAATATTCACTATTCATCATAAGATGAACCGCCCTGTGCGGAGCCGCATGCAGGGTGGTGTGGGGGCTGGAGGTTAGATACCTCCGGCTACCCGATTAGTTGCACTTATAGGGCAAGAGGTAGAACGTTCCAAGCTTCATTATGGCCCTCTCGATAACAATCATAGACAAATAGATCGTTCCTAGTATTAGGAGGAAGAGTAATTTTAGGAACGTAGTATGTAGATGGGTCACTGTTTTTTAAACAAATGCTAAAGTGCTGGTTAATCAATGACGACAATGAATTGTTATCATTTATCAGTGAAAATGGCCCAAACTTAGCACAAAACATTGCAACTACAGCAGAAATCGCGTCCATAACATTTTCTAGAGTGGCTTCATTAAACGAAGCATTTCTATCATGCTTCGTTTGATTATATGAATGATACCAAGATAACGATTGTGTAGGTTGCTGCTGACTCCAATTAACGTAAGGCTTGAATTCACGCAACCCATTGTAGTTTTTAAAGCTAATTTCAAATTCATTGAGGCAAGCTTTCGGTAAAAGTTTCACATAATCTTGAGTTGTATACATTCTTCCATTCTGTGGCTGAATACCCGCTTTTTTGAAAATAGATGTCCATAAATTTTCTACTTCAGTACAGGCTAATATCAACAACTCTCTACTCTTGTGCCCATAAGAAGCTAAGCCATTCTCACTTGGTTCGACATATAATAAAATATCATCTAATTTTTCAATTAGTACACGTAAAGCTTGCTCTGCAGAGCGTTGCTCATAGGGCTCTATATTTAAAGCACCTTCAATATCATTTGTATAAAAAAGTGAAGGTCGCCATATGCATTCAATAGAGTTACCAATAGGTAGGGATAATGGTTGAATGTTTTGAGCACCAAAGACCCTAACTACCCATTCATTTAACGTTCCTATTTTTTGTTCTATAACTGTTAATCCTACAGAGATAACATTTAACCCATGATTTTTTCCGTACAAATGGACAAAATGCGTATCAGTTTCATAAGCATAACCTAGAGGCTGTGACTCGTGTAACGGCTCTGACCAATTAGGCAAAGTCGTTATTGTATTGTGGTAAAATATTCCGTTCATAGATTTCCAGTGTAGCTTGTGCAACTAACGCCGCACTAAGCGGACTAAAATTGTGGGTTATAATGTGGAGCGAAGCGAAACGTAACCCACTGTTTTAGTTCCGTTTAAGTGCCTTGTTATATTTATTTTCTGAGCAATTTCTTTTTATGTTCATATATGGGGATACAGCTATCAAGCAATGTATTTACTTTACCCTCAATTTTACTTAAATAGACAATTAATTCTTCTTGTTTAGTTTCTAAATAATCAGACGTAATTTGCGCAAGTTCCTCTGGAGAGATTAAACTTTCGCCTTTTGTTTTTTGGAGTAGATGCTCTGCCTGCAGGACAGTAGTAAGCTTGTCTAATTCCTCCTCACTATAACGATCATGATGAATAACTGAGTTGCGAATGAAGCGGTACTCATTACAGGATTTATTAATGGGCTTAAGCAGAGAATCAAGACCATAAGAAATTATGTGATCATTTGTAACTAACAAGCCATGACCAATAGACTCATTACTGATTCCTAGATCCAATAACCGATTAGCAAAAATCATAGTGCGGTCATAAATTGCTTGAACTCGAATAATACTATTTTCAATCAGAAGTTCTATATATGCACTTTTTTCTTGATCATTGCCTGCTGTTATTTGTTCTAGATGCTTAAGATCCAATAATGACAAGGTTAATAGTGCTTTGTCTATTGACTGTGTCAATGGCGTCAAACTTTTACCTACAGAGAAAATGTAGCTTTCTAGTTCATTTTCAATTTGTAACGTAAAGGGACTGCCATTAGGATCAGGTTTTCGTTTCATTAATGGACTTTCATCGTCCAATAAAATTAATGCTTCAATTTCGTGCAAAGAATACTCCGATAAATATAACGCCCGCATAAGCTGCGGAGCATGTTGGACACTTTTTTGCGTCATTTTCTTTTAAGCAAAAAATCGGACAATGTGTAACGTCAGATTTAATGCGCTTGTTAGCTCTTTTTCAATCTTTTAGAGGAACATACCTCTATGAAAAAATCCAATAAGTCTACTGACTTGGCCAGTATTCCTCCAAAAACAGTGATCAGATCCTTATTTCCGATTTCAAGCTCGATTGCTATTTTCTTGTAATTACTGCCTTTTCTATGAGCCGAGCTACTGGAGCGTAGGTTTTGAAGCTTTCTTAGGAACTGAATATGATTTTCATATTCTTCTATAGAGTTATTTTTAAGAACAGTTTCTAATCGAGATATTCCACCTTTTATTTCTCCACGTAATTGTTTCTCAATAAATGTGTTAAGTTGCTTTTCATTTAGAGAATCTATGAGAACTTTGGTAAGGCCAAGAACGAGATCATCAAAGTCACGTTGCTCGTTTGTTGATGGAATTCTTAAGCATTCAAAGTGATGAATATCCTCATCATTCAGGGGAAGCAATAAGTCCCATCCTAAATGCTCAATACTAATTTTTTGCAATTCAGAATACTTAGATTTAAATACGTGTTCTAGGCGATCAGAGTCAGTAAATTGCGCCATTATTTGACGTTTATAATAAGTTTCGCTTACTCCTCCTGAAGGTGCAACATTGAATGACCTCCAATAGAGCTGTTCTTCGTATGGAAGGTCTCTACCTAAATCACCAAGCCAAACACAAATCTTACCATCATGGTGATTATCTATCTGTAGTCCCCACAGGCTTCCACAGCTTAAATTAGAATCACTAACTGAATATTTACTTGGTTTTCCATAGTATTTATCCAATACTTCTTTTTTAAAATGAACAGCTGTTAGGTAGTTTGGTGCTTCTGGATTTGCACCAAACAAATTAGCAAGAAAGTCAGGGTTTGAATTGTACGACACATCATCTCCAACTTCATCACTGTCGATAATGAAGTCGACGAATTTCTTTGGCTCTTCTTTTGTGAAACCATACAACCCACTTTTTGATTTAGGAACTGGTTTTATTAGTTTCTTACCTAGCAACCTAGAAAATGCTTGATGCTCGCCAATGCCACCAAAATCACCATATGCAAGTGTCCATATATGGAGTTCTTTTTCTTCTGATAATTCATCTCCATCAAGAGATAATTCCTCTTCAGAAAATCGGGAGTGCTCCCTACAATCAAACTGTATAGATAAAAACATTTCTTTTACAGCAAGAAATTGCTTTAACTCCTTTGATCTGATTTGTATGCTATTTGAATTGTTTTCAATAACGGTTGATTCATTACCATCGTCATCAATTTTTATATATCTGTTATTGGTAGAATCATGATAAAGGTTATGAAACAATCGAAATTCTTCAGAAATTTCCTGATAGTCATCTTTAATCCCATTAAAATCTCTACAAATAACTAAAGGTTCAACACCATTATCACTTCCAAATCTGTGGTACTCAGGAACTTCTACACCTTCATCATAATATACACAAGAACCTGGCACTCCTGATCCAATACTCAAATCCCAAGTATAATTTGATAGAACTTCTTTCTTCTGCTGTATAGGAACTAGTGCGCAGTAGATACCATAATTATGATCTCCACTTCCATAATCAGAGAAATAGACCGTCAACATTTCTGTTGGTTTTGGTTCGTGAAGAATTGAATCAAGCATTTTTTGCTGTGATAATCGTTCCTTTTCTTCTGCAATATTCATATTCATATTCATATTCATATTCACTACAATGTTGATTTTTGTGATGAGAGCTAACGCCCTGTTAACAGGCAAAAATAGTTGGCTAAAATTAGCGACGAAGGAGCAGAAGCCAACTGTTTTTTGACCTTGTTTAACAGCTTGTTAGCTGTATTTAATTCTCATGTAGAACTTTTGTCAGCATTCGTCCTTGAAGGTTAAATAATCCACTAGGTTTCCCGATTCCGTTATTGCCAATAGAGTTTTCATTATCTATTGACTGATTCAAAAACGAAAACATAGCATGTGATGGTTTATCCTCAGGTGGACATTGACTTAAAGCTTCGCGAGCAGACTCTTTAAACTTTTCTTTTTCGCCTATAACAGCAAGATCATCATTCGCAATTCGTAGGTATTCGACCTTTGCTCCCAATTCTTCATCTGGAACAATTTCATATTGATACAGTTGATATTCTCTCGTTTGTGGGCATTGAACACCGAAGATAAATTCAGCTTGATATGCGACAAACAATCTACTCATTGAACCGTGTTCTCTTGCTTTATTAAGAACCGCTTCTATAGAGTGACAAACAACTTGAGATAAATACTCCCCCGTAAGAATATTATCTAAATCCCGATCCAGAAACATATCTTCACTATAGTTATCATTATTTCTCAAATGCTTTCTTTGCTCACAAGACATTACTATTTGATAACGCCCTTCTGAGAAGGTTGGATAAAGCTCTGACAAGTGGTTTTTCATCGAATTAATTAAATGCTGTGCTACTAAAGAGCTACCAGCGAATGCAATAGCACATGAACTTTCATATCTATTACCTAGGTAACCATTAAACCAGTCTCCACAAAAATTTAACCCTTTAACCCTAATTGGCAGTTCGATTACTTTTTTGAATCCTTTTACTAAAATTTGATTGCGTTGAGTAATATGGCTATCCGCAGCAAAATAGATTCCTTCTTCGAAACCACCTCTACTATAACCAGCAATAACTAGAGTCATCGATAATCCTTGATACAGCTAACGCCCGCATAAGCTGCGGAACATGTTAGACGCTTTTTTGCGTCATTGTCTTTTAAGCAAAAAATCGGACAATGTGTGACGTCAGATTTAATGCGCTTGTTAGGTCATTTCCTAGAACGTATTTTATAGAAATTGAGAATTCCAGACTGAGTAGCATATGACTTCCTTACAAAACCAAGCCCACTTCCATTAGTGATGAGGAAGCCTTTTTCCTTCCATTTTATTTGTTTGGGCCAAATCGGTGGTGTCACATGAATAGGTTGGCAATGTATTATTGCTTCACTATGTTTTTCAGCTTCTTTTTTATCAATTGCTTTGAACGTTTTCTCGCCTCTCTCAACTCGATCTAGTACCGCATAAGTAAATCGGTACTTAACCTCTGGTTTTATTCCCTTTGTAATAGTATTTAGATATTTAATATTGTCGGTACTACTCTCAGAGCGCGTGTAAATATTTGATCGACAATTAATAAATTGGAGGCTATTTATTGCATCTATGTCATTTTTATCTTTAACTTCAACCCACTTATTTTTATTTTGTAAGCTATAAACATCAGAGTCAAATGCCAACATGACGATCTTAGGGGTAAGCGGAAGTATAAGTAAATTTCCGGCAGAGTTTAGCCCAAATGAATGTCCTTTAGCCCTTTCGTCAAGTAGATGCCATCTATTTGTTAATACAGCTGGGTCATCTGAGGTATAAAAATCGACTTTAGTTTTGTTTTTGAAAAAAACAACTTTCATGTCTTTTACAATGCCTCTTATCTCTGCAAATATTGTCATTGCTTGCTGCACAGCTTCATCAAGTTTCATTTTGTAATCAGTGGCTTCTGCTAAATCTATCAAGCCTTCTGTAATTTCAACCGTACGTTTAGATGCTGCCTCAGTCCGCATATATTGTAGCAACCAGAAATCTAGAAGGAATTCGCAGTCATCCATGTCTGGAATATGATTTAAAAGCGAAATTTTTTTCACCAATGCAGAATATTGTCCTTCAATGGGCTGTAGCGCTTTTTCTAAGACCAAATCTTCACCATAAAAATAATTCTTAGAGCACTGACTTTTTATTGGAGCATTGTTAATAAGCTTTGATCTGTCTAGGTTAAATAGACAAATTGAGGCGATAGAGCCTTCATGTGAAAACTGTCTCAGGTAAGATTGGGGAACATAATGTTGATTTTTATTCGATGCCATTATTTCTACTCTATGAGAATACTTCCGTGCTAGTGACCTAACGCCTTGCTAAGAGGCGTAAAATGCTTGGCTATAATTAGCGACGAAGGAGCGCAAGCCAAGCGTTTTACGTCCTTTTGAGCAACTTGTTAGCAGTACTTTACTCCGCCATTACTTTTGCCCACATGTGTGCACAGTAACCACATACGTCATCGTCTGAAATTTCTTCAGGGGGAATACTAGCACCACATCTTGAGCATTCATGCGTTGCTGAATCGCCACATGCAACACATACGCCTTCATGATAAAGGTAGCTCCCATCAAAACAGGAAGGGCAATCTATTACAGGAGTATCGCCACCATCTTTATGAGATAGGTATACATCATCAGCAAAATAATCATTGATAGCTTCGTTTACTATGTTTTCATAGTGAAACTCATTGTCACATGAGCGACATTTAAATGAAGTTTCTAAAGCTTGACCTGTATCAGATGTTGATTCTAATAAACCAGAACCACATTCGTTACAGTTATATGCCTGTAAAGCGTGCAAAATTTCATTACTAAAATAGTCTAATTTTTCTAATGAAGCGTCACATTCCTGCTTTTCCTTTTCGTAAACTTCGTTTACATCGACTAATATTTTCCAATACTCCTCGCCTAGTAATTCTCTCGGATCTTCTTCGAGTTCATCAACTATAAAGTTACGAATAATTATAAAAGAATCAGAGATTAGTTGTTGAACGGACTCGTTGTTCATCGTGCTGTAATAATGTTCAATATCATTACGGTATTTATTAATTCGTTCTAATCTCTTCCACTCAACAGTTATCCCGAGAGATTCAAAGCGTTCTTTAATATTTTGGACATCAACAGTTTTTTTGCCTTTGCCAATCCAGTTCACTGCCCCAGTGGCATCGAATGCAGGTAGTACTCTTTGTTTTATCAACGCTTCATCGGAATCTTCAGGACTAAGCTCGCACAGTCTGTGCTTGAATAGGAGCAATATTCCAGCAAATATATTTCTAGTAGAGGATACTATTCTTCGTTCGTCTGTAGATTCATAATCTTCTAAGCCAATGGCTATAGAATCAATCGCATTTTTCAGGATACTCATAGACTTCCTTGTACTGCTAACGCCCTAATAACAGGCTAAATATGGATGGCTAAAATACGAGCGAAGCGAGATAGCCAGCCGTATTTTGTCCTTGTTGATTAGCTTGTTATGCAACGATTTAGCTCATTGATAAAGCAAATAGGATCAATATCACTAACCCAACCCCAAACCATCTTACCCTAAAACCGCTGGAATCGGTTACGGTGTAATTTTCAACTCTACTTTCCTTTATTCTTAAAACCTGATTACTTATTTGTTTTTTATTTGACTCTGAAGTATCAAGATCTCTAGTATAAGAAACACGTTTAACTAAAGCTGGCGCCGCTGAGAACTTGTGAATAGTATATTTGTAATTTGAGTCCTCATCCGAATCAGTGCGCCTGCTTCTATTTAAATTTAAGATAGCATTACAACCAAGCTGCATCGCTTTATTTTTTAGCATATTAACAGCTATATTGGGATCACGATTTTCTATGTAAATTGTAGGAGCAACATGCAAAACGATATTACCCTTGCCACATCGATCCGATTTGCTAACAATTATGCTTGAATCGTCAGTACACTCATAAATAGGTAACAAACTATTATCAGACTTAATATCAACTGCAGCCATTCCTTTAGGTTTAGGAATGGCATTAAATGAAACAGCACAACCAATCGCTATCTTATTTACAAATTCTTTGTTTACATCAGAGATATGAAAAAAATAACTATTTCCTTTTTCATTTGATATAAAACCAAAACGTTTTTCTTCAGAATAAGATTTAACCACTCCTGTTTCCATAAAGCTTTATATCTCCAAAATTTAGTAAGTTTTCACTACGAGCACTCATTAGTTGCATAACAGTTTATTAAACCGAAAAATTCCATATTTTTGGTAGAAATACGGAATATATTAATTTGTCAAAATTAACATAACAATACCTTTATCGCACACAAAATCAAACAATTAAGATGGTTAATCAAATAGTTGTCATGTGGATAGATGGAAAAAGTCCGAATTAACAGTGGAAATATGGAATATCGACTACACTGTATATAAAACCATATAAAAATTTAAAGGAGAGAAATAGATGAAGTCTCCATTTTTAAATGCTGTAGCAGAAAGTATGCGTGTTAAATTCTATGCTGAAAAATCTATTAAGGCTTATTTGTATTGGATAAAATTTTATATTTACTTTAATAATAAAATACATCCCTTTGAATGTCATGATCATGAAGTAGAGTCCTTCCTTTCATACCTTGCCAACACGAAAAGAGTAGCTCCTAAAACGCAAGCATTAGCACTGAATGCATTAGTGTATTTGTATCGCGAATTTTTAGATAAACCATTAACATTAAAGCTCAACTTTAAAAGGACAAATACACAACCAAAGTTACCTGTGGTATTAACACTTGAAGAAGTGAGTTTATTACTTAATTCTCTACCTAGCTCAGTAACACTACCTTGTTACCTCCTCTATGGTAGTGGATTAAGATTAATGGAGGCAGTCAATTTACGAATTCAAGATATCAACTTTGATTATCTATCAATAAACATTTGGCGAGGAAAAGGAGGAAAGCACCGCAGCGTTACATTAGCACCTGAATTAATAGGACAATTACAGGATCAGATCGCTAAAGTTAATTTGTTTTATCAGCAAGATATGCAACGAGTCGATTTTCAAGGAGTATATTTACCTCATGCACTAGCAGGTAAATACCCAAATGCAGCTAAAGAATTAAAGTGGCAATATTTATTTCCTTCTTCACGACTCTCATTTGAACCTGGTACGACATACCTAAGACGACACCATATTCATGAAAGTAATATACAAAAAGCAGTAAAAAATGCATCACGTAAATTAAACTTTAATAAACAAGTGACTTGCCATACTTTGCGGCATTCTTTTGCAACACACCTATTACAGCGTGGTGCAGATATCCGGACGGTTCAAGAGCAATTGGGGCACACAGATATCCGTACGACACAAATATACACTCATGTATTACAGGCTGGTGCAAATTGTGTAAGAAGCCCATTATCAGATTTAACCATTAATAGAAAATAAAGTAAAAGAGCTTAATTGTTATGCTAAATAATATTATTTAAGAGTTTTAGAAGCTTAGAAATAAAAAACTAATAATTTTCTAAGGCGCATATATGCGCCTCATAATATGAGTTGTCTACGAATATATTTAAATGAGAAGTATAACTGTACCACTACAAAGATAGATCTAGATATTAACTTTGGAATTAGAGGTTAATGCTGCCAATTAGAGTGATAACTAAACCCCGTTAGCCCCAGTACGCCTTTGCGAGGGATATAATGTAACTTATTTTAAGAGCTAATCGATTTTTTGAATAGCTGAGACGATCTTTATCGTCTAATAAATAAAAAATTACAACTCAGAGAAAAAACTTAAAACTCTTTATTAAGGTGGCCAGTTTTACTTGACTCCTCAGCTGTATACGTAGCTGAATTAAGCCATCTCCTTGTGTAACCTCAGAGAATAGTAATTTAGTAATAATGAAGAAGCCCGCGATGAAGGGGGTACAGTAATACTCTACCGTTGTATCAAACAATGTTTAATTAGTTGTTCTCTAACGGACTGACGTTGACCTAATAAAAGAAAAGCCGTGATCATCTTTTTTCCTACGTGTTCCTCGACTTCATATAGTAATCTATAGCCGTTTATATTTGCCTCTCGCACACTTGAGATACCTGCCACATCGAAAAGGCTGGGTGATATAGGATATATAAACGGGTTGTCGCTTATTGCATTTTCAAAAGTACTGATTGTTTCTTCTATTTTTTCTAAAACACTTACCTCGCCATTCCAGCGCATAAAATGTGTTATAGCCAGATCTGTAGAATTACTAAATGTTTCGGTATATTCAATACTTACTTTACTTACTCTGGTCATTATTATTTAACTCCGTTAAGGATGATCTACGTTGTGCTAACCGTTCCTTAAAAGAGCTGGATGACATTACTCGTCCTGCTTGTTTATCGTTTTTTGCAAAGCTAACAAGTTTTAATAGGGCAATAGCCTCTTCACGCTCTTCTCTATCTTGAATAGATTCGATAACATAAGCGGGTTTACCATTCTGAGTAATAATCAACGGCTCTTCCAATGGAAGATTCGCTGCATTTTTTTTTAAAAAACTTATTGTTTCTACATGCATAACTATTCTCCTTTTAAATAAGAAATGTATTCACGTTAGTTATCACCACACATACTATTCCATAGAAGCCAATCTGAAATAAATCACATCAACATAAGTATTTTACCACCAAAAACAAAAAAGACCAAATATAGACTAAATTTGGCTTTTTATTTGCTGTATTTTTATTCTGAGGTGATAAAAGACTATCGATTACGAAGTCGTAGTAGTAAGTATTTACTATAACGCTCATTCTCTTTTCCATATCTAAAAGAAAAACAGGCTGCAATAACATCTATAAAGGTTAAAAGGTAAGGAGGTTGGGAATTTAAGTAGTAATTATAACTAGATTATCTCGGTACGCCTTTTAGCTTAAATTTAAAAATGGTACGCCTATAGTCCACCTCTACCACCAGAAAGCAAGTAACACTCTAAAAATCAGTCCAATCAAGCATCGGAGCAATAGAGAAACGGTTTGTAGGGAAATTTTGCATAAAACACCAAGATTAAAATGAAAGACGATCAATAAGCCAAATCAGAGTACTAACCCGTCCACATTAAAAA
>Ga0316198_10002640_pt1 | contig 10812 bp, 10 predicted proteins | sample OudBieAanoxic_MG_FD_204935 | JGI IMG/M metagenome (GOLD analysis project Ga0316198, IMG submission 204935) | Coastal sediment microbial communities from Oude Bieten Haven, Netherlands - site A anoxic | ecosystem: Environmental > Aquatic > Marine > Coastal > Sediment | place: Netherlands... | reverse complement strand
GATCCGCTCGGCCACCGACCGCGGCGTCGTGGCTGTGATGGATCCACGGCTGGGCACCGCGCGGTACCGCTGGGACATCATCAAGGCGCTGCCACCGATGCAACGCACCAAGGTTCGTGGCGACGTCGAGACCTTCCTCCGCGGCATCACCACCGACTGACGATCACGCCTGGGGTCTGACCCCTGTTGTCGTCAGGTGATCGAGGCGGCGAAGATGCCGTCGATGGTGGCGCCGAGCATCGTGTCGAACTCCTGGTCGCTCTGACCGGCGCTCAGACCCTCGGTGAGGGCACGACTGAAACTGGCGATCATTCCGTGCTGACGCGACAACCGCTCGTTGGCCTCGTCGCGTGGGTAGCCGCCGGACAGCGCCACGACCCGCAACACCTTCGGGTGGGCAATCAGCGGGGCATAGAAGTCGTCGACCGAAGGAATCGACAGCTTCAGCATCACCGGCTGATCGTCAGTGAGCGAATCGAGCTGCATGGCGATCCGGTCACGAAGGAGCGTTTCCGCGGCCTGCTTCTCCGGGCTGTGAATGTCGACCTCGGGCTCGATGATCGGAACGAGACCCGCAGCGAGAATCTCCTTGGCGACCTCGAATTGCTGGTCGACAATCGCCTCGACCCCGGCCTGGTTTGCCAGCTTGACCACCGAACGCATCTTGGTGCCGAACACGCCGAGACCGACAGCGCGCTCGCACAACTCGGTGAGCCCCGGGATCGGCTTCATCAACTGCACACCGTCGGCCTCGTCGGCGAGGCCTTTGTCGACCTTGAGGAACGGCACGACGTGCTTGTCGGACCAGAGGAACTTCGCTGATCCTTTTCCGCCGATCTGGCGGTCCATGGTCTGCTCGAACAGGATCGCGCCGAGCACCTTGTCGCCCGTGAACGCAGGCGAGGTCACGATTCGAGTGCGCATCGCATGCATCAGGTCGAACATCTCGTCGTCGTTCGACCACTCGTCATCGCTGACGCCATAGAGCCCCAGGGCTTTGGGGGTGCTCCCACCGCTCTGATCGAGCGCTGCGATGAAACCCTGGCCGGTACGAACCTTGTTGAGCATGTCGTCATTCACATCCCTGACTGTAGTCAGCGCGAGGTCGGGGCGTCCTCGGACACGATGCACTGGTGACCAAGTACCCGACGATCGCTACCGTCGTGCTCCATGAGCGCCCCCGAAGACGACCCCCGGGTGGTCGACTGTGTCGTGGTGGATGGAATCGCCACCATCACGCTCGACTCCCAGCACAACCGCAACGCATTGTCGCGCCAACTGCTGGGCGATCTCCACCGCGCCCTCGACGAAGCCGAGGCGGTCGATGCCCGCGCCATCGTGCTCACGCATCGCGGTCCGGCGTTCTGCGCTGGCGCCGACCTCAAGGAGCGCGCTGCTGCGGGGAGTGCGCCTGCCGACTCATCGCCGTTCGTCGGCGCTCTCGAGCGGCTGATGGATGCTGCGTGCCCCACGATCGCAGTCGTCAACGGCGCGGTACGTGCAGGCGGCATCGGGCTGATGGCCGCCTGCGACCTGGTCGTGGTCCACGACTCGACCACGTTTGCACTCACCGAGGTGCGAATCGGCGTCGCCCCGGCGATCATCGCGGTGCCCATACTCCGGCGCGTGGCTCCGAGTCGGATCGCTGCCGCAATGCTCACGGGAGAGTCGTTCGATGCCGACTCCGCCCGCGAGATGGGCCTGGTCACCCACGTCAGCAGCGACGTGATCTCCACCGTCGACGACCTGTGCGAGGGCATCCTCCAAGGGGCTCCGGCCGCCGTCGCCGCCACCAAGCGCGTGCTGCACACCGTGGCCGACACCGACCGCGACGCGGCGTTTGCTGCGATGGCAACGCTCTCCAACGAGATGTTCAACGGCCCCGATGCCGCCGAAGGAATGGCGGCCTTCGCCGAGAAACGGCCACCGAAGTGGTCGCCGACCGCACGATGACCGCTCCGAATCGAACGGTCACGATCCCTGTCACCAACGGCATGAGGATCGCCGCGGACGAATGGCCCGGCGACGGCCCGCCCGTGGTGCTCGCACATGGAGGCGGCCAGACACGGCACTCGTGGGGAGGCACCGCAGCGGTGTTGGCGTCCCATGGCCACCGCGTGGTGTCGGTCGATCTTCGCGGCCATGGCGACTCGGCCTGGGACGCAGACGGCAACTACTCGATGGGCGCCTACCGCGACGACGCGTTGGCTGTTGCCGAGTGGATCGGTGATCCGATCGCCTGGGTCGGCGCGTCGCTCGGCGGGATGACCGGGCTGCATGCCGTCGACGCCGCCCCACAGCGTTTCTCGGCCCTGGTGCTCGTCGACATCACCCCTCGGCCGGCCGCCGCTGGAGTGAGCCGCATCCTGGAATTCATGGGCAAGGACGCAGCAAACGGGTTCTCGTCCCTCGACGAGGCCGCCGATGCCATCTCTGCGTACCAACCCCATCGGCCGCGTCCGACAGATCTATCGGGGCTGGAGAAGAACCTCCGCCTCGGCGCCGATGGGCGATGGCGCTGGCACTGGGATCCCGCGTTCATCAACATGCGTACCGGCGGCGAGAGCGAGCACGCACGAGACGCCCACCACGGCGAACTCGAGACCATCGCCCGGCGGCTCACGCTTCCGGTGCTGCTCGTTCGCGGCAGACTTTCCGATCTGGTCACCCAAGCCGAAGTCGACGAGTTCTTGCAGATGGTGCCCCACGCCGGCTACGTCGATGTGGCGGGTGCTGCACACATGATCGCTGGTGACAAGAACGACGTCTTCACCGACGCCGTGGTGCGCTTCCTCGACCCGACCTGAACCGACTCTGCGCAAGATGCCGGTGCCATGTGTCACTTTTCGCCCGGACGCGCGACAATGGACGCATGACCACCAGCCAAGAACTGCACGATCGCATCGTCGGACACAACCTCGGGAAACGATTCCTCAGCAACCTCGACGCCAACGCGTCCGTCGAGGTCGTGCGCTGGAAGGACGCCGACGGCGGTTGGCACGGCTGGACGATGACCGAATTGGCCGACCTCACGGCGCGCCTGGCGACCGGACTCGCCGGCCTCGGCGTCGGCAAGGGCGACACCGTCGTGCTGATGATGCGCAACCGACCGGAGTTCCACGCCCTCGACATCGCCACGCTCTTCCTCGGAGCGACGCCGGTGTCGATCTACAACTCCTCGGCCCCCGAGCAGATCGAGTACCTGATCAACGACTGCAAGGCCAAGCTGGCCGTGGTCGAGGACGACGCCTTCCTCGAACGATTCCTCAAGGTGCGCGAGGCATTGCCGACGCTCGAGACGATCGTGCTGATCGAGCCATCGGAGACCGCTGGCAACAGCGTCGTGCCCTACGCCGACCTCGCAGCTGCCGCGCCCGCGGACCTGCATGAACTGTCCGAGATCGCGACGCTCGACGACATCGCCACCATCATCTACACCTCGGGAACGACCGGCCCGCCCAAGGGTGTGATGCTCTCGCACAGCAACATCGCGTGGACGCTCGAATCGGTCGGCCAGTCGATGCGAGACCAGACCGACATCGACGACTTCGCCGGCAAGAAGCACCTGTCGTACCTGCCGATGGCGCACATCTTCGAACGACTCCTCGGCCACTACTACATGCTCGACTTCGCCGCAGAGGTCACCTGCTGCCCGGAGACGTCCGAGCTCACCGCCTACACCGGCGAGGTCCATCCCAACATGTTCATCGGCGTCCCACGGGTGTGGGAGAAGCTCTACGCCGGCGTCAACGCGGCGCTTGCCGGCGATCCGGAGCGGTCGAAGGCGTTCAACGAGGCCGTCGAGGCAGCATTGCCGATCGTCGAGAAGATGACCCGCGGCACCGCCACCCAGGAAGAGATCGACACCTGGAATTTCCTCGACCAGGTCGCCTTCCAGACCGTTCGCGGCCTGATCGGCCTCGACGAGGCCGAGATCTGCATCACCGGCGCCGCTCCGCTGCCGGCGGAGATCCTGACGTGGTTCCGAGCGATCGGCGTTCCGCTCACCGAGGGATACGGCATGTCGGAGAACTGCGCCGTGCTCACGTGGGCCAACGACCCGAAGCCGGGCTGTGTCGGCCGGGCGGCCACGGGAGTCGAGATTCGTATCGCCGATGATGGCGAGGTCCTCGCCCGCGGCGGCAACGTCTGCGTCGGCTACCTCGGAAAGCCCGAACAGACCGCAGAGACCATCGACGCCGACGGCTGGTTGCACACCGGCGACATCGGCGTCCTCGACGACGACGGCTACCTGAAGATCGTCGACCGCAAGAAGGAACTGATCATCACCGCCGGCGGCAAGAACGTGAGCCCGGCAAACCTCGAGGCAGAGCTGAAGATGATTCCGCTGGTGGGCCAGGCGTGTGCCATCGGCGAGCAGCGACCGTTCATGTCAGCCCTCGTCGTGCTCGACCCCGACGCAGCAGCAGCCTGGGCAACCGCACACGGTTTGTCGGGTGACGATGCGACCATGGCAGCGCTCGCCGAGAACCCGGACGTGGTCGCCGAGATCGAGGCGGGCCTCGTCGAAGTGATGGCGGGCTTCAACAACGCCGAAGCGGTGAAGAAGGTGCGGATCCTCGGTGAGGAGTGGCTCCCCGACTCCGAGCTGCTGACGCCCACCTCGAAACTCAAGCGGCGTGGCATCCTGGCGACGTTCGCCGACGAGATCGAAGCGCTCTACGCCAAGTGAGCAGTGTTACTCGTGGTGTCTGACACCATGAGTAACACTCACGAGGACATCAAGCGGTAACCGATGCCCCTGGCCGTCACGATCAGCTTCGGATCGTCGGGGTGATCCTCCACCTTCAGACGAAGGCGGCGGACGTGCGCATCGACCAGTCGCGAGTCGCCGAGGTACTCATAGCCCCAGACACGTTCGAGCAGCTGATCGCGCGACAACACGGCGCCGGCATGGTCAGCGAATTCACACATCAGCCGGAACTCGGTCTTGGTGAGGCTGAGTTCGTCGTCGCCTTTCAACACGATGCCCTGTTCTCGCCGTATCTCGATGTCGCCGAAACGCGTTGCCGTTGGCGTCGTCGCCCTGCCCTGGAGATGGACGCGACGCAGCAGGGCGCGGATCCGTGCAGCCAATTCCTTGGGGACGACCGGCTTGGTGACGTAGTCGTCGGCTCCCGCCTCGAGGCCGGCCACCATGTCGTGGGTGTCGGTCTGCGCGGTGATCATGATGATCGGCACGATGCTGTCGGCGCGCAGCGCCCGACACACGTCGAATCCCGACATGTCCGGCAAGCGCAGATCGAGCAGCACCAGATCAGGCGGTGTACGACGGAACTCGGCCAGACCGTCGCCGCCGTTGGGTGCCTGACGCACCTCGTAGCCTTCGTCCTCGAGCGCCATCGACAGCGCCAAGCGGATTCCGTCGTCGTCCTCGATGAACAGCAGTGATTCCATGAGCGACTGCCAGTGTGACTCGCGCAACGCCGAGATCGGACGCTTTGTTACCGAAATCGCACACTTCTCGCAAGAGTCCGTCACACAGGTGCCCCATCATGATGGCTGTTCACGCTGCCCCGGTGGGATGCCTTCCTCCCCCTGGCATTCCACCGGCAGCGGGTGAACCCCCGGCCACCCGACCTGCAACACTGCTTCGGTGGCTCGGCCCCGAACACTCCGCTTGCGCACCCGCGTCACGCTGTTCTTTGCGTTCATCGCATTGCTCGCCGGCCTGGTGCTCATCGGTGTCACCTACGGATTCGCCCGCAACAACCTCCTCGCCGACGACGAGACCGCCGCCCGCCAACAGGCCTTCAACAACGCCGATCTGGTGCGGGAGCAGCTCACCGTCGACCCGGGCGGCATCGGGGTGTTCTTCGACGACGAACTGCGCACCGACGCCAACGGATTCGCCGTACTGAGCGCTGCCGATCCCAGCGCACCACGGGCCAGCACCAGCGTGCTGCACCCGATCGCCGACTTCCCCGAACGCCTCGTCGAGTCGGTCCGTTCTGGCGCATCTGGTGTCCAGAACGCATCGATCGACGGCTCCAACCATCTCACGGTCGGCGTCTACATCGCCGAACACGACACCGGCTACTACGAGGCCTTCCCACTCGACCAGACCGAGTCGACGCTCACCGCGATCCTGACGGCGCTCGCGCTCGGTGCGCTCGGCACACTCGTTCTCGCCACGCTCTTCGGTCTCGCGACCAGCCGTCGCCTGCTCCGACCGCTCAGCCAGGTCGCCGACGCAGCAGCGGACATCGCCTCGGGCGGACTCGATACTCGGTTGGAGCCCGAATCCGACCCCGACCTGGACAGGCTCGCCGGGTCGTTCAACGACATGGCCGACGCCGTTCAGGATCGCATCGAACGTGAAGCACGGTTCGCGTCAGATGTCAGCCACGAACTGCGCTCGCCGATCACAGCGCTGACCGCCGCTGTCGAGGTCCTCGACGGTCGGCGAGACGACATCCCGGAGCGGACACAGCAGGCGCTCGACGTGGTCGTCGACCAGGTGCGTCGTTTCGACAGCATGGTCATCGATCTGCTCGAGCTCGCTCGACTCGATGCCGGCGCCACCGACCTCAACATCGAAGACGTTGCGCTGATCGATCTCACGCAGCGAGTCGCAGCCAGGTACGGAGAGCCGGACGTACCGATCGTCGCCGCCCGGAAGACTCCGAGCGAGGTCGCGATCGACAAGGTGCGATTCGAGCGTATTCTCGGCAACTTGTTGGAGAATGCTCGCAACCACGGCGGCGGAGCGCTGCGAATCGAACTCAGCGCGGCCCCGTCGAATCGTTTCCGGCTGGCCGTCGAAGACGGCGGCCCAGGCGTTGCGCAGGGTGAACGTGAACGAATCTTCGAACGCTTCGCCCGCGGTAGCGCAGCCCGCCACCGCATCGGCACCGGCCTCGGTCTCGCACTCGTTGCGGAGCACAGCGCCGCAATGGGCGGCACCGCCTGGGTGCAGGATCGTGTCGGTGGAGGGGCCAGATTCGTCGTCGAGCTCCCCGTGCGGGTGACGGCGGTCGGTCGGGACGACGAACCATGACGGGCCGACGAATCACTGCGACGCTCGCCGCACTCGTCGTACTGGCGGTGATCGGCGCTGCCTGTGGTGTCCCGACAGGCGACGACACGTTCGCAGAGATCCCCCCGGCGGAGGTGCCGTTCGGCCTTGCGGCGACGTCGACCACGACGTCGACGACGACCACCACGATGCCCGAGACGCCGGACACGACCACAGCTGCCAGCACGACTACGCCCATCCGGCTCGACCCGGCCGAGGTGTACTTCCTCAGCCGCGGGCGGCTGCAGCCGGTGGTGATCGAGTTGCCACCCGGCTTCTCGGCCGACCAGGTCGCCGACGTGCTCGAGGCTGGGCCACCGCCCGATGTCGGGCTCGACACGCTCATCGAAGACGGGCTCATCGTGAGCTCCACCGAGTCGCGTGCCGTGCTCACCGTCGACCTCGACGGCGACACCTTCGCCGAGATCCCCAGTACGCAACAGACCGAGGCGATCGCTCAGATCGTGATGACCATGATCAGCAGCCTTCGACGGGTCGGTCTGGTCAACTTCACCATCGAGGGCGAACTGATCGCCGTCAAGAAGGGCAACAGCTTGCTGTCCGACGTCGGCGAACCGCTCTCGTACGAGGACTACTCGCTCCTGCTGGTCAATCCACCGGCACCCGTGGACGACGAAGACGAAGTCGCAACGACGGTTCCCGCCGACGAGTCGGACCCGTCGTCCACGACGACGCCCTGAGCTCTCACCTGTTGCTGGTGCCGGTCAGTAGCCAAGGCGTTCGACCCGCTCCGGGCGACGCTGCCAGTCCTTGTCGACCTTGACCCGAAGCTCGAGGTACACACCCTCGGGCAGCTGGGCCCTGGCGCGTTCTCCGGCCTGTTTGAGAATCTGACCGCCCTTGCCGATCACCATCCCCTTCTGGCTGTCGCGCTCGACGACGATGTCGACCCGAATGCGCGGCCACTCCCATTCGGTCACCTGTGTGGCGATCGAATACGGCAGTTCGTCTCGGGTCACGGCGAGCAGTTGCTCGCGTACCAATTCGGCCACCCATCGCTCCTCGGGGAGGTCGGACACCTCGTCGTCGGGGAAGTACCGCGGTCCCTCGGGCATCCGCTCGGTCAGATCTGCAACCAGGGCGCCGATCCCCTCACCACTCACTGCCGACATCGGGAAGTACGCGTCGGCACCCAGCTCGCTCGCAGCACCCAACATCTTCAAGACCTGTTCGGGGCGAGCAACATCGATCTTGTTGACGATCACGATCGAGTTGGCCACATCGATGCGATCGGCCACCCAGCGGTCGCCCTTGCCGAAGGCGTGAGTGGCGTCGAGGACCAGACACGTGACGTCGACGTCGCCCACACTGTCGAGGGCGGTGGCGTTGACGCGCTCGCCGAGCGCAGTGACGGGCTTGTGCAATCCGGGCGTGTCGACGAAGACCAACTGCGACCCCGGACGGGTCAGCACCCCCATGATGCGGTGGCGGGTGGTCTGGGGCTTGTCTGAGACGATGCTGATCTTTCGTCCGCAGATCGCGTTGACGAGCGATGACTTGCCGACGTTCGGCCGCCCCACGAACGTCACGAAACCCGAGCGGAAGCCCGAGTGATCACCCGACTCGGTCGACGCTGCTGCACTCTCGGTTTCGTTGCTCACCTGCCCAGTTTGCCAAGCTCAGGTGCATGACCCGCATGATCAACGGCATCGATGAACTCAAGACCCTCGTCGGCGAGCACCTCGGCTACTCCCCGTACGTCGAAATCACCCAGGAACAGGTGAACACCTTCGCCGATGCGACCGGCGATCATCAGTGGATCCACATCGATCCCGAACGAGCCAAGGCCGGCCCGTTCGGTGGCCCGATCGCCCACGGCTATCTGACGCTCTCGCTGGGCCCGATGCTGTCGCCGCAGATCTTCGGTGTGTCCGGAGTGGCGATGGGCGTCAACTACGGCGCCGGCAAGGTGCGATTCCCGTCACCCGTCCCGGTCGGCTCCAAGCTGCGCCTCGGCGTCACACTGACCTCGGTCGAGGACATCGCCGGTGGCGCCCAGGTCACTCAGGAGTTCGTGTTCGAGGTCGAGGGCGCCACAAAGCCTTCCTGTGTCGCCGAGGTCATCTTCCGCTACTACGTGTGATCTGACGGTTGGTGTCCGACACCAACCGTTACATCAGGGCTGTGACTTCTCGAGGAGTTCGAACTCGTCGACGAACCGGTCGGCGAGTTTGTCGAGGTCGGGGATCTGTTCCCGGTCGGACACCAGGCTGAGGCACAGTCGGTCGCCCACCGAGATCGCACCGATGTGCAACCCCATGCCGTCGACGACGCCGAGCACCGGGTAGACCGCGGTGACCTCGGCGCCGAGCGCGTACTCGGGCTCCTTCGAACCGGGCACCGAGGTGATCGTGGTGTTGAACGGCGGCATCAGCCGGTCGGCCAGCGGGCTGCGTTCGAGCAGCCGCGACGCCAAGATGCCGACCGCCGGCGTGCCCCCACCGATCCCCCGTATCTCCGCGGCCGTCATCGCACCGTGGCGGGTCACAGCTTCGCCGATCTGTTCGTGCACCACTGCAAGACGCTCGGGGATTCGATGCAGGTTGGTGCTCAGGCTCACGACCACGCCGGCGATCCCTTCGATCGCCTCCGGATCGGTCACCGACAGTGGCACGAGCGCTTTGAGCGACTCGCGTGGCAGCTCGTCGTGTTGGAGGAGCCACCATCGAAGTGCACCGCCCGCAACCGCGGTGAGCACGTCGACCGTGCTCACACCGAACCGGCTGCGGACCTTCCCGATGCGAGGCAGATCGAGTTCGGCCGACGCCCACCGACGATGCGGGCCGACGCGCGTGTTGAACGACGTTCGCGGTGTGATGCCCGACTGCTCGGCGATGACGATCGAACGCTGCGAGCGTTGGTTCATCAGCGCCAACGCCGGATTGAGCACGCTGCGGATTCCGGGGACCGAGTTGAGCCTGCGCGGCACCGTCGAGATCGTGCGCACCGGATCGACCAGAGCGTTGCGCCAGAATCGGGTGCTCATGTCGTGCACCGACGGCCCCGGTCCAGGAACCCAGTTGTTCAACTGATCGGCCGGCTCTCCGATGAGGTCGGAAGAGGTGCCGATGAGCCCGGCGCACAGCGAGTTGCCCGTCGAGGCTTCGAGTGCAGCGAGATGCATCTTGAACAGCAGCGCGGCCCGACCGTCGGACAGACCCGTGATCAGGTACAGCTCCCACAGCGGCCGGTTTCGGTCGAGTGGCCGGCTGTGGATCCGAGCGACCAGATCTGCAAGCGAGTTCGGATCGTCGGGGTCGGGCACAGCGATGTGGCGCAAGTGGTAGTTGAGATCGAAGCCCGGATGGTCTCGCCACCACGGTCGATCGATGTTGAACGGCACCTCGACCAGCGACTGTCGGAGCATCGGCAACTCATCGAGGCGAGCATTGACCTCTTGACGGAGCAACGCAGCGTTGAGGCGATGCGGGGCGTTTGCTGCGTCGACCACGGTGAGCGTCGAGGTGTGTCCGAGCGCTGTCGGCGTCTCGACTGCGAGCAGTCGGGAGTGCCCACGGGAGATCTGCGAGGTCGGCACGGGATCAGCTCGCAACCCGGGTCGTGACATCCGACGCCGAGACGGACTCCGGCTCGGGATACAGCCACGTCATCGCGGGCGGAGGCGTGAACGGCTGCCACACCCCGTCAGCCTGCGCCAACCGATCGGCGACCGCCCAGATCGCCGACGCGTTGTGACCCAGCCCGATGTGGGCGCCGCGGACCTCGATGTTCTCCGAGGTGGGTCCGACCGG
>Ga0316198_10002639_pt1 | contig 10813 bp, 8 predicted proteins | sample OudBieAanoxic_MG_FD_204935 | JGI IMG/M metagenome (GOLD analysis project Ga0316198, IMG submission 204935) | Coastal sediment microbial communities from Oude Bieten Haven, Netherlands - site A anoxic | ecosystem: Environmental > Aquatic > Marine > Coastal > Sediment | place: Netherlands... | reverse complement strand
CCAAAGAACTCTATGACGGGGCGATACCGTCGGCCAATTCCATGGCTCTGTACAACTTTCTCTGCCTCTCGCGGTTGACCGGTGACGCGAAATGGGAAGAACGGGCGCAGGCGTTGGCGCGTTCATTTTCAGGTTCGGTGCACATCCAGCCCTCTGCTTTCACCTTTTTTCTGGTCGGGCTCGACTTCGCGCTGCATCCGGGTGAAGATGTGGTGATCGCAGGCGAACCGGGAGCATCTGACACCCTGGAAATGCTTTCGGCACTCAACGTCAATTTCAGTCCGCACGGAATAACGCTGGTCAAATCGGGTCAGAACGCCCAACAACTGGCCGGTGTTGCCGGATTCACAGACGGGCTGGACGTCATCGACGGAAAGGCCACCGCTTATATTTGCAAGGGCGGATCGTGCCAGGATTCGACCACGGATGTCGACGCGATGCTGAAAAAACTTTTGCGGTAGTTAACCTTTCATTTTACATTATTGGATCTCAAAATATGACCCCAACGTGAAAGGAAGCCCCCATGAACGAGAGTACCATTAGAATCAGACTCATGAAGGCTGACGATTTTGACGCTGTGGTAGGGATTGACGAGAAAGTCCTCAAGGCTTCCCGACCGGAGTACTATAAACTGAAGTTTGAAAAACTTTTTAATTCCAAAGACTATTTGCCCACCTCGCTTGTGGCAGAGGAAGAAGATGGAACGGTGGTGGGGTTTGTAATGGGGGAACTCTATATGGGAGAATATGGCATTTTCCAGGAAGAAGCAAGTCTGGATACCATCGGCGTTGATCCTCATTACCAGCACAAGGGCATCGGTGAGCAGTTGATCAATGAATTTATGGATCATTTGAGACAAATCGGCGTTCAAAAGGTAAACACGTTGGTCGACTGGAATGATTCCAAACTGATACAATTTTTTAGCGCAAACCAATTCAGCCCCTCCAAAACCATTAACCTGGAGCGAAGCCTTTAATGTCGGTGAGGAGCGAGGGGGACATTCGTGCACAAAGTGCTTCACACATGAGCACAGTTATGACAATTTAAAGCCTATGCCAAGATTAGGAAAGCGTCTTCCCGCCTGAGATTCTGAAATCGAGGATTCGGTATCAGCGTGTAAATTAGCTTTTCGCTGATTCTATTTGGCACGTCTTTCGGATAGCTGAGTACTTATAGTTTCCGCCCACCAATCGCAAGCCTTCTTAACATCGGACCAGGTATCCGTTGCACCTTCAAAATGTTTTCCGCCAGTACGCTTATCTACAAACGCCCCTAATCGCTTGCCGGTCGTGGAGTCAATAATTTCCATCTCTGCGGTCGCCTCTCCCACGAAAATGTGAGATCCTGTACTGAGACTGGCACCTTCACTGATCAGACGCGCCGGTGGCAGGTAGGTGGTAATGTTATTCATTTCACTGTTGGCTCCCACGGCCTCGGTCAATGCTAGGCGAATGCGCAGGGTATCTTTCCCCGGTTGATCAACAATCTCCCATTTTTTTTCAAGCTGCTTTCTGACGGCGGAGTAAAAATAATGAGCAATATTTTCGCGTTCATTTTCGGGGACATTTTTCAACTTCGAATTTTCTTTGTACCATATGGATACGGAATCAAGTATAATCTTATCATAAAGGGCGAAATTCGCATCGGGATTCACGTAATAGAGCATTGCTCTGTCGCCACCGCCCTTTTCCAGCTGCGAGTAATCTCCTAAAAAACCCGATTTTTTTACCCCCCGGGCTTGCTGCACTCTGGAGCATCCGGTAACTAAAACTGCTCCGTAGATAACCAATAGGCTGAAAGTTAGAATTAGTTTAAGTTGTTTCATGTCATTATCTCCTTCTCTTATAATTAAAGCAAAAATGCTCAATCGATGAAAAAGATTCTATTCATTTTACTCTTATTCCGCTAAATCACAGTTAAAATTTCCAGTTGGCGTTTAAGGCTAAAAAGATAATGTCGTTTCGTTTGTAGTCGCCTTTAAGTAAGTCATTGTCTATTTTGGCCTTACCGTAGTCGGCATACACAAACTGCGCACCGGTAGAGAGACGATCGCTCCATTTATACTGGGCCCCGGCGGCATAGCGAATCTGACGGTCGATAGGCATGTCCGGCGTGCGATCCTTTGAGTCGACCGGGGAGGTGTCGTAAGAAAAACCAAGTTGCAGCAGCCATTTTTCAACCGGATGGTAATGCACACCAGCTGCAAATTTCCAGGTATCATCCCAGTTGCGTGGAATCTTTTGGGAAACTCGGCCGGTGGAGATGTTGACATCCTTAAATGCGCTCCAGTTCTCCCAACCCACGGTTCCAAGCAGCGCCCACTGGTCGTTGAGTTCGTGATAACCAGAGACCTTAACAAACCGAGCCAATGTGACCTTGGTATCCGTGCTGACTTCAAGGCCCGGCGGCGAAAGCTTGACATCGCCATCGAACTCCGGTTCGATTTCCGACTGGTAGACAACGCCGAATCTGGTGCGCTCACTCAATTCGAACAGAGCACACAACCCAAATCCAAAAGCGAGGTCATCACCATCGATTTTAACCTCGCCGGTACCCTTGGGCGGCGGGGCTTTGGCTTTTAATTCGAGATTTGCATACATCACCTGCGGTCCCCCGCCCAGAGACAACCAGTTGTTCACCCGGTAGGCAACCGATGGGTAAAACGTCATTGTTAGCAGTCTGACATCCGTATTGAGATAGCGGCCGGTCCAATCATCATCGTAATCAAGTATCGCGCCGCTGATGGTTATAAGGTTGGCGCCCAGTTTCCATTTGTCCGACAGGCTGTGAGCGTAGAAACCGCCGATTATTGGACCCGGACCGCCGGCATCACCCCCGTCGCCTCCGGGAATCGGAGTGTCAGCAGCCGGATCGAATTTGACCGTCGAATTTAGCACTCCGGCCGTGCCCATCAACTCGGTGCCCTTGATCCGTGTCATCCCTGCTGCATTGTGAAAGGATGTCGAGGCATCCACAGCCACAGCATTGGCTCCCGCCCCGGCAACCCCCATGCTGGGAGTACCGAATTCATTGAGATAAAGGCCACCGGCGGTGCAGATACAAGGTATGCCTAAAATTAAAATGAAGCATAAGGTCACAAGCAAATGATCGTCTATATCTATTTTTAGGCCCTTACCTTTTTTTTTAAATCTCATAGCCATTTTTCTTCCCGAATTGTTTCCTTAACAGAGTTTTCTTTAAAAGATAACCATAGCTATTAGGTTGCCGTCAATTCTCTATTTGAAAACCTCTTCAAGCGGCGATCCCAGGGCTGAACCGGGTGGCGTCATTCCCAGAAGCGCGGCGAGTGTCGGCGCGACATCCACGGGATGAACTCGGCGATGAACCGTTTCTGGCAGTATGCCTGGACCCATAAAAATAATCGGTACATGAGTGTCATAGCGCCACGGTGAGCCGTGCATAGCCGTGACCGGTCCCTTGTCGAAAAGGAACCAATAGGGCTCCTGGATGATGTAGATATCGCCGGAGCGGGAAACGTGGTGGTTGTTCCGGACCTCCGCCAGCAAAGGGTTGATTTGTTGCGCTGAAAGCCTGCTGCTGGCGCCTGCCAGCGCAATTCCATCGAAATCCGTCAACGCGTCGGCAATGGCACGCTCCACCTTCGTACGGTCGAGTTTTGCAGCCGCTATTTTTTCAACATTGAGATAGAGATAAGGCCGATAAAAGAAACGGACAATTTCATCGACACCGAACTTCTGCCCGACTTTGTTGGCTGCCGCTGCGATTTGCTCCGGATCGAGACGACCAGCCTTGTAACCCAGCTCGGTCATGTATTCGGGCATATCCGCCATGCCGTGATCCGCGGACAGCACGATCAGGGTATGTTTGAGGCCAACCGTTTTGTCGATGAAAGCGAATAAATCTGCCAGGGTGCGGTCCAGCTGTACGACCACGTCTTCGTTCTCCAGGCTGGATGGGCCGAAAAAATGGTTGACCGCATCCACAGCTGAGAAGCTAATTGACAGATAATCCGGGATTTCATCCTGCCCTAACTGTTCGTGGGTAATGAGCGTTTTGGAAAAATCGAGGGTGAGCTGGTCACCGAAGGGGCTGACCAGGATCCGGGTGAAGAACAATTTGTCGTCGGCCTGCCCGAAAGGATGGGGAAAGATGCGTCCGTAACCGCGCAGATCAACTTCATAGGGCCGATCATCCTGGGCGGCCAGAAGGTAGGTGGCGGCATCGTTTAACAGGGCCCACGACTTGCCGGCATACCCTGCGGCCTGGCGCCGGGCATTCCATTGGGCAGCCCAGTCCGGATAGGCATCGTAATAGTAAGTGCTGGTTACAAAATCGCCAGTGTTGGCGGAATACCAGAAGGCCTTACCGACATGGCCGGCAATGGCGACGGCACTGCGGTCTTTACCGGACACGCCAAATATCTTTGATCGGCCGCCATAATAAGCCGCCAGACCGTCGCCAAAAGTCGGAACAAGAATCGCGGCGGGTGAGCGGCCCTGGGTGCGCGATTTTTTCTGGGCCGGATCGACCTGCTCCCCTTGTGATTCGTCTTCCCGGGTCGGAATGAGCGGGTGATCCGGGTCTTCAATATTGTACGCCAGTTCACCGGCCTCACGGTCAAACCAGACATTGCCGACCATCCCGTGCTGTGAGGGAAACGTGCCCGTGGCCAGGGTCGTATGCCCCACGATGGTTTCGGTATTGGCATGCTGGTAATGGGCGTTGGTGAAATAGGCTCCCTTCTTCATAAGGAGTCGAAATCCGCCCTTGCTAAAACCATTTTCATAGCGGTTGATAAGGTCGGCTCTAAGTCCATCGATGGTAATTTGCAAGACAAGCCTGACTTCCGGTTTGGATTGTGCATCGGCATAGGTGAAGTTCCCGGCCAAGAACAGAGTCAGGACAACCATGACGATTTGCCTGATGTGGCGTATGGCAATCAAACCAGACATTTTTCTACGCATTATTGTTCCTCGAAAAACCTTGGTTTGTATTAAAAGCCATCCCGCCTTACGGCGGGATGGCTTTCTATTTCGCGGCTTACTGTCCCCAGTCGCCGACGGAATCGCTGCCAGGGGCATCGAACTCCAGGTACTCCTTGACGTCGAACGGCATATTATTCAGAACGCGCTCAACCCGCTCTGCGATTGCCTTGGTTTCAGGACGAGCGTTGGACAGGCCCGTGTATGGAATTCCATGAGCGTTCGGCATATCCGGATACTTTTTCTTGAAAAGCTCGTGCCGGGCCATCATGCGGTTGAACTGGCCCTGGGTGTGAATCAGCGTAACGAGCTGGGGATTCTCCTCGCGGGGATCCTGGTAAAGGTCGAAATAGGCTTCCGGCATCCCGGATGCAGCGACCTCGCCGGCACCGATCCAGTGCCGCTTGTAACGCCCCTTGACTGTCGCGCCGAGTTCATGGCCAGCGTAGATGAATACATAGTCGCGCCGACTGTGGGTGTCACCATTCAACAACAGAGCCGTCTGGTCGAGACCGTCCACGACCCGATCGGTGGGGATGTACTTCATGGCACCCCCCAACCGGGCGAAGGTGGTGTAAAGGTCGGTTATGTGGATGATGTCGCCGACCACCTGACCTTCTTCGATGACCCCCGGCCACCAGGCAAACGCCGGGACACGCACACCGCCCTCGGTGAAATCGCCCTTTCCGCCACGGTAGAGCATCGGAAGCATGCCCCAGCCCGGCGGCGGACTGTGTACCATGGGTCCGTTGTCGGCCATGGCGATGAACAGGGTGTTTTCGGCGATGCCGAGCTCTTTGAGTTCGGCCATCACCCGATCAACAAAAGCATCGAGAGCACCAAATGCATCGGCAACCTTGCCTCCTGAAACTGTTTTTTTGGGCATATCGGGCTTGAGGAAATTCAGGAAGTTTGGCCAGTACGAGACAAAAAACGGCTTTCCCGCTTTGGCGTTCTTGCGAATGAACTCCAGGGCGCGTTTTTCAGATTCACGGTCCATCTTTTCATAACACTCGTTCGTAATGGAGTTACCGTCGCACCACTCTTTGCCCTGCTCACCTTTCTTACCCTCGATGATCTGGACCCAGCCTTCGGGCACCAGGCCGGGATTGTCGAGCCGGTACGGGTCCGGCGGATAAATCTCCGGATGCAGGCCGAGAACAGCATTAACCGCATTGCCCTGGGGGCTGTATAGAGAGGTGATCTGGTTCATAGGCGTGAAAAGCGCCTCATCAAAGCCCTGATTGTGCAGATAGCTCTCCTCGATGTCGCCAAGATGTCCCTTGCCGTAAAAGGCGGTGGCATAGCCCGCCTCGGACAACACCTCTGCGATTGTGACTTCCTCGGCGCGTAGCCCCGAGAACTCATGGGGCATACCCACGACACCCATGCCGTGCCGCACCGGGTGGCGACCCGTCAGAAACGCAGCACGGGTTGGGGTGCACGAAGGCTCGGTGTACATCCGGGTGAAATTGATCCCCTCCGCGGCCATCTTGTTCATGTTTGGCGTCTCGTAGCCGAAATTCTTCTGGAGGCCGGGAAAGCCCACCGCACCGAACGCCGTGTCATCCCATAGGATGTAAACGATGTTCGGTGGTTGCCCGTGCTTCTTCCGTAACTCGGCCAGTTTCTTGTCGAGTTCCTTGTCCTCGGCGGCCCATCTTTCCCCGTTTTGGGCCTCAAGAATATAGTACTCGGCATCGTGAACGATCTTGCCGTGTTCCTTCGCCGCCACTGCACCGGTACCCAAAAAGAATATCAGTACAGCACTGATTAAAACCAAAGAATGAAATCTTTTATCTTTCATAATTGTCTCCTTTTTAACTTAAAGGATCATAATGAACGCAGAACTTACAGAACTGAAACTCATAGCCTTATTTACCCTGTGGCTTCATCCACGCGGCCATGGACTCCACCAGAGCCTTGGTTTCCGGACGGAGGTTCTCGATGCCGCCATAAGGCAAGCCCCTGGCTGGTTCACGGTCCGGGTACTGTTGCTTCATCGCCATATGGCGCTTCAGCATCGCTACGAAGTTCCCGCCAAAACCGACCCCGTATTGAATCGCATCCTGCGGGCGGTCCTCACGCGGATTCTTGTAAAGATTGAAAATGGGCGCACCGATGGGGTTCGATCCGGGTAGCGGCAGATGAAACTTGTACTGCTGCTTGACGATGGAGCGGAGCGTCGGCCCCTCATAGATGAAAACATAATCGCGACGACCATGGGTCTCTCCGAGAAATAGCACGGGCGTCTGGTCAACTCCGTCGATCAGGCGATCGGTGGGAATGTGCTCCTCGGCGCCGGCCAGGCGGGCGAAGGTGGTGAAAAGATCCGCAACGTGGATGATGTCCTGAGCGCGTTGTCCGGGCGCCAACACGCCCTTCCATATTATAAAGGCGTTGACGCGGACGCCGCCCTCGAGGTGTTCGGCCTTTCCCCCGCGGTAAATCCGGTCCGACTGGCCGCTTTTGTCAACGTATTGCATGAAGGGACCGTTGTCGCCCATCACCATGACAACCGTGTTCTCGGCGATGCCGAGTTCTTCGATCTTATCGAGGATCTCACCGATCCAGCCGTCGATCTTGGCGAGCGATTCCGCAATGGGGCCGCCGTTGAGGGTCTTGGCCTGCTCGATGTCGCTGCGGGTGAACGTGAGCGGGTGTTGCGGCCAGTATTGCAGGAAAAAGGGCTTGTCGCCCTTGGCCAGGAGTTCGATCTGGTTGAGGGCGCCTTGTTTGTAACCCTCTTCCATGCGGTTATAGTGCTCCTGGGTATAGATTTCCCCGGCTTTAAAGTTCACCTCGCGCATTGGGCCGCCCTTTTCACCGACGACGCCATACACCATGGCGTTGGGGTTCGTCCGGAAACTCTTGTCGAGTTCAAAGGTATCCGCACGCAACTTTCTCGACTGACCGGTCGACAGGCCCTCGAGTTCAGCGGTCTCGTTCATGATTGCCATCTGGCCTTGTTGGTGCATGGGATGCTCGGCGTAGTCAAAGCCCTGGTTGATGGCATAGGATTCCTCGACGTCGCCCAGGTGCCATTTCCCCATATGAACCGTGGCGTAACCGGCCTTGCTCAGGACCTCGGCCAGCGTCACTTCCCAGGCCGCCAGGCCGTCGCCTGCGACCACTGCCTTGGCCTCGCTGGTCCCTGTCCGGGCGGCGTAGCGACCGGTCATCATCGCCACACGGGTCGGCGTGCAACTGGGCTCGGTATACATCCGCATGAAAGAGAAGCCTTCATCCGCCATCTTTGAAATCCGGGGGGTGCTGTAGCCGCGGATGACATCGAGATCCGGCATCCCAATTTCGCCAAACCCGAGATCGTCAAGAAGGATGAAAACAAAATTAGGCGCTTTGCCATTATTCTTCTTGCGGATGTCCGCGAGCTTTGCATCGATTTCCGCATCTTCCTTCGCCCAACGTTGGCCATGCTGAGCTTTTAGGATGTTGTGCTCGGCATCGTGGACGATCTTGCCACCCTCTTTTGCCGCCACCATACCGGTACCCAACAGAAATACCATCGCAGTAAGGATTAAAATAAATGGATAAAATCTATTGCTTTTCATATTTGCCTCCTTTTTTGGACTCAAAGGATCGTATTTGTGCCCCCATTTGATTTTTAAGCTTAATTGATTTACCCTAACCATATTTTTGGGGCTTACAATATCAAAAATCCGCAAAACTTCTTCTAAAAACGTCTAAAATGCAACCGGAACCTTTTCTAATAAGGCAACACTTTCAGGATATTGACGATTTTGCCCAGACTGCACGCGCGTGGAATCTCAATATTCATCAGCTCGAGCGTGGCAGATTTAAAGGAGATTTGCTTCAGTTCGGCATAGACAACCTCCAGGTTGCTTACGCCGGTTTCCACCCCGATACTTATCAACAGGGAGAGCCGCCTCAAGGTATGCGAACTTTATGTATTCTGTCAGATCCGTCAATTAATCTCGTATGGCGACGCAAAATGATCCCCGCAAACGCTGTGATGGCGTTTCCTCCGGGCGGTGATTCAGACGTCGTGTCGATAGGCGGAAAGTTGGCTGTTTTCACCCTTTCATTCTCAAACAAGCTCCTTGCAGATGTCAGTCAGTCGGTGGGTTTCCTCGATTTAGAAAAATTGCTCAACGGCAAGGATGTTATTGCTGTAAAACCTCAAGCCATAAACGAACTCCGCCGGTTTCTGCACCGGATCTGCCGCGAACTCACAAACGATCCAGCGAAACTTGAAATCCCTTCGCTGCGCTATGAGCTCGAGTTCGAGCTACCTCGTAAATTACTCGCAGCCTTGTCATGCACCCGGGAGAAGATGCCTAAGCCCTTGATTCGGATGAGGGATTTGGCCATTAAACGTGTCGAGGATTATCTTGAGGAATTCCCAAACCACCCCCACACCGTTCGCAACATCTGCCGGGTGGCAAATGTCAGTGAACGCACCCTACAGTATGCCTTTCGCGAACGTTTCGGCATAACTCCAAAATCTTTCCTGCAGGCACTGCGGCTCAACGGCGTACACCGAGATTTAAAAAATGCCGATTCAGCACCGACAAAAATCACCGATGTCGCCATTCATTGGGGATTCTGGCATATGAGCCAATTTGCAAGCGACTACCAAAGATTTTTCGGAGAACTTCCCTCGGAGACAATGAATCGGCACTAATAGCCACTTATATCATCAGCTAAGGGTCACGGTAAGAAATAATTCCAGACGATTGCGTCGGATTATGGTTTGTCTACAAGGCACATCCACCTGCGCATATCGGGATACGTGTGGGTGGATGTAACGCAGTAGACGGGCCATAAGACAAGCAAGAGGTGGAATTATTTTTTGCCGGGGCCCTAATCTTCTTTGCCCCAAAATTCCAACAATATCCTTTTTAAATTGAATCTTCGAATTTGATTGCTATGAAAAAACAAACTGACATTTTGGTAATCGGCGGTGTTTTTTATACTCAGGATGCCCACTTGGTGCCTGAGCGGTTTGTCCGCGGAATGGCCCGCCATGCCGAACAAAACGGTGCCGTCATCCACACCAAGACCGAGGTCATCGGGATGAAGAAATCCGGCCGCAGGATTACGTCGGTGCTGACGACCCGCGGTGATTTTACGGCGAATGATGTTGTCCTGGCGGGCGGGTCCTGGTCCCCGTTAATCATGCAGGACCTCAAACTCAGATTGTATGTTGAGCCGGCCAAAGGATACAGCATCAGTTACAAACGGCCGATGAACTTCCCGGAGATGCCCCTGGTTCTGGTCGAGGCCAAGGTGGCGGTCACGCCCATGCACGAGGTTTTGCGACTCGCCGGGACATTGGAGCTGGCCGGCTGGGATCTTGCGATCAACCTGCGCCGCGTAAATGCGATTTTGAAGAGCATCCCACTATATCTGCCGGATATTGACCCGCGGTCACTTGATTTAATCGAAATCTGGCGCGGCCTGCGACCTTGCACACCGGACGGATTGCCCCATATCGGAAGACCAAACAACCTTGACAATCTCATTGTCGCCACCGGCCATGCTATGAAAGGCATATCTCTGGCACCCGTAACCGGAAAATTGGTTGCCCAGCTGGCTGCCGGTGAGCACCCCGATATAAACCTATCCGCCTTGAGCATCGAACGATTTGACTAAAAGGGAGATGGTAAATAAAATACTCTCAAATTGATTTTGCCCGGCGGTGCACCTTTTTGGCTGAGGATGCAACCGGCAAATTGAGAAACAGGAGGCGCGGCATGAAAGATGACCGGGGATTGTACTATTACCCGAATCCGTTACAAAAAACTTTTCGGATGTACGTTAAGGAAATGCACGGTGAAATCTGTTTCAGGATGTGGAATTCCGAG
>Ga0316198_10002637_pt1 | contig 10819 bp, 4 predicted proteins | sample OudBieAanoxic_MG_FD_204935 | JGI IMG/M metagenome (GOLD analysis project Ga0316198, IMG submission 204935) | Coastal sediment microbial communities from Oude Bieten Haven, Netherlands - site A anoxic | ecosystem: Environmental > Aquatic > Marine > Coastal > Sediment | place: Netherlands... | reverse complement strand
ATCCGGCCACGATGAACCCATCCTTGGGGTGGCCATATCGCCCGACGGCCGGCTGGTCGCTGCCGGGAGCTATGGTGGTGACGTTATCGTCTGGACCCGCGCCGACGGACAACCCCGGAGGCTCTCCGGACACAAACTGGTGCCCTGGTTTCTCGAGTTCTCGGCAAACGGCAGTGAAATCATTTCCGCGAGTTATGACACGACGATCCGGATCTGGAACGTGGCAACCGGAGCCACCCGAGCGGTCCTTGATGGCCACGAGGAGCGGATCCGCAGAGTCCGTTTGTCCCCCGACGGGCGCACCCTGGCATCCGGGGGCTACGACAAATCGATCCGCCTGTGGGATCTCGAGTCCGGCTCCCACCTCAAGACCCTCGAAGCCGACGGCCCCGTCCTCGCCGTGGCCTGGAGCCCAGATGGATCCCAGATCGCATCGGGTGGTCTGGGCAGTCCCAACATCCAGTTGTGGGATATGGCAAAGGGTGAATCAACCGCCACCCTCGATGTCGGCCACACCGGGCCCATCGAAAGCCTGGACTTCAGTCCCGACGGCCGTTTCGTCGCCTCCGGCTCACGCGACTGGACCGTCAGGGTCTGGGATTTCGCTCAAAACGCTCTCCACCGAGTCTTTGACGGTCACGAGGGCGAGATTCACGTCGTGAGGTTTAGCCCGGACGGTACGAATCTCGCGGTCACCAGCGCCGACAAGGGGCTGCGTCTGTGGAACCTCGATCCACCCGCTCGGCCGCTCCCCGTTTCGGGCCACATCGAGTCCGCAAAAAGGGCGGCCTTCAATCCGGACGGCTCCATCGTCGCCACCCCGAGCGAGGACAAGACCGTTCGGCTCTGGGATGTCGCTACAGGTGACGTGATTCGAGTGATTTCGGGGCATGAGTCCGATATTTTTGAACTCGCGTTCTCGCCCAACGGGCACATCCTGGCGACCACTGGAGCTGACCGCACCACCCACCTGTGGAATGCCGAAACCGGCGAACTGCTCACCGTTTTGCGTGGTCACGAACGAGAGGTCCTCACCGCAGCATTCACTCCGGACGGCCGCCTCGCAACCGCCGGTGTCGACGGACTCATCATCCTGTGGGACCCCGAGACCTGGACCTCGTCCAAGAGGGTCAAGCACACCGCTCCTGTCATTGATCTCGACTTCAGCCCGGATGGCCGCACCCTTGCCTCCGCCGGCTATGACAACATAATTCGCCTATGGACCACTTCCACTATGAAGGAGATTCGAGCCCTTGGAGGGCACGAGGGCAACGTCTACGGGGTCCATTTCGAACCGGATGGGCGCCATCTCATCTCCACCAGCCACGATGGCACCTTGCGCCGTTGGGACACCCTCAACGGCGACTCCCGGATACTCCAGCGATTCGACACAATCCCCTATTTTCACGATATCGACGCACCGGGTCGTCTGGTCGCGGTCCCGCTGATCGACGGTGAGATCATTCTGCTCGATCTCGTCGATGGCGAGATGAAGACGCTCGCGAACCACGAAATGGGCGCCACCGGCTCGACCTTCAGCCCAAACGGTGAGATCGTCGCCTCTACCGGTGGCGATGGGACCCTGATCATGACGAGGGTGGCCAATGGTCGTCCGCTGTGGCGCGCACCGGCGCTCCTGACCCACCCTCCCCTGCTCTACACCCACCGTGGTTGGCATGAGCTCGCTCCGGGAGCACTCGACGAACTCCCGCCCGACACCGGGTGGCGGACCGCCGTCGAAGGCACCGCACGGGCGGCTTCGCAATCCGAGAATGGAAGCCTGCTGTGCCTCGTCACTTGGGACGGTGTCTTCGAACTCTGGAGCACCTCCGATGACGCGGTGCTCTATACCGACAGTCCTCCCGAGATCGCTCAGCTCCAGGCCGTGAACGGGGGATGCGTCACCCGCAACGACGATGACCAGGTCCGCCTCGTGCAGGCGGACACCGGGTTCAGAGTCCTCGCCGAGGAGGCTGACGCCATCGGTTTCGGGAAAGAGGAGATCTTCGTCGCAACCGGAACCCAGGTCTCAGCTTTCGATTTCGCCGGCAACGAGTTGAGGACGTTCGTGATCGAGGATCCCGTGTCGGCAATTGCCAGGATTGATGATCGAATGGTCGCCGCGGTTTCGAATGGACCGCTCCAGGTTTATGACGACATCGCGGATGATGCAGCGCCGCTCGCCATGCGGTCGGCACCTTCGTTACCTGTGACCCGGATCGTCGCGGGTCCCGCGGGAACCGTGGCGGCGGGCTTCGCCAACGGCGAGGTCGCGCTGTGGGATCCAAAAACCGGGGCCAAGCTGATCAGCGCCCGGCTGCATGGGGGCATCAGCCATCTTCGATCGAGTCCATCGGGGCTCATCGCCGTCTCCGAGCACGGGCAGTTCCTCAACTGGGATCTCTCCGCCCTCGTCGAGCCCCGGACCGAGTTCATGAACGGCGTTCGGTCGGCCGTGCCCTCGGTGTGGGAAAACGGCCGCGCCGTCGTCCGCGACTAATCCAGACTGACGACCTCGAGCGCCTTCTCGAGGAGCTCGTCGCGGCCCTCTTTGACGCCCTGGATGGTGGGTTCCACGGGCACGGTGGGTTGGACCCCGATGAGGTGGTGCTGCGAGCCGTCGAGTTTGACGACCTTCATTCCTGTCCAATAGAGCTTCGATCGACCCGGAAGATCGATGGGATTGATGTTGCCGTTGGTGCCGGCGGTGGGCTGACCGACGATCTCGGCAAGCTCGTATCCCGCAACGAGACCGAGAACCGACTCGGCGGCGCTGATGGCTCGTTCATCGGTGATGAAGACCACCCGGCCGCCGATCTGCGGTTCGATGGGTTGCACCTCCCACCCATGGTTCTGCCATCCGACGGGCTCTACATGGTCCGGGCGGATGATCTGAGGCACCCGCATCCAGTCCTTTGACGTGTCCGGTTCGGTGAGGAGACGGGCGATGACCTGGTGAGTGCCCTTCGGATAGCCGCGGAGATCAAAGATCACCCCCCTGGCGCTTGCGATCTCGGTCATTCGGGCGTCGATGTCGGCCATGGCGGCGCGGTCGAGGTCTACGTAGAACACCCCCTCCTCGATCTCTTCAATCATCGGTGGAAGGGTCCGGCGGACGACACCCTCGGCGGATGCACGTTGCACGGTGAGATCAATCTTCTCCCCGCCGCGGCTGATACCCAGTTGGACCGGACTCCCCTCTTCCCCCGCGCCGAGCTTCGACACCGCCAGATACCGCTTGTACTGCGGCGAGCCCGAACTCTCCTGCTCGAGGGTTTTCAGAACGACTTGAATGTCTGCGCCATCGAAGCTCTCGATGATGTCTCCGCGCTCGAGGGTCGGATGCCCATCGGCCGTCACGACGACACGCCCTTCTACCCAAGCCACCGAAACCGGGAGGAATCCCGTCGGCCGAACACGCGGGTTGTCCACAATCGCGTGACCATCCTGCAGGGCCGCGGCGAGCTTTCTCAGCGTCGCGAGGTAGTCCTCGGCGGTCTCGTCGGTGAGGCCACTCTCCAGTGCGGTCGTCAGCTCCCGATCCCAGTCGACATCGACGACATCGAAATACGGATAGAAGTGTTGGAGCGCATTCCATGCGATGACGATCCCCGCGAAGCGGGTGCACTCGCTCTCGGCATACAGAAAGTTCATGGCGATGGAGTCGAGCTCGGTGGTCATCATCTTCAGCCGCCGCTCATCACCGCGGGGCAAGGTGGTGGTGCCATCCGACGGCAACGCCATGGGAATCCTCGCCGAGAGACCGGCCCCGAGATCGGTTTCGATGAACTCTCCCAGGGCCGGACGAGCTTCGAAGAGATCCTCGGTGACGAGAATCGGCGGAGAGTTCAAGATCTTCACCGCTTGATCCCCCAGAGCCGGAGAATCGCCCGTGACCTCGAATTCGTAGTCCGGGGATTTTCCCCACCAGCCCTGGGGCGGTTGACCGGCATCGCCCTGCTCAAAGTCCGAGTTCTCGATCTCGATGGGCGTCCATTTCCCCGAGTCATCATCGACAAACAACCGGAAATCATCGACCCAGACCTCGCCCCTGCCCATGAGAAAACAGCCGATGACGATGTGAGAGGCATCCTCCGCGACGCTTCCCAAGATCTCGACATCCTGCCATTCGTCAGAAGTGACCGGGCGGCGGCCCATGTTGTCAAAAAAGCCCCTCTGCCCGTCCGACCGATCCACCCGCAGCCACATGTGCCCCTGGTTGCCCTCGCCGCTGACCACCGCCCGCATTTTCGCCGTGAGCTTGATCCCCCGCCCGCGGTAGGGCGTCGCGTCGATTTTCTGGCCGATCGTCCCAAAAGGAGACTTGCCGTGAATCTCGAGGTCCCGCGCCGTCCGTTTGCTCTGGTACACCGGATTCGAGGCCGAAAGACCCACACCCTGGTGCTGCCAGGCGACAACCTCGAGATTCGCCAGTGGATCGACGCTCGCCAGCGGATCGGGAGGGTGACCTGTGGGGTAGATCTGAACGGTGGGCGCCAGGGGAAGAAAGAGACGCTCCATTGCCGGCAGGAAGTCTTCCGGGGCCGAGACCTCACGGATGCGGATCACGCCGAGCACGGCAAAGCGGTCCCAGTCGATGGACGCCGCCTCATCGCTGGGGTGGAAGAACCGCACGTAGCCGTACATTTTGGCGAAGGCCCTGAGATTCTGAACCTCCTGCGAAGGCTTGGGCTCACCAGATGAGAGCACCGGGGCAACCGATGCAAGAACCAGGGAAAGAAGCGCGATCGGGCGACTGGCCGCGGTTCGGTACACCATGGGTCACTCTCCGTTCAGCTTGTCGGTATGCCCTCAACATAGGTTGCTGAGCCCGCAAAGTCACCCAAAGCTCGTTTTCTCCGACTCTCCCTTTGGGTGGTCAGCGCCCGACGCCGCGGCTTAGAACCCGCCGGTCACCGCCGACCACGCACCGGTGTCTGCCGACTCGAAGCCATCGGCAAAGAGGGCGTTGAGGCCTCGTCCCGGCCCGATGTAGCTCGAGGCGATCACCAGGTTGTCGACATAGAGGTGTTGATCGTAGGGTGAGACCGCCGTACCGCCATGGTAGACGTTCATCCACACCTCTTCGATTAAGAGGGTGGTGACGTCGCGAAAGCGAAGATCGGTCTTTTCGTAAGCCAGCCGGCCGTCGACCCAGGCACGAAGCACACCGTTGTTGACCGTCGGAGTGTTCATCCTGACGTACTGCTCGATGCAGAACCAGCGATTGTCGGTGAGAAGGCCGCGGTAGTCCTCCTGCCACAGCCAGACATTGCCGTAGTTGCCGGTCATATCGGCATGGTAGACGTAGTTTCCCAGCGGCGTGGTGCCGCCCAGTGGGTTGTCGTTCGGCACCGAAAGATAGTAGGTGCCTCGCGCCGACCAGCCGTTGGTGCCGTCCGAGGGTCGACCACCCCATCCGGCAACACCATAGGTTCCCGCGAAACCCGGCATCTTGCCGCCATCGACTGTCTGCTCCCAATCATCGGCGAAACGGAGGTAGTAGCGGAAATACGCCTCTTCAGGCTCGGCGCCGGTCTCATCGAGAAAGTGATAGCCCACATTCATCGCGGTGTTGGTTCCCTCGAGCAGGGTCGAACGCAGGGCGTTGCCCTGGAGGGGCTCGAAGAGCAGTGCCGGGTCAGACCCGACCACATCGAGCACACCACCCACGTGCGTCCATCCGTCGACCCACCCGGATGACTCGAACCCGTCGAAGAAGTAGACATCGGGGTGCGCCTCGATTCCCTGATCCTGGAGATAGCCATCGGCAATCCCTCGGATGGGAGCGGAGGGGGGGAGATCGTGCCCCTGATCGCAGGAAAAGACCCCGATATCCATACTGCCCCCGCCATACTGCTGGTAGGTGTAGAGCCGCAGGGTCGCCGAGATGATCGTCGTCCCCGACGGGAGGCTCTCGAAATCGAACCGCAACAACGCATGGTTCGGACCGCCGGATATCCGCATCCGATCCTCATCGCCAAGGCTGGTATAGGTGGACGTATCGAGATAAGTGTCGGCCTCGGGTCCGAGGGTCACTGTCCCCTGGTCGGTGATGACCACGAGTTCCGGGCGCTGCCCGGGATCCGAGTGTTCTCGGCTGCGGAAGTCGAAGGGACCTCCACCGGCTGTGGGGCGCAGAAAGAACCCGGTTGGGCGGAGACTCCCTTCGATGAAGCCCTCGACCATGGTGGTCACATCCCACTCGATATACCGCCCGGTGTCGTTGTCGATCACATTGGTCACGGCATAGGCGACATCCCCCTGAGCGGTTCCGTTTGCATCCTTCCAGTCACCCATGTAGTTGCGCCACGGCAGGAGACCGGCGCGGTTGTAGTGGTCCCGACTTGCGCCGTTCTCCATCCCCGGGGTGCCCTCCGCCCAGTCGTTGGTGGCGGCCGAGACTGTCGACGCGCAGAGTACGGCGGACGCGAGAACGGACAACAACACGACGATCGATCGGCCCACAATGACCTCCCAGAAACACGACCCTCAAACCACTATCCGAAATCGAACGGCGAGAGGTGGTGACCAAAGTCACCCGTTCGAGGTTCTTGCCGTTGATCCTCCTGCAAAACCTTGCATGACGACGAGGTACGAGCCTCACCGCAGCGGTCCATCGCAGGCGGGGACGCCTGCGCTACAAGGTTGTTCGCGGTTTTGTAGCGCCCGCGCCCCCGCGGGCGATGGGCGCTATGCGTCGATTACTGCAGCAATCCCGAGTATTGCAGGAGGCTCCGTTGTGAGAAGATCGCCATGGGCGACCGGTCGGTCGCGATGGAATGGAGGAGTGCATCATGAGGAGTGGGGTGATCAGGGTCGCGGCGTGCGTTGGATTGGTCATCGGTCTGACCGGAACGGCATCGGCCCAACGAGATGCCGAGGATCCGGAGCGCGAAGAGTACATCCGTTCGCACTACACCAAGTTCGAACACCGGATCCCCATGCGTGACGGAAAGAAGCTCTTCACCTCAGTTTATGTGCCCAATCACGCGAACGAGCCCTACCCGATCCTCCTCGTCCGCACTCCCTACTCGGTTGGTCCCTACGGCGCCGATCGGTACAAGACCAGGCTCGGGCCCACCGTCGAATTCGAGCGCGAGGGCTACATCTTCGTCTTCCAGGATGTCCGGGGCCGGTTCATGTCCGAAGGCGATTTCGTCAACATGCGGCCGCACAACCCGGCCAAGAGTGGTCCCGAGCACATCGACGAGAGCACCGATACATACGACACCATCGGCTGGCTCGTCGAGAACCTGCCGAACAACAACGGGCGGGTCGGGATGTGGGGCTCTTCCTACCCGGGGTTCTACACATCCGCCGGGATGATCGACTCACACCCGGCGCTCAAGGCCGCCTCGCCTCAGGCGCCCATCGCCGACTGGTACTTCGACGACATGCACCACCACGGCGCCTTCACCCTGTCCATGGCCTTCGGGTTTTTTTCCACCTTCGGCAAGGCACGTGACGGACTGATCAGCGAGTGGCCCGAGCGTTTCGACTTCGGCACTCCAAACGGCTATCAGTTCTTCCTCGATCTCGGCCCGCTCAGAAACGCCAACGAGAACTATCTCCACGGCGAGATCACATTCTGGAACGAGCTTGCCGCTCACCCCGACTATGACGACTTCTGGCAGTCTCGAAACATCCTCCCCCACCTCGACGGGATCACCTGCGCGGTGATGACCGTCGGCGGCTGGTTCGACGCAGAGGATCTCTACGGGCCCCTCCACACCTACGCGGCGATCGAGAACGCCAACCCCGGAATCACCAACGTTCTGGTGATGGGGCCCTGGCGCCACGGCGGCTGGATCTGGACCGACGGCGACTCGCTGGCCGTCGCCGATTTCGGCTTCAAGACATCGAAGACCTTTCAGGAGGAGGCGCTGTTGCCGTTCTTCCGCCACCACCTCAAGGGCGAGGGTGAGATCGATCTGCCGGAAGCGTGGGTCTTCGAGACCGGTGCCAATCGCTGGCGCGAGTTTCCGACTTGGCCGCCGGAGAAGCTCAGAGGCGAACGGCTCTTTCTCCACGCCGACGGCGCCCTCGGGTTCGCGACCCCGACCGCCGAGGAAGAGGTCTTTGACGAGTACGTTTCAGACCCCGCCAAACCGGTGCCCTACACCCCGGAGATTTCGACGGGATGGCACTCCGAATACATGGCCGAGGACCAGCGCTTTGCCGCCTGGCGCCCCGATGTCCTGGTCTACCGATCAGAGCCTCTCGAAGAGGATCTCACCCTCGCCGGTCCGCTGACCGCCAAACTCTGGGTCTCGACCACCGGGGGCGACGCCGACTGGGTTGTCAAGCTCATCGACGAGTATCCCGGCCGGCTGCCGGGCTGGGAAAAGGGCTCCGACGAACCTGATCTCGGCGGAACCCAACAGATGGTGCGGTCCGAGGCGCTGCGCGGCCGCTACCGATCGAGTTACACCCATCCCGAGCCTTTCACTCCCGGGGAGATCACCCAGGTCAACGTCGAGCTTCAGGACGTACTCCACACCTTCAAACGCGGCCACCGGATCACGATCCAGATCCAGAGCAGCTTGTTCCCGCTCATCGACCGCAACCCTCAGAGCTGGGTGGAGAATATCTTCGCAGCCGAGGAGGACGACTTCATCAGGGCCGACCACCGAGTCTACCGCTCGGCCGGGCACCCCTCATCCATCGAGGTGGGCATCCTGGATTGATACGGGAAGGATCAACCGGCGGTCTCGACCCGGCTCACTTCGCCTCTCCCCAATCACAACTCGATCGAGGGAGAGACGGCCTCGGCCGATGGAGATGAGCAGCAGCGAGATGCAGAATCTCATCAAGAAGGGTCGGCGCCGGTGTGTTAGCCTTCTGGCGGGGGTCGCCTTCCACGTGACTGGCCTGTTTTCCCACATCCAATCGACTGTTCCAAACCATCAGTGAGGGATTCATGAACAAGAAAACGCTGTCGATGATCCTGTGCTCGGTGTTCTTTGTCGTTGCGGCAAACGCAGTTCCGACGAATGAGGTGACACCCCCTGATGAGTTCTTCGGTTTCGAACTGGGCGCCGATCGAAAAATCGCCCGTTGGGACGCCATCGTCGAGTATTTTGAGGTGCTCGCCCTGGAGAGCGACAAGATCGCGGTCACGGACATGGGACCCACCACCAACGGGAACCCATTCCTGTTGGTCGTGGTGTCGTCCGAAGAAAACCTGGCTCGCCTCGAAGAACTGAGGGAGGTGAACAACACCCTCTTCGACGCACAAGGACTCGACGAGACACAGGTCGATATGCTGGTCGCCGAGGGCAAGGCGGTGGTCTGCCAGTCCATGAGCCTCCACGCCACCGAGATCGGCGGCACCCAGATGGCGCCCGAACTCGTCTATGACCTCATCACCGGAGACAGCGAGGAGACCCAACGGATTCTCGACAATGTGATTCTCCTGCTCATCCCCAGCTTCAACCCCGATGGCCAGATTATGGTCACCGACTGGTACAACGAGACCCTGGGTGGTGAGTACGAGGGCGTCAACCTGCCCTGGCTCTACCACCCCTACTCCGGTCACGACAACAACCGCGACGGCGACTATCTCAACCTCGTCGAGTCGAAATACGCCGCCAAGATCATGTATCGCGACTGGAAGCCCCAGGCCTACATCGACCACCACCATATGGGGCCCTATGGCGCACGACTCTATGTCCCGCCCTACAGCGAGCCCATGCGACCCTATGCCGACCCTCTGGTCTGGCGTGAGATGAGCCTCTTCGGTGGGCACATGGCCTACAAGCTCGAGGAAGCCGGCATGACCGGCATCCTCAACAAGGCGCAGTACCCCGGGTGGGGCCACTTCGGATGGCATTGGATCACTCCCTTCCACAATATGGCCGGGATGCTCACCGAGTCCGCCAGCGCCAAGCTCGCAACACCGATCTTCATCCACCCCGATCAACTTCAGGGTAATTCTCGCGAGTGGAAGAAATACGAGGCCCAGACCACCATCCCGAGCCTCTGGCCGGGCGGTTGGTGGCGACTCCGAGACATCGTGGAACAGAAGAAGATCGCTGCGTGGGCGATGCTCGATGTCGCGGCACGAAATCGTGAAACCGTGGTCCGCAACGCCTATCTCAAGAGCAAGCGGCAGCGGGAGCGGGGCGCCGCCGGCACCCCAAACGCCTACGTCATCCCCCACGATCAGCACGACTCACTGACCGCGGTGAAGATGATCAACACGCTCATGCTGTCGGATATCGCAGTCTTCCGGGCCGGCAAGGCCTTCAAGGTCGGCGATGTGTCCTACGGCGCGGGTTCCTATGTGATTCCACTGGCGCAACCCAAAATGGGCCTCGTTCGGAACCTGCTCGGCCGCACGCTCTACCCCGACAACGAGTGGACCCGGGACCGTGATGGCGCACCGCTCCGGCCGTACGATTCCGCGACCCACACCATGGCCGAGGTCATGGGTGTCCGGGTCGACCCCGTTTCGGTTGCATTCGAGGCCGAACTCGTCGAGCTGACCGGCCAGGTGCCCTTGGCAGGAACGGTCGAAGCCGGCACCTCCGGCCATCTCCTCGACGGCAGGCTCAACGACAGCTTCAAGGCGGTCAACCAACTCATCACAGAGGGAGTCACCGTGCGTCGGGTGGACGAAGCGTCCCCCGGGTTCCGGCCGGGTGACTTTGTCGTACCCAGCGGATCGAACGCAACATTGGAGCGAGTCGCGGCCGCAACCGGTGTCGACTTCGAGGCCCTCGTCGCCGACCCCAAGGCCGACCACGAGGTCAAGCAGATGCGCACCGCCATGTACAAGCGCTATTGGGGCGGCAATATGGATGAGGGCTGGACC
>Ga0316198_10002635_pt1 | contig 10821 bp, 13 predicted proteins | sample OudBieAanoxic_MG_FD_204935 | JGI IMG/M metagenome (GOLD analysis project Ga0316198, IMG submission 204935) | Coastal sediment microbial communities from Oude Bieten Haven, Netherlands - site A anoxic | ecosystem: Environmental > Aquatic > Marine > Coastal > Sediment | place: Netherlands... | reverse complement strand
AGGATTTAATCCTCTATTTTTTTTGATTTTTTTAACTGAAAAACCTTCTAAATAAAAAAAAATAAAAAAAAATTAAGAAAATTAAAAGAAAATTAAAAAAAATGAGTATACATAAGATAGTAGTTATTAAATACAGGAGGTAATAGTTATGAAAAAAATATTATTTGGACTTTTAATAGTCGGAGCTCTTTCAGCTTGTTCAAGCTCAGAGGAAAAAGTAGATATCCCAATGCAAGTTCAAACATTGAATGAAGCTGTTTCTACTCAAACACAAGAATATGAATCATTAAAAGCAGAGACTGAAGAATTAAAGATGCAAATACAAGAATTAAATGATGCAATGAATGAAACTAAAAATTAGGAGGGGAATTATGAAGAAGATATTATTTGGACTTTTGATAGTCGGAGCTCTTTCAGCTTGTTCAAGCTCAGAGGAAAAGGTAGATATCCCAATGCAAGTTCAGACGTTAAATGAAACTGTTTCTACTCAAATGCAAGAATATGAATCATTAAAAGCAGAGACTGAAGAATTGAAGATGCAAATACAAGAATTAAATGATGCAATGAATGAAACTAAAAATTAGGAGGAATATTATGAAAAAGATATTATTAGGACTTTTAATAGTAGCGGCTCTTTCAGCTTGCTCAAGCTCAGAGGAAAAGGTAGATATCCCGACACAAGTTCAGACATTGAATAAAAGTGTAGAGATGAATGCCAGTACTCTAACAGAGGTTAAATCAGTAAATGAAGAGATCAAAGCTCAATTAGGAGAAACTGCTATGATGGCAGAACATATGAAGATGGTAAAAGCATTTGAAGGAACAGGTGTTACTGTAGCTGCAATAGACAATGGATTACACCTTACTCTTCCTGGAGATACAGCTTTTAATTCAAGTAAAGCAGTATTGAACGAAAGTATGAAAACAATATTAGACCCAATTGCGGAAACTTTGATGACTTATCCGGGAACAGATGCTATGATCAAAGGTCATACTGACAGCTCAGGGCCTGAAGAATTTAATCAAAAATTATCAGAAGACAGAGCTATGGCAGTTTCTGCTTATTTAATGGATAAGGGAATAGATTCTTCTAGAATAGAAAGTGTAGGAGTTGGAAGTTCTGAACCTATTGATGATAATGATACTAAAGATGGGAAAATGGCAAATAGAAGAGTTGACTTAACAATTACATATTAGTAAATTTAATTGTTAATCTATTTATAAAAAAGAGAGCTGTTTATAGCTCTCTTTTTGTGGTCTAGGAAATTATACCCATAAGAGGTATCACCAAAATACTACTAATTTTATTTTTATTAAATAGCAATAGGGAGGATTAATAGTAAATTCCCATAGAGCCAAGAGGGTTATGAGCAATTATAGGGTATGGAAAGCCTCAAAAGTACAGGGTTTAAATATATAACTACCTATAACCAAAGAAAAGTTTCACAAGATAAAATGATTTTGATATAGATCCTGTGAAATATAATGAAGGATAGGAAAATAAAAAATGACAAACCAAAAATTTGATTTGTCATTTTTTTATAGTATATATATCTGACCAAAATACTAGTAATTTATTTCGTAAATATAGAATTGGGTCTGTCTGCAAGGCCACATTGCCTTTTTATCATATTATTTTTTTTTAAATTCTCTACTTAATTTCCATCTATCATGAAACCACATCCATTGTTCTGGATGCTCTTTAATGGCGTCTTCCATAAGGTAGATTAAATTTTGTGTATTGACCCTTACATCGTCTTTAAGATTTCCTGTTTCAATGAGTTCAATTCTTTTAATAATTTTTACAGTATTAGTATTGTCTTCATTTAATATTGAGTATTGAAAGATTAATGGTACTTTAAATTTTAAAGCAAAATGCACAGCACCAGTAGGAGCTACTGTGTCTCTTCCGAAGAAATTAACGGTAGTACCCTTATCCCTGTGATCAGAAAAAAGACCCAAGATCTCTTTATTTTTAATTACCTTTAGAAGTTCTCTAGGAGTACTCTTTGATTTTTTTATCATATTAAATCTAAACTGGGCACGATTTTTAGTAATAAATTCATCTATATATGGATTTCTTTGAGCTTTCACAACATCGGATACGCTATATTTTTCCGTGATCTTCAAGGAAGCTTCTACATTTCCCATATGCATACCAGCTATAATTAAACCTTTATTTTCAGCTACAGCTTCATCTAAAATATGATAGTTTTCTACATTGACTTTAGTCTCGTCAAAGATATAATCTGCAATCCATAAAGATGATAGATATGCTTTTGCCAATACTTTATAATTTTTTTTGGCTAATTCTACCCTCTCTACATCTGTTTTTTCTGGGAAAGCTAATTTTAGATTAGCCAAGGCTATCATCCTTCTTTTTTTTATAAGATGGTATCCTATTATTCCTAATTTTTCAGCAAACTTATATCTTGCTTTTTCTGGGAACATCATAAGTAGTTTTATCAAACTAATCATGAGAAAATATTCTATTTTATGTTTCATTCCATCCTCCTAATTATGTGTAATTCAAGTCTCTATAGTCTACCATAATTACTATAATGGTGCAATTTTATCAAATTATTCACAGGATTTATTTGTAATTAAATCAAAAATGAGGTAATATCATATTGTTATTAAATTTAGGTAGGGAGTGGTAAAATGTATGATGTAGCTGTAATTGGAGGAGGAGTTATCGGATGTAGTATAGCTCGAGAACTTTCTAAATATAAAATTAGAACAGTGGTAATTGAACAAGAAGAAGATGTAAGTTGTGGTGCTACAAAAGCAAATTCAGGAATTATCCATGGAGGCTACGATGCAGCACACGGAACAAAGAAAGGTTATTTCAGCCATAAGGGAAATATACTTTTTGATCAACTAGATAAAGAATTAAATTTTGGATTTGAAAAGATTGGATCACTGATACTAGCCTTTGATGATAATGAGATGAAAACACTATCTAAAATAATTGAAAATGGAGAAAAAAACGGAGTAGGAGACTTGAAGATTATAGGCAGGGATGAGCTATTAGAATTAGAGCCAAATGTAGGGAAAGCCACAGGGGCCTTATATTGTAAAGAGGCTGGAATAGTTTCTCCTTATGAATACTGTATAGCTCTGGCTGAAAATGCTATATCAAACGGCGTAGAGTTTAAATTTAACAGCAGAGTAAGTGATATCAATAAAGAAAATGATATATATACCATAAAAACTGCTTTGGGAGAAGTAGAGAGTAAGGTAGTCATCAATGCTGCTGGAGTAAACTCAGATATAATTTCAAACCTGATGAATGATGAATATTTTCATATAATTCCTCGAAAGGGAGAATATTTAGTTTATGCAAAGGGGTATGGAGATAGAGTTAATCATGTTATATTTCAATGTCCCAATGAAAAAGGAAAAGGTGTATTGGTTACACCTACCTATCATAACAACCTTATGGTAGGGCCCGATGCACAAATAATGGATGATAAATATGATACTTCTACAAATATAGATAATTTATTTGACATCATAGGGAAAGCAGAAAAATCTATTCCAAATTTAGAAAATAAAAAAATTATTAGGAGTTTTGCAGGGACTAGAGCCACTAGTAGTCTCCATGACTTTATAATTGAGGAAACTAAATCTAAAAACTTCATCAATGCAGCAGGGATAGAATCTCCCGGGATAACATCTTCTCCTGCGATAGCTAACTATGTAAGGGACTTAGTTGAAAAGATGATCGATCTTCCAAAAAACGATAAATTTAATCCTCATAGAGAATCTAATGTTATCAAAAAGTCGATGGATGACATGCTCCCTATGAAAACAGTGAATGAATATATTAATTTAGGAGAAGACGATCTAGACAGAATCGTGTGCAGATGTGAACAAGTGAGACAAAGGGAGATCTTAGAAGCTCTGAACAGAGGAATTCGAATCACTTCTACCGATGGAATAAAAAGACGTACTCGTACAGGAATGGGAATTTGTCAGGGAAGATTTTGTGAGCCGCGAGTAAAAAAAATCATCGCTAAAACATATGATATATCAGAAGATGAAATAACTACCAGGGGAATAGGAAGTGGGAGCGAGCCTGTTAGGGTAGAGATAATGAAATTAAAAAAATCATAAAACAGTAACGTATTTACAGACAGACTATAAAAAAAACTTCTAAGAATCTAGAGACTCTTAGAAGTTTTTTTACCTAATAAATACTCGCTAAACTTAAAACTTATTTTTTTCTTAAAGTGAAAAAATTTAATAATGGAATTAAAAATAAAAAGTAAGAATATGGGATATAGCCATAGTTACTGACCATCATTGTTGTAGTTGGTATAAGAGCTGCTATATTCCATGGAATGAGTGGTGCTAATACTATACTGCTGTTTTCTAAATCAATAGCAAGATGTTCCTTTTCGATACCGCTGCTGCTATAAGTTTTGCTCATGAGCTGATTGGTTAAAACAACAGAGATACTCTGATTTGATCCGATAGCGGCAGTAAAAAAACTAACTATATTGGTATAAAAAAATATCTTTGTTCTAGAATTGGCCTTGATCAATATATTCTCTATTTTATTTAACATTGCCGTTTCTTCAAAGACTCCAGCCATAGCACAGGATATAAATACTACTATGACAGCATTCCCCATGGATAAAACTCCTCCCCCTTTAATAATTTCACTTAATGGGTTACTGTTTTCTAAGTAGAATCCATTTATCATAATATTAAAGAGCTGACTAAGGGAGTACCCTTGAATTGTTGTACTCAGAACCATAGCTGTTAGAATACTAACTAACATGGAAATTTTAACATTTATTTTAAACAAGGAAAAAACTAAGATTACAGCAGTCGGCAATAAGACTATAGGACTTATGATAAAAGTATTATAGATTTGAGGAACTAATTCATTTTCTACTAAGTTTAAAGGATTATTAAAGGATAAAAATCCGTAGATAATGATACAGGCTATAACAGCTAGATATCCAGTCTTAAACATATTTTTTATATTATTGTACAGGTCTGTGTCTGTAAGGTTAGCTACTAGATTAGCACTAGAAGACATGGGAGAAATACGATCTCCAAAATATGCCCCTGAAATAATAGCTCCTGCTGTAATATCTAAATTTACATTCCCACCCTTAGCCATAACAATAAAGGCAACTCCTACTGTGCTTACAGTTCCAAAGGAAGTCCCCAATAAAAATGAGATAAGGGAAGTTATAAGGAAGGCATAGAGGATGAAAAAATCTGGATTCATATATTTCATACTATAGGAGACGATCCCTGGAACAGTCCCAGAAGCCATCCAGGTAGATGTAATAATTCCAATTAAAAGAAAAATTTTCAAAACTACAAAAGATTTTCTTCCGCCGTTAAATGCCATAATAAATAAATCCTTTAATGGATATCCTCGCCTTACCCCTATCACTATAAAGATTAAAAGACATAATATAAGTGCATATCCTATAAAATATCCATTATAAATTGCAATAAATAGAGTCAGTAAAGCACCACCAACTCCAAATAATAGATCCATAATATTCCCCCTGTAAAATTTTATAACTAAGTCTAACATGTTTCTGTCATAAAAAAATTATTATTTATTATTTTTTTTATGAATTGATGTTATTTCATTCTTAGAGATGATATAATGGTTAATAAATATTATGAAAACAGGAGTTAATTATGGTCGATAAAATAGATTTAGATATGGTAAGAAATAAAGCATTTAAATGTTATACTGATGGAGATTTTTATTGTTCCGAGGCAGTGGTGTTAGCTATCAAAGAGATGTTTGATCTAGATTATGGAGATGAAGTTGTACGCTTAGCATCTGGCTTTGCTATTGGAATGGGTGGTTCTGGTTGTGTTTGTGGTGCTGTAGTTGGAGCGAACATGGCTATCGGAATGGTTTTTGGCAGAGATAAAGCCAAAGATAGGAGGGTAAAAAAAACTTTAAAGTTATCCAAGGAAATACATGACTATTTTAAAGAGGAAAAAGGATCTTTATGTTGTAGAGTATTAACAAGAAACTTTAAAAAGTTTGGTTCGAAGGAGCATAAGGAACAGTGTGCATTGTTTACCGGAGAGTTAGCTTATAAAACTGCTGAAGTTATAGCTAGAGAATTGAACATAACTGTAATTAAAGATGGAACTAAAGAAGTCAAGATAAAAAAAAGGGGCCTTTTTAATTTTTAGGAGTATAAATCTTAGCTGCTAATCTGATAATTAATTAAATATAAGGGTGAAAAGAAAAAATAGTTGTATTTTTTTGCTTATAAATATATACTATATAGTAACCAAATTTATTTGTCAGGAGATGTAAGAGTGGAGTTTATAAACAGTAAGGAAAATAAATTATTTAAAATAATAAAAAAATTAAAGCAAAAAAAATATAGGGAGAGAGAAAGTCTATTTTTGGCCGAAGGACATAAATTTTTAGATTTTTCTACAAAACCTAAATATATCATCTTACGTGATGGTGAGGAAGATAATTTTTCCAAAATAGAAAACTTTAACTGTAAGAAGTATATATATAGTGATACCTTATTCAACGAAATTTCAACGCAAGAAAATTCACAAGGTGTGATTTTGATCTATGATTTTTTATCTAATTCTATGGAGAATTTAGGAGAAAATTTAGTGGTTTTAGACCGTATACAAGACCCTGGAAATCTCGGAACAATCATTAGATTGATCGATGCAGTGGGATTCAAAGACATCATATTAACTACTGGAAGTGTTGATATATATAACGATAAAACTGTTAGAAGCAGTATGGGATCTTTATTTAATTTAAATATAAATTACCTGTCAGAAGAAAAACTTATAGAACTTTTAAAGTTAAATAACTATAATATTTTATCTAGTGGATTAACAAATGAAAGTGTAAATTATAACAAGGTGAAATTAAAAAATAAGAATGCAATTGTTTTTGGAAATGAAGGTCAGGGAGTATCAGAAAATATATTAAACATAAGTAATGAGATTGTAAAAATACCGATATATGGAAGTGCAGAATCACTCAATGTAGGAGTAGCGACTGGAATTATATTGTATAAAGTCAAAGAAATATTGGAGGAATATGAGTTATAAACATATAAAAAAAGAGAAGGTCTTTGAGAATAAACATTTTGCGATCTATGAAGAGGATCTAATTCTACCTAATGGAAATCAAGTCAGATGGACTTTTGTAAAGGATTATATATCTGTAGGAGTTATTGCGTTTACACCAGAGGGAAAACTTTTATTGGTAAAACAGTATAGGCCTGCTTTAAAACAAGAATTGGTTGAGATACCTGCAGGACTGGTAGACCCTGGTGAAGATGTAGAAAAAGCTGCACTGAGAGAACTCGAAGAAGAAACCGGATATAGGGCAAAAAAAATAACTAAAGTATGTGAATATTTTAGGAGTCCAGGAATCTCTTCTTCTAAGATGTTTATCTACATAGCTGAAGATTTAGTTAAAACAAATCAAAATCTAGATGAAGATGAATTTTTAGAAGTTTTGGAGATTGATGTGGAAGAAATTGATGAAATATTAAGATCACCCATAGATGGGAAGACCCTCTATGCGCTTAACTATATAAAATCAAACTTAAAGAAATAGTCTGTTTGGGCTATTTCTTTTTATTATTTAGGAGATTATAACGCCGCAACGTCACGTTGCTTTTGTGAGGAAAAATAAATTGAAATCATGGTATAATAATGTATATAGTTTTTGAAAAAACCTAAAATTTTTGGTAGAAAATCTAAAACTTGATAAGAAGATAAAAAATCATAAGAAGAAAAAAGTTTGAAAAATAAAGGAGAATTAAAAGATGAGATTAGACAAATATTTAACTGAGTGTGGATTAGGTAGTAGAAGTGATGTGAAAAAAATATTAAAAAACAGGGAAATCAAGGTCAATGGAAAGATAGAGTTTTCGCCTAAATTTAATGTTTCTACTGCTGATGAAATTTTATATAGAGGTGAAGTGATAGAATATAAAGCTACAAGATATTATATTATGAATAAACCTGCTGGATATATTACAGCAACTGAAGATAAAAAACACAAAACTGTTATGGAAATATTTCCAGAATGGGTAATTCAAAAAAATCTTTTCCCTGTGGGAAGACTGGATAAAGATACAGAAGGCCTTTTGCTTTTTACAAATGACGGGCCTATCTCCCACGAATTATTATCTCCTAAAAAACATGTGGATAAAATTTATTATGTTGAAGCTGATAAAAACATTTCAGATGAAGATATGAGCAAATTAGAATTAGGTATAGATATAGGTGGATATATGACTAAACCATCTAAGTGTGAAAGAGTAGATGAAAACAAAATAAACCTGACTATAAGTGAAGGACGATTCCATCAAGTTAAGAAAATGCTCCATGCAGTGGATAATTGTGTAGTATATTTAAAGAGAATAAAATTTGCTAATTTAGAATTAGGAGATATGGAAATAGGAGAAGTCAGAGAAATAAATGTGGAAGAGATTCTATGAATTTTTTAATAGATCTGCATACCCATACAAATACCACCCCCCATGCATATAGTTCCTTAGAAGAAAATATCAGAGCAGGAAAGAAAAAAGGAATTAAAGTTATTGCCAATACAATGCACGGCCCTCTTCTCCAGGACTCACCTCACTGGTGGGCAATAGCTAATCAAAGAGCATTGCCAAATTATATAGATGGAATAAGAGTGCTGAAAAGTGTGGAAGCTAATGTAATAAATACCAATGGAGAATTAGACATAAACGACAAGATAATTGAAATTTGTGACATTGTCATAGGAGGGTTTCATAGTATCCCTGAATATGGAAATACTGATGATATCAATAAAAATACCCAATCTATTATAAATGTTATAAAAAATAATGTGGTAGATATCTTAGTTCACTTGGGAAATCCAGAATTTCCAATAAATTATGAAAAGGTAGTTATTGCAGCAAAGAAGTATAATGTAGCCATAGAAATTAACAATGGTTCCCTGACTAACAGCAGAGCAGGATCAAAGCCAAACTGTGAAAAAATTATGGAATTTTGCTATAAATATAAACCATATATTTCTTTAGGCAGTGATGCACATTTTTCTACCTTTATCGGGGAATTTACTGAAGCTGTAAAACTCATAGGAGATTATGATAAAGAATTAATATTAAATACAAGTGAAGATAAATTAAAGGAATTTTTTACTCTTAGAGGTAAAAATATATAGAGGTGATCCAGATGAAAAAAATGATTATATTTACTTTTTTAGCTATTACTATTTTGACATATTCAGAAGTAAAGGAAGTAGTTAAAAGTAGCAAAGGAAAAAACATTCTGTTAATGGAAAACAAAACTTGGGAATTTGAAAAAGAGTTTGAAGGTGTAAAAGAATTTGAAACTAAAGTGAAACTGTCCAATGTTGAGGTTTCTGCCAAGAGAAGTAACGGAAGAAGTATTACAGGAACCGTTACAAATCAAAGTAGAAAAAAATTGGATTATGTTACATATGAAATTAAATGGCTGATCGATGGACAGTACTCTATATTAAAGACCTTTACAATAAAGGATCTCGATTACAGGGAAAGTAAGGAATTCAATAAAAGAATTAAATTAGAAGGGATTCCAGGCAGAGACTATAAGATCGAAGTTTTAAATTTTAAATGGAAAAACTAGGGATTCACTAAAAATCTCATGAAAATAACTTATTTGTATCAATATTGAGACACAGCTTCCTCATTTAATTAGCTGTACGTAAGCATTAGAAATCATTTGTAGTTAAAATTAGGGTGTTTCAATAAAAATAATAATAGGACTTTAGGAGGGGTTATGGAGTTAATAAAAAAAGATACCAGTTTGTCGATTCCAAAAAAGCGAAGAAGAAATCGAGAAAATAGCGGGACAATATTTTCTATCTATAAATCCGAAAAGACTTTAAAAGACTATATGTTTCATCTAAATGATTTTTTAAAATATATCTATGAATATGATGGAGATTTAAACCCTGACGAAACTATGAATATGATGAATAATATCGAAAAAGAAGATATAGAAGACTATCTAAAACATCTCCTCCACGAGAGGGAATTAAAAAAAAGTTCTATCAACAAGATCATATCTTCTCTGAAGAGTTTGTATAAGGAATTAGAAAAAAATGGTTATAACAACCCATTCAAATATATTCCTTTGTTCAAGACAACTAAACACAATTTAGATAATGTTCTCAAACTTTCCTATGAGGAATTAAAAGAAATTATATTGAATTTTTGTGTTGTAGACGATAAGAGTTTTAGAGATTTAGTTATCTTATATACTTTATTTTATACTGGGCTGAGAAGTTCTGAACTAATTAATTTAAAATATGACGATATCATCGAAAGGCAGGGAAGCATTGTTTTGAGGCTGAAAGAGACGAAAAGTGGAAAAGAACAGTATAAACCCCTCCACGATGAATGTTATAAAAAAATAATGGAATTTAAAAATTACATCATGAAGTTGTATAAAATAGGTTCAGATGAAATCCTGGACCACTATATATTTTCAAGGGCTTTCAACCCTAATCAAAAAATGTCCTATAATAATCTGTATAGAATTATAAAAAATAAAGGACTTATCATAGGAAAAGATATTTCACCTCACAATATCAGACATACTGTTGCCACAGAACTGTCTTTACGTGGGGCAGACATTTTGGAAATCCGTGACTTTTTAGGTCATGCTGACACCAAGGTTACGGAAGTATATATCAACGCAAAGAACATATTAGAAAAAAGAGCTATCACCAAATTACCTAAGTTAATTTGATGGTAGTTTTTCTTTTCCCTAATTATATTATTTTAGATAATT
>Ga0316198_10002634_pt1 | contig 10822 bp, 9 predicted proteins | sample OudBieAanoxic_MG_FD_204935 | JGI IMG/M metagenome (GOLD analysis project Ga0316198, IMG submission 204935) | Coastal sediment microbial communities from Oude Bieten Haven, Netherlands - site A anoxic | ecosystem: Environmental > Aquatic > Marine > Coastal > Sediment | place: Netherlands... | reverse complement strand
AGGGCCTGGTCCAGATCGGCGATCAAGTCCTCGGTGTCCTCGATTCCCACAGAGTAGCGAATCAGGCTCTCCGGGATTCCCATTGCCGCGCGTTCCTCGGCGGTGCACTCGACGTGGCTGGTTGTGGCCGGCGGCCCGGCAATGGTCTCGACCGCGCCCAGGTTCGCCGCCGCATGAGCGTAGCGCAGCCGCGGCAAGAACTGTCGCACCGCATCGAGGGAGTTCTCCTTCAGCATGAAGCTCAGCACGCCACCGAAGCCACGCATCTGTCGGCAGGCGATCTCGTGCCCCTCGTGCGACTCGAGGCCGGGATAGAAGACCCGCCTGACAGCGTCGTGTGCATCCAAGAACCTGGCAATTTCCAAAGCACTCTCGTTCTGCTGGCGAACCCTCAGGTGCAGGGTCTTCATGCCGCGCAGGAGCAAGTAGGCGGCCATCGGGTGCAGCGTCGCGCCGTTGATCTCGCGGAAGTGAAAGATCTTCTCGATGAGATCCTCGCGGCCGCAGATGACTCCACCGAGCGCGTCGGCGTGACCCCCGAGGAACTTGGTGGCGCTGTGCAGGACGAGGTCGGCTCCGAGCTCGAGCGGGTTCTGATTGATGGGTGTGGCAAAGGTGTTGTCGACGACAACGGTGGCACCCACCTCATGCCCGGCACGGGCAAGGCGTTCCAAGTCGACGACCTTCACGGTGGGGTTCGTTGGGCTCTCCAGATAGAGAACGTCGCATCCCCTGGCCACCTCCGCCTCGATCGCCTCGTGGTCGGTCGTGTCACAGAGCGCCGCGTCGATCTGGAAACGGGGCAAGAACTCCAGGAAGATCACACTGGTGCCGCCGTAGGTGTCCTTCAGCGAGACGACCCGATCGCCTGGAGACAGCAACGTGAACAGAGCGCTGCTGATGATTCCCATGCCGGTGGCTGCGCTCGTGGCCGCCTCCGCCCCCTCCAGCGCACACACCTTCTCCTCGAACGCCTGCACCGTGGGGTTGGTGTTGCGTCCGTAGATGTGTCCCGGCCTCTCGCCCAACGCCACCTGCAACCACTCATCGAGATCCTGATAGCCGAAAGAGACGCTGTGGAAGACGGGTACCTGAGTTGCGCCATGGGCCTGCACGCCCTCCTCGCCACCCCATACCGAGAGGGTCCCCAGATCGGGCTTCCGCTGCTCGCTCATGGTCGATTCTTCCCTTCAGTTCAGTCAGAGAGTTCCGTATCTTAACTCAGTAATCTGGCCATGCAGGTGATTTCCACCCTGCTGTCTCCGAACAAACGGGGCGATTCAGTGGTGGTTCGCGCCGGGTAGTGGCCTTCCTCGAAAAACTCCCGGTACGCGGCATCCATAGCGTCGAAATCATGGAGGCTTGCCAGGTGCACGTCGGCCCGAACCACTCGACTCAGGTCGAGGCCGAATTCTTCCAGCATGCTACGGATCGCAGTGAGGATCGCCCGCGTTTCCTCCGCGACATCACCGAGGACTGCCTCGCCGTCGGGGAAGTCCGCTGCCACCACGCCGGCGAAGTGGGCATACGTGTCGTCGACAACAACCTGGCTGAAGGGGGCCGAAGAGCCTGGAATCGCCTTCGGCTGCAGATGACGGATCATCGAGCTCTCCCTACGTCTGTAGACCTAGAAATGATAAGCGGTACCAAACGACACCTGGAGCCAGCTTCCCACTCTTCCCTCACCAAAGCCTCGGTGAAACGTGAGCTCCGGCTTCACCGACAGGCTCGAGCTTACATTCACGCGAACCCCTATCCCGAGATGCAGAACGCCGTTCGACGTTCTCTCATTGGCCTGGACCCCAGGCCGCCCCGGTTGTCCTCACGGCGGGCCGGGTGCCGCGAGGTCGGGCTGGTCCCGGGGTTGATACCGTCCCCACCCCCCGCCCCCCAGCAGATACAGCTGGTGCCGGCGCTCGGGGAAGAAGTACACAACCAAGTTGCCGGTTGCGAACAGGCCGCTGCCCTCGTGCGTTCCGCCTGACGCCAACCTGCGCTTGTGGCGCCAGTAGTCGAGGTCGATGGAAGCTGCAAACCGCGGATTGAATTGATAGGCGAACCCGCCACCCACGTCGGGACCATTTCCGTGGCTTCCTTCGCTGTTGAGGCGGCCCATGCCGATGCTTGCATAGACGGACAGGGGCCTGTCCGCCACGGGCTCCTGAGCGACCGCTGCCGACGGCACCAGCAGCAGCGCAGACAGGATCATTCCAGCGACGCTCGCTCTCATCGCGATCTCCGGGACTACGCGGTTGACCGAGAACCCCTCTCGACACTGTTCTAGCGCAGTAGGCCGATCGACTCCAGGGTCGGTCGTGTACAATCCGGTTTTCGAGGTTTTTCCATGAGCGATAAAGAAGCCCAAAAAACACAGGCGAAATCCGTCCGAGGAGTTGAGCGACTGCCCTTCCTGGACTCTCTCGAAGAGTCGGTCGTCGTGCTTCTCGATGGCGCTGTCGGCACCGAGCTCTACAACCGAGGCTTCTATCTGAACCAGTGCTACGACGCGCTCAACCTCATGGCCGCGAAGGTGGTTGCGGATATCCATCAGGCATATGCGCGGGCCGGCGCGCGGGTGATTACCACGAATACTTTCGGAGCCAACCGCAACAAGCTCAGCAAGCACGGCTTCGAGGAAGAGTTGCACCAGATCAACGTCGTCGGAGCGACGCTGGCACGGCAGGCTGCAGGCGAGCGCCTTCATGTTGCCGGCAGCGTTGGCCCCCTGGGCCTGCGCGTCGAGCCCTTCGGCCCGACCTCTGAGGGAGAAGCCCGCGAAATGTTCGCGGAGCAGATGCGCGGCCTCCTGGAGGGCGGGGTCGATCTGTTCGTCATCGAGACAATCAGCGACTTGGTGGAGATGCGTCAGGCGATCCGTGCGGCCCAGGAAGTGGCGCCTGGCCTTCCCGTGATCGCCAGCATGACGGTCGGTGACGACGGCCGATCTCTGTACGGTACGACAGCAGAGGTGTTTGCCTCGCGCCTCGATGAGTGGGGTGCTGACATCATCGGTGTGAACTGCTCCGTTGGCCCGAGACCTATGCTCGAGACTCTCGAGCACATGCTCTCCATTACCGACAAGCCGATCTCCGTCCAGCCGAACGCAGGAGCTCCCCGCCTACATGACGGCCGGCAGATCTACCTCGCCAGCGCCGAGTACATGGCCGAGTACGCCAAGCGTTTCGTGCAGACGGGCGCCCGACTGGTTGGCGGCTGCTGTGGAACGACTCCCGAGTACATACGTGCCATGCGCGATGCGATCCGCATGCAGGTGCCCGGCACCCGCGCCTTCGAGTTTGTCGAGCATATACCCGAGATCATTGGCGGCGGCGAGCAGATCGACGAGGTTCCGCAGCGAGACAAGTCGTCTCTCGCCCAGCGTATCGTCGACAAGCGCTTTCCGGTGAGCGTCGAGCTCGTTTCACCTCGCGGCTGGTTACCCGACAGAGTCTTGGCCTCGGCCCAGACCTTGCACGAGGCAGGCGTCGATTGCATCAACGTTCCCGACGGCCCGCGCGCCAGTTGTCGCATGTCGAACCAGGCCATCTGCCTGTTGCTCCGTCATCAGATCGGCATCGAGGTGTTGCCGCACTACTGCTGTCGCGATCGCAACCTGCTGGGAATGATGTCCGACATTCTCGGGCTTGCCGCGCTGGGGCTGCACAACATCCTTTTGATCACCGGAGACCCGCCCAAGATGGGGGACTACCCCGACGCCACGGCAGTCTTCGATATCGACTCCATCGGCCTCACCAATCTGGTCAAGCGCTTCAATCAGGGTCTGGACCTGGGCGGCAACCCCATCACCCCCCCCACACAGTTCTTGATCGGTGTGGGCTGCAATCCCGGCGCCATCGATCTCGAGAAAGAGCTCGCCCGCTTCCGCTGGAAGGTGGAGGCAGGGGCGGAGTTCGCCATCACCCAGCCGGTCTTCGATCCCGAGAAGCTATTCAAATGGCTGGAGCTGACGAAGGACTTTCAGATCCCGATCATGGCGGGGATCTGGCCGCTGCAGTCGCTGCGCAACGCCGAGTTCATGAACAGCGAGGTGCCGGGTGCCAGCGTGCCGGAGCCGGTGCTGAAGCGGATGGCGGCCGCGCAGGAGAAGGGCAAGGAATTTGCTCGCGCCGAGGGCGTCGAAATCGCTCGCGAGGCGGTGCGGGGGGTGCACGAAGCCGTGGTCGGAGTCCAGGTGTCGGCGCCGTTCGGGCGCATCGACAGCGCCTTCGACGTGCTCGAGGTACTCGATGACCTGCCGATCGATCGGGTCGTCCCGATCACACGACCCTAGCCCGTAACCTCACTCCTGCATGGATGGCGGCCGCACCGGCGCTTCGATCCGCAGGCCCCGAGCCAGGCTCCGAACGCAGGCTCCGAGGCTACTCTCCGCGCCGGATCAACAGGCCGGTCGTCGAAACCCTGATCTCGAAGGTCGCCGGCTCGTTGACCGCGATGAAGGTCGCCGAGCCGTACTCGGCATCGAGCAGGGGTGCGAACAGGGAGTAACTCTGCCGCAAGCTGAACATGTCGAGGGGCTTGGCCTGCTTCAGTGAAAACAGTGAGCGTTCACGCTCGCGCTCCTGCTCGAGGTCGATGTAGCGTCCCCCGATGCGGTCGAGCTCGTATGCAGTGTGCAGCCCAATGATGTTCACGCGCGGCTTCCACTTCAGAATGTGAGCGTCGACGTAGATCTGATCTCCAGCCACGAGGAAGGTCTGACTGCGGCCGTCAGCGAAGCTCACCGTGGCCTCGAACTGCTGCTCCCCAGTGGGGCGTGTCTCGATGATCGCCGCTGTTTCTTCGAGGGTGAGTGCACGATATCCGCGCGTGGAGACGGAGATCGTCAGAAAGAGGGCGCCGAGCGTCAGAAAGAGCAGGCCCAGCACGAAGCTGAAAGCCGTGCCGACGAGGCGCTTGCGCCGCAGGGCGACCACGCTCCCGACGAAGCAGACCAGCGCCATGGCGGCGCCTATCAATGACAGCCAGCCGATCAAGTCCACCGTCATGCACCTCCTGCTTGCAGGTCCCCCGCGACCATCATAGTCGGGCTGTTGCGATGGGGCATAGCATCGTCATGCTCAGGGGCGGGGACATAGCCGCCTCATGCGGCAAGACAGTGCCAGCTAGCCTTCACCCTCTCGTTCGGCGGGGTAGTACCAGACCCTCACGATCTTGTCGTCGGCGATCTCCCACACGGCCATGCTGGCCTGTGATCTCCGGCCGGTCGCCGAGTTCCAGGTAACGCGCTCACGCACCACGACATAGTCTCCCATGACCGCCAGTTCTTCGATTTCCGAGCGCACGGTGGGGAAGTCGGCGAAATATGAGGTCATGCCCTCGATGAGTGCGGCACGACCTTCCGCTTCCGTAGCGAGCGAGCTCCCAGCGATGCTGAGCCACTGGATACCATCGGCCGTCAGAGCGCCCATGGCCTGCGGGTCATGGGCGTTGAAAGCGGCCACCAATTGGCGCACAAGGGTGGCGCGCCATCCGTCGGCGGGAGATTCCTGGGTGGCCCGTGCCTCCTCGGCAACCGATTCCTGAGCAGACCCGGGCAGGCCTGCCGGGCTTGCGGTCGCCGGCCAGAGGGCAAGGCATGAAGAGACCAGGAGCACCGAGAGTCGTCTCAAAGCGTACTCTCCGCGTTGCCCACTCACACTTGCCGCAGGGCCGCCGCCACCGGCAGCCGGGCCGCGTGGATTGCCGGGACCAGCCCGCCGATGAGTCCGATGAACGCGGCCAGAATCGCCCCCTGAATCAACAGGGTGGGGGTAACTGAGAACGTGAACGCGACCTGGCTGAAGCTCTGAAAGTTGATGGTGGCGGCGCGAAAGCCATCGAAGATGACATAAGCGAGTGTTCCCCCGACGAAGCCGCCGATCACCGCCAGTACTACGGACTCGATCAGAACCGACACGACGATGGGCCCCGCCTTGAATCCCAGGGCCCTCAGCGTGGCGATCTCCCGCGTTCGCGAGGAGACGGCCGTATACATCGTGTTGAAAGCCCCGATGATGGCGCCGAAACCCATGAGAACCGCGATCAAGGTGCCGAGACCTGTGATGATCGCGGTGACCATGGTCGACTGCTCGGAGTAGTAGTCGGTTTGGCGCGTAGCCGTGACATTAACGCGAGGGTCGGTCGAGAGCTCATCCTGGAACTCGCCGAAGCTATCCACCGAATCCAGTTTGGCGTATACGGACTGGAAGGAGTCGCCGCGGCGGTAGGAGGACTGCAGCAGCCGGGCGTCGGTCCAGACCTCCGACTCCGAAATGCCGCCGCCATCTTCGAAGATCCCGACGATTGCCCACTGCTCACCCCCCACCTCGATGCTGCCACCGAGATCCAGGCCGGAAAACTCGCGCGCGGCACCGACGCCAACAATGACCTCGTTCCGCCCCCAGGCGAAGTTTCGACCCTCGATGATCTGCAACCCATCACGGACCTCGAAGGCGGGCTCCTCCACCCCGCGCAGCGGCACGTTTGCGCTCGTGTTGGTGGAACGTTTGGGCAGATCGATGATGACGAATAGCTCCGGTGACGCGACCTGCCCCTGTGAGCTACGGGCTACACCGGCCGTTTCCGCGACAATGCGGGTTTCCTCGCGGCCGAGCCCGCTCATCATCTCGCTCGAGGCGCCGCTGCGCAGCACGATGGCCGTGTCCTCGCGGCCGCTTGCCGTCATGGCGTAGCGAAAACCCTGGGCGATCGACAGGACCGCAACAAATACCAAGACGACGCCAGCGATACCGAAGATCGCCGCGGCCGCAGACCCCTTGCGCTGCAGCATGGAGCGCAGGTTGAAGAGCGTGATCGAGGAAACCTGTGAGAGCCACCTCATCGCTAGTCTCTCCTCAGCGCGTCAGCGACACGCAGACGACTGGCCTGGAGGGCTGGGAAAATCCCGGCCAGGAGGCCCAGACCGGCCGCCATCGCCACCCCGATGGTGAACGCGCCGGGCGGTATGAAGAAAATCGGCAACGCGCCGCCTGTTGGATCGCCAAGAGAGATCAGATACCAGACGATCAGTAAGCCGACGACGCCGCCCAATAGGGCCAGCAGGCAGGATTCAGCCAACACCATGCCCAGCACCTGGCCGTCCGTGAATCCGATGGCCTTCAGCACCCCGATCTCGTTAAGACGTTCTCGCACCGCCTGCGCCATGGTGTTGCCGGCGACCAGCAGAATCGTGAAGAAGACAGCGCTCAACACTCCCACCATGATGGCGCCGATGTTGCCGACCTGCTTGGCGAATCCCTGAATGAAAGCCATTTCGGTCTCGGCGCTGGTCTCAGCCGGAGAGTTGGCGAACTCGGCATCGATTGCATCGGCGACCTGTGCGGCGCGGTCAGGATCGTCGACCCGCACGAGGTACCAGCCGATGGCGCCCCGGCCCATCTGCCTTGCCTCGTCGAAGTAGTCGTAGCGAAAGAGAAACTGTGTCGTGTCGGTGGCTTGCTCGGCGCCGTCGTAGATGCCCACGAGGTCGAATTCCCAAGTTTGCTCGCCACCCTGCCGTAGCCAAATCGTCGCCTGGATGGGGATCCGGTCGCCCACCTCCCAGCCGAAGCGCTCCGCGGTGGCGCGACCTGCGATTGCCCCGGTGCGTGTGCTCAGCCATGCGTCCATCTGCTCCTCGGGCAGAATAAACTCCGGGTACATGGCCATGTATTCCTCGGGCTTGACCGGCATCTGGGCAAAGAAATTGGAGGGTCTCTGATAAACGCCGCCGAACCAGGTAGCGTGGGTTGCCTCCGCCACACCCTCGAGATCCTCCATCCGCGCTTCGTAGCTCTCCGGCAAGAGCTGGACGATCGACACCTTGTGCCGAACTACTAGGCGGTCCTCGCCAACCACGCTGACGCCCATGTCGAAAGCAGTCTTGATGGCGACCATGTAGCCGAACAGGATGAAGGCGATCAGGATCGACAGGAAGGTGAGCGTGGTCCGCACCTTCTTGCGCTTCAGATTGCTCCATATCAGGTGCGCATACTTCATTCCGGCACCTCGGACGTAAGCCGGCCTTCGTCGAGATAGAGAACGCGATCGGCGCGGGCGGCGGCATGCGGGTCGTGCGTCACCATGACGATCGTCTTGCCGTGATCCTTGGAGAGAGCGTGCAGCAGGTCGAGGATCTCATCACCCGACTTGCGGTCCAGGTCGCCCGTCGGCTCGTCGCACAGCAGCAAGGTCGGGTCGGTGGCAATGGCCCGCGCGATTCCCACCCTTTGCTGCTCACCTCCGGAGAGCGTTCCCGGGTAGTGCTTGGCGCGCTGCGTGAGTCCGACGATCGACAGGGCCGTTTCCACCTGTTTCTTGCGTTCAGATTTTGACAACGGCGTGAGGAGGAGTGGAAGCTCGACATTGCGTGCCGCGCTCAAGACGGGCAGCAAATTGTAGAACTGAAAGACAAGGCCTACATGGCGAGCACGCCAGGACGCCAGCTTGCGGCCCGACATGTTGTCGATGCGCTTGCCGCCCACCTCAACCGTCCCGGCGCTGGGTCGATCGAGGCCGCCGATCAGGTTGAGCAGGGTCGACTTCCCTGATCCCGAGGGTCCCATCAGGCAGAGAAACTCGCCGGTGGGAATTTCGAGGTCGAGCTTCGAGAGGACCTCGATCTTCTCGGCGCCGCGCCGGAAGCTCCTGTCGACTCCGTTGGCACGTACCAGCACTCCGTTGTTCTCGCTCATCGTGGTTCCTTGCTCCTCAAATCGCCTACTGGATTACCTCTCGTGTAGTTCTCCTGCCCAGGCGGGGCCGGTGCGGCCTCACGGGTTGATCACCCGTACCAGATCGCCATCCGCCAGATCTTCCGGCCCATCGACTACGACCCTCTCGCCCGCCGCCAATCCGGAGACAACCACCACGTCCTGATCGATCGGGTCGCCCAACGTGACCGCTCGCCGCTCGACTGCGTCGTCACGCACCACGAACACGATGTCCCGGCTGCCCTCCTTGCGAATGGCGCCGGGTGGGACGATGATTCCGGGCCGGGGCATTGTCGCCTGCCCCGTATCCGCCGGCATTTCACCGGGCTGCCCCGCCGACTCGCGGAAGGCAACTTTGACTCCCATATCGGGCAAGATCCTGGGATCGAGCTGCTCGAAACCTATCCGTACACGCACCGTGGCACGCTGGCGGTCCGCCGTTGGAACGATGGCAATAACGTGAGCCGGGATCTGCCAATCCGCGTAGGCGTCGAGGGTGGCCTCGACCGCCTGCCCGGCGCGCACACGGTTGATATAGCTTTCGTTGACGTCGACCTCGATCTCGAGCGATGACATATCCACGACCGTGGCGATGCCCGTGCGAGTAAAGGCTCCGCCGGCCGACAGCGGAGAGATCATCTCGCCGGGCTGGGCGTTCTTGGAAACGACGACGCCGGCGAAGGGTGCCCGAATGGTGCGATCGTCGATTTCCTGCTGCCAGACGGCGACACGCTGCACTGCCACCTCGATCTGGGTTCGCTGTTGCTCGATGCGAGCGACCAAGGAGTCGAAGGAAGCCTGTGCACGATCGAGCTCCGACTCGCTCGAGACTCTGCGCTCTACGAGCTCCTTCATGCGATTGAGGTCGACCTCGGCCTCGTCGCGCCGCACCTCGGTTTCGACGAGCGCGGTTCGCGCAGCTCCCAGCTCGGCCTCGGCCAGGCCGAGGCTCACGCGCGCATTGGAATCATCCAGTCGCGCCATGACCTGATCTTCCTCGACCTCCATTCCCTCCTCGATCAGCACCTCGAGGACGCGGCCCGTCACCTTCGAAGAAATCGTCGCCTGCCGCCGGGCGGTGACATATCCGGAGGCGTTCAGCACCGTTGCCTCCTGCCCGACCTGCACCTCACGGGCCACCGCGGTCGTCACTTCAGGTGTGCGGGGTCGAAACAGCCAGAACCAGGACGCGGTGGAAACCGCGGCGACAACGAGCGCGGCGATCAGAATCGCTGGCCAGACACGGCGCCGCCCCTCCTCACTGCGGTCGATCTGCAGGCTCGCAAGCCGGTCGTCTTCAGGCATAGCTCTATGGGTCGTCGGTGTACTGTTCCAGGGTCGGGTTTCGGAGTGGGCGAATTGTACCGCCTCATTGCAGCCAATCGCCCCGGGAGGGTCCCAAATGGTTCAAAAACCGAAAGAGCGGTCTTTGGGGCCTGTGATCGGCAGGGTGATTTCGACAGCTTGCAGTTTCCCGTCAGCCTGCTCTACGCTCGGATTCCGACCTGGGACATGGACCCCGCGGCTACCACATGAGGCCATCGGCACATGACCAAGAGCAGACGAGAGTTTCTCAACTCAGGCATCAAGGCGGGCGCCGTGGTGTCAGCACTCGGTTCTCCGGCACTCGCATCCGCACGAGCTTTGCGGCTCGATCCAGCGCCGTCGACGCAGATGGCTCCTCATCCACTCCGAATTCTCATTCTGGGTGGCACTAGCTTTCTCGGCCCGCACCAGATCGCCTATGCGCTGAATCGCGGGCACACGATTTCAATTTTCACCCGAGGGCAGACACAGCCCACGGTTCACCAGGATCTCTTCAAAGACGTCGAGCATCTCGTCGGTGACCGCGAGGACAACCTCGAAGCACTGAGGGGGCGAAGTTGGGAGGCGGTCATCGATAACTCGGGCAGTCGAGCCCACTGGACTCGCGACTCCGCCAAGCTTCTTCACGACAGTGCCGATCTCTACCTCTATACGTCATCGACCGGTGTGTACTACCCGTACCTGGGGTCGGACATCGGTGAGGGGACCGACTTGGTGCTGGAGGTTCCCGCCGGCATCGATGACGAGCAGAAGATGGAATATGGCTTCGGCGTCATGAAGGCCAA
>Ga0316198_10002633_pt1 | contig 10823 bp, 7 predicted proteins | sample OudBieAanoxic_MG_FD_204935 | JGI IMG/M metagenome (GOLD analysis project Ga0316198, IMG submission 204935) | Coastal sediment microbial communities from Oude Bieten Haven, Netherlands - site A anoxic | ecosystem: Environmental > Aquatic > Marine > Coastal > Sediment | place: Netherlands... | reverse complement strand
TGTCTTGATGGTCAGTTTCACTTCCATCGACTTGGCCATCAGCCGTGCCACATCGATGTCCAGACCCACCACGGTGCCGTCTTCCCTGGTGTAGGTCATGGGTGCCATGTTGGCCGAGGTGCCCAGTATCAACTCGCCGCGCTGGGCGATGCGGGACAACACCGGCGCATCGCTGTTGCGTGTCTGGGTGGTGTTGCAGGCGCTCACGAGCAGCAGGGTGGCTATCAGGGAGAACAGCGTCAAAAATCGGGTCACGATGGATTGTCCTTGGTTATTGTGGGGGTTTAATGTTCCTGTCTGCACAGGTCCCGGTGAAGAACCGCATCTTAATAGATAAGTCGGTTATCTTAAACCGCTGTGAGTATTTCCAACCAGGCAACTTGCCATTTCATGCCACAGACGCCATAGTTTGTTTCGCTGCGAGCTTACACAATCAATAAAAATCGTTTTATGTTTAGCCACGAGCGCTCGATAAGGAGGACGCTACATGAAAAGTATAAGACTTTTTCCGGCAATACCCGTACTGACGTCGATGTTACTGTTTTCGCTGTCTGTTCCCGCCGCAGACAAGCCGAATATTCTCGTCGTCTGGGGTGACGACGTCGGCCAATCCAATATCAGCGCCTACACCCACGGCATGGTGGGTTACAAGACTCCCAACATCGATCGCATCGCCAACGAGGGTATGACCTTCACGGACTACTATGGTGAGCAGTCCTGTACCGCCGGCCGATCCTCGTTCATTACCGGGCAGAGTGTGTTCCGCACCGGTCTGTCCAAGGTCGGCCTGCCGGGTGCCAATGAGGGGATGAGCGAGAAGGATCCGACCATCGCCGGCCTGCTCAAGGCACGCGGGTATGCCACCGGTCAGTTTGGTAAGAACCACCTCGGTGACCGCGACGAGCACCTGCCGACCAACCACGGCTTCGACGAGTTCTTCGGTAACCTCTACCACCTCAATGCCGAGGAAGAACCCGAGAACGAGGATTATTTCAAGAACCCCGAGTTGAAGAAGAAATTCGGACCGCGTGGTGTCATTCACTCCTGGGCCAACCCGGACGGCAGTCAGAAGATCGAGGACACCGGTCCGCTGACCAAAAAACGCATGGAGACCGTGGACGACGAGACCTCGGATGCCGCTCTCAGTTTCATGGAAAAGGCGCACAAGCAAGGCAAGCCCTGGTTCATCTGGTGGAACGGTACCCGCATGCACTTTCGTACCCACGTCAAGGACGAACTCAGGGGTATCTCCGGTCAGGACGAATACGCTGACGGTATGGTCGAGCACGACAGGCACATTGGGAAGTTTCTGGACAAGCTCGATGAACTCGGTATCGCGGATAACACCATCGTGTTCTATTCCACCGACAATGGCCCGCACTACAACACCTGGCCTGATGCCGCCGCCACCCCGTTCCGTGGCGAGAAGAATACCAACTGGGAGGGTGGCTGGCGCGTGCCCGCCACGGTGCGCTGGCCCGGCAAGGTCAAGCCCGGCACCTGGAACAATGAGATAGTACACCACATGGACTGGTTGCCCACTTTTCTGGCGGCCGCCGGTGAGGCTGATATCAAGGAAAAACTCCTTTCGGGCGTCGATGCCAACGGGCGCAATTACAAGGTTCACCTGGATGGCTACAACATGTTGCCGCTGCTGGGTGGGGAGGTTGAGGAAGGCCCGCGCAAGGAGGTCTTCTACTTCTCTGACGACGGCGATCTGACCGCGCTGCGATATGACGACTGGAAGATGATCTTCATGGAACAGAAGGCCACCGGTACCTTCCGCGTCTGGATGGAACCCTTCGTGCCATTGCGTGTGCCGTTGATCGAGAACCTGCGCCGTGATCCCTACGAGCGGGCGGAGATCACATCCAATACCTACTATGACTGGTTGCTGGACCGTGCCTTCCTGCTGGTCCCTGCACAGGCCTACGTGGGCAACTTCCTCGCGACCTTCAAGGACTACCCGCCACGCCAGAAGGCCGCCAGTTTCAGCCTCGATCAGGTCATGGAAAAGATGAGTTCGCCGGGCCCGCACTAGCAGGAGCCCGCGCATAATGGCGGCCAGCCACCGCTCGAACGGCAGGAGGGTGATCCTCCTGCCGTTATCCATGTGCAAATACGCTCACTGTTAAACTTTTCCTCCAGGAGCGGCCCCCTGTCCGCGATCCGCGCCAGAGAACGGCCCTCCTGCAGGTTGATGCAGGACCTCACCAAGAGTGGTAAACATACTATGAAACGAAGTTTAGCGGGACTGTGCTTCATCTTCTGCTTTGTGCTGGCTCTCGCTGGTGTGGCGACAGCCGGGGAGGCTGATCCACTGCCTTCCTGGAATGAAGGTTCAAGCAAACAGGCCATCTTCCGGTTTGTAGAGGAAGTGAGTGCCCCCAGAGGTCCAGGTTTCATTCCACCCGCGGAGCGCATTGCCGTGTTCGATAACGACGGCACTCTGTGGTCCGAGCAACCGATGTATTTCCAGCTTGCCTTCGCCCTCGATCGCGTTAAGGCGCTTGCACCCCTGCACCCTGAATGGAAGCAGAAGCAACCATTCAAGGCGGCTCTCGCAGGCGATCTTAAGACGGTACTGGATGGAGGCGAACACGCCTTGCTGGAACTCGTTATGGCGACACATGCGGGGACCACTACAGAGGAGTTTGCTGAGGCTGTGAAAGACTGGCTGGAGAGCGCGAGGCATCCAAAGACCGGCCGACCCTACACGGATATGGTCTACCAGCCGATGCTTGAACTGCTTGCCTATCTGCGCGCCAACGGATTCGAGACTTATATTGTCTCCGGCGGAGGTATCGAGTTCATGCGCCCCTGGGCTGAAAGGATCTATGGTATTCCCCCTGAGCAGGTCGTTGGCAGCAGCATCAAGACGAAGTACGAGTTACGTGATGGCGAGCCCGTGCTTGTGCGCCTTCCGGAGATCAACTTCATTGATGACAAAGCCGGTAAGCCGGTCGGTATCAATCAGCATATTGGCCGCCGTCCTATCGCCGCGTTCGGCAATTCGGACGGGGATCTGCAGATGCTGCAGTGGACAAGCGCCGGAGACGGCGCGCGGTTTGCTCTCCTGATTCACCACACTGACGCCGAGCGTGAGTGGGCCTATGACCGCAAGTCCCCCATCGGTCGCCTGGACAAGGTGCTCGACGAAGCCCATGTTAAAGGATGGACGGTGGTGGATATGAAGAAAGACTGGAAGGTGATTTATCCGTTCGAACAGCAGTGATCGAGTCTCAACTATACTCGCGGGGTGAAATCGGGACACTCCACGGTTAGACAGGAGTTCGGAGGAATCATGAAACGACGACAGAGCGGACCTACGGATTCTGGGTTTGATCGGAAAGTGGCTATCGGCCAATGCTCTCGTTAAAGTAATATATCTTTTGGACTAGAGTTGGATGGCAAGTGAAAATGATCAGAACGATATAGAATCCACTGAGGGCCCTTGAGATGGCTGGTACGCTTAACAGGTGTGTTTATGCTTTTCTACTGACCGCGTCTGTGGCTCTGGTAGCCGAAAACAGCATCGCGGCGGGATTTTATATTGCCGAGGTCGGCACGCCGACGAGCCTCGGCACGGGTGGTGTGGCCAATCCCACCAATACCTATCACGCTGATGCCGCCTGGACCAACCCGGCCGGCATGACCGGTCTTGACCATGATTCTATGGTCGCCGGCTTGCAGGTGGTGCTACCAAAGGCGGAGTTCGATGCCTCCATCGCGACCGCCGGTGGCGACGATGGCGGGAATTCCGGAATGAATGCGGTGATTCCCAGTTTCTTTTACGTCAAGACACTGACGGACAAGGCGCGATTCGGCATCTCCCTGACCGCCCCCCAGGGCGGCGGGTTTGATTACGGGGATAATTTTGCCGGTCGGTACCAGACCAGCAAGGCGACCCTGGCCGCGATCAGCATGGCCCCCTCGGTTGCCTACAAACTCAGCGACCGCTTTTCGATCGGTGCGGGTGTTTCCATTATCTACACCAAGTTCGAGCAGGACATCATGCTCAATCAGGCCGCTTTGGCCGGGCCGGGCACGCCGGATGGCAAAGTCAAGGTCGAGAACGCCACCGACTGGGGATACCAGCCATTCCTGGGGCTGACCGCCCAGCTCACTGATCGCGCACTGCTGGGGGTGGTCTACCGGGCCAAGGCGGATGTGGAACTGGAAGGCGATCTTAATTTTCGCAATCTGGTGATCCCGCAACCCGCCGCCAATGACATCGATGTCGGCTGGGACAATCCTCAGTGGCTGGAGGCCGGCCTGAGGTACCGGCTGTCAGAGGACAATCACCTGTTCCTGAACGGCGGCTGGCAGGACTGGTCGGAATTCGGCGAGAAGAACGAACTGACGGTGGATGGGCGCGTGGCGACGCTGGACCGTCAGTGGGATGACACCTGGCACGCCGGGATTGCCTTCGCCCACCAGGCGGGGGCGAAGCCGGGTTACAGCGTTGGTTTTGCCTATGACAGTTCACCGGTGAAGAACGAACACCGTACCTTCGATCTGCCCGTCGATGAACTCTACAAGGTGTCCGGATCCTTTTTCTGGCATGGCAACAAGCAACTGGATTTTTCCCTGGGCTCGACCCTGTACCTGGTCGGTGATGCCGATATCGATGTGACGGCCCAGGGGGTCCGTGCGGCCGGCAAGTTCGACAAGAACTATATCCTGTTTCTTGGCGGGACGGCGCGTTATACGTTCTAGACGAACTGGATATCGGTCTGTAGTCCACAATGATGTGTAGCTGTATCCCGGAAGCAAATGGGTACTAGGAGCCTGTCGGACTTAGGCTGATTCTACTGCGGCGGTGGGAGAGCGGCCCAAATCGTCCCGATTCCTCGTTGCGTAGGTCCCACTATGCGCCTCAAAATCGGAACGATTTGTTCTCACTATCCCACTTGCCTCGCTACGAACACCTAAGCCCGACAGGCTCCTAGCGCCGAAAAGCGGTCACAGGAGTGGCTGGTCGTACGTCGCCTGTTGAACTGCCCGGTTAATCTTATCGTCCTGCGTTTACCTTGGGGTCACAAATTGGAGAGAGTGTGATGATGGTCAGCCACAATCCTGGTCTCGACTCGATTATATGTTCCGCCCGTGCCGGTCGGTACGACCGATGTGGTGGCCGCCCATGCCGGCCACGCCAAACGCCGGGAACAGCTCATCGAGGCCGGCATGGAAGTCTACGAATACCGCCCCGATTCACGGGTGAGCAAGACGCGGTCCTACCGCGGTGAGTCCAAGGCAGCACTGCACACCAAGGCCATTGTCTTTGACCGGGAGTCGGTGTTCATCGGCAGTTTTAATCTCGATCCGCGCTCGGGCAGTATCAACACAGAAGCCGGCCTCTATGTAGAAAGTCCGGAGCTGGCCCGGCAGGTGATCGACTACATGGATGAGGGGGTGCAGCCGGAGAACAGCTACCGGGTGTTGCTGGATGATAACGGGGACCTCTACTGGATCACCGAGGTCGATGGTAACGAAGTGCGTTATTACAAGGAGCCGGAGACCACTTTCGGGCAGCGTTTCATGTCCGGGTTCATCATGATCCTGCCGGTAGAACATCAACTGTGAAGCCGACCCATCGACCCATGGCGCCAATGGCGACCCGGTGATTTAACCCTATGACGGAGAAAACACCATGAAAAATCCACCAATGATTGTGCTGAACCCGATTCTGTTGATGCTGCTCTTTGTGGTGAGTGTGAATGTATGCGCCGGGACGGCGGCCATGGATGTGCAGACGGGTGAGGCGAGCTATTACGCCGACAGTCTGCATGGCAACAAAACCGCCAGTGGTGCGCCTTACGACAAAGACGCCATGACGGCTGCGCACCGGTCGTTGCCGTTTGACACCAGGGTCAAGGTGACCTATCTGAAAACGGGAAAATCGGTGGAAGTGGTGATCAACGACCGTGGTCCGCACGCCAAAGGCCGGATAATAGACTTGTCTGCGGCGGCGGCCCAGGCAGTTGGCCTGGTCGAGGATGGTCACGGTAAGGTCAGGCTGGAGGTGCTTGTCCCCTGAGTGCTTACCAGCGATTGTCTGCGACTATCAGCACCGATTGCATGATGGGTCGGGATACATTGTCAACGTAGGCCGGCATGCGGTCGCGAGTGGTGTGCCTGCTATTCCGCCTTGTCACCCGTGGAATATTCGTCGAATTTCTTTCTCGCGCCGATAATATCGATATTGCGCTTCCCATCCCGGATTTTCAGTATGGCATCCAGTTTTCTGAACCGTGCGTAGAAGATGCCTTCTGCTTTCTCCGCATTTATGATGCCCTTGGCGCCGGCGTCGATCTTGTCACTGCTGGTAAAAGCATGGGGGATGATGATCTGTTCGTTCTCCACAGTCATTTCAGCATTGCCCTGAATGTTCTCTATGGTGAGCATTTTCTCGATCCATTTGTGCTCGCCTTTGTGGTTGGAGAACATGGCGACGAAGGGGCGTGAGTCCTTGATCTCCACAGCGGCATCTGCGTGTAGAAATACCGGCTTCTTCCAGATGGTGTGTCCTTTCTCCAATACGAAATGTGCACGCCAGTCTTCCCCTTCATATTTCGTTTCCGGGCCGGCTACTTTGACCTGGCCCAGCGTGATGGTCGATCCTGAAATGTCGAATTCCATGTTTTCAGGAATACCACCCTGGATTGTTATGTCCGCCTCCAGTTCACCGGAAAGTTCCTGTTCATCCAGGCGACTGCGCAGTTTCTGTGTTGTCAGTCTGACAAACCCGCCTGCCGTGCCACGCTCCAGCCTGATATCGGCCACCAGCTCTGCCTGCCCTTGCAGGAGTCGCAGGGGGGAGTTTGCGGGCAGGTAGTCGTTGTAAACCGACATGTCAGTAATTTTTGCGCTGGGGATCTGCAGGTGGAGGACATCGACGTTACTGCCGGTCTGATCGTTGTCCATTTCCAGGGCCTGTGCCTGGAGTTTTATGGCAACATCCCTGACATAGGCTTCTTGCTCGCCCTGACGTTTGAAGAGGGCATCACCAATTTCCACCTGCAGATCCAGATCGGGGTGTTCACCACCGTGCAGAACCCGCATGGTGATCGAGCCATCGCCGTTAATCTCATAGTCGAGCACTCCGACATCAAGACGTGTCGGCAGGATGCGGACTATAGAATCTCTGACCGGGAAGCCATCGTCTATTTTAATGTCCGCGGTTAGTTCTCCTGCGCCGTCGATGGCCATGCCGTAGGGATTGCTGAACAATAAGCTGATCCAGGCGAGTTCAGACAGTTGTCCGCTGACGCTGAAATGCGCATCCGCTTTTCCCAGCATGGATTTGAGGCTCTCTTCTTTCAGGTAAGATAGCCGACGAATATGTCCGGCGTCATCTCCACTCTGCGGACGCGGTAATACGAGCAGTCCCTTGTCAATGGAAAGCGATGCATCCCACGGTTTTACGCTGACCGGTTCCTGGCTCACCAGTCGCACGTCAGAGAGTTGTATCTTTGTGTCGGAAATATCGAGTTTTCCGGATCCAAAGGATGGCATGTCGATGTTGATGTCCAGATCCAGATTGGCCATCAGCTGGTAATTACGGAAGTTGATATCAGCTCCACTGGATCGCAGGTTCAGACCAGTCTGCAGTGAAGAGCTTGTTAACGTGGCCTCGCCAGCCAGTTCTCCACCTCCGCCATTGAGCGTAAGCGCGGCTTTGTCCGGTATATAACGCTGGTACACCTTGAGATCGGGTATCGTGACCCTGGGGATAGTTACGCTGGCAGAACGGGCGCCAGACCGACGCTCCTGCCATGGCAACAGCCTGCTACTGCCCGCAGTGGTGAGAAGCAGATCTTCACCAATGAAATGGCTGGTGTTGTCTTCTTCGTGAACGACGTCTATGGTCGCGAAACGAATGCCCAGGTCGAGTTTCTCCGGTGCGCCATCATTCACCTCGATGGTGACATTACCGCTTCCGCCGGCTGTATAGGAACGAAGTTTCAGCTGAAGTTCATCAGCTACGACGGCAAGGCTGGTAGGCGACAGCAGTGTGCCCTGATCATAGCGAACAGTCCCGATCAGTTTGCCGGCGCCATCCAGGTTCATGCCCTGCAGGCTGCGCAGGTAAAAATTCAGAAATTCGAGATTCTCCACTCTTGTATTGAGTTCAGCATCGACTCTCATGAAGCCCAGCGACTTGATGCCCCTGTTTTCCGAGGGGACGAAGGGAGAGAATTCCAGCGTGCCTTTCAGTAAACCCTGGCTGGAGATCTGCTGGTTATCATTGATGGCCAGTGAATCGATAACGACATCCATCTGTCCTTCATACAGCGAAAACGGCCCACCGCGTGTTTCAAAGTTCACATTGGCCTTCAGGGTGCCCCTGAGCTCGCCTTTCATCTGGAATACCCAGAACCGGTGACTTCCTCTGGCATGAATATCCTTGACGATGATTTTCCAGCCCTTACCTTTCTTTCTGGGGGCGGGTGTGACTGGTGTTTTGTCTATTTCGCGACCGCGAATAGGGGGGAAGAAATCGCGTGTGCTTGCATAGTTCTTATGCGGTTTCGGGCGCGGACGCTGGTAATAGTCGATATCCTCGGCAACCACGGAATGGATCTTTACTGATTTCTGCAATAACGGCAGAATGGCGATGGAGGCCGAAGCGGCAGGCGTCTCGGCCTGCCATTGTTGCGATGAGGTCTGTCCATTGGCGAAAATAGCCCGCGCATGAATCCTGAAGGGATGCCAGGTCCAGGCTTTCACCCACTGCACGGTGTATTTTTCCGGTTTGTGCTGATTGATCAGCGTTTGTGTGATTGGCAGATTCAGCGCCAGATTGAACAGGATCAGGTAGGAGAGCTCCACGATGACGACAGTGGCGATGATTCGGTACAACCAGGTTTTCATACTATTATATGATTCCGCTGATTAATTTTTAGATGAATTATTACCCTGGCATTTAAACATGCAACGTAGGAGCGGCCTCCCGGCCTCGATATGGCTTCGCTCCTTTGTCGGATATTTTGTTGCCAGTTTGTAATAATATCATGATGTTAGAGGCTGTTTTTAAAGTATGTGCAGGCGGAGTATGGCAACGCCTTCTTCCTGGTTCCAGTTTGAAGTATGATGCCGTGCACGTGAAGTCTGCCGCGCACACCGCTAAAGTCACCGGGGTTTTGCCAAATTTGAGGGTTGTAGTACTTGCAACCTGGGGTCCAGGCAACAATAATTGCAAAAATTTACAGATTTACATCAACGAGGAGTAAACCAGTATGCGCATTAACAAGAAAACATTCGTGTCCTCAGTTGCGGGAGTTCTCGCGTCGTCGCTGCTGGCATTGTCTTTCACGGCAGGGGCGGACGATGCTTCGCCGGGTTACGTTGAGAATTCACAGGGCAATATTCTTCGCAGCGGCAGTGGCGAGTGCGTGCATACCGGTTACTGGAAGTCGGAAATGGCCGACATCGTCGGTTGTGACGGGGTGACGCTGGACGCGCCGGTGGAGGTGATTCAGGGTATGCCGACCGGGCTGGTGGGTGCCATCGTCATTCCGGAAGCGGCGTTGTTTGCCTTTGACAGCGCGGAGCTCACCGATGAGGGCAAGGTTGCCATCGAGGAGTATCGCAAGGAGTTGCGCCCGGAGATCGCCGAGGCCTATGCGGGTATCATTATCGGTCACACCGACAGCACCGGCAGTGCCGAGTACAACCTGGGCCTGTCCAAGCGGCGTGCGGATGCGGTGAGCGAGTACCTGGTGAGCACCGGGGTGGCTGAAGAGAAGCTCCGGGAAGTTGGTCGCGGCGAAGAGGATCCGATTGCCTCTAACGACACGTCTGAAGGCCGGGCGCAGAACCGCCGGGTGGAGATTATCGCCATTGCCGAGCCGCGTGCGCTGGACACCATTCGTTTCCCGAGTGTGGTGCTGTTTCCGCGTCGCAGTGCCGAGTTGACCGAGCAGGGCAAGGAGGTGCTGGCCACCCAGTTGCAGGATGCCCGGGATATGCTCAGCCGTGCGACCTACATCGAGGTTATCGGTCACACGGATGACGTCGGCGACGATGACTATAATATGGACTTGTCCGAGCAGCGTGCCGAGTCGGTGCGTAACTACCTGATCGGCGCGGGTGTCGATGGCAGCAAGATGGTAACGGTGGGTGCCGGCGAGTCGATGCCCATTGCCAGCAACAAGACCGACGAGGGCCGGGCTGAAAATCGTCGGGTCGAAGTCATGGTGCTGGGCCGCGTGCAGTAAGCGCGCCTGTTTTATCTATCCGGAAAAACGGGGTAGGCGGTATCCTTCGTAACGGCGCGAAGTCGTTACCAGGCGGTGCTCCTACCCCGTCTTTTTTTATTCTGCATCAGTGATTCCGATGCGAATCCTAACGCTGTATTAACTGGTATTTACAATATTTGACCTGCTAAGATACGCCGTGATTTCCCCCCGGGCGCTTAACAGGCAATGAGGTTGGCTAGCATCATGGCATCAGTAAGGAAGGGTCTTCATACTGTTCTACTGCTTTTCGTAGCTGTGGCCGTGTTGTCAGGGTGCAGTACAGCACACAAACCGAAAGGCGAGGACGCGTTCCCGCCGCCGAGTTCTGAAAGCTACGATTACCCGTTCGACAATACCTATCTGGCCACGGTGGTAGGCACGCCGGAAGAGTACCGTGCCGAACTCCCCGAGGAGATTCCACTCAAGAAGCGCAGAATCAGGATATTCGACCGCGACGCACCGGAGGCGTTATGGTATGACGAGGAACTGCGCTATTCCTACGCGTTGCAGAAGAAGCCCGCGCCGCTGGTTTTTCTGATCGCCGGGACCGGCGCGTCCTATGACGGCGGCAAGAACACC
>Ga0316198_10002632_pt1 | contig 10824 bp, 11 predicted proteins | sample OudBieAanoxic_MG_FD_204935 | JGI IMG/M metagenome (GOLD analysis project Ga0316198, IMG submission 204935) | Coastal sediment microbial communities from Oude Bieten Haven, Netherlands - site A anoxic | ecosystem: Environmental > Aquatic > Marine > Coastal > Sediment | place: Netherlands... | reverse complement strand
ATTATGTTCTAATGGTATCCAAAGCCTCAGAAACAGCGACCTGCTCGCACCTCTGGTTTGCGCAGCTGCCCCCTGCCGCTGGAATCCTCAGCGGCACTGTCTTTTGCCTGATTTCTGAGAAGCACGCACGATACAATACAGGATTAGAAGAAATGCCATCGATAGAGCGTCCAATCATTCAACCCATGCACCAAGAGCACGCAGTATCAGACGCACTCTTGGCTTACCACCCGACGGTACGACCGATCGATCTTAGCCGAACACTCAACGAGTGCCTTTGCGTCGTCGAAACCGCGCTTTCAGCAGGTACGAACATCGAAAACGCCCACGACACCCTCGACGCGCTCGCCGCGATGGTGCGGGCGGAAGAGTTGACCGTAACGCAATGGATTTACGAACCCTTTCTACAACGTCTCACGCAGCTCTATGCCGACGGCTGCGAGCAGCGAGTAGACACCTGTATGAGGACCGCTGCCGCATATGCCGGCGTCATCGAGGCCATCAGTCACAGACAACCGGCCTTCGACTTCACCGACGCATTCGGTCAACTGCTCGAACTCATGACGCGCCTATTCAGCGCGCAAAAGCACGACTGGAAGCTCATCTATACGTACCTGCGTTCGATCCCTGACGTCGTCAGCGCCAAACAGACCTTGAAGCGAGTCTGTTCTGCGGATATCCGCGAATGGTTCGATGCAGGAGTCCAGAACCTGTTCTCGCTCCAGGGTGACCTCACGGCGAAGATTGGGGAGGTTGCTCAGCACGTCGAAGAGATTGAAGACGAGATCCAGGCTATGGAACGAACACTCAGCGAGGCACGTCATCGCATGGACCCCCAAGGGACGGGCAAGGTCGTCGCCTTGGAAGGGAGGTTCCTGCAACGTAAAATTGCACAGTTGACAGTCGAAAAAAACGCTCTCCTGGAGGAGCGGAAAACCAGGGAGGGCACACGTGCGCTGATCGAATCGGACATCCACGAGTTCGAAGGGTTTCTACGCGAGGCGCGCCGGGCCTATTACCTCCACATCGTCTGATCCATCAAAACCATGCCCACCGCAGCCGAAAGCATGGCTAAAGCCCTTGTCCGCGTGTTGGTAGCTGTTCGCCAGACCGAAGTAGCGGAATCTTGCTGTTTCAGGCGGCGACAGTTCCCTCGGCCCCGTCCGCAAAAAAATTATCGACATAGCCGGTCTCGACCGCCGCGCAAGCCATGCGGACATCTTGCTGACCCTTGCCATCACAACTGCCGTATGCTTAGCTACCGGCGACGCAGCGGTAACACCTGAACCTGACTTCTCGCTGAACCTGCGGTCGGCTATATGTAAGTTCGGCAGCAACAGATGGCAGGACACACCCCCCACCATCTAACGTATTTCGGCTTCTCACGGTGATCCGGGGCGAACGGTGGCTGGCTTCTCAACCTCAATATTTGCTACCCTATTCCGCCCTTGTGTGCCCCTTCGAGTATCAGGAAATCCAGTGTCGAACGCTAAGGACAACCAGCCCTACAGGTGGCGGGTCCGTGTCTACTATGAGGATACGGACGCCGGCGGGGTTGTCTTCTACGCGAATTACCTCAAATTTATGGAGCGCGCGCGGACCGAGTGGTTGCGCGCCCACGGTTTTGAGCAGAACGCGATTCGTACCGCGCTGAATCGCTTGTTCGTGGTTCGCCATGTGTCGCTGGATTATCGCCTCGCCGCCCGGCTCGACGACATGCTCGATATAACAGTGACACTCGCCCGCCGTGGTGGCGCGAGCCTGGTTTTCTCTCAAGAGGCGATCCGCGTGGCGGACGGTGCTCTGTGTTGCTCCGGCCTGGTCAAGGTCGCCTGTATCGCCGCGGATAGTTTGCGCCCTAAACCCTTGCCCGATCAATTGCTGGCGGAGATCGCCGATGTACTCTGAGCTTTCCCTCCTAGATCTGATCTTGCACGCGAGCATCGTAGTGCAGTTGGTGCTCCTCGCCCTGGTAGCCGCGTCTATGGTGTCCTGGACCATGATCTTCGACCGCTCGCGGGTGCTGAAGAAGGCTCGCAAATCGGCGGACGAATTCGAACGGCGCTTCTGGTCCGGGGGTGATCTCAGTGCTCTGTATCGCGATCTGGGGCAGGACGAGAAGTCCCTGAGCGGTATGTCTTCCATCTTTCGCGCCGGCTTCAAAGAGTACGTGCGCTTGCGCAAGGGCGAGGACCACGATCCTATGGCCGTGATCCATGGAGCGGAGCGCTCCATGCGTGTGGCCGTAAGTCGGGAAATGGACCGCCTGGAGACCAATCTCTCTTTCCTCGCCACTGTGGGCTCGACGAGCCCCTATGTCGGTCTTTTTGGCACCGTCTGGGGCATCATGCACGCATTCCATGCGCTCGGAAACGTCAAGCAGGCCACCCTGGCCCTCGTCGCGCCAGGTATTTCCGAGGCCTTGGTGGCCACTGCCATCGGGCTGTTCGCGGCCATCCCTGCGGTCATTGCCTATAACAGCTACTCGTATCAGGTAGAGCGCATCAATAACCGCTACGAGGAGTTTATGGAAGAGTTCTCCACCCTGCTTCAGCGCCAGGGCCGCGGCTGAGCTCCGCTCCTGTCACAGCCACGTCAGCGAGGGATGCGAACATGAGAAAGACCCGCGTGCGCCGCCGGCCCATGGCCGAGATCAACGTGGTGCCCTATATCGACGTTATGCTGGTGCTGCTGGTCATCTTTATGGTCACAGCCCCGCTGATCACCCAGGGTGTCAAGGTCGAGCTGCCCCAGGCGGATGCGGAGGTCATCACCGGCGAGACCATGGACCCGGTCGTCATCACGGTGGACCAGTTCGGCGATTTATATTTAGACATCGGCAAGGACAAGAACCTGGCGGTGGACCAGCAAAGCCTGCTGGCCAAGCTCAGGGCAGTACTCAAATACAACTCGGCCGTGCCCGTCATGATCAAGGGAGACGCCAGCGTTGATTACGGGCGAATCGTGCGCGCCATGGTGCTGGCACAAGCGGCTGGCGCCCCGAGCATCGGTCTGATCACGATGCCGCCGGAGCGACAAGAGCCTTGATATGTGGCAAATACTGCGCCGTAACCCAGGCGCCTTCCTTGCCGCCCTGTTGCTGCACCTGGCCCTAGCCGCCCTGACCCTGATGGGGACGGATTGGCTGGCAAACACTCCGGAGCAGTACGGCAAACCACAGGTGGTGCAAGCCACCATAGTGGATGCGGCGGCCGTGGAGGCCGAGGTGAACCGCCAGAAACAGGCGGAACAGCAGCGCCAGGCAGAGCTCGAAAGCGCTGAGCAGGAGACGGAACGGCAGCGCCAAGAGGCCGAGCGCCAACAACAAGAAGCAGAGCAGCTCCGTCAGGCCGAGGCCCAGCGCCTGGCCCAATTGCGCGAAGAGCAAGAAGTCCTTGAACGGCAGCGACAAGCAGAACAAGAGCGTTTAGCCAAGCTAGAAGCCCAGCACCGGGCGGAAGAACAGGCCCGTCTCCAAACGGAGCTGGAGCTTCAGGCCCAAGAGGAGAAGCGCAGACTCGCAGAGGCAGAACGCAATGCTGCGGAGCAGGCCAAACGCCGCGCCGAAGCGAAGCGCCATGCGAAAGAGTTGGCCAAACAACAGGCGGAACGTGAGCGGATGGAGCAAGAAGCGGCGCTCCTGCTAGCCGAGGATAGGCGCAGGGCGGAGGAAGAAGCCCGCCGCCGCGCCGAAGATGAGGCCAAGCGCCGCGCCGAAACAGAGCGTCGTGCGGCAGAAGAGGCGAGACGGCTAGCGGAAGAGCAGCGCCAAACTGAAGAACGCGCGCGCCGAGAGGCCGAGGAGGAGACGCTCCGTCAGGCGAAGGAAAAGCGTAAGACAGAGGAGCTCGCTCGCCAGCAGGCGGAAGCCAAACGCAAGGCTGAGGAAGAGCTGCAACGTCAGGTTGAAGTCAAGCGTAAGGCAGAGGAGAAGCGCAAGCTGGAGGATGCCGCGCGGCTCGAGCGCGAGCAGCTCAAAGCTGCTGAGGCCGCACGCCGAGCACGCGAGGATGAGCTACTGGCCGCCCTTGAGGCCGAGCAGGCTGCCGAACTGGATGCGGGGCGGGCCGCTACCGAGATCGACCAGTATCGAATCGCTATTCGCGACCATACACGTGGCTACTGGGTGCGACCGCCGGCCAATCGTCGCGACCTGATATGTACGGTCGAGGTCAGTCTTTTGCCCGGCGGAGAGGTGAACGACGTTAAGTTGGTTCATGGCAGCGGCGATCCGGCCTATGATCGCTCCGTAATAGCGGCTGTTTTCAAGTCATCGCCCCTACCGGTTCCTGCAGGCCGACTGTTCAATCACTTCCGGCGCTTCAATTATGAGTTCAAAGCGGAAAACTGACCCTTCGAGATCATGAAACGATTCTTACTCCTCTTGCTGCTGATCCTGTTGGGCCTTCAGGCGACAGCCCAGGCCCGCTTGACCATCGAGATCGTAGGCGGTGCGGAAGGCGCTCAGCCTATTGCCGTCGTCCCCTTTCGCAGCGATGCCGGCGGCGCCCCGGTGGAAGACGTCGCCCAGGTGATCGCTGCGGACCTGGCGCGCACCGGGCGCTTCAAGCCCATGCCCGGACGCGACATGCTCGCCACTCCCCACACCGCCGAGGAGGTCGACCTGCGCGACTGGCGCCTGCAATCCATGGACAATCTGGTGGTGGGCGAGGTCGTGCGCCAGTCCGATGGCAACTACGAGGTGCGATTCGTCTTGATCGATGTCTTCCGCGGCGAACAGTTGGCCAATATGACCTTTAGGAGCCACCAGGCCGAACTACGGTTCACGGCCCACCGTATTGCCGACACCATCTACGAGCGGCTCACCGGACAGCCGGGGGTATTCACAACGCGCATCGCCTATGTCACCAGCGAGTGGGGCGTCGAAGGTCAGCGGATTGTGCTGCGGGTGTCGGATGCGGATGGCCATAACCCTCAAACCATCGTGGCCTCCAAGGACCCGATTCTGTCCCCGGCCTGGTCGCCAGACGGACGACGGCTTTCCTATGTTTCCTTCGAGAAGCGCCAGATCGCCATCTATGTCCAGGAACTGGCTACCGGGCGGCGCGAGCGGGTGGCAGCCTACAAGGGTATCAATGGCTCCCCCGCCTGGTCGCCCGATGGCAGCCGTCTAGCCATGACCTTGTCTCGAGATGGTAATCCGGAGATCTACGTCATGGACATGGCGAGCCGCTCCCTGACGCGGTTGACGGACAGCATCGGCATCGACACCGAGCCTTCCTGGTCTCCGGATGGCAACCACATCATCTTTACCTCCGGACGCGGCGGAAACCCGCAAATTTACAAGATACCGGCAACCGGGGGTGAGGCCACGCGGGTCACCTTCGAGCACGATTACAACGGTCGCGCCTCCTACGCGCCGGACGGGCGCTCCATGGCCCTGGTCACACGCGTCAACGGCCAGTTCCGTATCGGTCTGCTCGACCAAACCACCGGCGTGACGCGCCTGCTGAGCAATGGCGGGCTGGACGAGTCCCCGAGTTTCTCGCCCAACGGTACGATGGTCATATACGCCACCCAGCACAATGGCCGCGGTGTCTTGGCTGCTGTCTCGGTAGACGGACGCGTCAGTCAGCGTCTGTCCCAAGACCTAGGAGATGTCCGCGAGCCAGCCTGGTCACCCATCCTGCGTTGATTGCTGCGCTTAATCCCTGGAGAAGATTTTGAACAAGCGATTCACCACAGTTGCTGCGTTCTTCGTCGCAGCCCTGTTGCTTGCCGGTTGCCCGAGCAAGCCAGTCAAAGAGCCCGAACCCGAGCCTGAGCCTGAGCCCGTCGCGCCGCCGGTCAGCGAGGTCCGCACAGCCGCGGTGCCTGAGCGGGGCCTGCCCCCAGAGTTCAATGATCCCTCCAACCCGCTCTACCAACGGGTTATTTATTTCGACTACGACAGCAGCGACATCCTGCCCCAGTTTATCGAGGTGTTGCGCGCCCACTCCCTGTATCTATCCACCCACCCACGTGCCAACCTGGTGCTGGAGGGCCATTCGGATGAACGCGGTACTCGCGAGTACAACTTGGCCCTGGCCGAACAACGCACCCATACGGTGCGCCGCTTCATGCTCGCTGAGGGTGTGGCGGGCAAGCAGCTCGAAACCTTGAGCTATGGCGAAGAAAAGCCAGCTCATCCAGGGCATGACGAGGAGTCTTGGGCCCTCAACCGTCGTGTCGAACTCGTCTATTGAGGCCAAGTCCAATGAACAAGCCCTTTGCCCTTGTCATCGCGCTCTGTCTCCTCGCGCCGACGACGTCTATCGCTGCCAGTCTCTCGGGACGCGTGACCAGGCTCGAAAACATCCTGGACAACCAAAGCGGTTCGGACATGCTGTTGGAGATGCAACGCCTGCAACAGGAGGTTCAGCAGTTGCGTGGACTGGTGGAACAGCTGCGTTTTGAACTCGAGAAGCTGGGGCGTCAGCAAAAGGATCAGTATCTCGACTTGGATGCCCGCCTGGTCGCTGTGGGGGGCGCTCCAACGGCCGCACCGACCTCACCAGTCGATGGGGCGGCATCAGCAGCCGGCGACGGGGCTGCGAATTCCGCCGATGCCATGCTGACCCCCAAATCGCCGTCTGGGCAGGTCGGCCGTAATCTGACCCTACCCAGTCCCAATGCCGCCACCCAGTCCGTCAGTGAGCGGGAGGCCTATCGTAACGGCTTCGACTTGCTCAAGCAGCGCCGATACGACGAAGCCGCGGCTGCCTTCAACGACTTGCTAGCTCACTACCCGAGCGGGGAGTTTTCCGACAATGCACGCTATTGGCTGGGCGAGACCTATTACGTCAAACGGGACTATTCGGCCGCCATCGCCGAGTACCAAATCGTGCTCGATGACTACCCCCTGAGTCCCAAGGTGGCCGGCGCCATGCTCAAGATCGGCTACATCCAAGACGAGCGGAAGGATTGGAAGCGTGCGCGCGCAACCCTGGAGGACTTGGTACAAAGGTTCCCAGACAGCACCGAGGCACGTCTAGCCATGGGGCGGTTGGAGCAGATGACGCGGGTTGGTCGTTAAGGTGAACTACCTGGGGCTTACCAGTTACAAGCTCCAATAATCGCTCGGATTGCCGATTCTTTGCGCTCAACGTCTTCCGTCAAAGCGAACTGGATACGCGCCTTAGTCAGGTTTTCGCCTGATTTGGAGACGCGGAACCAGCGATTTCCCTCAAGGTGATCAGTGAGAAAGCGCACGCCAAGTTCGAAGGAAATCAGGCGGATCGCATCGAAGATCAGCGCTATTTCCTTCGGGTTGAGCAGACCTCTGGTATGCTCAGCGTAAGCACTGAGCAGATTTTGACATAAGCTCAGATCGAACGTGGGACCGATACATCCAGCGGCAGATTCACCGTCTCGGTTGCAGCACGAGCGTAGACAGTCACCGATGTCGTAGTGGACGAGCCCGGGTTGAACGGTGTCGAGGTCGATGAGGGCCAGCGCTTGCCGTCCCGATGGGTCAAAGAGGATATTATCGAGCTTGGGATCACCATGGATCACCCGCTGAGGGATGTATCCTGCACGGTGCGCTTGCTCCAGCACATCTGCAGCCAGCTTCCTGCTAGCTACAAATGCCACTGATTCACCGAGTTCCGCTACTTGGTTCGCTCCGCATTCCCCGATCAACTGCATCAATCGAGCAACGTAGCGGGGTGTGACATGAAACCCAGGCAACGTAAACGCCAGTGCCCCGGGGGACAGATCCGCCACTGCCCGATGGAAGCCACCAAGCGTGCGGCCAACCTCGGAGGCCTGATTTTCGTCGATGCTGCCAAGCACGCGACCGCCATCGATGAACTCCATGAGTCGCCACAGACCGCCGTCTTTGCCATTGATCCAACGCTGCCCATCCAAACTCTTCAGCAGAGCGGGAATGCGTAAACCTATCTTCGGCTTGCCAGCCAAGTGGACAGAGAGTCGGTCCAGGTTCTCTAGGATTCGTTCCGGGTGCGGGAATACATCGGTGTTGACGCGTTGCAGCACCCAACGGTGCCCTGCGGTCGTGATCAAAAATGTGTGGTTGATGAGCCCCTCCCCCAGGGGCACGACCACATCGGGATCCGTGCCAGTGTTGAAGCGGGAGGCGATTTCGGCTGCTTCCTGCAGCCGGTTTGGGGTTTTTGATCGCATGGGCATACTGTGCCAGTGATCCGGTGCCGATGCCATCCCGACGAGCATCTTGTCAGCTTTGTTGCATGCGTTAACATGGTGACCCTTGAATCGCCTAAAGCTCCCGAAGCCGAGGTCCTGACAATGCACACTGGCTCACACTTCCGGACCTAGACCTGATTTTCATCGAGAGCGGCAGGGATAACCTGCCCGCCACCTTCAGCCCGGATCTGGCTGATCGTCATCCACGAGGGCATGTTGCCATCTGCTGCTTCCGGGCGGGATGAACAAGAACGACAGGTAATGCAATGCCGTTACTCAAGTGGTTTCGCGGTGGCATGCAAGTCTGGGAGCAACTAGGCTCTACGACGGCCATGGAGAACAGCCAAGAATGACATCCGAACAGGCCGATCTGGCAACCATCTTTCGCGCCTTGGCATTCGCTGCGGAAAAGCATCGGGATCAGCGGCGCAAGGACGACCATGCCTCACCCTACATCAATCACCCGATCGCCCTGGCCAGGGTCTTATGCGACGAGGGAGGCATCACCGACACCAAGACTCTTTGCGCTGCATTGCTTCATGACACGGTAGAAGACACGGACACAACGCGCGAGGAGCTAGAGGAGCACTTCGGCCCGGCCGTATGCCGCATCGTCATGGAAGTGACCGACGACAAGCGACTACCCAAGATGGAGCGTAAGCGCCTGCAGATCGTCCACGCCGGCAGCGCCAGTCGCGCTGCTCGCCTGGTGAAACTCGCCGATAAGATCTGTAATCTGCGGGATGTGTCACAATCGCCGCCTGTGGGCTGGAATCTCGCTCGGCGCCAAGGCTACTTCGATTGGGCTAGAGAAGTCGTGGAGCAGATTCGAGGCACCCACGAAAGTCTTGAGGCTTCGTTCGACGCCGCCTATGCCCGTCGCCCAGCTGAATGATCTTAGCGTCCATTGCGCCTTTGCGGTTGGCTTTCGGGCGCAGGCCTTAGCTTCCCGGTAGGATCGGCGTCGTCGCCCCCTGGTCAGAACGGTCCGGCGTCTGGAACCAACTCAGCTTTTCGCGTAACTTCACCACTTCGCCGACGATAATCAGGGTCGGCGGCTTTGGCCGATCCTGCTCGACAACCTCAAGAATGGTCGCCAGTGTACCCGAGTAGACCTTTTGCTGATGAGTCGTGCCCTGCTGGACGAGGGCGATGGGCATGTCCGGCGAAACGCCGTGATTGCTCAGTTGCTCAACGATGATGGCAAGCCCCACCAGACCCATGTAGAAAACCACCGTCTGATGCGGCTGGGCCAGTTGTTCCCAATTGAGATTCATGGTGCCGTCCTTGAGATGCCCGGTGACGAAAGTCACCGACTGGGCATAGTCCCTGTGGGTAAGGGGGATGCCGGTATAGGTCGCGCAACCGGAAGCGGCGGTGATGCCTGGGACGACTTGGAATGGAACGCCCTCCGCAGCGAGGGTGTCTATCTCCTCTCCGCCACGGCCAAAGATGAAGGGATCGCCGCCCTTGAGCCGCAGTACCTGGTGTCCTTCCTTGGCCAGATCCGCGAGCAAGCGGTTGATATCCTCTTGGCGCATGGCGTGGTTGTTACGTTCCTTGCCGACATAGATGCGCTTGGCGTCGCGCCGCACCATATCCAAGATGGGTTTGGCCACCAGCCGGTCGTAGACGACCACATCGGCCTGCTGCATCAATCGCAGGGCGCGGAAGGTGATCAAATCCGGGTCCCCAGGCCCAGCCCCAACGAGATATACCTCGCCCATACCGTCGCTGGGGCTCGTCTTTGCCAGTTCACGGCGCATGACCGCGTCAACCTCGTCCATGTGGCCGGAAAAGACCCGTTCTGCGACGCTGCCCTGTAGCACCCGATCCCAGAAACGTCGCCGGTCGCCCTGATCGGCGAAGCGTTCCTTGACGACATCGCGGTAGCGCCCACACAGCTCGGCTAGACGTCCATAGCCCGCCGGGATCATGGACTCCAACCGCGTGCGCAGCAAGCGGGCAAGCACCGGCGATGCCTTGGTGGTCGAGACAGCTACCACCACAGGTGAACGATCGATGACCGACGGCAGAATGAAACTGCACTCCCGCGGCTGATCGACCACGTTGACAGGAATACCGCGGGCGCCAGCTAGAAGTGCTACCCGCCGATTGACCTCGCGGTCAGCCGTGGCCGCAACGATCAAGCGCATGCCATCCAGGTCGCCGTCCTCAAAAGACCGCGCAAAATGGATGAAGGCACCGGCGTCCACCTGTTGCTGCAACGCCTCAGTCAGGTCGGGGGCTACCACCCGAACTGCCGACCCTGCTCTCAGCAAGCTGGCAACCTTACGCACGGCAATATCGCCGCCGCCGACAACCAAACAGGGCTTGTTCTTGATGTCGATGAAGATGGGGAGCAAATCCATGGTCGATCTCAGCCGATGTGCTTACCGATAAGATGACGACGGGGCGCAGCGTACCCATTTATTTGCAGTCGCTGGTGAGCCTAGCCAGTGCATCTCAGAGCATGCGCTACACCGCAGCATTGAGTTCTGCGTCAAAAGCTTTTAATATACTTAAATACTAAGGTACTGGATAGGGCTTCCGCGTGATCAGCGAGATCGATTCCGCCAGCTTGCAAGAGAAGATAGCTGCAGGCGACGACATTCATCTGGTAGATATCCGTACGCCAGCGGAGGTGGCTCAAGCCGC
>Ga0316198_10002631_pt1 | contig 10828 bp, 12 predicted proteins | sample OudBieAanoxic_MG_FD_204935 | JGI IMG/M metagenome (GOLD analysis project Ga0316198, IMG submission 204935) | Coastal sediment microbial communities from Oude Bieten Haven, Netherlands - site A anoxic | ecosystem: Environmental > Aquatic > Marine > Coastal > Sediment | place: Netherlands... | reverse complement strand
CCGCTTGCAGCGGTGATACCCGGCACGATCTGGAACGGCACGTTTTCCTGCGCCAGTGTTTCTATTTCTTCGCCGCCGCGACCGAAAATAAACGGGTCACCGCCTTTCAAACGCAGCACGCGCCTGCCCTCTTTCGCCAGGCGCACCAGCAGCTGATTGATGTTTTCCTGCTTCATGGTGTGCTTGTCACGCTCTTTGCCGACATAGACAATCTCGGCATCACGCCTGACAAGATCCATTATGGCGGGCGAAACCAGTCGATCATAAACAACCACATCCGCTTTTTGCATCAGACGCAAGGCACGAAAGGTCAGCAGATCAGGATCGCCGGGGCCTGCACCAACGAGAAATACTTCCCCGACCAGGGTGGGCGATTCAGCGCCCTGCTCAATGGCTGCCTGCAGCATTTTTCGTGCTTCTGTATCATGGCCGGTAAACACGTGTTCAGCGACAGTACCTTCCAGAATCGACTCCCAGAAATGACGGCGCTGTTCGACATTGGGGAATGCGGCTTTTACCTCGTTGCGAAAACTCTCAACCAGTGCACCCAGTTTGCCGTAAGCTGCAGGAATCAAACCCTCCAGCCGTGTACGTACCAGCCTTGCCAGTACCGGCGATGAGCCGCCGGTCGAAACCGCTATTTGCACCGGGGAACGATCGATGATGGACGGCATAATGAAGCTGCACAGGTGGGGATTATCAACCACGTTTACTGGAATATTGCGTGACATCGCATCTGCAGATATCCGCTGATTGACATCAGCCTGATCTGTGGCAGCGATGACCAGCGCACAGTCAACCAGGTCCTGCTTCTGATACCGGCGCTTCAAGTACCGGATTGTGCCCGAGGATGCCAGCTTCTCCAGTTCATCACATAACTGTGGTGATACCACGGTGACATCAGCACCTGCTTTGCGTAGCAGGTCGACCTTACGTGATGCTATAGAGCCCCCACCCACAACCAGACAGGCACGTTGTTTGATCCGGTAAAAAATTGGCAGGTAGTCCACTTGATCTCCGCTGATGTAAAACGCCGAATCTTTCAGGGTCGGCGTTAAGTATTATTGACTGGCAAGCCCACCCGGTCAGATATCGGCCAGCAATTTATCCAGCTCACCACTCTGGTTAATTGCTGAAAGATCATCGAAGCCCCCAACGTGGTGATCACCGATGAAAATCTGCGGCACGGTGTGTCGACCCGAGATTTCCTTCATGTGCTCGTATAATGCCGGGTCTTCATCAACCTTGATGACATCATAGCTAAGACCTTTGCTGTTCAACAGTCGCTCTGCTGCCCTGCAATAACCGCACATACGCGTCGAGTAAACTTTTATCGTTTTTAACGTCATATATTTGTACCAAATACTTTTTCAAAAACTACAACCATGCATTATGCGGGTTAACACAGATCCCCTGTTCGAGTGCATCATTCGCTGTTCAGGTATTGGCGTAAAATGATGCAATCGAGCGAAACATGCGCTGCATAGTATACTCAATCGAAGTTATCTTGAGAACGAGAACTATTGGGTCAGAGGTGGTGGCGCAACCCGCATCACTTCTTCGATGGTGGTCATGCCCCTGGCGACCTTGCTGGCACCGCTGAGTCGTAACGGCGTCAGACCATCTTTCAGGGTTTGCTGACGCAAATCCGAAATATCACAGGATGAGTTCACCAGCTTTCTGATCTTGTTGGTAAAGGTAAACATTTCATAAACACCCATGCGTCCCATGTAGCCGGTATTTCGGCATTCGAGACAACCAACGGGGCTCATTACATGGTCAGGCTTCTTCGACCGCCAGGGCTTGACCAGCGCATTCCATTCCTCATCACTGATATCAACAGGCTGTTTGCAATGCGGGCACAGTGTCCTCACCAGACGTTGCGCCATTACACCCAGAATCGACGATTGCAGCAAGTATGGCGGCAGGCCGATATCCAGCATTCGAGTTATCGCGGAAGGCGCATCATTGGTGTGTAATGTTGATAACACCAGATGACCGGTGAGTGCGGCCTGAATCGCCATCTCTGCTGTTTCCATATCACGAATCTCACCGATCATGATGATGTCCGGGTCCTGGCGCATGAGTGTTCTGACACCGGTAGAAAAATCGAGATCGATGTTTCTTTGCACCTGCATCTGGTTGAAACTCGGCTCAACAAGCTCAATCGGGTCTTCTACGGTACATACGTTGACTTCCGGTTTTGCCAGTTGTTTCAGGGTTGAATACAGCGTTGTGGTTTTACCTGAACCGGTAGGCCCTGTTACCAGGATGATGCCGTTAGGCTGGCTGATCATTGCATTCCAGACTTCATCATCACGCTCACTGAAACCCAGTTCCCTGTAATTTCTTACCAGCACTTCCGGATCGAATATGCGCATCACCAGCTTTTCGCCAAATGCAGTCGGCATGGTAGACAAACGCAGTTCGACTTCCTGGCCCTCATGGTTTCGGGTTTTCAAACGGCCATCCTGCGGTCGGCGTTTTTCCGCTACGTCCATGCGCCCGATAATTTTGATTCGGCTGGAAACTGCCGCCATAACACTGGTCGGAATCTGATAAACATCATGCATAACGCCATCGATACGAAATCGAACGTTGCTCATTTCACGGCGCGGCTCCAGGTGTATATCACTGGCGCGCTGGTCGAAGGCATATTGCAATAACCAGTCAACGATATTTACCACGTGCTGGTCGTTGGCATCCAGGTTACCCGCACGCCCCAGTTCCATCAGCTGTTCGAGGTTCTGAATATTACCCGCTGCAGGATGGCCGGAAGTCTGTGCCCCGAAGACTGATTTGGATACCGTGTAAAACTCCAGCAAATAGTGGCTGATATCAACCGGATTCGAAATTACGATCTCAAATTCTTTTCTGTGAATCCGGCTGAGCTCGTCCATCCATTCCCTGTCATAGGGCTGTGCAGTTGCGACGGTAATGGTGGTGTCATCGACCTTGACCGGCAGCACATTAAATCGAGCGGCATAGGCATATGACATGACTTCAGTTACAGCTGCAACATCGATTTTTAATGGATCAATACGTGCATACGGAAAATCCAGGCGTCGGGCAAACCATTCTGTAAGTACTTCCAGCGAAAGCAGGTGTGAGTGTTGCAGATGTTTCCAGTTTCGCTCCGCAATGATCTGCAGCGGATGTTTTTTGTGGTATTCGGAACCAAGCGCAATGGTGCGCAGCATGTGCGCACTTTCGTTATCAACAAGACCATCCTGCTCCATCCAGGAAAGGATCTCATGCAAATCCAGCTTGCGGTGATTCCGCTTGTCCATAACTGCATTCATATTGATCGACTCGTTGATTGACCGGGTTTAGCCCGCATATTGCATGAGAATGCAATATGCGGGCTCATTACACCGTCGGCAGCACATTAAATGCGGCAGGGATACTTGACGGATTTTCAGGTATTACCTCTATATTAGTCACTTTTGCGTATTCCGGGCCGATTTCAAGCCATTTTTCCAGTTCCGCCAGTACAGACGCTTCGCCACATGCAAGCAGCTCCACCCTGCCATCACTCAGGTTTCGCACCCAACCGGACAGTTCGAGAGATTGCGCATAACGCTGAGCGCTGGACCTGTAGAAAACGCCTTGCACTCGACCGCTGATGAAATAACGACGGCAGCTCATATTGCTTTATCGCGACAGCAAAGGACTAAACAAAAAAAGGCCCGCGGACGGGCCTTTTCCAGATCAGTATTTAAGCTGAATTACTGTGCAAGATAATCCAGGTCTGACTGTTCGACATCACCAACTGACCATGCACCGCGTGTCCTGGCATGGTTTATGGCAGCATCGATTTCGGATGATGAAGCATTACGATCGATATCAAAGTTCTGCCCGGGGAAAATCATGTCAGGGTCCTTGATCTGGCTGCGGTTAGCCTTGTAGATCAGAGGCCACTGGTACGAATCGCCATAGATAGAGCTCTTGCCTGAGATGTTCCACAGGTTATCGCCACCGACTACAGTGTAGCTATCCATACCTGCCCCTGCACCCGCCGCCATCGAGTCATCGAGATCGCCGGCGGTCCTGTCCAGGAACTTCTGGTTTTCTGCTTCGGCCTGTGCGATTGCATCATTAGCCTGCGCCATGGCCTGGTTAGCAAGCTCCAGGGCTTTTTCATAATCCTCATCAGCCAGGGCTTGCTCGGCATCCTTGATGATACTGCCTGTGTCACGCCATTCAAAGCCCATTGCTGCCGCTTCAGCATTGGCAGCCTTGGCGTCCGCAATGGCCTGTTCGGCAGCACTTTGTGCATCATCACCTGTGGTAGCACAACCTGCCAGCAGTCCAAGGCTCAGGACAGCGGCAGTAAATAAACGCGCAGTAGTTCGCATAATCATAAATCTCTCTCCAGATTCGGGAATTTTGGTTAGTAAAGGATTAGTTATTTTTGTTCGGCTTATTATAGATGCAAACGCTATCAATGTGTGCAAATACTGTCAAGAACTATCATCTATATTTGATAACCCTTTTACACGGCCGGCACATCCAGTATGCTTGCCAACACGCTGTATTTAAGGAGAACATTGATGACATCAGCCGTAAAAATATTTCACAATCCACGCTGCAGCAAGTCCCGACAGACGATGCAACTTATTGAATCTGAGGGGGTTACACCGGAAATCGTCGAATACCTGAAGCAGCCGCCAGGCTATGATGAACTCGCGGAGACGCTGGCCTTGCTCGGCCTTGAGCCGCGTGAGCTGATACGCAGCCATGAAAAGCCCTACAAGGAAAATAACCTGGACGATCCGGATTTGAGTCCAGAAGATCTGATCAGGGCAATGGTCGAGAATCCGATACTGATCGAGCGCCCGATTGTGGTCCATGACGGCAAGGCCGTCATTGGACGTCCGCCTGAAAAAGTGCTGGATATCCTCTAATGGCTGAAATTCTTGTGCTTTATTACAGCCCTGGCGGCACCACAGCCGAAATGGCAAATGTGATTGCCCGCGGTATTGAGCAGGTAGAAGACATGCAGGCGCGTATAAGGACGGTTCCGCCGGTTTCCCCGGTATCAGAACAGGTTGAGGATGCCATCCCCGCAAGCGGTCCGCTGTATGCCACCAACGACGACCTGGAGCAATGTGACGGCCTGGTCATGGGCGCACCGACCCATTTTGGAAATATGCCCGCCGCATTGAAGCACTTTATCGACAACACCAGTCCTTTGTGGATGTCTGGCGCGCTCGCCGGCAAGCCCGCTGGCGTGTTTACTGCAAGCACGAGCCTGCACGGCGGCCAGGAAACCACCTTGTTAACGATGATGCTGCCGCTGCTGCATCACGGCATGCTGATCGTCGGTCTGCCCTACACCCAGGTCGAACTGTTTCGCACCAGCACCGGCGGCACGCCCTATGGCGCCAGCCGTTTAACGGATGACCTGGAAACGCATCCACTCAGCGAAGAAGAACGAACGCTTTGTATTACACTTGGCCAGCGTGTTGCACAGGCCGCAAAAAAACTATCTTGACGAGCCCAAACAGGTGCAACTCGACAACGTAAAAATTTCCCACTGGATCACGCTCGCAGGTTATTTCGGCCTGGTCATCGGCATTTATGTCTGGCATATGTGGATCAATCAAACAGCCGATCATGCCATCTCTATCATGCTGATCGTTCAGCTTGGCCCGTTGATGTTTCCACTTCGGGGCCTGCTGGCCGGCAAAATATATACGCATGCATGGTCGATGTACCTGGCCATTTTCTATTTTGTAGCCGGCGTATGGTATGCGGGCGCAGAGGAAGACATGTGGTTTGGTATGTATATCATCGCCAACAGCATGCTGTTTTTTGCCGGCACGCTGTTGTACACACGCTATGCCAGCAGGCAAGCCACCGATCAACCCGGCAACAAGCATTAGATCTAACGCAAAGGCGCTAAGACGCAAAGGGCGCAGAGTTGGCTGATGTTGTGTTGGGTAAATCAGACTTATACATACTGTTAGCGGTGAGGTAGGTTGCTCCCTGCGAACCCCGTTTTTTTACCGTAACACCCGGTAAAAAGTTTTCCTTTGCGCCCTTTGCGTCTCAGCGCCTTTGCGTTGAAAGCCTTTGCGTTGAAACGAGTCGATACGGCGTACTAGCCAGCATCAGTTTCGAGTACGGATTTTATGAAGGGAATGGTCAGCCTGCGCTGCATTGCCATGGAAGCCTTGTCGAGATGATCCAGGCGCTCGAACAAATCAAATAAATCTCGCGGATAATGTGTAAGCAGGTAATTGGCAACATGATCCGTCATTTCCAGTCCAGACTGCTGTGCGCGCTTTTGCATGGCCAGAACCTTGTCCTTGTCTTCGAGATCATGCAAATGAAAAACCGGGCCCCAGCCCAGACGTGAACGCAGATCTGCCAGATTAATGTCACTTGACTCCGGTGATTTGTCAGCCGCAAGTAAAATGCTTTTGCCGGCACCCCTGACACGATTAATCAAGTCAAACAGCCCCTCTTCCCATTCCGCAGATTGCATGAAGGCATCGATATCATCAATGCAGACCATGTCGAGCTGCTCGAGGCCATCGAAGATCTGCGCTGAACCGCCAGCGATCTCCGTGGCGGGTAAATAACACACCGTCATTCGGCATTGTGACGCGAGATTGCACGCGGCCTGCAACAGATGGCTTTTCCCGCTTCCCTTGTCAGCCCAGATCATAATCTGTGTTTCACCCTCGCCGCTGGCCATCTGTCTGACAAGGTCAACCACCAGTTGATTGCGCCCCGCAATGAATGCATCGAATGTATAGCGCTCACGAGGCTCGAATGTGAGCGGCAGCTGCTGGTAAGGTTGCTGCATCATCGCTTACCCTGCTTACTTGCGATAGTTGTAACGCAGTAGAGTCTGCTGATTTGCATCGCCGCCCGGCTGTATTGAATCAACAATGGGTTCAAATCTTTTATCCGTAGAGACCAGTCTTATAAAATCGTCAATATCGCCTCGAAGATCAATACGGAAGACAACCTGTCCCTCATCTACAGTGGCGAGAAGGGTTTGTCTGACTGCAGTCAGGTCCTCGAGAAAGATTTGTATGTTTCGATACGTTTGAACCGAATCAACATTATTGATCTCTACCAGTAAATCGGGTTTGATGATGTTGGTACGTTCGAGTACAGCATAGTGCTGGCCGATCTTGTCCGCAGACAGGTCAATACCTTCGGCGATCACCGTATTATAATCACTCCCGCTCAACGACCAGCTGTAGACGGAATTTTCCACAAACACAGACCAGTCCCCTTTCCATTCACTGCCGGTCCAGGACAAACGTCCGACTATCGCCGGTCCTCTGGTGTAACGTTTTGACGCAACTTTCACCGGTTCGCCAAAAGCCGCCCAGACATCGGCAAAAGGAAGCAGTTTCTGGTCTTTGCGGTCATAGTCTGGCCAGACCACAGGTAAACCGCGTCTGCTCGTAGATAACTCAACCGAGTCTTTTAACAGTGAAGTATCGCCTTGTTTCAGCACGTATCGGCTGGCACCGTCACGCACAGCCAACCAGACAACAGCCTCGCTACGACGCTCACCCCAGACAGGCTGTCCGTTTTCACGCAGCAAGTTGATTATCCTTGCCGCGTTGAATTGTATCTTTAATGTATACCAGACACTCGCTGACGGTGAAACACGGGTAGTTTTTTCATCTTCCGTATCTTCAAAGTAGCTGAACTGCTGCACATACGATGATGCATTGCCCGGCTCGATATTCTGCAAGATCGAGCGGCTTCCAGACACGCGGATTAACACTTCCTCCAGCCCCTTGCTAAAAACAGCCGTTCGGACCTGACTGCTCTGATCTGGCACTGGAAATTCAACGTTATACAGATTTTTAACAACGACAGCGCCGGCGTCTGGCACAATCGAGACCAGCAGGAGCAGTAAAGATGTAAAGCGCAGGGTGTTGGAGACTGATAAAATGGTTTTCATACTGAACGACAATAATCCGGAAAATACTAATTTGGACCTTCAGGAGCGTGTACAATACCACACCTGAAGACCCTCTGAAGCAGTTATGTCTGAACAAAAACAACAAAAACCACTAAGTTATCGCGACGCCGGTGTTGATATCGATGCCGGCAATGAGCTGGTCGAAAAAATAAAGCGCAGCGTCGCCAGCACAAAGCGTCCCGGAGTGATGGGAAGCCTTGGCGGTTTTGGCGGCCTGTTTGAGCTGCCGCTTGACCGCTACAGGCATCCGGTACTGGTTTCTGGCACTGACGGTGTGGGTACAAAATTAAAACTGGCGATACAGCTGGGCAAACATGACACGATCGGCATCGACCTTGTCGCCATGTGCGTCAATGACATACTGGTGCTGGGTGCAGAACCATTGTTTTTTCTTGACTATTATGCCACCGGTGCGCTCGATACTGATATCGCAGCCGATGTGATCGAAGGTATCGCAGAAGGTTGCAGACAATCCGGTGCTGCGCTGATCGGTGGTGAAACCGCTGAAATGCCAGGAATGTACCAGGCCGGCGATTATGACCTTGCCGGATTCTGCGTTGGTATCGTAGAAAAAGACCATGCGATAGACGGCAGCAAGGTCGAACCCGGCGATGTATTGATAGCCCTCGCATCCAGCGGACCTCATTCCAACGGGTATTCATTAATACGTAAAATTATCGAGGTCAGCGGCAGCGAGCTTGACGAGGATTGCAATGGCAGGCCACTCGCTGACGCTCTGCTCGCTCCCACAAAAATTTACGTATCCGCGCTGAACGATATCATTAACAGCAAAGCTGTACATGCACTGGCACACATCACCGGCGGCGGCCTGCTGGAGAACCTGCCGCGTGTGCTTCCCGAGAATACCTGTGCGATTATCGACACCGATAGCTGGAGCATGCCAAGCGTCTTTCAATGGTTGCAGCAACACGGCAATGTCGAACAAATGGAGATGTACCGCACCTTCAACTGCGGCATCGGCATGGTTGCCGTGGTGCCTGAAGATGAGGCCGATATCATCGTGCAAACACTGAATGACAGCGGCACCGATGCATGGCGGCTTGGTCAGGTTGAAGCATCCAGCGGCGCAGCTGCTGTCAGGTTTAAATAATTTCACCAACCATCGTACGTGACACAAAAATCAATCGTCATATTGATCTCCGGCAGTGGCACCAACCTGCAGGCTATTATAGACGCAGTAAAACAGGGCCGAATCAATGCCAGCATCGCCGCAGTGATCAGCAACCGCGCCGACGCCAGGGGACTGCAACGCGCCCAGCGTGAAAGCATCACCACTGCAGTGATCGACCAGAGCAAATACTCCGATCGCATTGCCTACGACGAAGCACTCATCGCCGAAATTGACAAATACAATCCGGACCTTGTCGTGCTCGCCGGATTCATGCGCATTCTCAGTGACAGATTCATCAGTCATTACCGGAACACCATTCTGAATATCCACCCCTCCTTACTGCCCGAATTCAAGGGCCTGCATACGCATCTTCGCGCCCTGGAATCGTCGAACCAGGTACATGGCGCAAGCGTGCATTTCGTCGACAATGAACTCGACAGCGGCCCGGTGGTCATACAGGCTGAAGTTCCTGTACTGGCAAATGATACTGAAGAAACATTAGCTGAGCGTGTGTTGCGCCAGGAGCATATAATCTACCCGATGGCGATTGCATGGTATATTGAGGGTAGGCTCGAAGTTAATGATAACGAAGTCTTACTGGACAATAATGTTTTACACAGGCCTGTATTATGGAAGGAAAAGCAGCTCGTCTTTTCACAACAACATTAGCCATACTTATCCCCCTGCTGACATATCTATTTACACCAGCAGCCGTACTGGCAAACGAACTGCCACATAAGTTTGTAGCCAACTACACACTGGAAATGTTCGGCATTACCCTGGCGAAAGCAACTCACAAACTGGAGCAGACTGAAAAAGGCCTATCCATGGAGGTTGTTTCGTACCCGGTGGGTCTGTTGGCGTTTCTGTATGATGGCCATGTTGACATAAGCAGTGATGTCACTATAGACAACGGGCAGTTACTGCTTGTCAATCATGACTATACCCATAGCGAGGACGAGGAGCACACCACTGTCCGCTACGAAATCGACTGGCTCAACGACCAGGAGAAAGGACACACCGGAAATGTAACAGGCATATACAAGGGTGAAGCATTAAATATAAGCAGCGATGAGCCTGTATGGGACCCCCTTTCCATTCAGGCCCTTATTATCCTAAACGCCGATAAGGAATCGGCATCGTATGAACACGAACTGCTTATGAAGGGCGAGCTAAAACACTATTTATTCGAAAACCTGGGAAAGGATACAATCAGTTTCAATGGAACTGACATGACAGCACTGAAAACGCTCGTCAAGGAAGCCGAGAGAGACCGGGTCATTTATGTGTGGATGCTTCCCGAGTATCATAATATCCCCGTGAAATACGAACACTGGAAAAATGGCGACCTCAAATCAACATTACAGCTTCAAAGCGTTACTTTCGTAAACGACGGCAAAACCAGTACGCTGACCCTGATGGATAGCGAAGAAGATATATTTGACGATGAAGACTGGTGACAACGCAGAGGAAGAATGGATCAGCAAATCACAACGCAAGCGCGATTGTGATTCTTTGCAGCATATCAGCGATCGACTGCTGAAACTCAAACCCGAGGAACTGGCTCTTATTGACCTGCCCGATGAGCTCAAGGATGCATTGCATGAAGCACACCGCATCCGCTCAAACAGTGCGCTGAAAAGACAGCGGCAATATCTTGGCAAGATCATGCGCACATGCGAAAGTGACCACATCGAAAACCAGCTCAATAGCATCATTCATAGAAACGACACCAA
>Ga0316198_10002627_pt1 | contig 10842 bp, 11 predicted proteins | sample OudBieAanoxic_MG_FD_204935 | JGI IMG/M metagenome (GOLD analysis project Ga0316198, IMG submission 204935) | Coastal sediment microbial communities from Oude Bieten Haven, Netherlands - site A anoxic | ecosystem: Environmental > Aquatic > Marine > Coastal > Sediment | place: Netherlands... | reverse complement strand
CCCCACTGATGGCGCTGGAAGTACGTCATCTGTTGTCACCAAACGAATGACACGGACTTACTCGACCGTCACCGATTTGGCCAGATTGCGGGGTTGATCGACGTCGGTACCCTTGAGTACGGCGACATGATAGGACAGCAGCTGCAGCGGCACGGTAAACACAATGGGTGCCACACAGTCATCGGTTGGCGCGACCGGTAATACCGTGCTGGTATCATCAGATGACATGCCGGCTTCCTGGTCGGCAAAGACCAGCATTTGTCCGCCACGCGCACTGACTTCGTGCAGATTGGACTTCAATTTTTCCAGCAGCTCATTGTTCGGCGCCACAACGACGACCGGCATGGAAGCATCCACCAGCGCCAGGGGGCCGTGTTTAAGCTCGCCGGCCGGATAAGCCTCGGCGTGAATATAAGAGATCTCCTTGAGCTTCAGCGCACCTTCCATGGCCACGGGATACTGGGCACCACGTCCCAGAAACAGGGCATTGTGCTTGTCGGCAAAGGTTTCCGAAAGTTGCTGGATCTTTTCATCCAGCGCCAGCACGTCCTCGATTTCACGCGGCAGATGCTCCAGTTGCCGGACCAGCTGACGTTCAAGAGCCTCACTCATGGCGAAGCGGCGTCCGAGCACAATGGTCAACAGCATCAAAGCCGTCAACTGGGTGGTAAACGCCTTGGTGGATGCCACACCGATTTCCGGCCCGGCACGTGTCATTAAAACCAGGTCGGACTCCCTGACCAGGGAGCTCTCCGGGACATTGCAGATACTCATAGACTGGCCGAAGCCCAGGCGTTTTGCTTCCAGCAAACCGGCCAGCGTGTCCGCTGTTTCACCGGACTGTGAGATAGTGACAATCAGGGAACTGTTACGCACCACCGGTTTGCGGTAGCGGAACTCACTGGCCACCTCCACGCTGCACGGTATACCGGCCAGTGCTTCCATCCAGTAGCGGCCAATCAGGCCGGCGTGAAAACTGGTGCCGCAGGCAATAATATGCACGCCCTGAACCTTATCGAAGACCTGCGCGGCATCCGCGCCGAAGGCGGCTTCCAGCACCCGTCCCTGATAAATGCGGCCTTCCAGCGTATGGGCAACGGCACGCGGCTGTTCGTAGATCTCCTTGAGCATGTAATGGCGGTACTCGCCACGCTCGACGGCATCAGCAGACAGTTCCGAACGGGTTTCGGGGCGTTCAACCACTTCGCCGTCATTGTTGTAAATTACCATGCCGACACTGGTCAGGTCAGCGATATCGCCATCTTCCAGAAATACGAATCGCTGGGTAACCGGCAACAGCGCAGCAACATCGGAGGCGATAAAATATTCGCCGATACCAACTCCGATCACCAGCGGACTACCACGCCGCGCGGCAATCAGGCGATCAGGTTCTGTGGCACTGACCACACCCAGTGCGTAAGCACCTTCCAGGTCCTGGCAGGTATGTTGCACGGCTTGCAGCAGGTTGTCGCCCTGATCCAGCTGGTGACAGACCTGGTGCACAATCACTTCGGTGTCGGTATCTGAGGTAAAGGTGAAACCCAGTTTGCTTTGCTGTTCGCGCAGGGTCTGGTGGTTTTCGATAATGCCATTGTGGACGACCGCGACCTTATTGCGGCAGATGTGTGGATGGGCATTACTTTCGCTGGGTTTGCCGTGGGTCGCCCAGCGCGTGTGCGCAATACCGGTTTTGCCGATTACCGGCTGCCGATCATAGGCGTTGGCCAGTTGCACCACCTTTCCGGTGGTACGAATCCGTTCCAGCTCCGCGGCTGCACTCAGCACCACCAGCCCGGCTGAGTCATAACCCCGGTACTCAAGGCGCTTCAGCCCTTCCAGGAGAATGGGTGCGACTTCACGCTGAGCAATGGCTCCTACAATTCCACACATAAGTTCAACCCAGTTTTGCTGAGGACGATTACGCCACTTCCACAGTGACTCTCGGTTATTTTTTCGATTCCTTTACCGGTCGCTGCCAGCCCGGTCGTATCTTCTGTGGGCTGCGGCTCAATACCAGCTCACCCGTTGGCACCTCGCGGGTAATGGTTGAACCGGCACCGATAGTGGCGCCGTCCCCGACTTTCACGGGGGCTACCAGCTGGGTATCGGAACCGATGAAAACGTCGTCGCCGATCTCCGTCAGGTGTTTGTTCGCGCCATCATAATTGCAGGTGATGGTCCCGGCGCCGACGTTCACCTTCGCGCCCATGCGCGTGTCACCGATATAACTGAGGTGATTGATCTTGGAACCGGTATCGACACTGGATTTCTTGATTTCAACAAAATTACCCACATGAACATGATCGGCCAAGCGGGTCTCGGGTCGAATACGGGCAAACGGACCAATCCTTGAAGCCACACCTATTTCCGCATCCTGGATCACACAGTGGCTCAATATTTCAACGCTATCACCAATAATACAATTTTGAATCAAGCAGTTAGGGCCGATTTTCACATTGTTGCCCAAGTTTACGGTTCCATCTAATATTACATTTGTATCGATAAAGCAGTCCTGCCCAACACTGATGTCACCGCGCACATCCAAACGTCCGGGATCTGCCAGCGTGACGCCTGAGCGCATCAACCGTTCGGCCTCGCTGCGCTGATAAATTCTCTCCAGAGTGGAAAGCTGCACACGGTCATTAACGCCAAGAATCTCGTATTCGTTAGCTGCGCTGACGCTGGCAACAGCCACACCATCAGCAACCGCCATGGCGATCACATCGGTAAGATAATATTCCCGCTGCGTATTGCTGTTATCCAGTCGCGCCAGCCAGCCGCGCAACCTGGAGGCAGGCGCCGCCAGAAAACCGGTGTTGATTTCCCTTATATTCAATTGCGCTTCACTGGCATCTTTCTGTTCAACGATACCCGCCAGATGGCCGTCGGCATCGCGCGTAATGCGCCCATAGCCTTGCGGATCATTCAGGGTCGCGGTCAACACTGACACCCCTCCATTATCCGCATGCACCAGCAAATGCCGCAGCGTGTCGGCCTGAATCAGGGGTACATCCCCGTAAAGCACCAGCAACGTATCACCATCGCTGACCCATGCCATCACCTGATCGACGGCGTGACCCGTGCCCAATTGCTGTTCCTGCAGTACCCAGTTCACCGATTCATGAGCGAACGCCTCGGGTACCTGTTCACCACCATGGCCGTAGACCACGTGGATATTCGATGGCTCAAGTTGCTGTGCAGCGTGAAGGACGTGCTGCAGTAAGGGCAATCCAGCGAGTGGATGCAACACCTTGGGTAGTGCAGAACACATGCGCGTGCCCTGGCCAGCGGCAAGAATAACGACACTTAGACTCATATTGATAACCGGGGGCACACCCTCAAACGTATCGGTTATTTATAGCAACGGAAAACACGGAAGACATAGAGGTATTTTCGTTTTTTTCGGTGTATTCAGTGGCTAAATGTAACACGGTCTGCTGCGGGCGGTACAGCTGGGAGAAAAAGTCAGCGCCAATCGTCCTGGAACTCGCTGCTCAGTGCATGACAGGCTTGGAAATACCCTTTTGCTTCTCTTCTTCAGTGGCATCACGAATATCGGCGACCGTTACTGCATAAGTCAGGGTTTTGCCCGCATACGGGTGATTGCCATCGACGGTGAGCTTGTCGGCCTCGATTTTGGAGACAAAAAAGGAGCGCGTCTCACCACGGTCATTCTGCATCTCGACTTCGGCACCGACACGACGGAACTCAGGCGGCACGTTATCGATATCGTCGGTGAAGGTCATGGCGGGATCATGATAGCCAAAGGCTTTTTCCGGCGGCAGCACAACTTCGACGCTGTCACCCAGCGTACAGCCGTCCAACGCAGCTTCAATATCCGGGAACATGTCATTCGGCCCGCCGTGGACATAATAGACCGGGATATCCGATTGCTCGAGAATAATGCCCGAGTCGTCAACAATGGTATAGGTGATCGCCACCACCTTGTGCATACTCACGACGGGTTCGGACATTGTTCTTGACTACCCCAAAGGCATAACAAGCAGGGACCTTGGTGGCCCTGCTGTTAAATAAACTAACGCCCGGCCTTCTGACGGATGCTGTTGATGGTACGCAGCTGGGCAACAGCCTCGGCGAGTTCGGCCTGCGCCTTGGCATAATCGAAATCGCTCTGCTTGTCGACCATGGCTCTTTCCGCACGTTCCTTGGCTTTGATGGCCGCCGCTTCATCGAGATCGCCGGCACGTATGGCGGTATCAGCCAGCACGGTCACCAAGTGCGGCTGTACTTCGAGTATACCGCCGGAGACGTAGAAGAATTGCTCATCATGACCGTCGATCTGTACGCGGACTTCGCCGGGCTTCAAGCGCGTAAGCAACGGTGTATGCCGCGGAGCAATACCGACTTCACCCATCTCCGCCGGCGCAAATACCATGTTGGCAGTGCCGGAGAAAATCTCGGTCTCCGCGCTGACGATATGGATGTGAGTGGTCATGGACATAGAACAGAGCCCTCAATTCACGTTACAGCGATTTGGCTTTTTCGACAACCTCGTCGATGGTGCCAACCATGTAGAACGCCTGCTCCGGCAGATCATCGTAATCACCGTTAATAATTCCCTTGAAAGCGGCGATGCTGTCCTTCAGGGAAACATATTTACCCTCGGCACCGGTAAAGGTTTCAGCCACAAAGAAGGGCTGCGACAGGAAACGCTGTATTTTACGGGCGCGGGCGACGACCTGTTTATCGTCTTCCGAGAGTTCATCCATACCCAGAATGGCAATGATATCGCGCAACTCCGTGTAGCGCTGAAGGGTACCCTGCACGGCACGGGCGGTATCGTAGTGTTCATTACCCACAACCAGCGGGTCCAGCTGACGTGAAGTGGAATCCAGCGGATCCACCGCCGGGTAGATACCCAGCTCGGCCACCTGCCGGGACAACACCAGTGTTGCGTCGAGGTGGGCGAAAGTGGTCGCCGGTGATGGGTCCGTCAAGTCATCGGCGGGCACGTACACTGCCTGAAAGGAAGTGATGGAACCGGTCTTGGTGGAAGTAATACGTTCCTGCAACACACCCATTTCCTGAGCCAGCGTCGGCTGATAACCCACTGCTGAAGGCATGCGCCCCAGCAACGCCGAGACTTCGGTACCAGCCAGTGTGTAACGGTAGATGTTATCGATGAACATCAACACGTCCCGGCCCTCGTCACGGAAATTCTCCGCAATAGTCAGGCCCGACAAGGCCACGCGAAGACGGTTGCCGGGTGGCTCGTTCATCTGGCCGTAGACCAATGCCACCTTGTCGAGGACGTTGGCTTCTTTCATCTCGTGGTAGAAATCATTTCCTTCACGGGTACGTTCACCGACACCGGCGAACACCGAGTAACCGGAGGCCTCGATGGCAATATTTCGAATCAGTTCCATCAGCGTAACGGTCTTGCCCACGCCGGCACCGCCGAACAGGCCGATCTTGCCGCCTTTGGCGATGGGCATGATCAGGTCGATCACCTTGATGCCGGTCTCGAGGATTTCCAGGCTGGCGGCCTGTTCCTCATAGGTTGGCGGTGTACGATGAATCGGCATCTTCTTGTCGGCGCTGACCGGACCGGCTTCGTCAACCGGGTTACCGAGAACATCCATGACGCGGCCCAGGGTGCCCTTCCCGACCGGTACCGATATCGGTGCGCCGGTATCGGCGACGTTAACACCGCGCCTCACGCCGTCAGTGGAACCCATGGCAATACAGCGTACGATACCGTCGCCCAGCTGTTGCTGGACTTCCAGTGTCAGGCCGGCTTCTTCCACCAGCAGTGCGTCGTATATCCGGGGAATCGAGTCACGCGGGAACTCCACGTCGACTACGGCGCCGATGATTTCAACAATATTACCGGAACTCATAAGTAAGTCCTCATTAAACTAAATTCTGCTTTCCAAGGGATCAGAGATCCTTTGATCTCCACCCGTATTTAAATCAATTCCAGTTCTAGCCCCGATTCAGGCACTCTCAGCCCATGAAGAAAACTAGACAGCGGCCGCACCGGCGACAATTTCGGACAGCTCCTGGGTTATAGCCGCCTGGCGCGCTTTGTTATAAACCAGCTGCAATTCGTCGATCAGGTTGCCGGCATTGTCGGTTGCTGCTTTCATGGCCACCATGCGTGCCGCCATTTCACAGGCGATATTCTCCACCAGCCCCTGATAGACCAGCGACTCGATGTAGCGCATCAGCAGACCATCCATGACCTCCTTGGCATCCGGCTCGTAAATATAGTCCCAGTGATGCCTGAGACTCTCGTCCTGGTCATCGCCGCTGACCGGCAACAACTGATCGATAACCGGCTTTTGCGTCATGGTATTAACGAATACGTTATTCGCCAGATACAGGCGGTCAATCCGGCCCTCGTCATACGAATCCAGCATCACTTTCACCGAGCCGATCAATTCCTCGACCTTTGGGGTATCGCCCAGATGCGAGTTTTCCGACACCACTTTGCCACCGAGCCGCCTGAAGAAACCCATCGCTTTGGTACCGATGACAGCGAGGTCTATGTCCAGCTTCTGCCCCCTCCACTCTTTCATCTCAGCGATAGCGGCCTTGAACAGGTTGATATTCAAGCCCCCGCACAGCCCGCGATCGGTGGAAATAATGATTAAACCGACTCTACTGGCCGGGCGCTCGATCAGGTAAGGGTGCTTGTATTCCGGGTGCGCTTTGCCCATATGGGAAACCACTTCGCGTATTTTTTCCGCATAGGGACGTGAGGACCGCATACGATCCTGTGCTCTACGCATTTTGCTCGCCGCCACCATTTCCATGGCTTTGGTGATCTTCTGCGTATTGCCGATACTCTTTATCTGTGTGCGTATTTCTTTCGCGCCAGCCATTGAATATCCCTAATCCTGTTTTATCGTGAGGTCTTAAACTGCGGGAGCGCCGTCCTGCAGCTGCGGATCAATAGGCGCCACTGGCCATAAAGGCATCAACGATGCTGCGGAGCTTGGCTACCACGTCATCGTTATACTCCGGATTGGCGTTGATAGCCTCCATATCGCTCGCGTAGCTGGAATGTAAATGGGACAGCAGCGCGGCTTCGAAGGCCACCACCTTTGGGACTTCAACATCGTCCAGGTAGCCTTCGTTAGCGGCAAACAGCGACAGCGCCATTTCCCCCACAGACAGCGGTGAATACTGGGCCTGTTTCATCAATTCGGTCACGCGCGTACCACGTTCCAGCTGCTTGCGTGTGGCTTCGTCAAGGTCAGAGGCAAACTGTGCGAATGCCGCCAACTCGCGATATTGCGCCAGCGCCAGGCGTACACCGCCACCCAGCTTCTTGATAAGCGGGGTCTGCGCAGCGCCACCGACACGGGACACCGAAAGACCGGCATTGATGGCCGGTCGGATACCGGCATTGAACAGATCCGATTCCAGAAAGATCTGACCGTCGGTAATGGAAATCACGTTGGTGGGCACGAACGCCGACACGTCACCCGCCTGGGTTTCGATAATCGGCAACGCCGTCAATGAGCCCGTCTTTCCCTTGACCTCACCGTTGGTGAACTTCTCGACATAATCTTCATTGACGCGCGCCGCTCTTTCCAGCAGGCGAGAATGCAGGTAGAACACATCGCCTGGATAGGCCTCACGACCTGGCGGGCGACGCAGCAACAATGACACCTGGCGATACGCCCAGGCCTGCTTGGTCAGGTCATCATAGACAATGAGTGCGTCTTCGCCGCGATCGCGAAAATATTCGCCCATGGCACATCCGGCGTACGGCGCAATGTACTGCATGGCCGCGGAATCAGCCGCACCCGCGGAAACCACAATGGTGTGCTCCATGGCCCCATGTTCTTCCAGCTTGCGCACTACCGCGGCCACCGAGGAGTTCTTCTGGCCGATGGCGACGTAGATGCATTTAATACCGGTGCCTTTCTGGTTGATGATGGCGTCGATGGCGACCGCCGTCTTGCCGGTCTGCCGGTCACCGATAATCAGCTCACGTTGTCCGCGACCGAGCGGCACCATAGCGTCAATCGATTTCAGCCCGGTCTGTACCGGCTGGTCGACCGACTGCCGTTCGATAACACCGGGGGCAATCTTTTCTATGGGTGCAGTGAGCTTCGCTTCGATGGGCCCCTTGCCGTCGATGGGACTGCCGAGGGAATCCACCACGCGGCCGAGCAGGGCTTCACCGATTGGAACCTCCAGTATGCGGCCGGTACACTTGACTTTGTCACCTTCGGAAACATTCTTGTAGTCGCCCAGGATGACGGCGCCGACAGAATCCCGTTCCAGGTTCAGCGCCAAACCATACAGATCGTTGCCAAAGTCAATCATCTCACCCTGCATGGCATCGGCCAGGCCGTGAATACGGGTGATACCGTCGGTGAGTGTGACTATGGTACCTTCACTGCGCGCTTCGGAGGTGGCTTCGAAGCCCTCGATGCGCTTCTTGATCAGATCGCTGATTTCGGATGGATTAAGTTGCATTACTTGCGTCCTCTAGTTCGTCCTGTTGTCAATGCACCAGGGCGCTGGAAAGCTGGCGAAGATGTTCCACAGCCGACCCGTCAATCACCAGGTCTCCTGCGTGGATCACGGCACCACCCACCAGGTCTTTATTCACAGAACAATTCAGTTGTATGTCGCGGCCCAGCCGCCGTTTCAGCGCGCTGGCAATCGCTGCCTTCTGTTCTTCACTCAGGGGTTCGGCAGAGATTACTTCGGCTTCCAGCAGGCCCTCATTATCGTCACGGAACTGGTTGTAAAGAGCCGCGATCATGGGCAACTGATTGAGACGACCATTTTCCGCCAGCATATTCAGCAGACTGGTTGCGCCTTCCTCAATATCTTCACCACAGGTACGAATCACCAGGGCGCCCGCATCGCTTCGACTCAGACGCGGATTATCCAGCAACGAACGCATACTGTCGTTACTGACCACCGCCGCCATCAGAGCCAGCATGTCACTCCAGCTCTGCAACTGTTCCTTGTCTTTGGCCAGCTCAAATACCGCCCGTGCATAGGGACGCGCCAGTTCGGCTTCACCTTCCAGCTGCGTGATGTCCTGACTGCTTTTTTCTGTCATCGCCGTTACCTAGATCTGCGCGACCAGGTCTTTGATCAGTTCGTCGTTGGCTGTGGCATCCAGTTCACGCTTGAGAATGCGTCCGGCACCGGCGGTAGCAAGTTCCGCGACCTGACCACGCAGTATTTCCCTGGCGCGGTTGATTTCCTGCTCAAGTGCCTGCTGGGCGGCCGCCTTGACACGATCACTTTCCTCGACGGCCTCGTGGTGCGCCTCTTCAACGATATCAGAACCACGTTTTTCCGCGCGGCTGATAATCTCAGCAGCCTGCTGCTTGGCCTCGTGCAGAGTCTCCAGCGCTCTCTTGCGCGCCAGTTCCAATTCGTGTTTGCCCCTTTCTCCCGCGGCCAAGCCCTCTGCAACTTTCTCCTTACGCTGTTGTAGCGCGAGCATAATCGGTGGCCACACGAATCTCATGCAGAACCACACGAATATAATGAAGGTGATGCTTTGCCCGATCAGTGTAGCGTTGAAATTCATTGTCGCACCCCGTGCAGCTGTCAGCCGCCGACAACTGCGAACATGACGTACATGGAAATACCAACCGCGATCATCGGTACCGCGTCAACCAGACCCATAACGATGAAGAACTGGGTACGCAGCATCGGGATCAATTCCGGCTGACGTGCAGCCCCTTCCAGGAAGCGGCCACCCAGGATACCGATGCCGACTGCGGCGCCGAGGGCACCCAGTCCCATCATCAGTCCGCCGGCAATATAGAGCAGAGCGTTTTCCATGTTTGTCTCCTAAATGTCTAAAGTTCAGTAGTTAAAAGCTGCTGTTATCAGTGATGTTCCTGGCTCGCCATATCCAGATAGACGATGGTCAGGGTCATGAAGATGAATGCCTGCAGGGTAATGATAAGGATATGGAAAATCGCCCAGCCAAGCTGCAGCAGCCCGCCCAGGGCACCCATCGCGATACTGCCACCGTACATCAGGGCAATCAGGATGAAAATCATTTCACCCGCGTACATGTTGCCGAATAGTCGCAGTGACAGCGAAAGCGGTTTGGAAATCAGGGTCACACCTTCCAGAAGCAGGTTGATCGGCGCCAGCCATTTAGGAAAGGGCTGAAACGCCAGTTCGCCGAGAAAGCCACCGAGGCCTTTCATTTTTACGCTGTAGTACAGCACCAGCGCGAACACGGTCAATGACATGCCAAAGGTGACATTGGGGTCGGTGGAGGGCACCACTTTCAGGTGACCGATACCCATCAGACCCGCCAGCCAGGGTAGCCAGTCAACCGCTATCAGATCCATGGCATTGATCATGAAAATCCAGATAAAGATGGTCAGGGCCAATGGTGCAACCAGGGGATTCTTACCGCTGAAGGAACCACGTACACTTTCGTCGATAAACTCGACCACCCACTCGACAAAGTTCTGCCAGGCACCCGGGGTGTCAGCAGTGGCGGTCTTGGCGGCCTTGCGGAAACTCCATAGGAACAACACGCCCAGGCCAATGGAAAACAACATGCTGTCCACATTGATGGCCCAGAAACCCATTTCAGCCGCTTCCCCGGCACTGTGTGCAAAACCCCAGTGACCGTCTGCGTGCTGACCGTAGGTCAGATTCGTCAGATGATGCTCGATATAGTTGGCTGAAGTTTCTGGTGCTGTGGACATCGACCTAGTTCTTTTTTAAGCGTTGGGTTTCCAAAATTACCAGTACAAGCTGGCCGGCAACAAAACCGGTCATCAGCGCCAGAGGTTTCAGTTCCAGTAACCCCAACCCCAGCGCAAACAGCAAGGCTATCAGCAGGAAGCGCTGCACAACACACAGGTA
>Ga0316198_10002625_pt1 | contig 10844 bp, 10 predicted proteins | sample OudBieAanoxic_MG_FD_204935 | JGI IMG/M metagenome (GOLD analysis project Ga0316198, IMG submission 204935) | Coastal sediment microbial communities from Oude Bieten Haven, Netherlands - site A anoxic | ecosystem: Environmental > Aquatic > Marine > Coastal > Sediment | place: Netherlands... | reverse complement strand
GTGCTTTGCTGCCTCGACAAGGATGCGGCGGACATGCTCATTGCCTGCCTTGGTGATCGGACCACGGTGCGGATCCCAGCCAGTTGTGTCTTCACTCGGCACCATCCCGACGAATCCCATCAAGGAAGGTGCTGTCGTAAATCTACCGATCGCGTACAGCTCGCTCGTCAGGATCATCGCAGACAAAGTGTCCAATCCACGGAAGCACCTCACGAAACCGACGAGCGTCCGATAGGGCTCCTCCTCGGCTGCTCGTACGATCTCCACATCGAGTCTCTTGACTCGGTCTTCGTCCTGCTCGATTCCAAATAGGTACGCCTGGAAGGTCCTTTCCCGCCGCCAGTCATCGAATTTCAGGCTCCGCAGCCACTCTCGGTATCGACGGGTCCAGTTCTTTCCGTCGCGGTAGACATATCCATTTCTCATCAGAAACTTGTCGACCTGATGGCGGCTCGCTGTCACTCTCTTTTGAGCTGCCTTGCGGCATCTGCATAGGTCGCGGACTGCTTCCTCCTCCTCTAGTGGTGGCACGATGCTCTTCAACTCTCCGGCCCGAAACAAGCTCACGAGTTTCTTTGCGTCTCGACGATCTGTCTTGACTCGATCACCGGATCGACGAGGTGTTTTCGACGGCGCCACTACCACGCAGCTCACTCGATCAAACTCGCTGATCTGTCGCAGGAGCACATATCCGTTTGGTCCCGCCTCGTAGCAAAACCGCACGTCCCCGGGCGCCATCTTCAACACCTTCCGCACCATTTTGCGTATCCCTGCTCGCGTGTTCTCGATTCTCCAGGTGATCGCCTCTTCCCGATCCATCCCGGGTAGCAAAACCGCCACCTGATGTCTCTTCTTGTGATCGTCCAACGCAACGTGAGTGATATTCTCGATCATGACCGGCCTCCCTTCGTATGTGGCTCTCATCGAAGATATTCGGTGAACCCACGATTTTGCGAATCGGGGCCGGTCATTCCATATCGTCTACTTCGCGTCTTTGGCGGCCTGTTTTGCTGCTTTTTTCGCCTTCTTCTCCTTGGCTGAGAGCTTGGGTTTGTTGGTTTTCGCTTTCTTCACTTGACCCTTGGCCATGTCGTTGCCTCCATCCTCAGCGATGGAATGTTTCGGCCGCGCGGCCGGCGGTCGCTGGGAACTGTCCCTGTACTGTACACCGTCATACCGCCGTGTGGTGTGTTCATTTCTAAAGCTGCGGTTTTCTTCGCTTCCTTTATCCTTGTATCGTTGGGCCTGACACCCGGGAAGAGTGAAGCCGTTGTTGATCGTCTGCGAAAAGAGGAGGGGACACGATGATCGCACACCATGCCAGGGGAGGGCCCATCATTCGTGGCCGAATGCGAAGTGTTGGCGCGACTCCAGGTTGGCCGAGGCGACTTTTCGTTGCAACGGCCCTCGCGGCCGCTGTTTTGCCTGCTCTCACGCCGCCGGCATTTGCAGAGGAGTCGATACCCCTGGTTCAGATTCCGGATACGGAACGACGTGTTTTGACCTCCAAATTTGTTGATGAGGAGTTCAAGATCCACGTCTACCTTCCAAGGAATTATCCCGAGGAGGGTCGACAATACCCGGTCATCTATCTCTTGGACTCTGAGTACAGCTTCGGCTGCGTGGCCTATGTGGTGAGACGTCTCATCAAAGGGCGGGAAATCCCACCGTCCATCGTGGTCGGGGTTTCTTACGAGGTTCCGTACGAGGACTTCTATCGGAGGCGGGAACGAGACTACACGCCATCGGAGGCACACCTGGAGGAATTCCCCGCAGCCGGGCACGGGCCTGCGTTCTTTCAATTCCTGGAGAAGGAACTCATTCCATTCGTCAACGCGACCTACACCACCGAACCCGACGACCGGACGCTCGTCGGACTGTCATTCAGTGGACTCTTTTCCACGTGGGTACTTTTCAAGCACCCGGAAGTCATCAATCGGTATGTGATCATCAGTCCGTCTCTCTGGTGGGACAACGGCGTTTGTTTTGTTTACGAAGAGGCCTACGCCAAAAACCACCAGAGCCTGCGTGCCAGGGTCTACCTCACAGCAGGCGAGCTAGACGGTCGCAACATCGTGAAAGACGTTCCGCGTCTCTTCGACAGGCTTGAGAACCGAAACTTCAAGGGGCTCTCACTCGGAGGTGGTCTCCTCGAAGATGAAACCCATCGAACGATCTTTCCCAACGCCGTGACCAGGGGGCTGCGGTTTGTGTTCAAAGATCGGAAACCCTGAGCTGCTCAGTCCGCAGAATCGGCGGGCTTCTTAGCCCGGCTGATGTCGTCGAAACGCATTTCCATGTGGAACTCGCGCTTGAGGAGCAGGATCTTGGCGAGGCCGTCGGTCACGAGATGTGACATGAATAGATCGTCATCAATTTCGACGAACTCCATCTTCAGCCGCAGCTCCTTGAGAGGTTTTGGTGGGTGGATGGCTTCCATCTCCAGCCATCGGGGCTGGAGACTGTCCTCGTCCCACGCGATCGCACCGCGAGCAATGTCTTCGTCGAATGAAATTGCGTTTTCGAGTCGGTCTGCGACCTCCGGCGGCAGCCCGGATCCAGCCGCGACCGAAGCCAGGCTGATGATTACAATGGCAGTGGAATATCCGGTCTTGCGCACGAAGCCTCCTCGCTTCATCGATCGCCGATGAGGTGCTTCTCGAATCTTCGTACCGCATCCTCTTGAGTGGTCGTTTCGATCGATCCTGGCCGGAGCTGCCGCACGGTGGTGATGGCTTCGGCCGCCGAAGCTCCCTCTGCAACAAGATATGCTGCAGCCATCGTTCCAGATCTGCCGAGGCCTGCCGTGCAATGAACGCCGACCGGCATGTCGGCCGCAACCGAATTCTCGACCACTGCAACAAACTCGATCATCTGCTCGAGAGTCGGAGGGTTGAAGTCCTGCACGGGAATGTGTTCCTGATCGATCCCTCGGGACTCCAAAACCGTGCCATCCGGCCGGTCTTCGGTCAGGGAAACAAGAACTCGGATTCCCTCCTGATCGAGGTAAGCGACATCCTGTTCCAGGGGACGGTCTCGACCGGGGAGAGGCATCGCCGCCAGCTCCCCCTGCACGATCCAGGAGAAACCTTGCGAGGGATCAATCGGCCGAGCCTCGGCGACCCGTGAGCTGACGGTCGGAACAGGGTTTGATTGCGCAGGTGAGCTTTTTGCCCCTCCGCAACCCATCATCAGCAATGACGCTACAGAAACAAATGCTGCGTTCGCGTAGAGATTCATAAGGATTGGAATGTAGCACTTCATGCAACGGTGGCTTCGAGATTGCCCTTATTGCGTTGCATCGATTCGAAACGCGAAACCGATCCATGATCTCAGCGAACCCGGCTCGACGGGCATCATGTAAAGTGGCGGACAATTCGGAGGCCCTCGGAGGAGCTGGAAATGACGGCTATTGATCAGGCACGAACCGCAGGTTTCTGGGCATTCACCAAGAGGACAGCGCGAATGGGCACTTTGATCTGCGTTGCGCTGATCCCGATCGTTTTTGGCTGCGGGAACATTGACCGGGACCTCTCCGTCATCGAGATCGACAGTGGAACGATATCGGGGACGATGGACGCGGGCGTCCGCGTGTTCCGCGGCATTCCCTATGCCGCGCCTCCAAAGGGCGAGCGGCGATGGAAGTCTCCGCAGCCCGTCGAACCCTGGGAGGACGTTCGCGAGTGCACCGAATGGGGCTTCAGTTGCGTCCACGTCCCGTACCCACCCGACTCCATGTGGACCGGCCCGGAGTGGGGTGACCCTGCCGAGCAGGATGAGGACTGCCTCCACCTCAACGTGTGGACCGCGGCGGAATCGGCGGACGAGAAAAGGCCGGTGATGGTCTGGATTCACGGTGGGAGTTTGAAACACGAATCTGGCTCCGTGGGCGCGTACGGGGGAGCGAACCTGGCTCGGAAGGGGGTCGTCGCGATGACGATCAACTACCGGCTGGGCCCGTTCGGGTACCTCGCACATCCCGAGCTGACCCAGGAGTCCGATCACCAGTCGTCCGGCAACTACGGAATCCTCGATCAGATTGCGGCCCTCGAGTGGGTCCAGAGGAACATTGCGGCCTTCGGCGGCGACCCGGACCGGGTGACGATTTTCGGCGAGTCGGCAGGATCGTGGAGTGTGAATTTCATGGTCGCTTCGCCGTTGGCCAGAGGCCTCTTCCACCGCGCCATTGGTCAAAGCGGCGCCGGTTTCGGTCCGATGGTGCATCTCGACAGGGAGAGGTCCGGCCGCCGATCGGCCGAACAGACCGGGGTGGCGTTTGCAGGCGTATTGGGGATTGATGACGAGCCGGCGTCGCTGGAAGCGATGCGAGCGGTGCCCGCGACGGAGATTCTTACGAAATTCGCAGAGGTGCCGGAGGCGTACGTCGGCCCCAATGTCGACGGCTGGGTGTTTCCCGACGAAATTCACACGATTTTCGAGCAAGGCCGCCAGAACCGGGTTCCTGTGATCGTCGGCTCGAACGCCGACGAGGGGTCGATGTACGCCGGCCCGAACGCGCCGGCAACCGTCGAAGATTTCCGGTTGTCCGCCCAGAAACGATATGGCGACTTCGCAGACGATTTCCTTGAAGCCTATCCCGTAGACTCCGACACGGATGTGAGGGACGCTTTCGTGGCCAGTGTGGGAGACGCGATTTTTACCTGGGAGATGCGGATGTGGGCCCGCATGACGGCGACGGTTGATGCCGACGCCTGGCTCTACCATTTCACGCGGGTGCCTCCGATCGCCGAAAGTGATTTCTATGGTTCCCACCATGGCGCCGAGATCGTCTATGTCATCGGGAACTTCCACCTTGCGTCCTTCATCCCGGAGCCCGAGGATAAAGAGCTGACGGAGACGATGTCGAGCTACTGGGTCAATTTTGCGATGACCGGTGACCCGAACAGTGAGGGGCTTCCAGAGTGGCCGGCGTACGACGTCGAATCTGAAGCGTTCATGGAGTTTGGCGACACGATCCGGCTGGGCAACCATCTGCTCGAAAAGGAGTGCGATTTTTTCGAGCGCTACAACGCTGCTGAACGATCGAAAGAATAGGGTCATCGTCAGGACCACGAGCCGAGGAACCCTGGGATTTGAAAGGAACTGAATATGAGGAAGACTGATCGGGTTCGGGTGGCAGGTCCATTCACGGCGGCGACCGTAGCGCTCATTTTGATTGGGATGGCAATCGTCGGTCTCGGCTGCGGACAGTCCGGCGATCCGTCGGTTCCGGACCTGGTGACCGGGGCTCCTGCGACAGAGTTCAAGTCCGCCTCCACCGTTGAAGAAACCTGGCGCCAGCACAAGGCGCTGCCTGATCCGGCGGAGATGATCTGGTGGGATGTCAACGGTCCGGACATGCTCTGGAACAACAAGAACCTCCACCAGATCGTGCCGACGGTGAACGTCTATCGCGACGGGCCGGTGCGCGATCTCGCCTCTCGTCCGATGGCGCAGATCGCGGAGTTTGAAATCGAGACACCGACTGGGGAAATGCCGTTTCAGGACTTTCTGGTGAGCGAATACTCCTCGACCATGGGGGTCGTCATCGTCCACCGCGGCGCCATCGCTTTCGAGCTCTATCCGCGGATGCAGCCCTACGAAAAGCCCATCTGGTGGTCGGTGACCAAGGCTTTTGTCTCAACGGTGCTGGCAATTCTCGAGGACCGCGGGCTGGTCGACGTGAACTTAGCGATCGATCACTACATCCCGGAGCTCGCCGGATCGGACTTCGAGGGCGTCGAGATCCGCGACATTCTGGACATGGCCTCTGGCGTAGACTGTCCCGACGGCGACTATTCGGACAAGCGGTCCTGCTACCTCCAATTCGAGGCGGCTCTCGGCGATTCGGTGCGATTTGAGGATTCGCCCGACAGCCCTTACGAATATCTGGGCAATCTGAATGTCGGGCGCTGGGCCGAACCGGGCGCGGGTTTCGACTACTCGGGCACCAACACCTTCGTCCTCTCGTGGCTGGTCGAAGTTCTTACCGGGATGCCTTTCCAGGACGCGCTCAGCAAAGAGGTGTGGACCAAAATAGGCGCGGAGGCCGATGCATCGATCTACGCCGCGCGAAACGGCGTTCCGATGACCTCTGGTGGTCTCCTCGCAAAGCCTCGCGATGTGGCTCGCTTCGGCCTGCTCTTCACCCCGAGCTGGGGGGTGGTCACCGATGAGCCCATCATTTCGGAGCGCTATCTGAACATTCTTACAGACGGGGGCAGACCGGAAATCCTGCGCAATAACCGCGGAGGTTGGCCGGTGCCCGAGGACATCAAGTGGAACGTCTACCAGTGGGACCAGGTCTTCACCAATAACGACATCTACAAGGGCGGCTGGGCCGGTCAGGGTCTGTTGATCAATCCCGATCGCGACCTGGTCGCGGTGTGGGTCGGCTACGACGCGGGGGTCGAAGGTGTGAGGAGTGCTTTCGGGCCGGTGCGAGAGGTGCTCGAGGGGGTCTTTGGCGGCTGAGCGGACGGTGTGTTGACGACCTCCGGTTTTCCTTTTTCCAATTCGATGCTTCCGGCTTCGATCAGGGCGTTGAGCACAAACGCCGATCCGGTCTCTCGTTGGCACCACCGGCAATGGCAGCAATGAACGAACATTGGCGGTGCAGTGAGGCGGTAGCGCACATTGCGGCAGGCGCAACCGCCCTCAAGGTGCCGGATCCCCTCGTATGTCATCGAACTCCTCCTGTCGCGTGAATTGCCGAGCTGCGGTGCCCGTTCGGCAAGTATACTGACCGCCTCCGAGGAGGTTGGATCATGAAAGCATCGCGCCGGTTCGTGTTCGGTTGGCTGTCCATCGGCCTTTCTGTTCTGTTCGTTGCAGCGGGTTCGGTCGGACAAGCGGCGGATCCAGCTCACCTCGAGGTCGGGAACTGGATCGAGAAGAATATCCCGTTGTACATGGAAGATGCGCGGATGCCCGGCTTCAGCATTGCGGTCGTCGACGATGGCGTGACCATCTACGCCGAAGGTTTCGGTCTTCGCGATACTCAGAAAAATCTACCGGCCACGCCGGACACCTTGTACGGGATCGGAAGCATCACCAAGAGCTTTGTCGCCATCGGCATCATGCAGCTCGTGGAGGCCGGGAAGATCAGTCTCGACGATCCGGTCAGCAAGCACATTCCATTTGAGCTGGGCATGCCTGACCAACCGATCACGATCCACCACCTGTTGACCCACAGCCCCGGCATCCCGAGCCTGGCGACCTCGACCGTGGCGATTTCGCGTGGGCTCGGCCTGGACACCGGCGTACCGTTGGGAAGCGCAGACGATTTCTATCGTCTGGTCAACGGCGCTCAGGACGAGATCGTTGCTGCGCCGGGCGAGCGGTTCTTCTATCACAACGCCGCATGGAGGATGCTCGGCGCCATCATTCAGGAGAAATCCGGCGTCCCTTTCCACCGCTACATCAAAGAGAGCGTCATGAACCGGCTGGGAATGGAGCGCACAACCCTGAGTTTGACGGCTTTCGAGGCCGATCCCGATCACATCCTGCCGCACCTCAAGGTCGGGGGAGAGGTCGAGGCGTCCCGCTTTCCCTACCCGAACCCGGACAACAACCTGGAGTTCAGTTTCATCACGGCGGCCGGCGGTATCGTCAGCTCGGTTAACGAGATGACCCGATACCTCAACGACCAGATCGAAAAGGGAAAGACCGGGAACGGGCTGCTTGCGAGCGAGGAGTCGTTCGACGAAATGCAGCAACTGCACATTCGCCGACCCGACCGCTACTACGGCGAGAATGGCTATGGCTACGGTCTGGCCATCACTCCCGATTTTCTCGGTCACAAGATGATCGACCACGGCGGTTCGATCGCTGTTTCAACGGCCTATATGGCCTTTGTTCCCGATCTGAAAGCGGGTGTCGTCATGATGGGCAACAGCTCAGGGATGGATTTCGCTACGATCGCCGAGTCGGTGCTCGCGATCCTGATTGGGAAGGACCCATCAGAGGCGATCCCTGGCCTGTACATTCGGGAACGAATGCAACGCCTGATGGGAAGCTACGAGGTCTACCGGGGTCTCGAACGACTGAAGGTCGTTAGCAGGGGTGGCCTGCTGTACCTCGAAGAGAAGAGCCCCAGGACCGAGAAAACGAACATGACGCCGTTGATTCCCGAGGACCCGACGCTGGCTTCGATGGAATTCTATACGCTGCGCAACGGCCTCAAATTCCCTGTCGAATTCGTAACCCGGGAAGACGGCACGATCGATCTCTTCATCGGCAGGTACTGCTACCACAAGGTCGATTGAGTGGGTTAGTCTGACTCATGGCGATGAACCACCTGAGATCCGCGCTCGACGAAAAACGCTTCATATGTTCGGCCGAGCTGGTGTTGGGCCGGGACCACACCGTTCCCCAGGCCGAGACGTTTGTCAGCGACGCCGCCCAGGAACCGGACGGTATCAAGGTCATCAGCCTCACCGACCTTCCGTCCGGTGGACCGGCATTGCCGCCGGAGGCTTTTGTACCGTTCGTTTTGGAGCACGGCCTGACGCCGGTTCCACATCTCACCGGCAAGGACGGCAACCGGAGCTACATCGAGGCGAGACTTCACGGCTTTGCTCACATGGGGGCGGAGAACGTCCTCGCCCTGACCGGCGATGTCCAGCACAAGGGATTCCAGGGGGAGGCAAAGCGCGTCTACGACCTCGACTCGGTGCTGATCCTGTGGCTGGTGCAGGCTCTGAGCGAAGGGATCAGCTACAAGATGGGACCGCGAGAGGTCCAGACCACGCCTTTCGATTTCTTCCCGGGTGCGGTGGTCAGCCCATACAAGTGCAACGAGGCGGACCAGATGATGCAGCTCTACAAGCTCGAGCTGAAGGTCCTCCTCGGCGCACGGTTCATTGTCACCCAGCTCGGCTACAACCTCCGCAAGCTTTACGAGCTCAAACAGTACATGGACCGCGAGGGCCTCGGGCACGTGCCGGTCCTCGCCAACATCTACGTCACGACCGCGACGATCGCCAAGATGATGCGGGCGGGCGATATTTCTGGATGCGTGGCGCCGGAGGCGCTGATCCGAAGCCTCGACGGGGCGAAGAAGGCACAGCGGCTGGAGCGCGCCGCGGCGATGGTCGCGGCGGTGCGCGACCTCGGCTTCGCCGGCGCACACATCGGCGGCTTTGGCCTCTCCCACGCCGATTTCATGAAAATCCTCGAGCTCAGCGCCGAGATCGGCGAGAGCTGGCGCGATCGGCTCGACGAGCTGGTCTTCACCGAACCGGGAGAGTTCTACTTGCTGCCCGAGGGCAGCGATGGCCTCAGCGACCCCGAAGGACCCTACAACTCGAGCGACACCGAATCCGGGCCAGGGCTCAAACAGCGACTGGGCGGAGTAGCCCACGACCATCTCATCTCGCCGAACTCGAAAATTGGCGGTTTTCTGCGGAACCGGCTCGCTGACGGTGAAGAAGGTTCCGAACGGCGGTCTGGGATCTGGGACCACTTGCTCGGCGCCTCGACCGTCTACCGCAAGGCCGCCCTCGGCTGCATGTCCTGCGGCGACTGCATTCAGGACCATCTGCACTACGCGGGTTGCACGATGAACAAGTGCTACAAGGAGCTGCGCAACGGGCCCTGCGGCGGTTCGCGCATCGACGGCAGCTGCGAGGCCGACACAGATCTCCCGTGCATTTGGAACACGGTCTACGAAGCCACCCTTGCGGCTGATACCGATCCACGCCAGTTCGCGCGCACGCTCATTCCGCCTCGGGACTGGTGCCTCGATCAGACCAACGCGATGGCGAACCGGGTCCTCGGTCTGGACAACGCCTGCAAGCGGCAGGACCTGTCAGCCGACGAGGCAGAATCATGAGGTATGTCACGAACCGCGGAGATCAAAGGAGGCAGACATGCTGATTGTCGGCGAACGCATCAACGCAACCCGGAAGAAGATTGGTGAGGCCGTGCAGAACCAGGACGCCGAGCACATCAAGGCGGAGGCGATCAAGCAGGTCGAGGCCGGCGCCAATCTCATCGACGTGAACGGGGGGATCCCCGGCAAAGAGACCGAGTACTTGCTGTGGCTGGTCGATCTGGTGCAAGGAGTGGTGGAGGTGCCGCTGTGTCTCGACAGCGCCGACGCCAACGCTCTCGCGGCGGCCCTGCCTCACTGCAACCAGCCGCCGTTGATCAATTCCATCACCTATGAAAAGGAGAGGTTGGAAGCGGTGACACCGCTCGTCAAGGAGCACGACGCCAAGGTGATCGCCCTCTGTCTGTCCGACGAAGGTCCCCCCCAGGACTTTGATGGCCGGATCGAGATCGCCGCCCGCCTGGTGGATCAACTGACCGGCGATGGCATTCCTCTGGAGAACATCTACGTCGACCCATGCGTCTTTCCGATCAGCACGAGTTCCGATGCGGGGACCTTCGTGCTCGACGCGATAAGTTGGATTCACGCACAATACCCGGGCGTCCACACCATCTGCGGGGCTAGTAACGTGTCCTTCGGATTGCCGGTGAGAAAGCTCCTCAACGCGACCTTCCTGGCCATGTTGATCGCGCGCGGACTCGACTCGGCGATCATCGACCCCTGTAACGACCTCACTCGCTCCTGCGTGCTGGCGGCAGAAGTGCTCGCCGGTCGTGACGAGTTCTGTACCAACTACATCGGTGCGTTCCGCGCCGGCCAACTCGAGGTGTAGTCCCGCAGACTTGGCGGGTGTGGCTACTCCGTTTTGTTGAGCGGATAGAGGTCCTTCGGGACGTTCTCGTACTCGAGGGTCGTCAGGTCGGCGGGACCGAGACCAGGTGTGTCGACCTCGAAGATCGCTCCGGCGAGCCCGGTTTCATGGAAGCCGCGCCGAAAATGGACGCGGGTT
>Ga0316198_10002623_pt1 | contig 10845 bp, 8 predicted proteins | sample OudBieAanoxic_MG_FD_204935 | JGI IMG/M metagenome (GOLD analysis project Ga0316198, IMG submission 204935) | Coastal sediment microbial communities from Oude Bieten Haven, Netherlands - site A anoxic | ecosystem: Environmental > Aquatic > Marine > Coastal > Sediment | place: Netherlands... | reverse complement strand
CAAAATATGTTGCCTGTCCCGATGCATAGATTAATACCGCAATAACTGCAATGATAAGATTGCTAGAAACTGTTAAGAAAATGATCCCTATCCCCATAACAGATAAGCCTATAGCCAAAATTTTCTTAGGAAGAATATGATCCACCAGATAACCAGATACTAGGGAAAATAGGAAGCCAGGAATACCCATAAGACCTAACGCAATGGCAGCTTCTGTTGTTGATAGGCCACGTTCTCCAAGGATCGAATAAAAGTGGAACATTAAACCTGTCGAAACCAATGGACCGATCATGGCCAAACCACCTAATTGCCAGAATGTCTTGGTCTTAAGGGCTTCTGTTACATGCCAAGAGTTCATTTCAACTTCTAATGCTTCTTCTTCAATTTCTTCTTCTTTAAGCTCAATGTTATCAGGCTTTAGACCAATCTCTTCTGGTGTATTAACAACAAACAAGACAACTAACGGGACAAAGAGAACAATGGATAAAAGCGACCAGAGGCGCCATGTCGACTGCCATCCATAAGTACTAATCATATAAACATTCATCAGTGGTACACCTACACCCGCTAATGATATGCCCAATTTTGATATACTCATAGCAAGACCACGCTTTGCTTTGAACCACTGTGGCACCAATGTTCCTGGAATTAAGTTCAACGCACCTTGACCAAAATACCTAGCGCTGAAAAATCCAATAGCTAACATGGGGATGGTAAATACGAAGCTGTTAAATAAGGTTACCAAGGCTAACATGACACCTGAAACAATTAACATGACTTTCTGGCCAAATTTGTCAACCATCTTACCCATCCCAACCATTAGCAGGCCTGATAGCAATGTTGCTAGGGAGTAGATTGTCGATATAGTTGTTCGACTAAATCCAAATTCTTCAATATAAACATCGATAAATGCTGATATCGAATAGGTCTGACCTGGCGAGGTGAAAAGAAATGATACAGCTGCCACAGCAACAATGACCCAGCCATAATAAAACCTTTCATTAACTTTTAATGCAAATTTCTTCGTGTTCACTATAAACCTCTTTCTTCTTACAATGTAGAGATGTCTCCACTTTTACAAAAAATAATGCCTAGAAAGTTCTAGGCATTATCCTTAATTCTCTTCTTTAACAATCTATATAACAAGTAACCGATGACTGCCCCAAGGACATTCAGAATCAGGTCATCCACATCTACGACACCCACACCCAAAAGTCCCTGAATCACTTCAATAGATAACGATAGTAGCCCACTAAAGAAAAATAGTTGCTTCAATGTCTCGAGTCGTCGGAACACAATTGGACCCAATAACCCTAAGGGCAAGAAGGCCGCTATATTACCGAAAATATTGGTGATGATTACTTTTGCACTAACATATGCCCATGCATTTAGGTAATTATTAATGGTTTTAAATGGCACAAGATTAATGTCGTTGTACCTTAATATCTCTGCATTATTACGACCATATTCATTGGCCAAAAATACTAAATAAAATAATGTGGCACTATATATAATAAAGATGACTACAATGAGCCACCTATAAGGTCTACTTTTAGATTCTTCCAAGGCCTACCTACTTTCACGATTTCTCGCTTCTGACTATAGCACTTATCCCTCTAATTGTCTACTGAATTGATAATCTCAATTAAGTTGGCCATGGCAATATTACAACCGCTCATTTGAAGTACCACCGTCTTACCTTTTAAGTGGTCTTTGATCTTAAGTGCCGCTGCAATAGTCGATGCTCCTGAGCCTTCAGCAAGATTTTTTGTATGCTGGATCCCTAGGCGAACACCTTCTTCAATCTCAGCTTCCGTTAACAAAACAAAGTCTGATAATCGGTTTTTATAGATACTAAAGGGTAACTCATAAGCCGTGCCCGTTGCAAAACCCCCTGCAAAGGTTGTATTTGAACTGGACGTAATCTCCCCTCTTTTCCATGATTTATAAGCTGCACATGCTTCTTCAGCTTGAACTGCCACAATTTCAACCTCTGCTTTCACTTGATCGAAGACCGTAATTGCCCCTGCCACCTCACTACCTGCACCAATTGGCAGTATGACCATATCCACTTCAGGTAAAGCCTCATAGATTTCAAGAAATTCCGTTGCAACCCCATGTATAATTTCTGGTTCATTGGCTGCATGGATGTAATATAATTGACGATCTTTACTAAGTTGACTAACATGCGCCGCCGCTTCCTCAAAGCTTGTTCCAGCTTCAACCAACGTGGCCCCTGCATCCCTTATCAGCTTGTTTTTAGCAGGATTATTCCCCACTGGAACTACCACTACCGCCTCAAGTCCAAAAATCTTGGCAGCACTTGCAACAGAAATCCCATGGTTACCTGTAGAAAAAGTTATAACACCTGAGATCCCTTGATCTTTTAATTTAGATAATGTGTTAATACCACCTCTAATTTTAAAGCTACCACCCGGATTATGGTTTTCATGTTTAATGTAAACCCTCGCCCCAATTAGGTCTGACAAGGATTTGTAATAGATCAATTGGGTTTCTTTCAAATGTTGCACCACAATTTTGCGAGCTTCAATAACACCTTCATAAGTTACCTGATTCTTTTCTTCTAACATATTAGACTCCTTGTCATAAACGCTACCACCTAGTTAAGACGACATTACCTTGCTTCTATTTTACGCCACGTATAACCGCAAAATTATAATACTTATAATAAACTTCCACATGACGAAAACCACTATTTCTTATCATCTCCATATTTGCCTGCAAGGTTGTCATTTGGTCCAAAGCCATACGGTTATAGGCCATTTGTTTCTCTTCATGACTTAATGGTGATGCCTCAATAAGCCTAAGCCAATGCTTTCGATTCAAGGCTTCTGTGTCTTCATCATTTCCAAGAACTTGATCTGCATTAATAAAAATACCACCACAAGTCAACCTTTCATAAGCCTTATTGTAGGCGGCCTGCTTTCCCTCATCAGATAAATGGTGAATAGACAAGGCAGATATTACCGCATCATAATATTCAATGTAGTCATAATGACAATAATCACCCATACAATAGACAACGTCATTCACTAAGCTGAATCTCTCCTTAGCAACCTTCAACATCTCTTGAGATAGATCAATTAAAGTATACTTACCTTCAGGATATTTCTCATATATATATTGGGTCAATAGACCAGTCCCTGCACCCATGTCTAGTATATTAGGATCACTTTTATCAAGGTCAAGTAGTGTTCTTGCAATGCCATAGAAATCCTCAAGACAAGGTACAAGATAAGCCCTTTGAACATCATATTCTAGAGCGATACGGTCAAATTGTTCTTCTATTTGTAAATGCATTATAAGTCCTCCGCTTTCTAATTATAAGCATACAACAAGAGATGGTATAAGTCATATGACTATTAGTACTACTCTATATAATCTAGAGTCATATCATTAGACCTATATTGAACTTATAGGAAACCCTAACTTCTGACAAAGAGCCAAAAAAAGAAGACCCCCACATCCAAAGATGCAAAAATCTTCTCCACAGAACTTAGAGTAAGCGACTAACTTACTAACAATTCAAGGCTACTTATCCTCTACTCACCATCATCATAGAGTTTTTCTTTCAAAACCTTTGTGCTAAATGGCTTTAATTCGACCTCGATTTTACCTTTAAAAACCGTATAATGATCATCTACAGTGGTAAAACCATCGACTGTCGTCTCAATAATCTGCTGACATACTTGGGTAGAATCAATACCAATTTCCCAAACTGGTATTTTAACCTTTTTGACAAGCTTACTATTATTAACCGCAATCACCAACCTATGTTCGTGATCAAACCGACCATAACAGACAACATTATGTTCACCATGTAAGAATTTAATTGAGCCCACTTTAAGACACTTATAAGCTTTCCTCAAGCTTATCAATGCTTTATGAAGGTTAATAAGGGTCATGTTTTCATTCCCCCATGGGTAAGTACGTCTATTATCTGGATCCGTCCAACCAGCTACGCCAGCTTCATCTCCATAATAAATAGTTGGTGCCCCAGGCCAAGTCATTTGCATAACTACTGCTTCATACATAATGCCTATGTTAATGCCTTCTGATGCTGCAGCTGGTCCCACCGTTCCTGTACGACCAACCCTATGGTTCGTTCTAGTAATAAACCGACTATGGTCGTGATTAGATAATTCGTTCATAGCTACTTGTAATGACTGAGTGTGGAATCTGGACATATGGTGGGTCATAGCCCCAAAAAAGGCTTGATGATTACCAATAAGGTCGCCTCTAAACTCGTCACTATGCTTTTCCATGCCAGTAAGGAACCAAGTAATAGGCTCCATGAATGCATCGTAGTTCATCACCGTATCCCATTGGTCACCACCACGAATCCAATCGCTTGGGTCTCCATAGTGTTCCGCTAAGATAATGGCCTCTGGGTTGGCTTCTTTAACCGACCGACGGAATTCACGCCAGAACTTGTGGTTAAATTCTTTGCTGTAGCCTAAATCTGCAGCCACATCAAGACGCCATCCATCAGCATTATAGGGTGGCGAAACCCACTTTTTAGCCACTTCAAGAATGTATTGATAAAGCTTAGGTGAGCCTTCATAATTCAATTTAGGTAAGGTATCATAACCCCACCAGCCATCATAATGGGGGTTGTCAGGCCATGCACCTTTGTTATAAAAGTTAAAAAATGTCCCATATGGACTAGCATTTGTCGTATAAGCTCCTGGCGGATAATCATGTGAATTGGCGTAGAATTTCTCACGGTCCATCCATTTGTTAAAGGAACCACAATGATTGAAGACACCATCAAGAATCACACGCATACCCCTGCTATGGGCTTCTTCAACCATCTTTGCAAAAAGTGCGTTACTAGCATCAATGTTTGCTTGTTCTGTGGTACGAATAATATACTTGGATGCTTTTAGATTATCTGGTGCTTCTTCATCAAGCACTTCTCCACCATCTAAAACGATACGACCATAATGGGGGTCAATAGCATCATAGTCTTGTGTATCATACTTATGATTAGAAGGTGACACAAAAATAGGGTTCATATAAACCACATCAATCCCTAGTTCTTTAAGGTAATCTAACTTATCAATAAGCCCTTGTAGATCACCGCCATAGAATTCCCGAATACCATCTGCATTAGGTAACTGTCCCCAGTCATCAATCTTTTGAGCTAACTTACCAACATATTGATATTCGTTGGTCACAACATCATTGTCCACATCACCATTATAGAACCTATCTAATAACACCTGGTACATTACGGCACCTTTGGCCCAATCTGGGGTCTTAAAGCCGGGTACAATACTGAAGTTATAATAAGCTTCTGGATCTCTGATAATCCCTTTTTTATTGTAGTAACATTTTAAGTTGCCTGAATTAATCTCAAAGTAATAATCAATTCTTTGGTTTAGTGGTGGTACTTCAACTTCATAGAAATCAAATAAGGCATCACTTTCTACCACTGTCATTAAAAGACGCTGCTTTTCATAACATAGGTAGACATTGTCTACATTATTCTTAGCAGAGCGAAGTCGTACTTTGGTCACGTCGTTACAAGTTGGCTCTTGTGGTGATTTATAGAAACTAGTACCATCTGAGAAAATTGCTTTCTCATTCAGCACAGGTTGTCTCGTATCCACATATAAAAACAGCTTTTGGGCTGCTGTAAGTTGTTCGAAAGGTATATGCATGCTCATCTTTATCTACCAACCCCAAGGGGTCTAACTCCTTCATATTATCTTCTTTGTACAATTTTAATTATACATGAAAACACCATTTGTAGCCATACCCCTCTGAAAAACCAGTAAAATAGCGCATTTTACCTTCTAATAACCATATTTTTTATGACTGTCACTTAATTTCTTGATACTTCTGACCTATATTTGTTGCCTGTCACCTTTCTCACCTTTCTCCTTTCATTACCTTTTTTTAACTTACTCTTTTTGTTGACTGTCACCAATGCCCTCTTCATTTTCTTTTGTTAGCTCTTAGCAGGCTTTAGTGACAAGTCTCCATTGACAATAGTTCTCATTTGCGCGATAATTAATCGTGGGCGATTCATTTCCCTGAACACTCTTTTACCTTTCTTTTGTCTATGGACAAGGGGAACTTATGACCTACTAGGAGTCAATCATGCGTATTAGCGAAGCAAAAGATTGTATCAAAACACTACTAACAAGTACCCATTCCGTCACCGCTCTAATTAGTGAACGAGGGGTGGGTAAAACTTCTGCCTACCAACAGTGTGCCCAGGAGCTTGGCATTGATTACATTGCACTCTACGCCGCGGCACTTGAAGGACCTGATTTCATGGGTCTACCTGCTAAAGACCTGGACAATGGCATTACGCGTTATCTAGCCCCTCAATTCTTACCCACAGAAGTGGCTATTCAAAATGGTTTACATAAAGAAGAGGGTATTCTTGTTCTAGAAGAAATTAATCGAGTGCCTTCTGACACCGTTTCTGTCTTGTACCCTCTTTTACTTGAACACAAGATTAATGGCCATCAACTTGGCAAAGGTTGGCGCATAGGTGTGACCATGAACCCAGACAGTATGAATTACTTGGTCAACAGCTTAGATGATGCCATGTTGGACCGTTTTATCTCTATAACCGTTGACCCATCTATAGAAGATTATGTGACCTATTCAAAAAATCACCATGGCAACGCACATGTCCTTGATTTTCTCAAAGCTTTCCCTGACATGCTCTTGGTCACGAATAAGACCAATGGCTCCGCCACAATGGCCAAAACACCAACCCCAAGGGCTTGGACCAAGGTTCAAGAAATCCTTAATCAATGTCTCTTAGCCGACCACCTTCTACTTGAGCTAATATCTGGTATTGTTGGGCCAGTGGCTTCAGCCGCCTTCATCGGCTACCGAAGTAATTGGTCAATGGACATGCCTGATTCTAGTATTATGGTCAAGAATTATGACCTAGAAAGGGATAAAGTCCTTAAACTTTTGACCCAAAATCAGACCCCTTTGATAACTAAGGTTATCGAGAAAGTGATTGCACGTCTTGAAAATGATGAACTAATGGTGGCCCAAATCGATGCCTTCCTCTCCGATCTCCCCGATGAACTAAGCATGTATTTCTACAAATACCTAAGTAGGGAAGATCAAGAGTGCTTTGATTATTATAGTGATCGCTCCTTAGTCTTCGAAAATATTGGCGGCATCCTAATAGAAAGAATGGTACAGTCATGACCCATCAAGTTTTACTAAAAGACCTACTAATAGATTTTCTTTTAGATAGCCCCTATTATGGTTACCTCGCTGCAAAGGTAGAATTTTGCGAAGATTTAAGTGTCACAACGACAAAAATGCGGTTCAAGTCCAGCCCAAGTCTCCATTATAACCCTGAGTGGTTAGACAACCTTACATACGATGAACAAAAAGGGGCAATTATTCATGAATTGCTCCATTTGGCCTTTCTACACTTTTACCGAAGAGATGGTCGTGACCAAGGACTCTGGCATATGGCTTGTGATATTGCAGTCAGCGAGTTCATGGACCCTGACTTGCTAAACCCAGACATTATGACCGCTCAGCTACTTTTCATCGAGAGTGCCTTACGCCTACCTTCTAAGAAAACTGCAGAAGACTACTATGATTATCTCCTTAACATTGACGAGGACATTGATTGCAGCTATGCAGACGGTAAAGTCACTATCACCTTCAACCAAGAACACGTCTTTACCAAGGACCTTCTTGAGGAGATGCAAGCTGGTGATGTTGCTAGCTATGCTCTGATTGACCAATTGACAAACATACAAACAGCGTCCTTTAGTGAAGGGGTCATTCCTGATCATTTAGGGACTCATACTGAGGACGTCTATAGGCCCCATAAAGTTAACTGGCGAAATATTCTTAAGAAATTCCTTACTGGACAAGGCCGCATCATTACACGTAAATCTTACAAACGGCAATCACGGCGCTATGACAACCTGCCCGGTAGTAAACGCTACTCTGGCGTAAAAGTTTTGCTAGCCGTTGATGAAAGTGCTTCCGTCTCAAATAAAGATGTGGCTGCCTTCCATAAAGAACTACTTCGAATTAATCGTATCACATCGACCAATATTACCGCCGTAAGATTTGACTCTACTTGCTCGACCCCCATGCCGCTTCAACAATTTATTCAAGAAGCTAGCCGGCAAAGGCGTGGCGGTACTGACTTTCGGCCTGTCTTTGAATTAGCTGACCAACTTAAGATGCCTTTAGTGATTCTCTTTACTGACGGTGAGGGACAAGCACCAGAACAAGTTAAGCAAAAAGTACTGTGGGTCATAACCAATGGAGGGCGTGTACCTGCAAGCTATGGTACGGAGGTGACTTATAGTGAGGAGTAGATCATCTGTTAGTCATCGCCTTACCTCCGGTGTCATTACCATGAGTCCTCGTTTTTTTGCGAAAGAGTCCCTTAAGTCTGGTAGTTTATTACGTATTATGTTAGGTCTTGAAGGTGGCTATTCTAAGAAAGTTAAGGGCATTACAAAAAAAGATGACCAAATTATGGTCACCTTTACCAACGATGATATTATTTTTGTGCCAGATGATGTCAACCGCTTTGCCCAACAAGTTAAGGATGCTTACAAAGATGAAATCAAAGGACGTATCACCATCTCAATGGCCTATGGTCAAGTCTCTTTTATTGATGTGCATATTGATTTCTAAGCTAATAAACCCACCGTTTTTAAGAATTTTTCACTTTGTAACAAGGTATCTTTGTAGAACTCCGTGCTCCGGTCTATGTTGAAAAATCCGTGACTTGCGCCTTCATAAGGTATTAATGTACACTGATTACCCAACCTTTTACTAGCTGCCGTATACCTCTGAGATATTTCTAGAGCCACCGTCGTATCCTCAGTGCCATGAAAAATTATGTAAGGTGGAAGACCCCTATGAAGCTGATGTATGGGAGATACTTGGTGCCCTCGACCCAAAAATCGTTCATGCGCAAAGCCAGTCTCCGTCGTATCTAACACTGGATTAAATAGGATGGCACCTTGAACATACTTAGCCATCATGGTTAAATTTACTTGTAAGGCCGCAGCAACAATATGCCCTCCTGCTGAACCACCTGCCATGACCAGTTGATATTTATCTATGCCAAGGGATTCACTCTGCTCAATAAGCCAAAGTACACTGTCTCTACAATCTTCGACACATTCAAATGGTGTCACGTTATGCCGACTTTTCACCCTATAATCTACTGTAATACAGGTCAAACCTTGTCTGGCCAAGTAAGCACTCTGGCCTTTGAATTGATCCATTGTTCCGCCAGTCCATCCACCACCAAAATAGAACAATACAGCGCCGGTAGGTCTTTCTAACCCTAGCCCTACCGGTTGATAAATACGACAAGTCATATCATATCCATCCACTTTTTTATACACGTAATCTTCTACCGATACCTCAACTGTATTGTCTGCTAATTGATCCGCCATCACCGTCTTATAATCCATCAAATCCCCCACCTTTTAATTGGTCTAATTGTTGCCTCTATTTTATCCTTAAATAAAAGGCTTAACAAGCTTGTATTCTGCTAGCAAATTCAACTATTGTGCTGGACAAATCTTATATCTAACCTTTTTGTTATTTTTCTAACTTTTTTAGTATACGATGACCCTTTGCCATGCTATTCTAACTTCAAATGTTTAAAGGAGAATGATAATGACAATACCTGAATTAATACATGAAATGACCCTTGAAGAGAAAGCTAGCCTTTGTTCTGGCCGTGGGTTTTGGCACACTAAGGCCATTGAACGACTTGACCTTCCAGCTATTATGGTCAGTGACGGTCCTTATGGCTTAAGGAAGCAAGACATCGTTAACAGTCCTGATCAATTTAATAAAAGTATAGATGCCGTTTGTTACCCAACAGGGTCTGCTAACGGTGCCTCTTTTGATAAGGAACTCATCTATAGCATGGGCCAAGCCCTTGGTCAAGCCTGCCAAGCTGAAAATGTCAGTGTCCTACTAGGCCCTGCTGTGAACATCAAGCGTTCACCACTTTGTGGTCGTAACTTCGAATATTTCAGCGAAGATCCTTACCTAACCACCACCATTGCAAGCAGTTATATCGATGGTGTCCAGAGCCAAAATGTTGGAACAAGTATTAAGCATTTCTTAGCCAACAACCAAGAACATCGACGTATGAGCTCAAGTTCAGAAGTAGATGAACGAACTTTAAGAGAGATTTATTTGGCAGCTTTTGAAGGGGCCATTAAAGAAGCAAAGCCTTGGACCGTGATGTGTTCCTATAATCGAATCAATGGTGTCTATGCCTCAGAAAGCCAAGAATTCCTCAACGATGTACTAAGAGATGAATGGGGCTATGAAGGTATCGTTGTAAGCGACTGGGGTGCCGTTAACGACCGCGTCGAAGGACTTAAGGCTGGTCTAGAGTTAGAAATGCCTGACTCACAAGGCATTAATGATCAACGTATTATTGACGCTGTTAATTCTGGTGACTTAGAGATCGAGGTCCTTAACGAAAGTGTCTCCCGAATTCTTAAGCTTGTGGACCGTTCTGTCAAAAATAAAGTTAGTGATATGATCTGGGACAAAGAAGCCCACCACCAGCTCTCTAAGAAAATTAGTTCAGAGTGTATGGTCCTTCTTAAAAATGATGACCTACTGCCTCTTAATAAGACCCAAAACATTGCCTTTATAGGCGAATTTGCCAAGCATCCAAGGTACCAAGGTGGCGGTAGCTCTCACATTAGTTCTTTCAAATCAACCAGCGCAACGGATGTAACGGCATCCATGGCCAACATTAGCTATGCCCAAGGTTACAGAACTGAAATCGATGAGATACAACAAGACTTAGTGGCTGAGGCC
>Ga0316198_10002622_pt1 | contig 10847 bp, 6 predicted proteins | sample OudBieAanoxic_MG_FD_204935 | JGI IMG/M metagenome (GOLD analysis project Ga0316198, IMG submission 204935) | Coastal sediment microbial communities from Oude Bieten Haven, Netherlands - site A anoxic | ecosystem: Environmental > Aquatic > Marine > Coastal > Sediment | place: Netherlands... | reverse complement strand
AGCGCTTTGTGGACAGCCGGTGGACGGCGGACGGTTCGCCTACGGCAAGTACGTAGTGACCCGCCTCCACGAGACCTTCCCGGACGCGAAGGTTTTGATCGTCGTGAGGGAGCAGCGGGCGGCCTTGCTCTCTCACTACCGCCAATACATCGCCAACGGCTTCTCTGGCGACATCGCGCGCTTCATCGGCGGAACGGAGCTTCCTCCTGGATTTGCGCCCGATTTCCCCCTGACTCACCTCGCGTACGATGGTTTGGTGAACCATACGCAGGCTCTTTTTGGCGCCGAGCGTGTTCTCGTGCTGCCCTTCGAGATGCTTCGGGAGCAGCGTGAGCGCTTCCTCGAGCAACTCTTTCGGCTCGTAGGGGGGCTCGTGCCCGCCGTGCCTGATCACGCCCGCGAGCGGGTCGGTACGCGAGGCTTCGGCCTCGCCTTCAAAAGAGCATGCAACCGGGTCAATTTCGGCAACGCGGACTGGTCTCGACCGCAGCAATCGCTTGCCGTTCGCTTCGTTTCGAGGGCGACCGGCTGGATCGAGCGGCTCGCGCCGAACGTCTGGCAGAGTGCCTACGAAGACCGCCTTCGCGCGTACGTGGAGACACAAATCGGTTCAAGCTACGCAGAGAGCAACGGCCATCTCGAGCGACTGACCGGGCTCCGGCTCGCTCAGTACGACTACGCCCTCCCCGCGGACTAGTCAGCTCAGGACGCCACCGGCCTGAACGGTAATTTAGCTCACCCCGGAGACGAAAATGGGCCCGCGCGAATCCTCTACGGTGCCTCGCGATCTTGCGCCGCAGAGCAAAACGCGCCAGCTTTCCGAATCATGATTGCGCAACCCCCCCGTAGTTCAGCCTTGTTCCTGCTTCTCTTCACCGTCATCGGGACCCCCTTGTTGTTGCCCAATGTGGGCTGCGGCTCCAGCGAAAGCACGACAGAGGTTTCGGTCAGGGTCACGGAGTACATCACCCTCGCCGATTTGGAGAACCCGATGCCCGACGCCGAGGTCTGCGAGACGGACACCGAGAACTGCGTGTTGACGGACGCGGACGGCATGGCAACGCTCGCGCTGCCGAGCGGCTCCGAGGCCAGCTATACCATCACCAAAGAGGGCTACGGTTCGTATCTCGTTGCGGACGTGGTCGAGGGGGGGATCGAGCATTGGTTCTGGATGTTCAGCGATGCCGAGCTCACACGCATGGCTGAGCTCATGGGGACCACCTATCCATGGGACGACACCGGGGTCATGCTCCTTCGAGTCTACAGCGACCCTGGCGTGGTGTTCGTTCTGGTCGGTGAGACGGCCAACTCGTTCTATTTCGAAAACGGCGACACACCGAGCACCGAGATCGATGCCACCACCTTCGACGGACGCGGCGGTTTCACCGATTTGGCCGAGGGCGAGTATCAGGTCGAGTATCTGGGCGGAGAGGTACTTTGTCAGCCGTTCACCGCTTGGCCGGGGGACGCGGACAATCGTATAAGAGTCCCCGTCAGGGCGGGCTACATCAGCTACGCCAGCCAGAGTTGCGGGGCGACTGGGCCACTCTGATATCACTGCACCGAGTCGACGTCGCACCTGGCTTCTCGACGGAACCGGAAGCACAGAAAGATCGGCCACGTTGTCGTCAATCCCTAGACCGTTGACGCCAAGCCGGCAGCAAATAGCATGAGGCATGGTGCCTGAGCGGGATCTCAACTACGCCTTGGTGTTGCCAGTGCAGGCATATCCACTCGGACCCGACCGATTCGCCGTTGAAAGTGCGTTTGCCGATCATCTTCGCCTGTTGTTGCGCATGCACAAGCCGCGTTTCTCGCGAATGACATTTGCTGGGCCGGTCATGTCGACGAAGACCTACGAGGCGCGCAGCGCCTATCTCGCCGAGATCGACGCCGCGCACGAATCGATTCAGTTCGTCGGGCTCTACCGCGAAGGAGTGAGCGACGGCGCGTTCGCCCGTGGATTGCCCGGGACGCTCAGGAAGCTTCGGGCCGTGGTGCGCGACGCCGATCTCGTCCACACCGGCGTCAACCAGGATCTGAAACGCCCCGTCGAGTTCTACGCCACGATGCTGGCCAACAAGCTCGGCAAGAAGACGATCAGCGTGACCGACATCGATAACCGAGCGGCGGCGCGCATGCTCCACGAGGCAGGGAAGTGGTCTCGCCGCGCCTACCTCACGAACCGTTTCGTCTACGATCCAATCCGTGCTTGGCAGCAACGACAGATCGTCGATACCTGCTCGCTCGTATTACTCAAGGGGCAACGGCTCGTCGACGACTTTGGTGGCGCAGCGGAGCACGTGAAGCTTTTTCAGAACACTGCCTACACGGCGGACCAGGTCATCGGGGCAGACGAGCTCGCCCGCCGCTGCGAGGAGGCCGCCGCATCGACCGCGCCACTCAAGCTGACACATTTCGGACGTTTGGAGTTCTACAAGGGCATGCACCATGCGATCGAGGCGCTCGCCCAGGCGAATGACGCGGGGGCTGCGCCGATCGCCGAGCTAACGCTGATCGGCATGGGCACTGAGGAGCCGGCGCTCCGGCGGCTTGCAGAGCGGCTCGGCGTGCGCGACCTAGTCGAGTTCTGTGCCCCCATGAGCTACGGGCCCGCGTTTTTGAATCGAGTGCGGGCACAAGACATGCTCATTGCACCATCGCTGGCACCGGATACCCCGAGAGGCGCCTGGGACGCCATTGCCAGCGGACTCCCCATCCTAGCCTACGACACCGCATACTACTGCGACCTTCGCGACGAAACAGGATGTGTCTACACCGTTCCCTGGGGAGACGTGCGTGCGCTGGCAAATGCGATTCGCTCCTTTGCGAATGACCGTCGACGAGTCGCGCAAATGAAGGGTGGCTGCCGCGCGCCGGCCCTCGAGAACGCTCAAGAGCGATGGCTCGCGCGCCGCGTCGAGTGGACGGAAGCACTGTTTTCCGACGACACGAACAGGTCAGCGTGAAGCAACCCATGGGTGAGACGAACGCCGATCCCGAGCGAACCGAGTCACCCACCGAACGGGGAGGCCGGGAAGGATTCGGTGCACTCACCGGCAAGGCCTCCTCCGGCGCGGTGTGGACCATCGCCGGGCACGGAAGTGAGCAGGTCGTCCGGCTCGCTGCGAATCTCATCGTCACCCGGTTGCTGCTGGCTGAGTACTTCGGGCTCATGGCGCTCGTGAGCGTCTTCCTCATCGGACTTCAGTTGTTCTCCGATATCGGCATCGGTCCCGCGCTCGTCCAGAACAAGCGCGAAGATCCCGGCTTCGTCAATACTGTCTGGACGATACAAGTCTTGCGAGGACTTGCTTTGTTTTCGATCGCGTTTCCACTCGCGCCGCTCTTCGCACAATTCTATGACGAGCCAGCTCTGACTTCGTTGATTCGAGTATCCGCATCGACGGCAGCGATTCGAGGCTTCACTTCCACGTCGATCTACACTCGTTCTCGACACTTGCACCTGAGGGGCCCCGTCGTCGTTCAGGCGGCAGGTCAGCTCGCGGGTGCGACCGTCATGGTTGCCTGGGCCTGGACGACGCGTAGCATCTGGGCCCTGGTCGTGGCCGGAATCGTCACCTCAACCGTGACGGTGGTCCTGAGCCACGTATCGCTGCCCGGAATCCGCAATCGATTCCACTTCGAGCGACGGGCAGCACGTTCTCTCTTCGTTTTCGGAAGCTGGATCTTCTTCAGCACGCTGGCGATCTTCGCGGCGAACCACGTAGACCGTCTGATCTTCGGAAAGCTCACGACGATGACCACGCTGGGCGTGTACAGCATCGCCGTCATGCTTGCCCTCGCGCCGACGCAGGCCCTGTCGACAGTCTCCAACCGTGTTCTCTTCCCCCTCTACACGCGCGTGCATTATTCAGACGACGACCTTGCCAACGTGTTCCGGACCGCACGCTGGCCGCTGCTCGTCATCGGCGGGTGGGCAGCCGCGGGCTTCATCGCAGGAGGTCCGACGATCATTCGGCTGCTTTACGACTCGCGGTACTGGGAGGCGGGCTGGATGATCCAGATCATGTCCAGCGGTCTTTGGTTTGGCATCGTGCTCGGCGGCACGTATGGAGCGGTCGTGCTCGCCGTCGGCCGAAGCGATTGGACCGCTTCGGTTTCTTTTTCGAAGTTCCTGACGATGCTCGCGTTCATTCCCGTTGGCTATTGGTTCGGTGGCTTTCCGGGTGCCGTGGGCGGCTTGGCGGTTTCCGAATTGGTGCGGTATGCGATTTCCGTCTTCGCGGCAGCGCGGCTCGGGTTCCAAGAGCGCGGCCAAGACTTGGCCATGACCCTTCGCGTCGCGGTCTCGGCCTTCGCGGGCTGGTCGTCGACCATGGGCCTCGCCGAGGCCGGGATCGACCAGGTCGCCATCCATGCGCTGGTCGTCTTCATCGTCGTCACCGCATTCTGGGCGGCGCCGTTGAGGACGCTGATTTTGAGGATTCGTGGCGACAAGTCCCTATTCGGAAGCGCCGCGGAGTTCTCTCGGAAGGCGGTCTGAGACGTCGCCTGAGAGGCCAGCCCGCGACTTCTAGCCGCCACCTGGTTTGCGGGTCGTCGGGCTGCATGTGACACTGCCAAAGTCATGAGGTGCGCAGGTTCGGGGGGTACCTGGCGGCAGCTGTGCGCGCTCACTTTCGCGGTGGTCGGGCTTGCTGCTTGCTCCGGTGAAGCAGGATCAAGCTCGGCTTTGTCGAGCGGAGGCGCGAACGGAAGCCCCCCCACGGGCTCGGGTGGTATGGCGGGAACCGATGGCGACGAGGATCGGAAGCCCATCGAGCCGCCTGCCGGGAGCGTTCCCATGTTCGTGGCTCAGGGACACGGCGGACGGACGATCATCTCGTGTGACGAGGGTCGGAGCTGGGTCGCCGACCAGTCAGACGAGGAGTGGAGCTATTGCAACAACAACGATTGTGATCACGATCCCGGCGCGGGACGAGGCATCACTTGGGGAGACGGTTGGTTCTTCGCGACCTTCGGATGGGGCAGCCCGGGAACTTTGCGACGAAGCGAGGACGGCGTGCGCTGGGAGACGGTTCTCGATGGGCAGACGCTAGGCGGAGTGGTGTACGGCAACGGCCGTCTCGTCGCGGCGAGCCGCAAGGGGCAATACTCGGACGACCAGGGAGACACCTGGAACGATTTCAATCGCGTCGAGCTCACCACATGGAACGTGCGTGATGCCGCGTTCGTTCCCTACGAGTCCGGTCGGTTCATCATGGCAGCCCAGGATGACGTCCCGGAGATCGTCGTCAGCACGGACGGCTCGTCGTGGATACGACCGGAATCAGCGCCAATAGACTGCGGTGGCGGCTCCTACCAGGGACACATCGCCTACGGGAACGGCACGATCATCATGGCCGGCGCTGGAGGCGTCGTCTGCCACTCCAAAGATGGCGGCCGGAGGTGGCACTCGAAATCGGTCGCCGGGGACCTTCGGGCCAACCTGGTCTGGAACGGCAGCGAGTTCATGACGTGGAGCCGAGGGATGCTCTATCGAAGCACCGATGGCGAAGACTGGACGGCGACCGAAACGCTGCCCGGCGATGTCGATGTCGGCGTGGCTGCGGTGAGCGATTCAGGGACGATCGTCGGGGTCAGCAACGGTTGGGAGCAGCACTACGATTCCCAGTCGTTCTACCGCAGCGAAGATGGTGTCCACTGGGAGGTTCTTCCGCAAAGCGCATACACCGGCGGGCACCCGATCAAGGTCATCGCCTTTGGATACGGCAAGCCAAGTCAGCACTGCCCCCCCCCTTAGACCCAGTCTCCTCGAGACCGGATCTCGGTAGAGTCGTGTGCTTGACTCGAGCCGTCTATGAACGAAGAGGAAACGAGAGCCGTCGTGGGATTCGAGAAGCCCGATAATACCAACCAAGCGCGCAGTGACTCAGCAGGTCGACGACTCGCCGTGGCGGTCTTCCTGCTTGCAGCGGCCTCCGCGATTGCGGTGACCCTCGGTTACCGCGAACGAAATCCTGCACCACCGGAGTCGGCAAGCCCCGCAGATGCCCTGTCGGTCAATCCCAGAGATCGGGATGCCGCTTTCACCAACGGGGGTGGTGCGACCGATGGTACCGAAACCGCGGGCCGCTTGGTTCCTGCAGGTGCGATCGAGATCGTGATGGACAACGCGCCACCGGGTACCCCGTGGGTGCTCTACGGACCGGGCTCCTCGACGAAGGCTGCTGCATCGGGGGTCGCGAGCGACCCGATGCCGCTCAAGGGGATGGCCCCGGGTCGCTACTTCGTGAAGTGGGGCTGGAGCCTGACGCACTGGCCTCCCACCGGCTACGACGAAAGTACGCATCCGGTGGGAAGGGGACCGAACGGCCCTTGGACCAGCAAGACCCAGGAGCTCACTGGAACACGGGGAATCGCATTCACAGGCGCGTACACCGCCCGCAAGCCACTTGCGAAGGCAGAGTTGGACTTCGGCATGACGCTCAGCCATGACGCGCCAACGACGGGCGCCGACATCGTTGCAAACTCGCTTTCCGAGCCCACCGCGAAAGCCGGCGTGACGCCGCAATGGGATACGGTGTGGCCGCAGAAGCATGCCCGGACCGAGTTCAGGCCGAGGTCGCCGGTCGCGGGACCCTCGGAGAAGTTCTGGATCTTCTGGCACGGCAACGGCGACGCGCGAATCTCGCGAGGCACAGAGGGCGTGATTTGGGACAGTGGCGGCGCCAACAGCATGCGCGATGCCAAGGGCCAGAAGGGTGCTCGCTTTGCGATGTCCGTCGACCATCAGACGGACACGAGCCGAGGAACGGTTGGTTTCTTCGAAATCAACGTCGATACGACCTCGCCAAGGGGCGGCGACTGGCTGAGCGAGATCGAGATCGTGCACGAGTCGTATCTCGGCACGACCAACGGCAAACCGGACCCGTCCAAGAAGTGTTACCGCTGCATTCGCGGGGATGAGGCTGTGTGCTCCAGCTGCCAGCAAGGCACATTCCTCACGTCTCAAGCGAGAGAGCTCGCGAAGTACTGCAAGGTTGTTCGGTTCCTCGAGCACATCAACAACGCCAACAAGCTTCTGCACGGCTCCGAGCTCGTTGCCAATGCCATTCAATACGACAGCGATGGTCGCGACTGGGACGATCTATTGGGGCCGCCCCAGAACATCGCGATGACGGTCGGCCAGGCGTACCAGAACCAAATCGACACGGCAAACGCGATGAATGCGGACCTCTGGTTGATCTTCCCGACGTTCGAGAACACCAACATGCGGGATGCGTTGATCAACGCAGTCGAGGACCCGGCGACCGGTCTCAAGCCAGGGCTTTCGGTGTACTATGAATGGTCGAACGAGGTCTGGAATGGAGGATTCAAAGCCTATCGCTACGCCGAGTATCACGGGAAGCGAAAGGCGTGCGTAGATGACTCGGTCACCCCACCCGTCGCGATTCCCTCTTGTATACCGGCGCCTGGATTCGACGACATACGCGACCGGGTGCTCGGGATTCCATTGTCGGGAGATGCCAACGACCTGGGTTTCATCCTGCGCTATCAGGCGTTCCGCACATGGGACATCACCACGCGGTACGAGGCCTTGTATCCGGGCAGCCTCGCTTCCGGCAGAATCAGGCCGGTACTCAGCTTCCAAGCAGCCAACCCCGGCGGCTCGTGGCCAGCGCTCACAGATCGCGCATACCCAAGCAACACGGACGAGGCCCTGAGCTTCGACGGTGGAGCAACCCGCACGACTGATCTCGTCTATGGGATTGCCTTTGCGTACTACCCGAGCCAACAGCCGAATGGGTTCCACGACGCCCAGGGTGCGACCGACGAGGCGAGATACCAGGACTACCTCGCGAAGCTTCAGGCTGATGTGGACGAAATTTGGATTCCGATCTGGCGGAAGTGGCCGTCGATCGCACGAACCCACGGCCTCGAGCTTCTCACCTACGAGGGCGGGCACTGGGACATGAACCCCAAGCCGGGGAAGGCTGCGGTCGACGCGACGTTTTACCGAAACGCGCACTACCACGACATCGCCTATGAGAATGCGTATCGGACTTGGCAGAAAGTCAAGCGTCTCGGCGTCGATGTTCTGATGGACTACCACGGTCCGTCGGTCTGGCGCGACCGCGACCAACAACACGGTTGGTGGGGCATTCGCGAAACGATGAACGGTGACGTTCAGATGGCCAAGCGCTTCCAGGCCTTCGTCGACTGGCAGCACATGCAGGCCCGCCCACGATGATGCTAAGGGGTGACGCCCACGCGGAAATGCTTGGATGTTGAGGCCCCATCTGACACGCAAGAACCCAACGGCACGAGAGCTCGCCTCTGGGGTGCTGCTTGCTTTGCCCTGGTTGGCGGGGTTGGTCCTCGTGCTGACGTTGGCGTGGCTCCCAATTCGGGTTTCGCTGACACACTTTCTGTACGAGGACTATTTCTACTATCTCAAGGTCGCCGAGCACATCATTGCTGGGGACGGCGTGACGTTCGACGGGCAAGCCAGGACGAATGGCTTCCATCCAGCGTGGATGATCGCCATTACCCTCATCCGCGCGCTATCTAGCCATACGGCGGCGATCCACTTTGGGCTCACGCTCGCCGGGGTCTTGCACGTTGCACAAGCTGCGCTGCTCTACGCGGTCATTGCTGCGCTGTCCCGACGCCGAATCGCTTACTTTGCAGCCGTCTTCTACTTGCTCAACTACCGCATCATGGCGACCAATCTTTGCGGGCTCGAGACTCCATTGGCCGGCGCTGCACTACTCGGAACGATTCTCTTTCTCGTTCATCATCGAAGGGGCCTCGGCACGGTGCGTGACGCGCTGGCGCTCGGAGCTCTTCTGGGCCTAACGGTATGGACTCGTTTCGATCTCGGGCTTTTCGTGCTGTTCGTTGGGGTTTGGACGCTTCTCTCAGGAGCGCTGAGGACTGACGTTCCGAGGCGCGAACGCATGAAGACCACCCTTGTGACATCTGCGGTCACCGCGGCTACGTGTGCGGCCACTCTCATTCCGTGGTTCGCCTGGAGCCTCAATCAATCAGGAGTGTTGCTACCCAACAGCCGCGCCGCACTCTCGGTCGTGCACACCAAAGAATTCACGTCTTTCACGGAGCTCGTCCACGACAAGATCTTCAGTGCCGCCTGGTGGTTCGGCGACACGGCAAACGCCCTCGGTCTGTGGCCGAAGGCGGCACCCGAGGGCCTCTTCACGAACCTCAGCGCGTCGCTGGTGGTTCTTGCCGTGTTGGTCCTCGGGCTTGGCCTGTGGAAGTTGCTGCGGAAGGAAAAGGAGACGTTCCTGCTGCTTTCGATCCTCTTCATTTACGCGATCGCTCACGTCGTCTACTACGTCTTCACCCTGCGTGCAGAGTTTCGTTACCTGTTGCCGTTTGCCTGCGTGATGACGATCGTGGGAGCGGTGTTGGCCGGCCGACTCATCGACCGCACGTCGAGCTCCAAGGTCCATCGCCTCGTGTTCGCCATCGCCGCGGTGCTTCTCATCAATGGTCTGAGCAGTGGAATGAGCGCATGGAAGAAACAACACGGCGCCACGCGCACCCACGCCGCCCACGAAGGGCTCCTCGATGCAGCGCGGTGGCTTGAAAAGAACGTGCCCGAAGAGACCACGGTCGGTGCATGGAATGCCGGCGTGCTCTCGTATTTCTCGGGCCGGCAAGTCGTGAACCTCGACGGGGTGATCAACGACGAGGCGATCCCATACAACAGAGCGCGTGCCATCGATCGGTATATCGCCAAGCGCGGCATCCGTGTGCTGGCCGACGTAGAGAGCCAGATCGGCAGCTACATGGACGCGTTCGGCAGCATGTCCGAGTGGCGGGCGGCGTATGAGCCCAAAGCGCGATTCATGGAAGTGGTCATCATCGAGCGAGCTAGTTCGGCTGGAAACGAATGAAGCCCGTGTGGGTCGGCTCGTGCACCCACAGGAGCTCGAAGTCGAAGGAGTCGAGCTCGGATTTCAGCTCGTCCTGGACGGCGCCGCTTTGTCGCAGGCGTGTGCGGATCGACTCGCCGTCCATCCCCGGCTCGATCGACACATATCCATTCGAAGCAAAGATGTCGTAGCCGCGTTCATAGGCATGGGCGAGCAAACGGCTTTCCCGGAGCGCGGTCACGGTCTCAGCGTCGGAGGCGAAGCCGAAGGCATGAATCGACGGCGACTCGATCGCAAAAGAGATGATGCCGTCGTCGAGCTCGAGCAGCTTCGCTTCAGGATCGATGCGGTCTAGTGTTTCCTGAATGGTGGCTCGATCTGCCCAGAAATCATACGACTTATTGTGCCCGACGTACGCCCATTCGAGAATCTGGCGGCCCATCGAAAAGACCAAGACCACGGCGTAGCCGATGTAGAGCGCCTTCCTCGCGACGCTGCGCGGCTCGAGCTTGGCGTATGCGTCTCCGACGAGCACCGAGAAGAAGAACGTCGTCATGAGCACCGGGAGCGCGAAGTACCAACTACCCTGATGCCAGAGATGAACGTACGCGAGGTTGTAAGCGAGCTTGACCAGGATTCCCGCCGCGAAACCGATTGGCAGAATATACCGAGGCTCGCGGGCATGCGATCGAACGACCGACCAGATGTAGATGACACACATCAAAGCCGGCCCGATGATCTGCACCAACCGGAAAACGTTTCCCTGAATGTCTGCAGGCACGCTCGGCCGGCCGGTCAAAGACTCCTTGATGTCGATGAGAAACGGAAAGGCGCCGGAAAGACCCACGTAGAGCGAGCGAAACAACACGAACCCGCCCTTGACGCTGCCACTGACGGGCATGAAGACGCCCGCGTAGGCCTTGTTGTAGGCGAGGTACGCGACCAGAACGACCGTGCTTGCGGCCACGACGTTGATTG
>Ga0316198_10002621_pt1 | contig 10847 bp, 7 predicted proteins | sample OudBieAanoxic_MG_FD_204935 | JGI IMG/M metagenome (GOLD analysis project Ga0316198, IMG submission 204935) | Coastal sediment microbial communities from Oude Bieten Haven, Netherlands - site A anoxic | ecosystem: Environmental > Aquatic > Marine > Coastal > Sediment | place: Netherlands... | reverse complement strand
AGCTCGATGGCAACGTCATGCTCGGCGCAGAACCGGGACATTCTCTGCGAACCATCAACGCACAGCGCAGCCTTCTGCGATCCGGGTTGGTAGTAGACACCCGAGTGAAGCACCCCGCTGTTGCGCCCACTCTGGTGTCGGGCGACCCCGGCCTCCGCCTCCAGCACGGTGATGCTGAGATCCGAATTCGATTGTGCGATCGCATGAGCGGTTGCGAGACCAACCAATCCTCCACCGACGATGACGATGTCGGAAGAGCTACGCATTGCAGAAGTCGCAGAGTTGTGCAGCCGAGCAGATCACAGGCGGTCGCCCCTAGTTGTGGTAACGAGCTTCTGACGGACGTCCGAACACGCCATGTTCGAGAGCGGGCGCAAGCTCTCGAATGCCGTCGTCAATGGACCAATCTGAGGTGAAGCCCAGACGTTCCGTGATCTTCGTGAAGTCCACCCGATAGGAACGGGGATCTTCGTTGCGCTCGACGAAATCCAGATCTGTGCCCGGCACCAATCGTTGCACGGCTTGGCCAAGTCCGATCTTCTGGATGTTGTTGTGGTTCGCCCCGACATTGAAGACCTCACCGGACACGAGATCCGGGTCTGCGTTGAGGACGAGATCGATTGCCTTCGCGATGTCCTGAACATGAACGAAGGGGCGCCAGAACTGCTCGCCGTAGATCACGACCTTGCCGTCGAGAACCGCGGCCGCGGTGAAGTCGGAGACCAGGAGGTCGAAGCGCATGCGTGGCGACATGCCGAACGCCGTCGACAAGCGGAGCACGGTCGGAGCGAACCCCGGTCCGGCGGCGTCGATGATGAGCTCCTCGGCCGCCACCTTGGTCTCGGAGTAGGGCGAGATCGGCATGAGTGGCGCATCTTCGCCGATCGGGCCACTCGCGTCGGACGCGCCGTAATTGCTGCAGGTGCTGGTGAACACCAACCGGGGTACTCCATGACGTTGTGCGGCATCGAGCACCTTGGCGGAGCCGTGCAGGTTCGTTGAGACCGTCATTTCTGGGTCGCGATTGCTCGCCGGCTCGCCAACGATCGCCCCGAGGTGGACAACTGCGTCCTGGCCGGGCATGACCTCGTCGAGGAACTCCGTGGACCGGAGATCGCCGATTACGAGGCGGTACCGATCCTGACCGTTGAGGGGCAGAAGGGACTCACCACCGAACAGGAGAAGATCGAGGACGGTGATGTTGTGGCCCTCCCGCCAGAGACGGTAGACCAACGGCGATCCGACATAGCCGGCGCCTCCAATGATGAGCACGTTCATGCGATCTCCTCCCCAGCGGTTCCAGTGTCGCGTGAAGGCAGAAACTCGTCGCGCAACTCGTCGAATGTTGCGATGGCACGCGCGTAGTCCTCCTGCCGACCGATGTCGAGCCAGCGACACTCTGACAGTGATGCTCGAACCTCTCGGCCGTCCTCGACGAGTCGTGTCACCAGGGTCGGGATGTCCATGTACTCGCCGTATGGCACGAGATCGAGTGCCTCGCGAGAGAAGACGTACACCCCCATGGAGACATCCCCTGGGAAGGTCGGCTTCTCGCGGTAGCCGGTGACACGAAGCCGGCCGTCGAACTCGATCAGCCCGTAGTCGATCTGCACATTGAGGCGATGGCAGGCGATCGTGAATTCTGCTCCTGACGTCACGTGGCCGTTGTAGAGGGAGCGATAGGGAAGCGACGTCAGGACGTCGCCATTCATGACGAGAAACGTCTCTGGGAGATCCTCGATCAGCTTGATCGGGGCAACGGTGCCGAGCGGGGCCTCTTCACGGGAATAGTCGATCTTGACGCCCCAGCGACTGCCATCTCCGAAGTACGCTTCGATGAGTTCGGCGAGGTGGCCCACTGCCATTGTGACGTGCTCGAATCCCGCAGACCGGAGCTGCCGGATGACGATCTCGAGGATCGGCATGTCGCCAACGGGAACCAGGGGCTTCGGGAACGTTACGGTGTATGGGGCGAGGCGCGTGCCTTTCCCGCCAGCGAGAATGACCGCTCTCATTTCGGGCTCCTTTGCCTCGCGTCGCGATAGGCCATCGCTTCGCGGTAGATCTCTAGCAATCGGTCGAGATTGTGCTCGATTGAGTACTTTGCCTCGAATTCCGCGCGTACCGAGTATCGCATGCCCTGCAACCCATCGGGATCGTCGAAAGCGTTTGATACCAGTTGCGCGAGCCCGGCCGAATCGCCGGGCTCGAAGAGCCAGCCCGTGATGCCGCTTTCGATCATGCTCGTCATCGCACCGATACGTCCCGCGATGACCGGCGTGCCGCGGGCGAAGCTCTCGAGGATCGTCAGGGGCTGCGCTTCGTAGGTGCCCGAAGTGAAGACAAGGAACCCGGCCTCGCCGAGCAGATGTGTTACCTCTTCGCGTGGGGCGAAGCCCAGGTATTCGATGTTGTCTGTGCGAGCCGCAGCAGCCTCCACCTGCGGCCGCAGCGGGCCGTCGCCGGAGATCTTGAGCGGGACGGGCTGATCGAGCCGTTGCCAGGCGTCGAGCATCGTATCGACCCTCTTCTCGGGGGACAGCCGACCCAGGTACATGGCGAATCCTCCGGCGCCGGATCCGGGACCGGGATCCGGGTCGAGGAAGTTCGGCTTCAGATGAATCCGCTCGCCCGGGAGGCCGGCTTCGGTCAGCTTCTCTTTGATGAAGGTGCCGGCGGCGATGTACGCGTCCGCGCTCTGTGGGGTACCCAGATAGTTGTGGACGGCAAGCGTGGCGGTCACAACCGTGCTCCCGGCGAGGCTCCCGCGGTAGCAGTTGTGGCGAATTGCAGGCCACGGAATCTTCAATCCCATACAATCCTCGCACGGCACGCCGTCGCGAAAGAAGATCCCCTTGGGGCAGGCCCACCGGTAGTTGTGGAGAGTATGAACCACGGCCGCCCCTGATGCGTGAGCCGCTCTGAAGACGGCGGGAGAGAGCTGCGGCAATGTGTTGTGAATGTGGACGATGTCCGCGGATACGGACCTCGCCTTGTTGAGGAGATCGTTGTACGCCGATCGGTTCCACGGCGCCTGGAGGGCCGTCGTTGAAACGCCGAACCCGGAGAGTTCGGTGTTGCGGCGCACGAACTCGGTGACGTGATGACCTCCGGAACGCAAGAGGGCAACCTCGTCTTCGAAGACTTGGTCCTCGCCACCGCGTTCGCGGAAGTAGTTGTGGCAAACGACGATGTTCAACGTTCCCAATCCCACCTTGAATTGACGGCGAACCGCCTGAATGCGCTGCACACGGCTTCCCCGTCACCCGAAGGCGGAGAATACCATGAGCGACTGTGCAGGCGGCGTGGATTTGGCGGTGCCAACGGGGCGTTTGGGATGGTCAATCGCTCTTCCGAGACGTCGGGTTGAGACCCTTGAGCCGGGTTGCGGCGATCTGACGGGCAAGGAGCGCGAGGTAGGCGGGATTGTTGAAGAGGTACCGTCGCCACAACCGGTGCGGCTCGTGGAACAGGCGGAAGAGCCACTCGAGCCCAGCTCGTTGGATCCACGCCGGCGCCTGTGCCTTGGTTCCGGAGAGGAAATCGAACGCCGCACCAACACCAACAAGGGCTACCCCCTGCAGGTGTGGGGTTACTCGACGCATCCACAGTTCCTGTTTCGGCTGCCCGAGTCCAACCCATACGATGGTCGCGCCGCTCGTCCGAATGCGCTCGAGCGTGGCGGCTTCCTCGTCAGGCGTCGGTTCACGGAACGGCGGCGATTCTGCGCCGACAATGTTCGCCGTCGGCGCAAACTCCTTGATTCGTGCGGTCAAGCGTTCGACGGTTTCGGGTGTCGACCCGTACAAGTAGTGCAGGTACTCGGGCGATTCCGAGATCAGCGTCCGGCGCATCAACTCAGGGCCGTATACCCGCTGCTGAGCAGTGTTCGCCGTCCAACGAATCGCCCAAACGAGCGGGACACCGTCGGGTGTGGCGATATCCGCGTTGTGGACGGCTTCGCTGAGGGCCGGGTCACGTCGCAGGGCCATCAGCGCATGGACGGTACACACGGCGACGGTCATGGCCCGGTCCGCGGGCGGAGTTCTCAGGAGATTCATGACTTCGTCGTACGACGTCATTGAGATGGGCGTCCCGATGACCGGGGTCTTCTGCGGGTAGGAATCCTCTCTCGCGGTCATCCAAGGCTCCCGGCATGCCGAGGGTCGAAAGGGGTCGATCTACGAAAGCAAATCCTTGCGATTGTCTCCATTTCCTGACCCCCGCGCTCCTCGACTTCGGCGCGCTCAAACGCGAGACTTCTGCAATCTGAGATGCCCCATGAGCTGCCGGCCCCGCTAGCATAACGAGTTCTCGGAGTTCTGGAATGGGCCAGGAGAGGGGGACTTCGGCTATGCACGTCGAGTGCGCCATCAACCAATCGCGGTCCATCGAGACCAGCGTCGAGTCACCGTGACTGGCCACGTTTTCGTGCGCCTCTTCGCCGTGTCGGCGCCATTCGATGGTGATACCGCATCGTTGGTCGTGTTGATCGGGGTTTGTGTGGCTCTTGGTCTTGCGATCTTCGCGGGTTTCCATGCATCCCGAGCACCGGTCCGAGCGTTGCGCAATGCTGGGTCGTTGGCCCATCGGATACCTCGGCCGCCGGATGAGGGATCGATCACCGACTTCGTCGAAGCGCCACCCGTCGACGAACCAAAGAGCGTACGTGTGCTCGAGATCCTGATCCTGGGCCTTCTCTGCGGGTACGTGTTCTTCGACCGAGCGTTCGCCTGGATTCACGTGCCGGGAACACCGCTCTTCCTCGGCGAATTGGTGATTGCGGTCGGCGTCGTTGTACTCCTCGGCATGCACACACGTATCGGGGACGTCGTTCGAACCTCTGGAGCGATGAAGGTGATGCTCCTCTTCATGGCATGGGGCGCGATCCTGCTCGTTGGAGCCCTGCCCAAGTGGGGTGAAGTCGCGATCCGAGACGCCGCGGTGTGGTACTACGGGATTGTTGCCGTATTCGTGATCGTACTGATCATCTCGGATCCACGACGCATCAGCAGTTGGCTCCGCTTGTTTGGCAAGATCATTCCCTGGATGCTCGTGTGGTTCCCGATTGCCATCGTCTTCGATGCAGCCTGGATTGATCGCTTCCCCCTGATCCCGGACAGCAACATCCCGATTGTGTCTCACCGTACCGGCAACATCGCCGTGATGGCTGCGGCCGGCCTTGGCTATCTATGGCTGGTCGACCGCGACAGCGAAGTCTTCGACCGTCGACAGCGGCTGGGGCTTACGATGTTGGCAACCGTTGTCATCCTGTTTGCCGCGATGCGGAACCGCGGCGGCTTCCTTGCGGCTGGGTTGGCGGTATTCATCGCGTTCCTGTTTCTTCGTCGGGAACGGTCGAGCATGGCAGGGATCATGGTCGGTGTCGCCGTCGTGCTGCTGGCGGTCGGTCTGTTCGGCAGCGTTCGAGTCCAGGTCTTTTCCGAACGTGAGGTTTCCGTTGATCAGCTCATGGACAACCTTGTGAGCACGGTTGACCCCGATGCCGGAGGATCACGACAGGAGTCGACCACGAAGTGGCGCCTCGCCATCTGGGGCGCTGTGCTCGATGACGTGACCAACGACTATCCGATCGCGGGATTTGGTCCAGGTCCTGACCTCGGCGAGCGATACAACATCACGGGGCAAGCTGAGGAGCCTCTTCGCAGCCCTCACAACTCCCACGTGGGAGTCCTGGCCCGAATGGGCTTCGTCGGAACTGCGCTCTGGGCAGTCTTCTGGATGACCTGGTTCGTAGAGATGGTCGACCTTCGGAGAAGGCTGAACTTGAGCGGGCGAGTGCGAGAAGCCGGCGTCGCCGGGTGGCTCGTGCTGACTGCTTCGGCAATCCTCGTGAACGCGATCTTCGATCCGGCGCTGGAGGGCCCTCAGGTGGCATGGTGGATGTGGGGTTTCGTGGGCTTCGGTATCGCACTGTCGGTGCTTGAGCGTTGGGATCAGCTTCCGGCTCTCAGTCTCACGGCGCAACGCTCAACCGACCGCTCATCGGTGGTGGCGGCACCTTGACATCGACCGAACCGGAGAGAGCAGGTCGAGAGTCGGGTGGTGTTCGTTCGAAGCTTCCCGCGGGTGTCTTCGACGCTTCCTTTGCGTCGCTTGCAACGTTCGTGGCGGGCCTCGTCGCGGTCAACATCCTCGAAGGCGACGATTTGGGGATCTATGCGGTCTTCTTCGCTGCCTTCACATTCGGCCAGTTGGTTGCCTATCAACTGATCTACGTACCCGCCGAGATCGTTGCCGTCTCTCGCCGCGGTGTGCTCCGCCTCGCGGTGTTCGAGGACAGCTTTCGCCTCGGTGCGATACCGTCGGTTGCGGGAGCATCACTCGTGTTCGTGGCCGCACTCACAACAGCTCCGTTGGCCTCGACTTCGCTCACGCTCGGACTCACGGCAACGGCGTTCTGCGCAACCCTGCTGTCACCGTCGCAGGATCACGTGCGTCGGACATTGCACATAGCGGACAAGTCGTGGCAAGCCGCTTGGATGTCCTTCACTCAGTTTGCTGTGACACTGGCCGCTACCGGAGTGATGCTTGCTCTCGATGTGTCCGTCGTGTGGATCCCGTTTGGTGCGTTGACCGCGGCCAACCTCATCTCTCTGACGTTCGGGATGTACCTGGTGATCCGAGACCGCAGGCGGGCTGAGGCCGAAGGCCATCGCACGAAAGCCGGTGATCGCGTCACCTTCGCCGAGCTGGTGCCGCAGGGTCGATGGCTCCTACTGCAAGCCGCTATCCCGGCCGGAGCCGCCTTCGTGACAGCGAACATCATTACCTACCTCGCCGGACCGACAGCAATGGGCTACGCGGAAGCCGCTCGTATCGTTGCCCAACCGATTGTTGTATTGGCCGGAGGACTCATCTACCCGCTCCGTCCGCGTGCCATGGAGGCTGCACTCGACCGAGACCTTGCATCGTCCATTCGAGTCGAGCGGGCCTATGTGGCGATCGTCGCCCTGGGTGGGTTGGCGTACATCCCGCTTGCCGGCGGAACCTGGCCCTGGAATCCCATGCAATACCTCGTGCCGGCGGCATACGAAGTACCTGGACTGGTGATTGCCACCATCTTGGCGAACACCATCCTTGCAAGCGTCTTCCTTCTGACCAATGAGCTGATGGCGGCCGGCAAGGCGCGGACGCTTGCCATCCTCAACAGTTTCGCAGCGGCGATTCGCATTCTCGTTGCCACCTCGGCGGGAGTCACCGGAGCGTTTGCCCGACCTCTTTCAGAAGGAACAGCGGAGCTCTTCGTTATCGGCGGACAACTTCGTGGACACCGTGACATCTATCGTCCTACGGCGGACACGGATCCCGAGGCCTGACCTGGATTTCGGTGCGATTCGAGCCGGCGCCGGTTTTGGTGAAGGACTAGTCACTTCGCGCGCTTTTCGACTGATTCCCTCAAGGTCGCTGCCGGTGGCGCCGAAACTCCCGAGGACAAGCAACCACGGGAGACATCATGGGTGCATTTTCATTCTCGCGTTCAACAACGGTCCAACCTCATCAGATTTCTCACCACCGACGGCTCAAGGGTGTGGTCGGGACACTCTTGGCATTGATCCTGATCGCCGCAAGCCTCAGTTTCGGGATCGAACCAGCTCCAGCACGTGGCCACACACCTGACACCATTGCGCTGGTCACCAGCCAAGGCCGATTCACACTTCTCTCAGAGCTCTCTCCTGAAGCGAGGACCCGCGTGTTCTCCTTCGGCAACCCGGGTGACATTCCGTTGATGGGTGATTGGGATTGCGACGGGGACGCGACGCCCGGCGTCTTCCGCCCTTCTTCTGCACATCTGTACCTCCGCAACTCCAACACTTCGGGAATCGCTGACAAAGGCTTCATGTTCGGCAATCCAGGCGACAGTCCCATCGCAGGTGACTTCAACAAGAATGGGTGCGACACGGTCAGCGTCTACCGCGCCCCCGCAGCAATGGTCTACATCAAGAATCACCTCACCGACGGAATCGCTGACAAGAGTTTCGTGTTTGGCAATCCCGGTGATGAGGCCTTCACAGGCGATTTCGATGGAGACGGTATCGACACGGTCGGTCTCCAACGCGGAGCTCTCGGTGCTGCATTCCTTGCCCGTGCGAACACGTCGGGCCTCGCCGACGGCCTCCGGTTCGGGAATCCGGGTGACCAGATCATCGTGGGTGATTGGGATGGCGACGGAGACCAGACGGTCGGGGCGTATCGGCCCTCAACCGGCTGGTTCTACTACCGCAACTCCAACATGACGGGTGCAGCCGAAGGTTCGCTGTATGTCGGTCGGGGCTTCACCGTCGTGACCGCGTCGGGCATCGACCCGAAGTCGATAGCGGGCGATCCCTTCACTCCGGTCGAACCGAAGCCTGAGCCCAAGCCGCCGGTCGCGGACACGCCCGTTGATCCACCGGTTTCGACGGGTGGGTCGGTTGCGGTTGCTGGGTTTGCGCCGCCTCCGCCGCGTCCGGTGTCTGGTCCGATCACTGTGTCGGGTGAGTCGGGTGTGGTGATTGAGAATGTGCATGTGTCGAATCCGGGCGGGAAGTGTGTGGTGGTGACGAATGCGTCGAATGTGACGATTCGGAATTCGACGATTGGTCCGTGTGGGAGCGAGGCGGTGTATTTGTCGGATGTTGATGGTGCTGTGGTGGAGGGGAATTACATCACGGGTACGGGGAATGGTGTGTTGGTGCATCGTTCGGATTCGGTGCGGGTTGATGGCAATGCGTTTGTGGATGCGGGCCGGAACTTTGTGCAGTTCGACAAGGTGAATGGTGCTGGGTCTTCGATTTCGGGGAATCGTGGTCAGAATGAGCTTGGTGGGTCGAATGCTGAGGATCTGATCTCGTTGTACTTGTCGAATGGGACGGCGTCGTCGCCGATCATGGTGGTGGGGAACCATCTGCGGAATGGTGGTCCGTCGAATTCGGGGTCAGGGATCATGCTTGGTGATGGGGGTGGTTCCTATCAGTTTGTTGAGGGGAACGTGTTGGTTGATCCGGGTCAGGTTGGGATTGGGGTTGCGTCTGGGACGAATATGACGGTTCGTGGGAATCGGATCTATTCGTCGTCGGTTCCGTGGTCGAATGTCGGGTTGTATGTGTGGAATCAGTACGGCGCGGCGTGTGGGAATGTTGAGGTGTCGGGGAATCAGGTGAATTGGACGAATGGTGGAGGTTCGTCGAATGGTTGGTGGGGTGGTGGTGGTTGTGGTGAAGTCAACTTCTACGGCAACGATCTGAACGCACCTGTCGGACCCAACGACTTCCAACCGCCCGGCTGAATCCCGGATGTCATGTGCGCTATTGAGACCGTCGTGATAGGGTCATTCCTGACCATCGACGCGGTTGACAGAGGAACTAGTTAGCAGTCACATCGGTGACCGAACAATCGTCGAGAACCGCCGTTGGTCCCTAATTGATGCACAGCTGATGAATCGCAGTGCATAGATAGGTCTGGGCGAGCGCTGCGCCCCATTTGCTGGCCGAGCAGGTCTCGTGCCGCCGCTCCTCGCTCGGCATATGCCGATTCCCGAACAAGGACAGGGTGATTTATGATTTCGATCAGTACCGTCGACAAGCCAACAAGGACACGGCACCGTCTCCGAGTTCTCCTCGTCGCAGCGGCCGCTGCGGCAGCAGTCCTCATTCCCGCCCAGCAACGGGCGGAAGCCGCCGAAGTCTGTACCGGATCCGAATGTGACACAGTTTCGTTCGTGGACGGTCAGGCCAATGTGGCCCTCTACCAAGACCTTGTTTCGTCGTCTGCGATCGGCCGTTTCACGTACGGCAACGCGAACGACGAACTGCTCATGGGCGACTGGAACTGCAACGGGGAACAGACCGTGGGAACGTACCGTAGAACAACGGGCTCGGTGTACCTCCGCAACAGCAATACCCAGGGTGTCGCCGATCAATCGTTCACGTTCGGCAATCCCGGTGATGTGCCCATCGTCGGCGATTTCAACGGCAATGGCTGTGACACGCTGGGCATCTACCGCCCGTCAGAAGCGCGCTTCTACATCAGCAACACCCTTGGACGCGGTTCCGCTGAGCAGTCGTTCGCGTTCGGCGCCTTCGGTGACATGCCGATCGTCGGCGATTTCGACGGCGACGGTCTTGACACGGTCGGCGTCTATCGCTCTCAGGGTGGATTCATCGCTCTCAGCAACTCGCTTGGTGGAGGCAACGCCGATCTTGCGTTCTACTACGGAAACCCGGGCGACCAGATCATCGCGGGTGACTGGGATGGTGACGGTGTTGACACGGTCGCCGCATACCGCACTTCAGACGGGAACCTCTACATTCAGAATGAGCATCGCACCGGAATCGCAAGCTACACCCTCCCTGTCGGCCGGTATCGCATGGCCGTGGCCGCAAGTGGGATCGAAGATGTGAACAGCGCCCCGGTTCCGACCAGCCCGGTTTCGACGGGTGGGTCGGTTGCGGTTGCTGGGTTTGCGCCGCCTCCGCCGCGTCCGGTGTCTGGTCCGATCACTGTGTCGGGTGAGTCGGGTGTGGTGATTGAGAATGTGCATGTGTCGAATCCGGGCGGGGACTGTGTGGTGGTGACGAATGCGTCGAATGTGACGATTCGGAATTCGACGATTGGTCCGTGTGGGAGCGAGGCGGTGTATTTGTCGGATGTTGATGGTGCTGTGGTGGAGGGGAATTACATCACGGGTACGGGGAATGGTGTGTTGGTGCATCGTTCAGATTCGGTGCGGGTTGATGGCAATGCGTTTGTGGATGCGGGCCGGAACTTTGTGCAGTTCGACAAGGTGAATGGTGCTGGGTCTTCGATTTCGGGGAATCGTGGTCAGAATGAGCTTGGTGGGTCGA
>Ga0316198_10002620_pt1 | contig 10849 bp, 7 predicted proteins | sample OudBieAanoxic_MG_FD_204935 | JGI IMG/M metagenome (GOLD analysis project Ga0316198, IMG submission 204935) | Coastal sediment microbial communities from Oude Bieten Haven, Netherlands - site A anoxic | ecosystem: Environmental > Aquatic > Marine > Coastal > Sediment | place: Netherlands... | reverse complement strand
GTCTTCCAGCTTCCAGCGCCGACGCCGACGGAAAAGATACTTCTAGGCTACCGCGTGCCATCGTTCCTGGACCCCGACACACCGGCGCTCGTCCTCGCAAACGAGGTCCTGTTCGGCGGCCAGAGCTCGCGGCTGCACCGGCTGTTCTGCTTGGATGAAGAGCTTGCACTTTCGGTGCGAGGCTCGATTTCACCTTTCGTCGACCCCGGTCTTTTCGAGATGTGGATTCTTCTCCGGGAGGGAAAAAAGAAGACCGCTGCCCTGGCGTTGCTCGATCGGGAGCTCGACCGGCTCGGCTCCGAGGGGCCGACTCCGATCGAGCTCGAAAAGGCGATCAGTCAGCTGGAGCTTTCGTTTTTGCACAGCATGGAAACCGCGGGAGGGAAAGCAGAGCAGATCGGTTTTTACGAGACTGTTGCCAATGACGGCGCCGCGGTGTTCGAGCGGCTCGAGGCTTACCGAGAAGTGTCGACCCGCGACGTGAAGCAGGCAGTCGCCAAGTACCTCCGTCCTTCGCGGCGAACGCGGATCGAGATTCTGCGAAGAGCGTCATGAGCGTTCTGGTCGAGTCGAGCGACGTGCTTCCGCTCGTCGATGTGGAAATCGCCTTCGCAGCAGGGAGCCTCAAGGACCCAGCGGGTCGAGAGGGTCTTGCACTGCTCACGGGGCACCTCATGCGACGAGGCCCGCGGGGGCTGTCCCAGCAGCGTTTCGAGGATCGGCTCGCAAGCCTTGGAGCACGGGTATCGGTCCAGGTCTCGATGCGCTCGACTCGGATTCGCGCGACCGTGCTCCGCCGAAACTTCGAGCCATTGCTCGGGCTTCTAGCCGATTTGGTTTGGCGGCCTGCCCTCCGCGCCAGCGACTTCGCTAAGCTCAAACGCCAGGCGCAGGCGGCGCTGATTTCGCGACTGGACGACGACCAGACCCTCGCGGCCCTATGTTTCCGAGAGGCGCTTTTCGGCGAGCATCCGTATGCTCGCGCTCAGAGTGGGTCGGCGGACAGCCTTGCTCGCATCGGCCTCCAGCAGATCGAGAGCTTCTACGCGCGAAACATCGAGAAGCGGGCTTTCCTGGTCGGAGTCGCTGGTGACGTGTCCGATGCCGAGGCGCGCGCGCTGGTCTCGTCGTACTTCCCAAGCACCAAACGGCAGAAGCGGAAAGACTCGGTCGTTCCAGCAACTAGGACCCGCCCGGGCCGCCATGTGGTCATCGTCGACAAGCCCGAGCGAACGCAGACCCAACTCTACATCGGCACCCTCGGCGCACGCACGCGCGACCGCAAGCTCTTCCCGCTCATCGTGTCCAACACTGCATTTGGTGGGACCTTCAGCGGTCCGCTGATGCAGGAAGTCCGCGCAGTCCGAGGCTGGAGCTACTCCGCACACAGCCATTTGCTGCACGCAAAGCAAAGAGAAGCTTGGTACATGTCGACGGCGCCCGCTGCCGAATACTCAGCGGATTGCGCGGCGCTACAACTGGACTTGCTCGAGCGCTGGATCGATCGCGGAATCAAGAAGTCCCAGCTCAGCTTCGCGCAGCGCTGGTTGATAAACAGCCACTGTTTCGATCGCGACACGCCGTCCAAACGCCTGGACTCTCGCCTCGATGTCGAGCTCCTCGGGATTCCTCGCAGCTACGTCGAGAAATACGACGAGCTCGTGGCTGGCGTCAGCCTCCAGCAAGCCAATGAAGCGACGCGCGCCCGAATTTCGGCCAAAGACCTCACGATTGTCGTGGTCGCGACCGCAAACGAGGTAGCGAGCGCGTTCGAGCGTCTACCCGGCGTGAAGTCGTTGGAAATCGTTCCCTTCGACCGGGCTTAGTTCGTCAGAACGCGCCGAAGCTCGGAGCGGCTCCAGACGCGCGGCACCCGGACCTGGGGCAGCTTGGCCAAGCCTTTCGCCCGCTCGTGAAGCTCTCCGTTGGGCTCGGGCAAAATGATCGTTCGGAGGTCATCGGATTTCGTGAAGAACTCGATGACGTCCATCGACGGTGCATCGTGCGTAGCCGAGTGAACGATCAGGCCGGCGTACTCGGTTTCTTCGCTCTCCAGCTCACGAACCGCGGCTGCGAGCGAATCGACACCTGAGACCGGAAAGCCAAAGCTTCGAATCTCCGCTTCGATCTCCTCGCGTACACGGCGCCGAGGTTCGAACACCAGCAACGGAAGCTGCGCCGCAAGCGCATCGCGCCGCACGAGCGCGCGCAAGACCGCATTGTGAATTGCATCTTCTTGGTCCGGGGACAAGATCGGGAAAGCGATCGCCAGGGCGACACCACCGTTCTCACCTCGCACGCGACGGATGGAGCCCGTCAGACTCATCGTCTCCTCGCCAGTGTTGAGATCGATCAAGAGATGAACGAGGTGGCCTGGACGCAGTTTGCGATCGCCCGACACCATTGCACCCCCAGCAGAGATGTTCTCGAGCGTGTACTGGCCGACGCGATCGCCTCGCTGAAACAAGATGGCGCGGCCGTCCAGATCAACCCTGTGACCCGAGCGTCGATCTTTTTGTGCCCTTGCATGACCCATCGAGATTTCAGAGTGCCGAGCCGCACGACGAAAAGCTAGTCCGCAAGAGGTGATAAACAGATCGCCTACATGTCGATTCACCGATTCCCTTCTTTGGGGGTTCTCAATCTGGACAATGATCGTATAATGGTCGAGACGCGCGAGCCGCCGGGCTCATCGCAAGCGAAGCCCAACGGTGACACGCAAATTGGGGTCTGGTAGAGTGCCGCCCCTATGCCGAGCCTCAAGTGGATGGTGCAGCAGGGGCGGCCCCGTGTGTTTGGGATTTACAAACGCGTCACCTCGATCGGACGGGCCGGGGCCAACGACATTTCGATCGATTCGGAGGCTTTGGAAGCGCACCACGCGCAGCTGGTGTTCGATGGACGGGACTTCGCCGTAACGCCCGTCGATCCCGGTGCGACGTTCCAGGTCAACGGGAAAAAAAGAAAGAAATCAAAGATCTTTCACAACGACAAGCTGACTCTCGGAGACGTCGAGCTGGTGTTCTCACTTTACGACGAGGGCAGCTCACGCGATCCGGACGTCGGCGGCAGGGCCTCGCAGACCTCGGAGATCAAAGGGATGATGAAGCTGAGCGATTTCAATCGCCGGCTGCTCGAGATACGAGCCATCCCAGACCAGATTGAAGCACTGCTCGACGCGGTGATCGACGTCGTCCACGCGAACAAAGGTTTCGTCATCTTGCTGCGCGACGGAGACCCGGAGATCGCCGCCGCTCGCAACGTCGACCGAGAGACGATTCCAGATGCAGTGACCCAGCTTTCAGACAGCATTCTTCGCCGTTGCATCGACTCGCGTCAGCCACTCATCGTGAGCGACGCCGTCAATGACACCATGTTCAACTCGAGCGAAAGCGTCATGGACCTGCAGCTCAGCTCCGTCATGGTCGCTCCGCTGATTACGCAGGGTCAGCTGCTCGGATTGATCTACGTGGGCAACGACAACGTGGTGAACCTGTTCGAGCAATCGAGCCTCGAGGTGCTCACGGTATTTGCGGGCCAGGCATCGCTCATCTTGCAGAACGCGATCTTGCTCAACCAGCTCACCACCGATCGCGATCGCATCGCCGAGGAGCTGGATTCGCAGAAGTTCGGCGGTATCATCGGCAGCTGTCCGAGCCTGCAGGAGGTGTTTCGCCACGTGGAGAAAGTGGCGGCAGCCGACATCAACGTCCTGATCACCGGCGAGACGGGCACCGGAAAAGAGCTATTCGCCCGCGAGCTTCATCGCCGCTCCAATCGCGCCGAAGGCCCGTTCATCGTCGTCAATTGCGGTGCGATTCCCGAGAACCTCATGGAGTCGGAGCTCTTCGGTCATGTGCGTGGCGCGTTCACAGGAGCGGTGGCTACGCGGCAGGGCAGCTTCCAAGCAGCAGATGGGGGCACGCTGTTCCTCGATGAGATCGGCGAGATGCCGCCGGCGCTTCAGGTGAAGCTGCTGCGCGCCCTTCAGGAACGCGTGGTGGTCAAAGTTGGCGATACGAAGCCTCAGGCGGTCGACATACGGGTCCTCGCGGCAACCAACCGCGATCTCGAAGCTTCGATCAAAGACGGGACGTTTCGAGACGATCTCTACTATCGCTTGAACGTGGTGAACCTGCATCTGCCACCTCTTCGAGAGCGCGGAGACGACATCACCATTCTTGCGAAGTTCCTCCTCCACAGGTACGCCGCGGAGTTCGGCGCAACGGTAAACGGCTTCACGCCCAAGGCGCTCGAGGCCATGCACAACTACGACTGGCCCGGGAACGTTCGTCAGTTGGAGAACCGCATCAAGAAGGCGATCGTGCTCGCCGACAAGACGCTGATCGGCCCGGACGACCTCGACCTGGGTGGCGATCAACGGCGCGCGGTCATTCCGCTGACGCAGGCCCGGGAGGAGTTCACGCGAACGTACATTCTCGAAGCGCTCGAGCGAAACGGCGGGAATCGCACGCGAACCGCGCGCGATCTGGGCGTCGATCCAAGGACCATCTTCCGATATCTCGAGCGCGAGCCCGACGCTCCGGAGCCTGGTGGAGCTGCCGAGGGCTGACATTAATGTCATAGGTAACCCCTCGAATTCATGTGACACTGTCGAAAGCCCAAGGTTTTTCGGATTTGGAACCGCGGCATGGCCTTTGCTTCTAACTTCCCTGGGATGCTTTACTTTGCTTCATGTGTCGCGGCGCTGGGCCTCGCCTCCGGCGGCGGGTGTATCGCGACGAGTCCGGTTGAGTTCGACCCCGCTCAGAACTTCCCGCCATCGACCGTGAGCGAACCGACCGCCGAGTTTCCGCTCAACCGAATCGGGCAAATCAACCTCGACGATCCCGTCGAAACCCCGGAGATGCCGCTCCAGATCATCGTTCGCGACCCGAACTTCGATCAGACGCTCGACTATCGACTGTTTCTCGATTCGCCTCCAGAGCCGGACGTTCCCTTCACAAGCGGAGAGATCCCGCCCTCTGGCTTCCTCGAGCGCCCGACCGCGTTGTTCGTTCCCTACGATCTGCTTTCCGCGGGAGAGTGCCACCGGATCGAATTGGTCGTCGTCGGGGAGTTCGACAGCTTCGTCGAGCCGCGCCGTCCAGCCGAGGAGGGAGATGTCGACGACGCCACCTGGTGGGTTCGCGTAACCGACACCGACAACCCCGTCATCCTTCAGGAGTGCCGATGAGAGTCTGGTCCCTGTTGGTGCTCGTCGTGATCATGGGCTGCAGCTTCGACACCGCGATGGTCGCGACGATCGACAACAGCTGTGCGGGCGACGCCGGCTGCTCGCAGGGAGTCTGCGACGGAAACATCTGCGTCGATGATTCCGGTGCTTCGGTCGCCCTTGCGATCGAGGTCGTGCGTGGGCCCACTGAAGCCCAAGTGGTCACGCCCGCGAGCTGGGCTTTTGCTACAGAAGAAACATCAACCTCGACGAGCCGCGACCTCCAATTGCCCGCGATTCGGCAAGTCGTTGGAACGGTTCGCTGGAACGGCGCGCCGGTCCCCGCGACGCTTCGTTTCGTTCGCCGGATGGATGACGGTCTCGCTCCGCTCGAGCCGATTGCGATCGAGGTTGACACCTTTCGCGATCCGTCGACCGTAGACGGATCGGAGGGCAACGACTTCAGCACGATCCTGGTCGCCGGCGAAATCTATGAGCTCGTCGTGATGCCGAGCAGCGACATGGTCATGGTACCGTCGCAAGAGCCTGCGCCTGCCATAAGAAGCTTACCCCCACTCTACTTGGTGTTTCCCATTCCGGAAGGCGATCCGAGTGACCCCTTTCGCATCGACGTCTCTTTTCCTGTCGGACTTGCCGTAGACTGCACGCTCACTCGCGACATTGGCTGCACGTTTCGCGCAGAGATCTACAGTCGCGACAACGTAGACCAGATCGATCTGCCCGAGGCGGGGCTGCAAGTCCGGGCCGTCGACAAGCAGACCGGCCGCGTCGTGTCGTCGATCGCAGAGACCGACGCCGCGGGACGATTTGCCATTCGAGTCAGCAACGACGCGTCCGACTATTTGATTCGCATCACGTCGAGCGCAGGACGCGCGCCATTTCCAGCGGTGTCCGTCGACCCCGATTTGCTGTTCATGGACGAGCTGATCGACAAAATCATCTACATTCCGCGGCTCGCCCCGGGCCAAGTCTCCGGTAGCGTCCGCGACAAAACTGGTAGGGCAGTGCCGGGGGCAACCGTGCGATTTCTGTCGACGAAGATCTTTGGCGGAGTTCAGCTCGGGCTCGAGGGCGCCTTCAGCGGGTCCGCGACGACGAACGAGGACGGCACCTTTGGCACGGCGCTGTTGGCCGGTTTCTATGAGATCACCGTGACGCCGCCCGAGGACATTGCAAACAATTGGGGCATCCACTACGACGCGGTCGCCGTGGGCGACGAGGGGGCGGAGATCGACACCTTGGTGGTCCCTTCGCAGATCGGACTTTCCGGCAAGGTCTCGACCTTCCGCGACGAGGCGGCGCCGGGGGTCACGGTTCTCGCTCGCGCCCGGCCGGCGGCGGATCCCAGCTCCGTCCACAGGTCTCAGGAGGTCGTGTCGAACGATCTCGGCGACTTCGTGATGAGCGTCGACATTGGTGTCTACGACGTGCAGGTCAAGCTTCCCGCGGAATCCGGTTTCGCGTGGCTGGTCGAACCGGAGCTGCTGATGAGCGTCGATGAGGGCGACCGCCGCCGAGAGTATCGTTTGGAGCCCCCGGTCGCGGTCGATGGGGTGATTCGAAACGGCGACGGGGAAACCGTCCCGAACGCGATCGTCCGCGGATACGTCTTTGATCAAAGCAGCGGTGGATCCCGTCCTCTCCAAGTCGCCGAGTCCGTGTCCGGCGAAGACGGCAGCTACCGGCTGCTCATCGCGCCCCGTCTCGTCGGCGAATGAACATGATCAAGACGGCTGCGAGCCCGAGCCATCCCGGCCAGTCGCCGATGCGCCCGTAGATGGTGTCCCCCTCGAGCATGCGGATGTCGTATCGAAGGTTCTCACGAGTGAGAAGGCCAGACTGGGCGACGACGCGGCCAAGCGGATCGATGACGGCACTGATGCCGCTGTTGGTCGACCGCACCATGTAACGCCTGTGCTCGATTGCGCGATACCGCGACAGCACCAAGTGGATCCAAGGTTCTTGGCTGTCGCCGAACCAGGCGTCGTTGGTGAGATTGATCAGCACGTGAGGCTTGGCTTCGCGCACCATCTTCCGGGTGAAGCGGGCAAGCACGTCTTCGTAACACACGGGCGTGGAGATTCGCCATGCTCCCAAGGTCAACGGGCGAACGTGGGTCCCTGCGCTGAAGTGCCCGCTGTTTGGCGAAAGGTCGTAGAGGATCGGGAAGATGTCGCCAAAAGGCAGATACTCGCCAAACATCAGCAGGTAGGTCTTGTCGTAGGTCGAGCGCACCGTTCCTTCGCTGTCGGTCAAGAAGACCGTGTTGTAGACTTTCCGCGTGCCGTCGATTCGCTCTGTCGAAACGCCTCCGAAAAGGAGCGGAGATTTCAAGTCTTGACGCACGAGATCTGCCGATAGCGGCACCCTGTGTGGAAGGCCGTCGACGAACGCCGACTCGGGCCAAATCAGTAAATCGAGCTCGCCTTGCTCTTCGAGTTGGCGGCTCTGTTCGAGATGGCGGCGATGGCCTTCGATGGCCTCGGTGCGCTTCTCGAAGATGCCCATGTTGACCTGGACGATTCCGATACGAAGGATGGGCGCCCCCTCGAGCTCGGCTTCGACTTGAGCGATGCGGACCATTCCGTAAATCGTCGTGAAGGCGACCGCAGCGACCGTGAGGCCCCAGAGGGTTTTGGGAGCGGGTCGGCGTGCTCGCCTCCAACGCCAGGCCTCGTAAATCGAGAGGTTGACCAAGGCCATGACGACCGTCACGAGCATCGGACCGCCGAGCTCTGCGATCTGCACGAACGCCGTCTGCGCGAAGAGGCTGTTGGAGAGATAGGTTGGGAAAAGGGACGGGTAGAGCCACTCGATCAGGAGCAGCGTCGGTATGGCCACGAAGCTTGTGCTCCAACCACGCTTTCGAAGGGCGCGGTAGACTAGACCGTAAGCCGCGAAATTGAATCCCAGATAGGCGGAGAACAGCAACCAGAACAGAGCGCTCGCCGCGTATCCGTACCCAGAGAACACGTCGAGGAACTCGACGAGCCAGTGGTAGCCTCCGGCGCAGGTCACCGTGCCGTAGAGCCAACCGACAGCAAGGCTGTGCCGCCAGGTTCGCCCGAGGCCGAGCTCGAGCGCGCCCCAGAGCGGCACCAGGCAAACCAGGGACAGAGGCCAAACCCCGAATCCGGCCCAGCCGAGGAAATAGAATGCGCCTCCAAGTATCGCGAGTCCGTACGCCTCGCGGCGGGGCCTCGGGCCGGCGTTGTTGGAGCTGCTCTCGGTCACCGGGCGCTTCGTAGCACGCGTTCGGTGGATTCGCGCACGATGCAGAGCAAGCGCTCGAGGTCGGCGTCCTCGATGTTGAGTGGTGGAACCAAATAGACGGTGTTGCCGAGTGGGCGGAGATGCGCGCCGAGCTCGAGGGCGGCTTCGGAGATCTCCCAGCCGACGGTACCCATGTAGCCGCGCGCCCCAACGTCGAATGCAGCGCACATCCCCAGGGCTCGCGGCGAAGAAACACCCACGACCTCGTTCATCTCCAGAATGCGAGCGGCGAGTCGCGCCGCCTTGGGCTTCGCGGCTTCCAGAATCTGCTCGTCACGATAGATCGCCAAGACTTCCCGCGCGACCGCTGCGCCGAGCGGGTTGCCGCAGAAAGTGTGTCCATGCATGAGCGCGCGGCTCTTGTCCCCACGAAAGCCATCGTAGATTCGATGGGTCGCCAGGGTCGCGGCAAAGGGTAAGACGCCGCCAGAGAGGCCTTTTGCCGTGCACAGCAAGTCGGGCGTGATGCCGGCCTGATCGCATGCCCACATCGGGCCCGTTCGGCCGAAGCCCGTGAAGACCTCGTCCGCGATCAAGAAGGTGTCGGCTCGCTCGGTTTCTCTTCGCAGCGCGGCGAGAAGCTCCGCCGGGTACATCCGCATGCCAGCGGCGCCTTGGACCAGTGGCTCGACGATCACGGCCGCGATCCGATCGGAATCCCTGCGCAGGAGCTCGAACAGATGTTCAAACACCGGCTCCCAGTGCTGGTCGACCGCGTCGGCCGGCCTTCCGACATCAAATAGAATCGGGCGAAATACCGCACTGAACTCGTCGACGGCGCCTGCGCTCATCGCTCCCAAGGTGTCGCCGTGGTAGGCGCCGGGAAGGCCGAGGAAGTGCGTGCGCGCCGGTCGGCCATTCTGCTGCCAATACTGAAAAGCCATTTTGAGTGCGACCTCGACCGCCGTGGAGCCGTTGTCGCTATAGAAGACCCGGTCGAGCCCGCCCGGGGCAGTGTCCGCGAGCTCGGCAGCAAGACGCGCGGCCGGCTCGTGCGTCACCGCGGCCAGGGTGCAGTGCATCATACGCTCGGATTGCCGCGCGATCGCTGCGCGAAGACGCGGATGCCCGTGCCCGAGATTGTTGCACCACCACGAGCCGCTGGCATCGAGCACCCGCCGCCCATCACCGGCGATCAGCCAGGGCCCCTCGGCCCGATCCACCACGAAGAGCGGCCGCCTTTCGTGATCGTCGCTCGAGGTGTACGGGCGCCAGAGGTGGGCCCGATCGAGTGCGATCAGCTCGTCGTCGGTGGGCATGGGGCGAACTCTGCGATGGGCCAGCAAGAGGCGCCAACCGGGGCGCGGAAAAACTCGCGACACGGGCTGCGGTCAACCATGCAATCGGAGAACGGCTCGCGACGGGCGTGCTCGCGATCGGGCGCCCCGTCGCCACGCTTCCCCAAGTCGACATATGACTAGGCGCCGGCCCAATCGCTGTGCTGCCCATCCCGAGCCGTTCCCCTATTGAATGGATATGGATGGAGGGGCGCGGAAGAACGCGCGATATGGGGCGGAGTCGACGTCGCAAGTGTCAACCTGCAAAACAGCAGGCGGCAGCGCGAGCCCGAAGGGCGAAGCCCGGCGCGAATGCGCCGGCAAGGCAAAGCGAAGCGAATGCCGCGCCAGGGAGGACTACGGGTGGGGGCGGGCGGGCGGTGTAACTAAACCAAACCAGCTCTCAATTCCTGCAACCACCCCCCACCGCGCCCGCGCGAGCCGTTCGACGTAACCCCGTGTCGCGTTTCCCCGCGCCCCGGGTCGTCCGCGCTACATCGGCCCCACGAGCACTTCTCTCCGCCCGCCCGCCTTCGAGCTGGGTGGCCCGACGACGCCTTGCTGTTCCATCTGTTCGACGAGCTTCGCGGCTTTGTTGTAGCCGACGCTCAGCTGGCGCTGGACGTGACTGATCGAGCAGTAGCCGGCGTTTGCGACCACGGCGACGGCCTTGTCGTAGAGCGGGTCGTCGCTCTCGCTGCCGAAGCCCTCGTCGTCGCGTGGTTTCAGGATCTCTTCTTGGTACTCGGGTTCGCCCTGCTCGCGCAGGAAGTCGCACACCGACCTCACTTCTTCTTCGCTCACGTATGCGGCGTGCACGCGGTGCAGATCGCCGGAGCCGGGCGGGATCATGAGCATGTCGCCCATGCCGAGCAGATGCTCGGCGCCGGAGCGGCCGAGGATGGTCATCGAATCTTGGCGCTGCGCGACCTTGAACGCGACTCGCGCCGGGAAATTGGCCTTGATCATGCCCGTGATGACGTCGACGCTGGGCCGCTGCGTCGCGAGGATGACGTGGATGCCCGCTGCTCTCGCTTTCTGCGCGAGGCGGGCGATGCAGGCTTCGACGTCCTTGGCTGCGACCATCATCAGGTCGGCGAAC
>Ga0316198_10002619_pt1 | contig 10852 bp, 8 predicted proteins | sample OudBieAanoxic_MG_FD_204935 | JGI IMG/M metagenome (GOLD analysis project Ga0316198, IMG submission 204935) | Coastal sediment microbial communities from Oude Bieten Haven, Netherlands - site A anoxic | ecosystem: Environmental > Aquatic > Marine > Coastal > Sediment | place: Netherlands... | reverse complement strand
GCCGGTCCGGATCTGAATGCGATCGGGCCACTGGTCCCAGAGCTCCTCGTAGATCGCGACCAGTTCTCCGTCGCCTTCGAGTTGAACGACGAGCTGCAGCTCGTTTCGAAGAAGATCAGGGCCCACCTTCGCGAGGAGCTCCATACCGTCGCCGTCCACTCGCCCTATCGCTGCGAAGAGCGGCACGTCGCTTCGGACGGGCAGGGTGACATCGTGCTGAAGCTCAGCCTTGCACTTGTCCTTCCCGTCGAGGTCGAACGGGTCGAAGCGGGCGGGAAGGTGACCATCGGTCGCGGGATTCCAGAGCGCCGGGTCGATTCCATGTCGAACGCCACTGAGCTTCGCTGCGATATCGCGGAACACGGGAGCCAGCGAATCGTCGCTGTCCTCGCGTTGGAGCCGATGCGCGTAGTTGGGAGAGAGTGTCGTCACGCGATCCGCGGCGATCAAGCCAGCCTTGAGCGCGTTGATCTCGTCTCCGTTCGTCGCGTCTTCGCCGAGGTCCAGCCAGTCGGCATCGGCGCTTTCGAACTTGCCCTGCGTCGATGCGTCATAGACCGTGAGCACACTCGGCAAGTTAGGCAGCGCGCGGCGGAGATGGACCAAAACGGCTGCGCCCGCCCAGCCGTGCGCGTGGACGACGTCGTAGCCATCGGGGGTCTGCTTCACCAATTCGGCGACCGCAGACGCAAAGACGCCGATGCGCGATGCGTCCAGCTGCTCGCCGTCTCTCGCGAGCGAGTCTGCGGAAAGAAGAACTTCCTCGTTCCCGATGAAGGTAAGCCCGACGCCATCGGGGCTCCGACCGGTGTAAAGCTCGCAGGCCCAGGCCCGTCCACCGAGCTCGAATTCGAGCTTCGTGAGTCGGCGCGCGAGCGCTAGCTTCGCCACGTCGATATGTCCGTACAGGGGAGACACCAGATCGACGCTGTGGTCTGCGCGACGCAAGACCTTGGCCAAGGTGTTGACGTCGTGCGCCTCTGGGGCGGTCGTGAAGGCTTCAGGAGCGATGAAGAGTATTCGCAAAGTGCTGGACCATAGCGATTGTAGGCCGTCGCGCCATGCGGACCGAGCGGCTTGCGTAGTCGCGCCTCCGGCCCAAGGTACGGACACATGGCTGAAGGCGGAAAAATAGCGGTGACGGGCGCATCCGGCCTGGTCGGAACCGAGCTCGTTCGGGTGCTGCGAAACCGAGGCGTCGACGTGCTGCGCCTGGTTCGGCGGACGCCCGCGGCGCAAGACGAGGTGGAGTGGAACCCCGCAAGCGGCAGCATCGACGTCGATGGACTCGCGGGCATCCGGGGTGCCATCCATCTGGCGGGCGACAACGTCGCCTCCGGGCGCTGGACCGAGGCCAAGAAGGCCTCCATCCGCGATAGCCGGGTCCAGGGAACCGGGCTCCTATCGAGCGCGCTCGCGCAGCTCTCGCCTCGTCCCGAGGCCCTCGTGTCGGCATCCGCGATCGGATACTACGGCTCCACTGGCGACCAAGCGGCGGACGAGAGCAGCCCGCTCGGGGAGGGGTTTCTAGCCTCGGTGTGCGCCGATTGGGAAGCGGCGGCCGAGCCCGCACGGCAGGCCGGCATTCGGGTCGTCAACGCCCGCATCGGCATCGTGCTCGACGCACGGGACGGCGCCCTCGCGAAGATGAAGATGCCATTCCTGCTCGGAGTCGGCGGGCGCATCGGTGATGGAAGTCAGTACATGAGCTGGATCACGCTTCACGACGTGGTGGCCGCTCTCGTCTTCGCGTTGGAGCATCCGGACCTGCGGGGCCCCGTCAACCTCGTCGCGCCGAACCCGGTCACCAACGCCGAGTTCACCGACACCCTCGGCCGCGTGCTGAAGCGACCGACGTTTTTCCCGGTTCCGAAGTTCGCTCTCCGCCTCGGAGCGGGTGCTGAGATGGCTGACGAGATGCTGATCGGCGGCACCCGAGTGATTCCAAGCGTGCTTCGATCCAATGGATTCGAGTGGGAGAGCGAGACGCTCGAGCCGGCGCTTCGCTCCGTACTCTAGGCGCTCGCGTCGGCGGCCAGTTCGAGCAGCGTGATCTCGGCTGGAGCCGCGATTCGCATCGGCGGTCCCCAATACCCGGTCCCTGAGCTCACGTAGATCTGCGAGTCTCCGCGACGGTGTAGGCCGGACAGGAAGGGCTGCACGAGGCGCGTCAAGACGCCGAAGGGAAAGATCTGGCCTCCATGGGTGTGGCCGGAGATCTGAAGGTCGACGCCATGCTCGCGGGCTTCGCCGAACTGCACGGGCTGGTGCGCGAGGAGCACGACGGGCTTCGTCGTGTCCCGTCCCTCGAGGGCCCGAGGAACGTCGGCCCCATGGCCATTGCCGAACTGATGCGCGGTCCAGTCGTCGACGCCGGCGAGGTGGATCGTCTCCCCGTTCTTCACGAGCTCCACCCGCTCGTTCCGAAGCGCCTGGATGCCGATGCTCTGCAAGAATCCGAGCCAGGAGTCCGCTCCCGAGTAGTACTCGTGGTTGCCCGTGACGAAGTAGGTGCCGAGGGAGGCTCGAATATCACCGAGCGGCGCGACTGCGTTGCCCAGGTCCTCGACGCTTCCGTCGATCAGGTCGCCGGTGATCGCGACGATATCCGGCTGCAAGGCGTTTACCTTGCGCACGACGTCCTCGACGAAGTCACGGCCGATCGTCAGCCCGACATGCACGTCGCTCAGCTGCACGAGGCGCAGGCCGTTCATCGAGGCTGGAAGTTTGCGGAGCCGTACCGGCACGCGCTTCACCTCGACCGGGCGGACCGCTGACCATACGCCCCAGCTCGAGAGCGCCAGCCCAATCGCACCGGCGCCTCCCGCGAGGAGCTGCGCGAGGAACTCCCGGCGGCCACCGTCGACCGAGGTCATGCTCGCGTACTTGATCCAGCTCCAGCGCGCGGCCTCGCCGCCCCAGAGGAGCACGAGCAACACGAACATCGAGCCCATCCAGATGTAGCCGACCCAGGAGACCGGGATCGCCACGTTCCGGGGCAATACTCGCCAGGCCATCATCGAGGCCGGAATCGAGAGGGCCAGTACGACGAGCGCAATAGTCGCGATTTGCCGCCATGGAGCTGGCAGCATCGGATCACGGATGAGCCTCGCCCAGAGGTAATAGTGTGTTCCGAACGTCAGCCCGAAAATGACACCGAAAAATATGAAGATGCGTCCGAGCGACATGAAAACCGCAGCTCAGCTCGCATAAGGATGTGCCGGAGGACCGTCAAGTCGCGGCCTTGATTGACTGTTTGTGACCTTGCCTCCCAAGAAGGGGTGGCTCTCCGTTCAGAGGGCTTCAGAAATCATCTCCCTATGGGCCAAAAAGTGCGTCATCGCCCTTTACCCGTTTTGGGAGCCAGCCTATAAAGCGGGCGTCGTATGAACGGAGAGCCGGGCAACCTCAGTCGCAGCGTCGCATGGGCCATATGTTTGGCCGCAGCGCTGCTTTTCGCTTCAACCACCAATGTGTCCGCGCAGGATGCTCCCGCCGAGGATGCGCCCGCGGAGGCCCAAGCTGCCGCCGAAGAAGTGGCAGAAGCCGGCGGCCCGGAGGCCCAGGAGACCCTGGAAGGCATCGTCGTGGCGCCGGGCGGGATCCCCGCCGAGCCGATGGACGCCAAGTCCGCGGTTGACGCGGTCAAGGCCGCGATGGCCTCCGTCGAGACCGCCGAGGGCGGCATTGGCGACACGTACGCCATTCAGTTCGGCGACACCTTCGACTGGGTCCAGATGGTCTCGGGCGAGTGGATCAAGGGCAACATGAAGCGGATGCGGGACGATGTCCTCGAATTCGACAGCGACAAGCTGGACATGCTCAATCTCGATTTCGCGGACATCTCGCTGGTGCACTCGCCGCAGTCGAACACGTACGTTTTCGACAATCGTATCTCTGCAACGGGTCCCGCGATCATCACCGAGAGCACGATCATCGTACAAACCGATGAGGGTACGAAGACCTTTCCTCGAAGCGAGCTCGAATCGATCGTCGAAGGCGAGAAAGAAAAAGACTGGTGGTCGATGAAGCTCCGCTTCGGTCTCACCCTCAACCGCGGCAATACCGATCAGCTCACCTACGACATCAACTTCAACACGCGGCGCGAAGACAAGCTCACGCTTCTCGACCTAAACTACAACTCGACGTTCGGTAAGACCAATGGAGCCCAGAACGTCAACCGGCACCTTGGCGAAGGCTTGTTCCAGGTGTTCTTGGGTAGTCGCTGGTGGGTCACTCCCGCGTTCGGCCAGCTCTTCAACGATCGATTCCAGAACATCAAGTTCAGAGCGACGCCGGCCGCAGGCGCGGGTGTTCACATCGTCGACGAGGCCAAGGTCCAGTGGGATTTCCAGACCGGCATCGGTTACCAATACTTGAACTACCTCGATACCACGCAGCTCGCTGCGGGTGACAGCAACCCCCAGCACGATGCCTTCATCCCGCTCATGATGTACTGGGACTTCGACATCACGGGTGACATCGACCTCACGATGAGTTGGCTGACGAACCTGGTCGTGACCACGATCGGCAACACCAACCATACCGGCAGGGCCGATCTTTCGATCGAGCTCACGCGCGTGCTCGACCTCGACATCGCCTTCCTGTACCTCCGAACCGAGCAACCCGGACCGCCGCCGCCCCCGGCGAACCCAGGGGATCCGCTGGACCCCATCGATAAGAACGACTACCAGCTCGTTGTCGGCATCAGCCTCGAGCTCGGATGAGCCTCAGCCGGCTTTCGAGCCGGCTAAGCTGAGGAGCTCCTCGATGGTGTGATCCGCCTCGACGGGATGACGGAGAGGCAGCTCTCCGTCGATCTCGTAGTGCGTGCGGCGCCCGTTTCTGCGCCTCAAAATCACTCCAGCGGCTTCCAACTCACCGAGGATTCGCTGTACGGCTCGCTCGGTGATCCCCACCGCCTGCGCGATCTCGCGTACGCGTATATTGGGATCACGGGCTACGCACACTAGTATATGCCCGTGATTGCTAAGAAAAGTCCAGGGTGGGGTGCTAGGGTCAATGCTCATGGATCAACTTCTGCTCTCTATTACCTAAAACATAATTCGCGTATTGACAAGCGCGAAATAAATATCATGCTTTGAAAGTCGTGAATAACGAAGCCAGACCAGAGGTGCGCGCTCGCCCAACTCCGCTCGCGCGGACGCGGCAGCTGCTGGAGCTCGACCGCGAAGACATCGTCGTGATCGTCATCTACGGCGTCGCGCTGGGGCTCCTTTCACTGGCCGTTCCGATTGCCGTTCAGTCCTTGGTGAACACGGTCGCCTTCGGTTCGCTCTTCCAGCCCCTGTTCGTGCTCACCGTCCTGCTGGCCGTCGCACTCATCGGCTCGGCGGTTCTTCGCGCCCTTCAGGTGCGAATCGCAGAGATGCTCCAGCGGCGCCTCTTCGTCCGCATCGTGGCGGAGATCAGCGGCCGGCTACCGCGCGTCAGCGCCCCCGCTCTGCAGGCCGCGAACGGTCCCGAGCTGCTCAATCGCTTCTTCGACGTGTTCACGACACAGAAGAGCGTTGCCTCCCTTCTGCTCGGCGGGATCGACGCGCTGCTCGTTGCGCTCGTCGGCCTCATCGTCCTCGCGTTCTACCACCCTGCGCTCCTGGCGTTCGACATCATCCTGATTCTCGGAGCCGTCGTGGTTCTGATCCCGCTCGGGCGCGGCGGCACAGGGACGAGCGTGGCGGAGTCCAAGGCGAAGTATGCGGTTGCGGGCTGGCTCGAGGAGATGGCTCGCCACCCCCTTTCGTTCAAGCTCGCCGGGGGACAGGAGTTCGCAACGCATCGCGCCGAGCTCCTCGCCGACAGCTACCTCCAGAAGCGGGACCGTCACTTCCGGGTTGTGTTCAGGCAACTGATGGGTGCCCTCACCATCGAGGTGGTCGCGAGCGTCGCGCTCCTCGCCTTGGGCGGCATCTTAGTGATTGAGCGCCAGCTCTCGATTGGCCAGCTCGTGGCTGCCGAGCTCATTGTGACAGCGGTCGTGGCCTCGATCGCCAAGCTCGGCGGCAAGGTCGAAGTCTTCTACGATCTCGTCGCGGCGGTCGACAAGCTGGGTGAGATCTTCGACCTGCCGCTCGAACGTTCTGGCGGCGAAACCCCCCCACGGAGCGACAGCGACATTGGCGAGCTGGTCTTGGAAGACATCGAGCTCGAACTCGAGGAGGCGGAGTTCCCTCCGATTTCGCTTCGTCTGGGCGCGGGGCAGTCGCTGTCCCTAACGGGCGCTCCAGAACGGGTGACCTCGAGCTTGGTGGCGGCCGTGTTCGGCCTCGTTCCGCCGCGGTCGGGGAGGATGGAGATCGACGGTCGTGACACGCGGGATTTGGCGCTTCACGACATCCGCGCGCGTGTCGCAGTGGTTCGCAGCACCGAGATTCTGCCTGGCTGCATCGGAGACAATCTCCGGGCCGGCAACCCCGACCTGACGGCCGAGGGGGCCTGGAACGCCTTGGCTCACGCTGGGATCGATCAGTGGGTAAAGGATGCGCCCGATGGGCTCGAGACCGACCTCTTGGCGGACGGCTCGCCTTTGACGCGAACGCAGGCGCTCGCCCTCACCATTGCTCGAGCCCTCGCAGGAGGACCGTCCGTGCTCGTCCTCGATCGCACGCTCGACCAAGTCAGCCCCGACGAGCGCGTGGCCATGTTCGACGCGCTCACGTCGCCTCGGGACGTGTCTGTGCTGCTCGTCTCCGATGAGCCGGAGCTCGTCGACCGAGCCGATCTGAAGATCGACCTCTCCAGGGACACCTCCTCGCACGGAGAAGCGGCATGAGCGAAACCGACAAGAGCCCCAGCGCCTGGACCGGCTTCGAGAGCGATAGCCTCCCCGCGGGGCTGCAGGTCCCATCGCCGCAGCGCTCAGGCTTCGTGGCGAAGGTACTCGTCGTTTCCTTTCTGACCTTTCTCATGGCGGCGCTCTTGGCGCCGTGGACTCAGAACATTCGAGGCACCGGTCGAGTGGTCGCCTATTCGCCAGATCAGCGACAGCAGCCGATCGAGGCCACCATTTCGGGGCGGATTTCGAAGTGGTTCGTCGAAGAGGGCTCGAGGGTCAAGAAGGGCGATCCCATCGTGGAGCTCGCCGACAACGACGCCCGTATCCTCGATCGACTCGGAGCGCAGCGCTCCGCGGTCGAGGTCCAGCGGATCGCCCAGGGGCAGCGCCTCGAAACGCTCACCAACCGGGTCGAGTCGCTTCGACGTTCTCGGCTCGCGGAGATCAACGGTGCCGAGTCGAGCATCGCCATCGCCCAGCAGGGGGTCGCGTCCGTTCGACAGGAGCTGTCGGCGGCAGAGGCCGAGCTCGAGACCAATCAGCTCAACCTCAGTCGGCAGGAGGACCTGCGGCGGGACGGCCTCGCGTCGCAGCGAGACCTGGAGCTAGCGGAGCTCGCCGCCCGTCAGAGCCGCGCCAAGGTGGCTTCCGCCGAAGCCAAACTCAGAGCTGCAAAGAACAGGCTCGCCCAGACCCGTGCAGCTTTCCGCCGAGTCGTCGCGTCCACCGATGCCGAAATCGAGAATGCGGAGGCTGGTCTCCGAAGCGCCGAAACCGAGGTCGCCTCCGCCAACGGGGGTCTCGCGAGGCTCGAAGTCGACATCGCCCGCCAGGAGGCGCAGGTCATCGTGGCGCCCGTCGACGGTACGATCCTCCGGGTGGTCGCACGGCTTGGTGGTGAGCAGGTGACTCGCGGCAAGGTACTCGCCGTGCTGGTTCCGATCACGAAAGACCGCGCTGTCTCTCTCTACGTCGATGGCAACGATGCGGCGTTGATCCAGCCCGGTCGAGCGGTGCGTCTTCAGTTCGAGGGTTGGCCTGCGGTGCAGTTTTCGGGATGGCCCTCCGTCGCGGTGGGCACCTTTGGAGGCCGTGTTGCGTTCGTGGATCCTTTGGACGACGGTCGAGGCGATTTCCGCATCGTCGTCGTCCCAGACCCCGAGGACAGTCCTTGGCCTGCCGCGAGCTATCTGCGGCAGGGTGTGCTTGCGAACGGCTGGATCCTTCTTGACCGGGTCCGGCTCGGATTCGAGCTGTGGCGTCAGTTCAACGGGTTTCCCCCGACCACCGACCCACCACCGCTCGCGAACAGTGACGAGGCAAAGAAGTGAAGGCCTTGTCCCGCTGGGCTGTACTCATCGCGTTGGTAGTTCCCATCGCTGCCAGCGCGGACGATTCGCCGCAGCCACCGCTTCTGTTCGAGGACGTGCTCGAGTCGGTGACCGCGCACGACCCCCGGATTCGCAAGGCGGTGGAGCGTCTTCGCGAGGCCGAGGGGAACACGACCGCAGCGCGCGGCGCGTTTGATCCCCGGCTCGAGGGGGATGTCGGCCTCCTCACCGGCGCCTACTACGATCTCCGTCAGGCGGACGCCGAGCTTCGCCAGCCGACGACGCTCTGGGGCACCGAAATCTACGCCGGGTACCGGATCGGGCGCGGAATCAACCAGCGCTGGCCTACCTATCGCGACAACCAAACCCTCTCGGCAGGCGAGGTTCGTGCGGGCATCGAGGTTCCCATCTGGCGCGGGGGTCTCATCGACGAGGACCGCGCAAAGCGCACTCGCGCGCTCGAGCTTCAAGAAGCGGCAAGTGAGGGGCTATCGAGCGCTGCGCTGAATCTCGAGCTCGCCGCCGCCGGCGCCTACTGGAAGTGGGTGAGCGCCGGAGAAAAGCTCGAGGTCGCTCGCTCCCTGCTCGATTTGGCCCAGCAGCGTGATGCGCAGTTGCGTGGCCGCCTGGCAGCGGGCTCGATTGCGGAGTTCGACGTCACCGACAACGAACGGATCCTACTCGAGCGGCGTGCATACGTGGTCGCGGCGCAGCGCGGGTTCGAGCAGGCTGCATTCGAGCTCTCGCTCTTCATGCGCGACGATGCCGGGCACTCCATCGTGCCCACCGTAGAGCGGCTTCCCGAAGAGCTCGTCCAATCCCAATCGTTCGAGCTGAGGGAAGACGAGGTCATGGACCGAGTGCTCGCTTGTCATCCGGATGTCGCACGTGCCCGAGCCGAGCTCCGCGCTACCCAGGTCGACGTGAAGCTCACGCGCAATCAGCTAGGCCCCGAGCTCGACGGCCTATTCGAGTACTCGCGTGACCTCGGGGAATTGACCGGAACGGAACAGGACAACACCCTCCCGGGGAACGTGTTCAAGGCGGGCGTTCAGCTCTCGATGCCCCTGATTTTTCGGGACGAACGCGGCCGGGCCAGCGCCGCCCGCGCCAAGGTCGCCGCGAACACGGCTGAGGTTCAGTTCCTCGAGGATACGCTGCGCGCCCGCGTCCGCGATTCAGGCTCGGCGGTGCGAGCAGCCGACGAAAGAGTGCGGCTCACTGGAGAGGTGGTGGACACCGCTGCGGAGCTTGCCGAGGGTGAGCGTCGTCGATTCGATGTTGGGTCGAGCAATCTCATCTTCGTCAATCTCCGTGAGCAGCAAGCTGCGATGGCACGGGTTCGGCTCATCGATGCGATTGCGGTCTCGGAGATCGAGCGCACGCGTTGGGACACGACCACCCGCGTCCAGTGCGGCGCTACTCCTTGATGTCGTATTTGTAGATCTGCTCGAGGTGTCTCGTGTCGGATGCGTTCACGCCGAGGTCACGCAAGATGCCGTCGGAAAGGTCGTAGACCCAACCGTGTAGCAAGGGCCCGCGGCGCTTCACCCAAGCTTCCTGAATGATCGAGGTCTTGGCGAGGTTGTGGACGCCCTCGATCACGTTGAGCTCGACCAGTCGACGTTCGAGCTTCTCCGGGTCCGAATACTTGTCGAGCTCCGTGGAATTCAGTCGGTAGACGTCTTTGATGTAGCGGAGCCACTTGTTGATGAGGCCGAGATTTTGGTGGCCGAGCGCCGCCTTTACCCCCCCGCAACCATAGTGCCCGCAGACGATCACGTGCTCGACCTCGAGCACTTCGACTGCGTATTGAAGAACCGACAGCATGTTGAGGTCGTCGTGCACGACCATGTTGGCGATGTTGCGGTGGACGAAGATGTCGCCCGAGTGAGACCCGGTGATCATGTCTGCCGGCACGCGACTATCGGCGCAGCCGATCCAAAGCGAGTGAGGATGCTGGCCCTTCGAGAGCTTCTCGAAGTACGCGGGGTCGCGAGAGAGCTGCTCTGCGACCCAGGTCTTGTTGTTCGCCAGAAGCCGCTTGGAGATCAGGTCTTCGCGGGTGGTCGGCTCATCTTCCATGCGCGGCATCATACCGCCATTGGCCCCGGGCCCAAGATGCTTTTTGTCGGCCCTCGCGTGCCTTGCGTGCCGGGGAGCGTCGGCCAAGCATCAAGTCGGGCGGGCCCGCTCGCTTTCGGCGTCCTCGGGCGTGCGCGATTCGAGGCGCGCCAACAGCTTCTCCGCCGTCTGCAGGGCGACACGTGGGTCTTCATCGACTACCAAGAGGTGGCCCATTTTCCTTCCGGGTCGCGCCTCGGCTTTGCCATAAAGGTGCAAATGCGCTTCGGGCTGCAAGAGAACCTGCATCCAGTCGGGCTCGCCATCAGTCCAGAGGTCGCCGAATAGGTTCACCATCGCCGCGGGGCGGGGCAGGGCAGGGTCGCCAAGGGGGAGGTCGAAGACGGCCCGGACGTGCTGTTCAAACTGCGACGTCACGCAGGCGCCGAAGGTGTAGTGGCCGCTGTTGTGAGGTCGCGGCGCGATTTCGTTCACGAGCAGGGTGTCCCCGCCCACTAGATACATCTCGACGGCCATCATTCCGACGTGGTCGAGCGCGTTCGCAATCCTGGCGGCGAGCTCGCATCCGTGCTCCTCGAGCGCGGGGTCCAACCCAGCCGGTGCGATGGTGGTTCGCAGCACGTGGTTCCGGTGTGTGTTG
>Ga0316198_10002618_pt1 | contig 10855 bp, 8 predicted proteins | sample OudBieAanoxic_MG_FD_204935 | JGI IMG/M metagenome (GOLD analysis project Ga0316198, IMG submission 204935) | Coastal sediment microbial communities from Oude Bieten Haven, Netherlands - site A anoxic | ecosystem: Environmental > Aquatic > Marine > Coastal > Sediment | place: Netherlands... | reverse complement strand
ACATCGTGACCGCGAATCATGACCGACCCCGAGGTGGGTCGATCGATGGCGGCCAGGATGCGGAGCAGCGTCGACTTCCCGGATCCGGATGGTCCCACGATCGCCGAGATCTCTCCGCGGAGGAACTCGGCATTCACATCTACCAGGGCTGGAACGACGGTCGAAGCGGTCGTGTACGTTCGGGTGACGTCCCGGCACGCGATCCGTGGGCCGCTGTGGCCGGGCATCTCACTCACCATGGCGGAGCAACTCCGACGTGTTGGCGCCGTCGGCGATTCGCTGAGACAGCAATGCCCCGGTGGCGGCGACGGCGAGGGTCGCGACCGCGGCGGCCGCTACGACGTCGTAGGCAACGATGAGCCGCGGTCCCGGAGGTGTGGTCGGGACCGGATCGATCCCACCGTAGACGAGGGCGCTTGCGGCGATCGCGGCGATGGCGCCCACAGCGAGGCCCAGACCGAGTAACACCGCAAGTTCGAGGAATGCAGCCATGAAGTGGGACCGACGGGAAAGTCCCATTCTTCGAGCCAGGGCATAGGAGAGGTTCCGGGCACGCTGGCGCGCATCGCCGTAGAGGAACACCCCGGCGACAACGATCATCGCGGCGAGCAGTGCGATGATCTCAACGAAGTCGAAGGTCCAAATGATCACCGCGTACTTGAGCTGGTCGAGGACGTCGCCGGTGTTGTTGATCCACGCAAACGTCACGCCTTCGTCCCCGAAGGCGGCCACGGCATCGGGCTCAGTGGTGTCACGAACATACACCCAGTCGCGGAACCCGGGGAGTCGTCCGTCGCTCTCGAGGCCGGTCCAACGTGAGAGGGCAGCGTTGTCGGCGATGAGCAACGGCCGGCTTCCCCGCATCCCCGGGAATGAGGCGATCTCGGCCACCACCGTTACCGGGATCTCGAGGTCGTCCCACCGGCCGGATTCGACCCTGGATCCGGTGATCGAACCGTTCGCCACGACGACGGTGAGGCTCCCGTCGGGTCCGGGCGGTCCCAGCAGGCTGAGGATCTCTTCGAGGCTCGCCTCCGAGAACGAGTCGTGCCAGTAGGCCCCGTCGAGGAACGTGAGCGGATCTACTCCGATGATGTCCACTTCCTGATCACCGACGAGAACCCGTTCGTAGCGCGTGACCTGGGTCGCGGATCCGGCGAGCGACACCGGCATGGGCCGGTCGTCGGCCATTGCCACGGCGAGATCACTGCCGATGAAGCTCGCCGCCTTGGCCTCGATGATTGACGAGGATGAGCGTGACAGGTCGGCCGCGTACACGAGGGTGGCGACGGGCAGAGCCGCTGCCGCGATCAGCACAAGTGCCATCGTCGGCGAGGAGGCAATTCGTCGCGAAGCCAGAAAGGCTGCCGGCGAGCGGCGTCTGTGCGACGACCCCGCATGGCCAATCATTCGAGCGAGCACCTCGGCGGCCAGCAAGATGGCGGCTCCAAAGAGGAAGAACGGGAATGCGAGCACTAGTGGGCTGACGCGACCGGCCTGATCTCCCTGCGCGACGGTGATCACCCCGTTTCGCAGGCTGAACCACGCCAGAACAGTGGCGGCGGCGAAGCCGAGAAATGCAGGGACTCGGAATGAGGTCCTCCACCGTCGCGTCTTCGGATCGAGTACTCGTGTGCTGCGAACGCCGACCGCGATTCCGACAGCAACGAGGCCAACGGCACCCGCGACAACGGCATAGATCAATGCCTGCCAGCGTGTCGACGAATCGATGAGCGGCGAAGGCCCGACTGCCGGTCCCGTAGCGAGCGCAAGGAGCCATCCAAGGATCGTGCCCACCACGACGGCGCCGGCCATCTCGACCGCCGCCTTCAGAGCGACGGCTCCGGGTCCGATGCCCTTGGTGATGAGGAGAACCACTTCGGTTCTCCTTCGATCGACCCAGTAGCTCCCGGCCGCCGCCAGCAAACCCAGGGCCGAGATCACTGCGACGATGGCGATCGGGGTAACTGACGAACGCAGCACTTCCCCAAGCGCAGCAGAGCGGCGGACGATGAACGGCAGATCGGTTCGGATCGTCACCGACCTCGGGAATCCGGAGGTGAGGCTCTGTTGGATGTCGGTCTCCATCTGCTCCATCTGCTGGATGGACGCGTCGGCGGTCTGCGTGGTGAGGCTGGAGCGCTCGACCGGGAACTCCCACACGCCGCCGTAGGGAGGGCTTTCGAGGTTGGGGAAGAGTTCCCCGAACAAATCCGAGTCAATCAGGACGAGGGCCGGCGGAAGATCTCCGTGCGGTGGACCGGGAATGAAGTAGTCCTGTACCGGGCACCAGTAGTCCGTTCGAGAAGTCTCCATGAGATCCCGGTACACGGTCCCAATCGGGATCGTGACGAGATTCCCCCGGCCGTCGAGCATCTCGACATCATCTCCCGCCACGAGGCCCAAGTAGTCGGCGCCGCGATCCGTGATCCAGAGCCCGCCGGAATCCGCCTGTTCGAGCACTTCGACGTTGTCCTCATACCCCGTGCGATGGAGAAACCGGACCAGCAGCTTGCGTGTGTTTGCGCCGGTCGTGGCGATCTCGACCGGCGGCGTCGGACGAGTCAGGACAGGCTGTCCGAGCGTGGTGGTCTGCGACCAAACGCGGGCGATCTCAGGTTCCGATACTGCGATCGGGGCGAAGTTGTCGAGCGTGCCGTTGACATTGCCGGCACAGCGAGAAGAGATCTCCTGGGCGAGGGCCGCGTTGGTCGCCGAGGATATGAACAGCGGTGCCATGGCGGTCACCATGCCGAGGATGATCGCCGCTGCGAATGTGGCGATCACAACGGTGGCGTGGTATCGGAGGAGCGTCGGCGCCCTCGCAAACGGAGGAGTGCGGAGCAGGTTCACGACGGGCCGCTCGCGCCTTCTCGAGGAGCAGTAGCGCGTGCTGCGCCGGCACCCGACGTGGCAGAACCTGGCCGCATGGACGCGCAGTGTACCGACACCCGACCGCCCCGACGCCTCGGCAGACTGTGACTGCTCATATCCTCGCCGCTGGTAAGGTGCCGCCCACACGGTGGCGATATTGGTTCTGTACCGGCTCAGAGGAGGACGCTACTCGGGCAATGTGGGTCTACATTCTCCGTCGCACGCTTGTCAGCATCCCAGTGCTCATTGTTGCAACGATGCTCGTGTTCTTCGGCATGTCGGCGGTGACCGACCCGTTGTCGCAACTCCGTTTGATCCCGGAAGTGAGCCAAACGACACTTCAGAACATCATCGATTCGAAGCACCTCGATGACCCGATGATCGTTCAGTACTGGTTCTGGTTGCAGTCGGCGATTCTCGACGGCTTCGGGACGACCATGTTGGGATCCAAGCGGATCTGGCCGGACCTGTCACGGGCGCTCTGGCATACCGCTCAGCTCGTCCTGGTGGCCGAGGCGCTTGCGGTGTCGATGGCGGTCGTCCTTGGTGTGCTCGCGGCCAAGAAGCAGTACTCGTTCTTCGACTACACCACCACAACGATCAGCTTCATCGGGTTTTCGGTTCCCATCTTCTGGTTCGCTCTTATGCTCCAGTTCCTGGCCGTGAGCTTCTTCCTGGCCACGGACATTCGGATCTTCTACACGTTTGGCCTCAGTTCTCCCGATCCAACGTATCCACTCCTGGATCGGATCCAGCACATGGCGCTGCCGGTCATTGCCTTGCTGTACGTCAGCGTTGCCCAGTACAGCCGGTACATGCGCGGGTCCATGCTCGAGGTGCTGCACTCGGACTACGTCCGCACCGCGCGCGCCAAGGGCTTGCCCGAGCGGACGGTGACCATGAAGCACGCGCTACGGAACGCGTTGATCCCGCTGGTGACGGTGACGGCCCTCAACATCGGTGCCGTCCTGGGCGGTGTCGTGATCACCGAGACTATCTTCGCTTGGCCGGGGATGGGCAAACTGTTTATCGATTCGCTCAACCGAGGTGAGCTGTACACGCTCATGGCATGGCTGATGGTGACGGCGATCATCGTCATCGTGTTCAACCTGATCGCCGACGTTCTCTATGCCCTCCTCGATCCGAGGATCCGCTTTGACTAGCCGAATACCGGGAGAACCGGACCAGACGCGTACCGGCGAGCCGGAGTTCACCCGGACGCAAGACGAGGCCATCGCATGGAACTCAACGATGGGGCCCAAGACCGCCCCGGCCGCCGTGGAGATGCCGGACTCCGGCGACTCCCAGCGCCTCAAGGACATCATGGACCGCGAGGGCCTCGAGGTGCAGCACCTGACGCAGTGGCAGCTGATCAGGCGCAAATTCCTCCAACACAAGCTGGCCGTGATCAGCTTGGTCGTTCTCGTCATCATCGTGCTGGCCGCCGTCTTCGCCGATGTGCTTGCTCCCTATGCCTTCGATGAGATCGACCTGCCGAACCGGTCCCGGGCGCCGACCCTGGAAGGCTCTCACTTCTTCGGAACCGACAAGCTTGGCCGCGACTACTTCTCGCGGATCTTGTATGGCTTGCGCACTTCGCTCTGGGTGGCGCTCATCGTCTCGGTCGTCTCGACGATCATCGGCACGGTCGTCGGCGGGATCGCGGGGTATCGGGGCGGCCGGATCGACAACTTCCTGATGCGGGTGGTGGACCTGTTCCTCGTGCTTCCCTTCCTGGCGATTCTGTTGATCCTGTCGGCCTTTGTGGGTCAAGGTTCTCCGACGAGGGTGGGGTTCATTCTCGCCATACTCTTCTGGACCGGGCTCGCCCGCATCGTGCGGGGTGTGTTCCTATCGCTTCGGGAGAAGGAGTTCGTCGAGGCGGCCCGGGCCGCCGGTGCATCCGATTCGAGAATCATTTTCCGACACATCCTCCCCAACGCAATGGGTCCTATCATCGTCGCCATGACGCTGGTTGTTGCCTCTGCGATCCTCGTCGAGGCGGCATTGTCCTTCCTCGGGTTTGGCATTCAGCCGCCCAACCCGGCCCTCGGGAAGCTGATCGCCGACGGGCAGGACTCCCTTGTCACCGCGTGGTGGCTTGTGACAATCCCAGGGATCTTCATCGTCGTCATCTCGCTTGCCGTCAACTTCGTGGGCGACGGGATGCGGGATGCTCTCGACCCGACGCAGGTGGTGAAGTAGTGGCAGAGCCGGTGCTCCGTGTCGTGGATTTCAAAGTCTCGTTCAACACCGTGGACGGTGTGGTGCGAGCGGTGGATGGTGTCTCGTATGAGGTGTATCCCCGTGAGACACTCGGTGTCGTCGGTGAGTCGGGATCAGGAAAGAGCGTGACGGTGCTTGGGGTGATGGGGCTCCTGCCCAAGCCGGCCGGCAAGATCGACGGCGGCGAAGTGTGGCTCGAGGGTGAGAACATCCTCAATCTGTCCGACAAGGCCATGCAGGACGTCCGTGGGAACAAGATGGCGATGGTGTTCCAGGATCCCATGACGTCGCTCAATCCCGTGTTCACCGTCGGGGACCAGATAGCCGAAGCGCTGCAGATTCACAACAAGAAGATGTCGAACGCGGATGCCAAGGCGCGCACCATTGAACTGCTTGGCGCCGTTGGTGTGGCTCAACCCGAGACTCGCTTCGACCAGTACCCCCACGAGTACTCGGGCGGCATGCGGCAGCGAGCCATGATCGCCATGGCAATTGCGAACGACCCGCCCCTGATCATCGCCGACGAACCCACAACGGCCCTCGATGTCACTATCCAGGCTCAAGTCGTCGAGGTCTTCAAAGAGATCCAGAACCGCACCAGTTCGGGGCTGGTTCTGATCACTCACGATCTCGGACTCATTGCAGAACTCGCCGACCGTGTCGTCGTGATGTACGGCGGCAAGGTCGTTGAGACCGGTACCGTCGACCAGATCTTCCACGAACCCCGCCACCCCTACACGCTCGGTCTCATCATGAGCCTTCCTAGGATGGACCAGCAGATGAAGCGGCTCCGACCGATCCCAGGCCAGCCGCCAAGCTTGATCAATCTCCCCTCCGGTTGTTCGTTCCACCCGCGATGTTCGATGTCGGGTGGGCGGGCGATGTGCCGGGACGAAGTGCCGACGCTGTATCCAGTGAGCGACGATGGCCACGCTTCAGCCTGTTGGTATCACACCGAGGTTGCACACGAGCTGGAGATCGAGGCGGCACTCACCGGTATCGAGTATTCGGATGGGAAACTCGGTGGCGCCTGAACACACCGCCGAGAGCGGGACCGTTGCCCCGGCCGAGGAGGGAATCCTCGAGGTCAAAGACCTCAAGGTTCACTTCCCAATCATGGCCGGGTTGCGACGCCACCAGGTCGCCACTGTGCACGCCGTAGACGGGGTCACGTTCGATTTGCGACGCGGCGAAACGCTTGGCCTGGTCGGTGAGTCGGGGTGTGGGAAATCGACGACGGCTCGGGCGGTGCTTCGGCTGAACAACATCACCGACGGAACCGTCGCGTACAAGGGCGTTGACATCACCCGGGCGAAGCGCAGACAGATGCAGCCGATTCGGAAGGAGATGCAGGTCGTCTTCCAGGATCCGTATGCCTCGCTCAACCCCCGCATGACGGTGAGCGACATCATCTCCGAACCGCTGAAGGTGCACAAGATCGGCACCAAGCAATCGCGACTGGACGCTGCCGCTCAACTCCTCGAGACGGTGCAGCTGAGCCCGGAGCACGGCAACCGATATCCCCACGAGTTCTCCGGCGGGCAGCGGCAGCGGATCGGTGTTGCGAGGGCGCTAGCACTGGAACCGGAGGTCATGATCCTCGATGAACCGGTGTCGGCGCTCGATGTTTCCATTCAGGCGCAGGTGATCAATCTCCTCCAGCAAATCCAAGACGATTTCGGCCTCTCCTACCTGTTTATCGCTCACGACCTATCGGTCGTGAGGCACATCTCCGACCGAGTGGCTGTGATGTACCTCGGGAAGATCGTTGAGATTGCAACGCGGGAAGAGCTCTTCGAAAGACCCGCCCACCCGTACACCGTGGCATTGCTCTCCGCCGTGCCGATTGCAGAGCCCCGCGGCAGAGACGACAGGAACCCCATCGTGCTCGAGGGCGACGTTCCCACCCCGGTGAATCCTCCCTCGGGATGCCGGTTCCGTACGCGTTGCTGGAAGGCGCAGGCCATCTGCGCCGAAGAAGAACCGGAGCTCATCGACCGCGGGCAGGGTCATCCGGTGGCCTGCTACTTCCCAGAGGTTGAGTTCGCCGAAGAAGTGCCGACCACGAGCCCGAAGCTCGAAACGTCCGAGTAGCGCTCTGCGGTACTTCGTTGGAGGGCACACCGGCACAAAGGGATGAGCCGTCTAGCCTCCCTGACGTGACTGACCAAGACACGGCGTTTCAGAGGTTCTATGACCGTTTCGACCTGCTCTTCTATGTGACGGCTGCGACCCTCGCACTCTTGCTGCTGGTCGATCTCGACCAGGACCAGGGACTCGCCGAGGTGCTCTCAATCACAGTCACGCTGCTCGCCGCTGCGACGCTCGTTCTGGCCGTCGCGGCCGCCGGAGTCGGTCGGCGCGGACGACAGATCACGCTCGTCCTGGCCAGCTCGGTCGTCGTGGCCTCGATTGTCTCGCTGCCATTCTCAGATGCCCAGAACGGCTACGGCGGCTTCCTGTGGTTGGTGCTCGTAGTGGCCGCCCCCGTTGTGGCGATGCGACGTTTGATGCGCCATGAGAAGGTCGACGCCTCAACGCTGCTCGGAGCGCTGAGCGTCTACCTCCTGATCGCGATCGCTGCGACCTACCTGTTCCTGTTCATCGACACCTTCCTATCCGGCTCGGGGCGCTTCTTCGGCCAAGAAGAGCCAACCACGGTGTTTGCGTATTTCAGCCTCATCACGGCTACGACGGTGGGTTACGGAGACTTCAACCCGGTGGGTGAGTTTGGGCGCGCGGCGGCGGCGTGGGAAGCGGTGATCGGCCAGATCTACCTCGTGGTGGTGCTCGCCCGCCTCGTCTCACTGTATGGCGGGGGGCGATTGTTCTCACGAGGTGCAGGCACCACGTCGGATGACTAACTTCACTCCCATGGACCCGAAAGTAATTGCCCTGGTGCTTGCAGGCGGTGAAGGAAAGCGGCTCTGGCCGCTCACGCGTGATCGATCGAAACCGGCCGTGCCGTTCGGAGGCATCTACCGCTTGATCGACTTCGTTCTGTCCAATCTCGTCAACGCCGGCTATCGGAAGATCGCGGTCCTCACCCAGTACAAGAGCCACAGTCTCGACCGCCACCTCGCCCTCGGCTGGTCGATGAGCGAGATGCTTGGGAACTACGTCACGCCGGTCCCTGCGCAGATGCGACGGGGCCCGCACTGGTTCTCCGGATCTGCCGATGCGATCTTCCAGAACTTCAACATCCTCACCGATGAGAGTCCCGACCACGTGATCGTGTTTGGCGCAGATCACATCTACCGCATGGATCCCCGTCAGATGGTGGATCAGCACGTCGAGTCGGGCGCGACCGTCACCGTTGCAGGCATTCGTGTGCCGATCGCGGAGGCGTCCGAGTTCGGTGTAATCGAAGCCGACGAACACGGGAAGATCATCTCCTTCTTGGAGAAACCGGAGAACCCGCCGTCGATCCCGGGCGAACCGGACTGGGCGTTTGCTTCGATGGGCAACTATGTGTTCGAGACCCAGGCACTTCGCGAAGTCATCACAGCCGACGCGGAAGACGATGACTCTAGACATGACATGGGCGGGAGCATCATCCCGGCACTCGTGGCCCAGGGGACCGCCCACGTGTACGACTTCGCCGACAACGTCGTTCCGGGCCAGACGAAACGTGAGCGGGGCTACTGGCGCGACGTTGGGACCCTGGATGCCTATTTCCAGGCCAACATGGACACGATCGCGGTTGATCCGATCTTCTCGTACTACAACCGCCGCTGGCCGATCTTGACCCATCGGCCGCCGCTGCCTCCCGCCAAGTTCGTGTTCGATCTCGACGATCGAAGGGGCGCTGCGAGTGAATCGATCGTCGGGGCCGGTGTAGTGATCTCGGGCGGGTCCGCCCGGCGCTCGATCATCTCGTCGGATGTCCGGATACATTCGTATGCCTCGGTTGAGGATTCCCTGCTGCTGAATGGTGTTGTGGTCGGCCGAGACGCCGTCGTGCGGCGGGCGATCATCGACAAGAACGTGGTGATACCAGACGGCTTCAAGATCGGTGTTGACGAGGCGGCGGATCGCGAACGTTTCACAGTCACGGAGAGTGGACTTGTTGTCATCGGCAAGGGCGACACGATCGATCCAGGCTGAACCTCGCGTTTGGCGGACGGAGCGGTAGCCTGCCGATCGTGAATCGACATCTACCAACTCGACTACTGACCGTGTTCGTTGTTGTCCTCGCGCTGTTCGTTGCCGCGTGCAGCCCCGACACCGATGCGACCACGACATCTTCCCCAGCTGCCACGACCACCGATGGCGGTGGCGAGGGCTCGACGACCACCACGGTCGGTGGCGGACCGGACTCCACGACTACGACGACCGCTCCGGTTTCCGACGTCACCATCTCGGTGCCGGGCACGGCATCGGATTCGATCGATCCGGCCGTCGTTGATGAGATGCGTTCCGAACTGGCGGAACTGATGGTCGAGGCCGAGCAGGTCCGCGGGATCCCGTTCATCGCAACTCCAACCGTGATCATCCTGGCTGAGGCCGAGTTCTCGCAGCGCGTCTCAGACCTCGTTGCCGAGGACCTCGATCAGGAGGAACTCGCGACCGACAGCGCATTCTTCGCGATGCTCGGGATGCTCGATCCCGGCACGGATCTCTACCAACTCCTCATCGATCTCTACACCGATCAGGTCCTCGGGTTCTACGACGGCGACACGGAAGAGATGGTGGTTCCCGCCGCTCCGGACGGGTTCACCGCGCTTCAGAGGCTCATCGTCCTGCACGAGTTGGTGCATGCGCTTACCGACCAGCACTTTGACTTCAACGATGAGTTAGAGGTGCTGGTTGATGAAGGGAACGGTGATGATTCGTCGGCATTTCGGGCACTCATCGAGGGTGATGCGTCGCGTTCGCAGTTTGTCTACATGGAGGGCATGAGCCCCATCGAGGCTGTCCAGGCGGCCACTGAACTGCTCTCGAACGACTCCTCTGTTCTCGACTCGGTCCCCGGATGGATTCGGTCGGACCTCACCTTCCCATACGATCAGGGGTTGGTCTTCGTTGAGGCGATCACGGCGACGGGAGGGCTCGCCGCGGTCGACGACGCCTACCAGAGTCCACCACAGACCACCGAGCAGATTCTCGACCCTGCGAGATATGCACGGAATGAACCTCCACGCGACCTTGCACCACTCACCGTCGAGATCGACGGGTGGGATCTCTACGACGAAGCGACGTTCGGAGACTGGGGTCTCCGGCTCATCCTCGACGGAAGTGTGTCGCCCGGAGAAGTCACCCAGGCGGCGTCCGGCTGGGGAAACGACACCTATCGCGTGTTCACTCGCGGTGGCGATGTGGCGATGGTGATGTCATACATCGGGGACTCCGAGCGTGATGCAGAAGAGCTGGCCAACGCATTGATCGCCCATATCCGCGACGACATGGACTCCGGGCCGGCCGAGGAGTCTGCAGACGGCCTGCTCTATCGGCAGGGCAACGTCTATTCGTTCATCGATCGGATCGGCGACGGCATCTACTGGATCGTCTCAACCGACAAGCCCGCCGGCGAAGAAATCCGCCAACAACTCGGCATCTGAGCGAGCTCCGCTCGTTGTAGTCCGTACCACCGGGAGCGGACATCTCGGCTACGGACCACCTGTCGCAACCCTCTGTCTCGTGCGGGTCCGAGCACGAAGATTTCTGAGGTTTCTTGTCTGCGTCACCGGTTTCTGTCGTACCTGGTTGATAGGTTGCGGGTATGGATGTAGAGACCGCCACCAACGAGTCGATT
>Ga0316198_10002617_pt1 | contig 10856 bp, 10 predicted proteins | sample OudBieAanoxic_MG_FD_204935 | JGI IMG/M metagenome (GOLD analysis project Ga0316198, IMG submission 204935) | Coastal sediment microbial communities from Oude Bieten Haven, Netherlands - site A anoxic | ecosystem: Environmental > Aquatic > Marine > Coastal > Sediment | place: Netherlands... | reverse complement strand
CGGCTGTTGCGGCATGAGGCACTAGCTCGCATCGGCCAGGAAGGCGTTGTCGGTGGTGACCTCGAGTCGGACCTGGATGTCGAGCTCGACGCCCGCACGCACGACGGTGAAGTCGAGCTCGTCGCCGGCCTCGGCGCCGAAGGTGACGGTCTCGGTGATGTCCTCGACCTCGTCGATGGCTCGGCCGTCGATGGCCACGATGACGTCGCCCGGGACCGGGATCTCGAAGCCCTCGTCGACCGTGACGGTGTCTTCGCTGCCGCGCAGACCGGCCTTGTCGGCCACGCTGCCGGGCTGCACCTCGATGACAGCGACACCCGCGTCGGGCAGGCCCAGTTCCTCGCGCAAGTCGAATGGCAGGAAGTCGAGCGGCTGCGCGGAGATGCCCAGGCGCGGACGCAGGCTGCTGATATCGGTCACGCCGCCGGTCTCGAGGGTGTCCAGCGATTCCACGAGCAGGTTGCTCGGGACGGCGAAGCCGAGGCCGGCGAAGGACCGGCCCTGCGGGTTGATGAGGGCCGTATTGATGCCGATGAGCTGCCCGGCCGAGTCGAGCAGCGGGCCCCCGGAGTTGCCGGGGTTGATGGCCGCGTCGGTCTGGATCATGGGCACGGGCACGTTGCCGATGGTGGGCACGAAGCGCTCGAGCGCGCTGACGATGCCGCTGGTGACGGTCGAGGCCAGGCCGAAGGGGTTGCCGATGGCGATCGTCTTCTGACCGACCTCCAGCGAGTCGGAGTCGGCGATGGCAAGCGGCGAAGCGGCAGGCAGATCGGTCTCCTCCAGGGCCTGCAGCAGGGCCAGATCGAAGGCCGGATTGACGCCCACGACGTCGACTCGGACCGGGCTTTCGTCGGACGGGAAGGTCACGCTGATCTCGGCGCCATCACGGAACTCGGCGGAGGCCGGCTCGAGCGCCGACTCGACCACGTGGAAGTTGGTGACGAGGAAAGGGTCGTCCTCGTACTCGATGAGGAAGCCGCTGCCGCTGCCCTGCGGGATGGCCTCGTCCTCGGCGAAGAAGCGGCCGAAGGGCGAGCCGGAGTCCGCCCGCAGGGCGACGTTGACGGCCACCACGCTGTCGCCAGCGAGCTCGATGACGTCGATGGTGTTGCGCTCGTTGGCGAGCAGGGCGCTGACCTCGTCGAAGGCAGCGTTGTTCTGGGCGAGGACGGCCGGTCCGAGGCCGACCGCGGCGGCGGAGAGGGCGATGGTCACAGGGGCCACCGTCAGCAGCCGTGTGGAGCGACGCATTGGGGTTGTCCTTTCGGGTGATGGTCAGTTGGTTGATTGAGCAACGATGTGATTGTACACAGTTTGTACAGAGTCTGTAAAGCCCATCTGCCGAGCCTGCCGGGCCCAGCCGGGATGCCGTGAGCGGCTGCCGCTCGGATCGGGCCACACTCAGGCTCGCCCCCGGCGCGGGCACCGGATGTGACCCAGGACACGTCGAGCGGACCCGGCAGTCATCGCGCTGTCACGACTCGTGCGCCAGACGAGGTGCCTTCGGATGTGGTCGTCGTGCTCGGCATCGAGGAGCCGGCCGCCGAGGTGGCCGCATCGGCGCAGCCCACGTGGCGCGGGCGAGCGGTCAGGTGTCCGGGTTCTCGGCGTCCAACTCCGACACTGCTCGCGCGACGGCCCCTGTCAGAAGCTCGATGGAGGCCGCGACTGATTCGCTGGGCTCCCCGCCGAGTTGGACCGACTCGATGGCCAGGCCGATGAATCGGCCCGTGACCGGCTCGTCACGAAATAGCTGGCCGATGGCCACGACCTGGTCGAGCGGCAGCTGATGCGTCGAGGTCGTGACCACCGACTCGGCGCGCCGGCCCATCTCCGCCAGCTCCATCTCCACCAGCTCGCCGGGGGCCGGCCCGACGACCGCGTCGACGACGATGGCGCGCGTGCCGGCCGCCAGGTCACGCAAGTGCTCGGCCTCCAACGCGCCGGTGAGCCTGACGTCGGCTCGAGCGAGGGCCTCTGGGGGCAGCGCTCGGCAGGCCACGTGGGCCACCGAATCGTCGCCGCGCAGCGGGTCGCCGCAAGCGAACACCACCACGCGACGCGTCCCCCCGCTGGGGTGCGAGGGGACGTGATCGGCGACGGGCACTAGATGCGTTCCACCTCCAGCCGCAGGAAGTGGGTAGCGCAGCTGATGCAGGGGTCGTAGCAGCGGATGAGCGCCTCCAGCCTGGCCGCTGCCTCCGGCTCGGGCAGGTCGAGCACCGAGCCGGCGAAGCCGCGCATGTCATCTTCCATGAAGGCCTGGTTCTGCGACGTCGGCGGCACGATGCGGGCCTTGACCACACGCCCTTCGTCATCGACATCGTAGCGGTGGAAGAGCACGCCGCGCGGCGCCTCCGTCGCCCACGATGCCTTGCCCGCTCGCGGCTCCCAGCTGACGAACGGATCGGCGGGCGGCTCGTAGGCCTCGATGATGGCGATGGCTTCCGCCGCCGCATGGATCATCTCGATGCCCCGCGCGTTGATGGAGGCGAACATGTTGCGGCGGATGATCTCCACCCCACCGCTGGCCTCGAGCGCCTCCTTGGCCAGCGGGTGGAGACCCTGCCCCGAGAGCACCACGCGCGATGACGGGCCCAGCAGGTGGCGCTTGCCGTCGATGCTCGTCGCCTGGAGCGCGGTGGAGTGTTCCACGTGCTGCTCGCTGAAGGCCTCGTCCCAGTCGCCGGGATCGACGTCGATGCCTTCGGTCGTGACCAGCCGCCCGGTGTCGAGAGCGTAGAGCTCCGCGTCGTAGAGCGAGAGCATCAGCGGATCGCGTTCGAACTCCGGCAACTCCAGGGAGGACGTCCAACGCACGGTCTCCTTGGAATCCTCGAGGGCCACCTCCAGGGCCGGCAGCAAGGCACGGAGCTGACCGCGCGTGGGCACGCGATAGAAGCCACCCACGCGCATACCGACCGGGTGCACGGCGCGACCGCCGAGGAGCGCCATGATGTCGACCCCGACCTGCTTCAGCGCCAGGCCACGCTCCACGATCGAACGGTGGTCGCGGGCCATGTCCAGGGCGCTGTCGTAGCCCAGGAAGTCGGGTGCGTGGAGCAGATAGATGTGCAGGGCGTGGCTCTGCAACCACTCACCCCAGTAGAACAGCCGGCGCAGCTGGCGGACGTTGGCATCCAGCTCCACGCCGAAGAGGCGCTCGAAGCCCTCCGTCGCGGTCATCTGGTACGCGACCGGGCAGATGCCGCAGATGCGCGCGACCATGTCGATGACCTGGTCCGGGTGCCGGCCGACGACAAGACGCTCGAAGAAGCGCGGGGCCTCGAAGATCGATAGCTCCGCCTCGACGACCTCGTCGCCCTTGACCACCACCCTCAGCCTGCCTTCACCCTCCACCCGTGACATGGAGTCGACGGCAAAGACGCGCTGCTCGGGGATGGTGGCCTCGACAGCCACCTTCTTGCGGGTCATGCCGCACCTCCCTTGGAGTTGGCAGCCTTGCCAGAGCCTGACGCAGGTGCAGCCCGCATACCCGGCGGCCCGCCTCTCGCGTCGATGACAGCGCGTAGCTCCGGCGACCAGGCGGTGAAGCCCGCGAACGTGGCGGCCACGGCCGCGTCGTCGAGGTCGAGGGAGTCCGCGAACCAGCCGGCGAGGCTGTCGCCGTTGGCGCTCTCGCGCGGGCCGAAGCAGCCGTAGCAGCCGCGGGCCATGCCGGGACAGAGCGCATCGCAGCCGTTGGAGATGATCGGCCCCAGGCAGGGCTCGCCTCGCGCCACCATCACGCACACGCGGCCGGCCCGCTTGCACTCGACGCAGACGGCTTCCGAAGACAGCTGCGGCCGCCGGCCGATGGCGGTGGCGGTCAGCAGTTCCACCAGCTGCCGGGTGTCGATGGGGCAGCCGCGCAACTCGGCATCGACGTCCACGTGGTCGGCTACGGGAGTGGCGGTGGCCAGCGTGTCGATGTACTCGGGCATGGCGTAGACGGCATCGATGAAGCCGGCGATCCCGCCGTCGTTGCCAGCCCACGCGCGCAACGCCTGGATGCCACCGCTGGTGGCACAGGCGCCGATGGTCACCAGCACGCCGGTCCGATCGCGCATCCGGCGGATATGGCGCGCCTGCTCGTCGGTACTGATGGAACCCTCGACGAAGAGGACGTCAAAGGGCCCGTCGGGCGTCCGGTTCGAGGACGCCTCGCCGAACTCGATGATGTGGTACTTGACGCCGATCTCCAGGAGTGCAGGCCCCAGATCGAGGAACCCCAGCTGACAGCCGTCGCAGGAGGCGAACTTGACGACGCCCACGCGGAGCGGCTTCGTGCTGTTACCCGCCATCACAGACCCTCCACATCCAGTGACTCTCCCAGCTCTCTGCGAGAGAACACCGGTCCGTCCTTGCACACGAAGTTCTTGCCCATCTGGCAGTGACCGCACAGCCCGATGCCGCACTGCATGTGGCGCTCCATCGAGAGGAAGATGTGTTCGGGCAGGATGCCGCGACCGGCCAGTGAATTGGCCGTGGCGGTCATCATCTTCTCCGGCCCGCAGACGTAGGCCGTGGTGTGGCCGCCGTCGATCGGTTCACGGTCGAAGAGGTGGGTGACCACGCCGACGGCCCCACTCCAGGCGCCCACCTGGGCGCGGTCCACGGTAACGGCGACCGTGATGTCATCGCGTGCCGCCCAGGACTTGATCTCCTCCATGAAGAGCAGGTCGTTGGGGGTCCGCGCGCCATAGAACAACCGGACTCGACCGAAGTGACCGCGCCTCTTGAAGATCTGATCGACCAGCGGTCGCAGGGGCGGGAGGCCGATGCCGCCGGCCACGATGACCACGTCGCGGCCGAAGCCCTCCTCGATAGGCCAGCCGCGTCCCACCGGGCCCCGCAGTCCGATCTGCGAGCCGGGATGGAGTGAGGTGATGGCCTTGGTGGTGGAGCCCTCCGTGCGGACGGTCAGGTAGATCTCGCCCTCGCGGTAACGCGACACCGAGATGGGCACGGCGCTGAAGCCCGGCAGATCGAGCATCAGGAATTGGCCCGGGACGCCGCAGCAGACCGCCTCGGGCAGATCCTTGAGCAGCAGCGTGTAGACGTTGCGGTTCTCCGGCCACAGGTCGGCGATGGTGCCGATGGAGTAGCGGCCGGGGTTGGCCGAGACCGGCACCGGTTTCTCGGAACCGATGGTCGGCGCCCTGACCGGCGCGACGGCCTGGAGCGACTTGCGCACGTCGATGCCGACCGGGCACCAGGTGATGCAGCGGCCACATCCGACGCAGCCGTACGTCCCGAACTGGTCGACCCAGGTGCTGAACTTGTGGGTCAGCCACTGGCGGTAGCGGTCCTTGACCTTGGGCCGGAAGTTGCCGTGGGCAACGCGGGCAAAGTCAAGCGTGAAGCAGGAGGCCCAGTGTCGCTCGCCGGTGGTCTGGGTGCCCAACAGGTCCGAGCTCTGCTTGACGTCCGTGCAGAAGCAGGTCGGGCAGGCCATGGTGCAGTTGGTGCAGGCCAGGCAGCGCTCGGCGATCTCATCCCAGCCGGGTGACTCGAGTTCGGCGACGAGCCGGTCCTTGAGTCCTTCGGTCGTGACACCGAGCTGCTTGGACATGCGTGCCCGGGCCTCGACCCCGACCCCCGCGGCGGCGTGGGCCTGGATCGAGCTCGCCTCGTCAAGATGGAGACGCTCGAGGAATCGCTCGCCCGCCTCTGTGCCGGCCTTGACCACGAACCCGTCATCGAGCTCGGTGAGCGCCACATCGAAGCCCCAGCTTACCTCGGGCCCGGTGCCCATCGAGGCACAGAAGCAGGTGGCAGAGGGCATGGCGCACTCGACCGCGACGATGAAGGCCTTGCCCCGGCGGTCGGCGTAGTCCTCGTCGATGTAGGGGCCGCCGGCGAGCACGTCATCGTGGATATGCAGGGCCGCGATGTCGCAGGCCCGCACGCCGAGGTAGGCCATGCGCGGGGAATCGTGCTTGACTTCCTCGTAGACCACGGTCTCGCCCTTGCGGGTAGCCCGCGAGATGGGCACCGCTGCCGGATAGGTATGGGACTTCCACGACATCGGCGACGAAGCGAAGTCGAACGCGTGTCCGGAGCTGCCGTTGCCATCGCGAGCGATGCGGTAGCGGCCCGGCCCCTGCTCGTCGGTGACTCCCGTGGGCAGGTCAGCTGACGAGGTGACCTCGTCGTAGACGATGGCCGAGTCGTGGATCGTCGGCCCGACGACCTTGCGTCCATCCTCACGCAACAACGCGATCAGACGGTCCAGGTCTTCCCGGGCAAGCCACGCCCTTGCGGTCAGATCGATCACAGCCGGGCTCCCTCCTTGCTGGTACGGAACGTGCCGCTTCTCTTGTTCGACTTCGATGCTCGGCCGGGCAGGGACGCGAGCCCGGCCGGTCTGCCGGTCTGCTACGAGGGGTCGCTACTCGGACCCGTAGACGTCGAGCAGCTGCTGACGCGTAGCACCGAGTCGTCGGGCCACGGCCTCGAGCAGCCGGGGGTAGATACCTGCAGCCAGCTCGCAGTTCGATCGCATCTCTTCGCGGAGGGAAGCGGCGTCGATGGCGATGACCTTGACCGGCTCCAGGCAGACCACCGTCGAGGTGGCCTTGAAGGGTTTGATGAACGAAGACCAGCCGAAGACGTCCCCGGGCTCGACGGTCATGAGCGTGACCGAGCCGCGTCCCGCGACATGCTCGGTCAATGCCACCCGACCTGCGATGAGAACGCTCAGCTCCTTTGTTTCGTCGCCCTCGCGGAGCAGGCGGGCACGTGCGGGGGACTCGTACACACGGGCGAAGCCGACGAGGCGCTCAACGGAGGCCTCTGACAAGCCCGAGCCGAACCACGTGCTGCTGAGCCCGGAGGTCAACGTGGCGACGTTGGTCATGTGGTCACGTTGCGCCTCCATTCGGGCGGCTAGCAGGGCCGACTGGCATGGTCGCAAGGGGCCGTTCGGGGGTGTCGAAGGCAGGACTGCCGGGGCGAAGGGTGGCGGCGGGCCATCTGGCCCGCGTGGCCAGGCCGGTCGGCATCAGCGAGGTTCGACCGTGTGGGAGATGCTGGAGTCATGCACGAAGCAGGCGCCGTGAGCGGCGCGATCGAGAAGGTCATCGCCGACTGGCCCCGGTCGGGTACCGGTGGACAGCTGGTGCTGGAGATCCGGGATGCCACCCGTGCCGAGGCCGAGGCCGTCGCCTTCTATGCCCAGGCGGTCCTCGCGGACCGGGGCCATGGCAGCGCGACCTTCACGGTGGTGCGCGACGACGTGCACTGCGCGCTGTGCGGCGAGCTCGCTGTCAACGCCTCTCCGGCCGACCCGCAGTGCGGTCATTGCGGCGCTCCCCTGCCTCAGGTGCCCGGACCGGCGGTGGTCTGTCGCGAGGTCGTCCCGTGTACATGATGGCGCCCTGGCGGCGCCGCCAGCAGGCGAGCTGATGCGCTAGCACCCGGTGGTACGGTGAGGGCGCGGGGGCCGACCGACCTGGCGCGGGCCTGGGGTCGCCCCTGACCCCGATGGAGGTACGAGGCACCCGATGGCGCTCACGACTGCTCAGCTGCGCGCATACCAGCGGATCTGCGACAAGGACAGCGGGCGCATCCTGGTCGTTGCCATGGACCAGCGCAACTCCATGAAGAAGCTCATCAGGGGCATCGATGAGGCTTCGCCGGACGATCTGGTGAATGCGAAGCTCGACCTCGTCGCGCACTTGGGCAACGAGGCTCCGGCCCTGCTGCTGGACCCCACGACCGTCATCCCACGGGTCGTCGACGAGGGCGTCCTCGCCCGCGACACCGCGCTCATGGTGGGCATGGACGCGACGGGGTATCAGCCGGGTGACGATGGCCTGCGCAAGAGCGCCGTCGTAGAGGGCGTCGACGCCCACCGTGTCCGCGAGGTCGGCGGCGACGTGGCCAAGATGAACGTCTACATGCGCCCGGACAGGGAAGGTCTCGACTCACACCCCGCTCGTCTCATCAGGCAGGTCGTCGACGACTGCGCCGCCAACGACGTCCTCGTGGCCATCGAGATCCTGACCTACGCCCTCGACGATGAGTCGCCCGACGAGTACCGGGCCAAGGCGCCCGAACTCGTCGCACAGGCCGCAGCCATCGCGCGGGTGTGCGGCGCGCCGCTGATGAAGCTGCAGTACCCCGGCTCGGTCGAGGGCTGTCGGGCCGTCACCGAAGCGCTCGGTGACATCCCCTGGGCCGTGCTCTCCGCGGGCGTGGACCACGAGACGTTCATCGAGAACCTGCGCATCTCGCTGGAGGGCGGTGCATCCGGCGCCATCGCCGGCCGCTCGCTGTGGAAGGACTGCCTGCGCGCGGATCGCGAGGCCACGGCCCAGGCCCTGCGCGGGCAGGCGGTGCCTCGGCTGCGCGAGCTCCAGGCCGCCCTCGCTGAGGACCCTGCCTGACCCCGCGCCATGACCGCTTCCCTCCCCGGCGCCGTCTCGATCGGCGTCGACATCGGCGGCACCAACGTGCGCGCCGCGCGCGTCGGCCGCGACGGCAGCCTGACCGATCACGTCAAGGTGCGCACCGAGTCGCGCCCGGACGTCGTCCAGCTCGTACGCGACCTCTGCGCCGAACGCATGGATGACGCCGTGGCGGCCGTCGGCATCGGCATCCCCGGACGTCTCGACCGCGACGGTGCGACCATCCTGTCGGCCGGCTTCGTGGACCTCGCCGGTGTCCGCCTGGGGGAGGTCATCGAGGACGCCGTGAGCCGGCCCACAGTCGTCGACAACGACGCTCACATGGCGCTCACGGCAGAACTCCGGCTTGGCGCGGCGAGCGCGGCCGACCACGTCGTCATGTTCACGATCGGGACCGGCATCGGCGGCGCCGTGGCCCTGGACCGCACGGTCGTGCGCGGGCGCGCGAACGCCGGCCAGCTCGGCCATCTCACGCTCGACCCCAACGGCGTGCCCTGCCGCTGCGGCCGGCGCGGCTGCTCGGAGCTGCTCGCCTCCGGTACAGCGCTGGCCCGTCTCGTCGCCGACGCCGGCCTGCCCCCGGACGCGACCGCGGAGACGCTGCTGGCGAGCCGGGCCGCCGACCCCGTCGCCGCGGAGGTCCTGGGCCGGTGGGCGAGTGCCTGGCGCGATGCCATCGACACCGCGGTGGCCGTGGTCGACCCCGACCTGGTGGTCCTGGGCGGCGGGCTGGGCGCTGCGGCCATCGCCGCGCTCGAGGCCTGCGCCCCGGCCACCTCCGAGTGGTTCGAGTGCCCCGTGGTGCCGGCCCGGCTGGGCGACGAGGCGGGCGTCATCGGCGCAGGGCTGCGCGCGTTCGCCGGATGAAACGGGCGGTGCTGGTCAACGGCGTGCCCGCGACCGGCAAGACCACGATCGCGCGGGCCATCGCGACTCGACTCGGGCTGCCGGTCCTCGAGCTCGACGTGGTCAAGGAGGTGCTCTTCGAGGAGCTCGGGCATCGCGACGCCGACCGCGAGTGGGGCCGCGCCCTGGGCCGCGCCAGCATCGGCTCGATCTGGGCCATGCTGGCCGGTTTCCCCCCGGACGCGACGGTGGTGGTCGAGGCCTGGTTCCGGCTGCCGCCGCACGACCCGGTCCTGCGCGGCCTGGAGCGGGCCGGGGTCGAGGAGTGGGTCGAGGTCTGGTGTCACGCGCAGCCCGACGTGCTCATGACCCGCTACGCCGCACGGGCACGCCACCCGGGGCACCCGGCCGCCGAGGACTACGCGGACGAGCTCCGGCAGCTGGCCGCGGTCGCGCGACCGATGGGACTGACGCCATGCCTGGAAGTCGACACCACCGACGACGCGGCGCTCGATATCGACGCCGTCGCGCGCTGGGTCGCCGAGCGGCTGGCACTGAGGCGCTGAGTGGGGGCGCCCGCGGCTGTCATCGATTGCCGTCCGACGTTGGCGCTATGATGACTCGGCTTAACGCGCGAGTCGCGCCGATCGGCGGCGCGGCCTTGGCGCCTGCCCCTAGCGGCGGGTCGATAGAGGAGGAGAAAACGTGAAGAGGACGTGGACAGCTGCCCTGGTTGCAGGAGTGATGGCGGTATCGGTGGCAGCGCCGGCCGTCGCCCAGGACGACATGACCGCCGAAGGCATGACCGTCACGCTGATGGTCGGCGTGCAGGGTGACCCCTTCTACATCTCGATGGAGTGCGGTGCCCAGGAAGCCGCTGCGGCGGCCGGTATGACGCTCGACGTCCAGGGCCCCGACAGGTTCGACGCGACTCTGCAGAACCCGATGCTGGACGCGGTCCTCGCGGCAGCGCCGGATGTGTTGCTCGTCGCCCCCAACGACCGCGTCGCCTCGGCAGGCCCGATCGCGCGCATCCAGGACGGGGGCAGCACGGTGATCCTCGTCGACACCACGGTCGACGACGAGACCATCGGCGTGTCGCGCATCGCGACCGACAACAGGCTCGGCGGCGTGAAGGCTGCCGAGGCCCTGCAGACACTGGGCCTCGTAGAGGGCGACAAGGTGCTCGGCATCTCCGTCAACCCCGGCATCACCTCCACCGACCTGCGCATGGAGGGCTTCAACGAGAAGGCTGCGGAGCTCGGCTTCGTGCTCGTCGCCGAGACCCAGTACTCGAACAACGAGGCCTCGAGGGCTGCCGAGATCGTCACGGCGCAGCTGGCCGCCGATCCTGACCTCAAGGGCGTCTTCGCGTCCAACCTGTTCACCGCCCAGGGCGTGGCGACCGGCGTGCGCACGGCAGGGGCGACCGATGTCCAGGTCGTCGGCTTCGATGCCGGCCCGGACCAGGTGCTCCAGCTCCAGCAGGGCGACGTGCAGGCGCTCGTGGCCCAGCAGCCGTTCACCATCGGCAGGCTGGGCGTCGAGCAGGCCGTCGCGGCGCTGACGGGCGGCGAGGTGACGCCTGAGATC
>Ga0316198_10002616_pt1 | contig 10856 bp, 10 predicted proteins | sample OudBieAanoxic_MG_FD_204935 | JGI IMG/M metagenome (GOLD analysis project Ga0316198, IMG submission 204935) | Coastal sediment microbial communities from Oude Bieten Haven, Netherlands - site A anoxic | ecosystem: Environmental > Aquatic > Marine > Coastal > Sediment | place: Netherlands... | reverse complement strand
AGCAACTGCTGTGCCACGGTCTTGAAACAACTGCCCATTGCCCGCGGATTCCGCTCAAAATGCAATTTAATTGTTCTTAATATCTGTGGGTTATGAGATACAACCCGATTCCACTCTGCGCCTGACCAACGTCGCCAGATGAGACGGAGCACGCAGTAAAAGTGGGGCATCGTTCACAATTTCGGCCGATACGCCGAAATTGCGGTGGCGGAAAGCGGAAAAAACGGTGTAATGAATGATATGGAACGGGGGAAACAAGCTGATCCAGTCGGTTCGAGGTTTGACTGGATCGAGTGGGTACACTAGATCGGGCTGACAGGCACGCCGAATCGTCCTGCCTGTCGGCGCACAGCGCTCAGAACAGGAAGCGCTCGACGGCGCCGGCATGCTGGGGACGGGCAAAGCTGTAGCCCTGTCCCAGCTCACAACCGGACTGCAGCAGAAAGCGGCGCTGAGCCTCGGTTTCGATGCCTCCTGCGCTGAGCCCCAAGCCGAGTTCCCGCGCCATGGCAATATTGAGCTTGACAATATACCCCGCCCGCTCATCCTCGCTGACCCGGGAGATGAAATCCCGGTCGACTTTCACCGTAGCGATCGCAAGCTGAACGAGGTAGGCCATCGACGAGTAACCGCTGCCGAAATCATCCACCGCCAGGTGCACGCCTTTCGCTGTCAGTTTATGCAGGGTCTGTTCGATACAGGGCAGCGTATCGACCAGCTGGCGCTCGGTGATCTCCAGCTCAAGATCGCTGTGGCGGATACCGGCGCGGGAAACCGCCGCATCGACCCGCGCACAGAAATCATTCGCCATCAGCTGACAGGGAGAGATATTCACCGCCATGCGCAGCCTGCCGAGGCCGGCCTGTTGCCAGCGCCCGAGCTGCTGACAGGCCTCCTCCATCACCCAGCGACCGAGCTGAAGGATCTGTCCGCTCTCTTCTGCGAGCTTGATAAACTCGTCCGGGCCGATCAGTGTACCCGACGTCGTCACCAGGCGGACCAGGGCCTCGACCCCTACAACCCGCTGCGTCTTGATGTCGTACTGCGGTTGATAATGGAGCACCAGCCGATCCTGCTCTAACGCCCGTTCCAGCTCGGCGATCATCCATACCCGGTTACGCAGCCCCGCCGGTACCCTGGTACCCGTTCGAAAAGCCAGTACTTTGCCCGTGCCAGTGATAGGGCTCGAGTGATAACGGGGCATATTCATGGCTGATGTCCTCATATCGGCCTGGCCGATACCTGGGTGAATCGAAAAGTTTTCTCTTGCCCTGACTGGAGCAACGGCCGTGCCATTGTCTTTGAGCGGCACCGGGCTGCCCGCTGCACCCACTCCAAATAAACTATTGTTTTATTTATATTCAGCAGGTTAACTTGACCCCTGCGATCTCACCCTGGCACCGCTGAGGGCCTGCCGGTGGGACGGGGTTCACAGAAAAAACGGGACATCGATCACATTTTCGACCGATACGCCGAAATTGTGGTGGCGGAAGGCGGGCAAAACGGTGGATCTGAATCGAACTGAGACGCAAATCGGGGGAATACGGGTCAACCTGTCATAAAAGCCAGACATAAAGGTGTCCCCCCATACGGTGCAGTATCGCGCCCAGAAGGCCGCTCCCACGCTGCCTGTTTAATTACCAGGTTAGTAACAGAGCACGAGCCCACATTTCTCACGGGGCGGCGGTCGAGTGACAGAAGCTGTTTAATGTCTTTAGGGTTTTGTGATTAATCGTGAGACAGGGTGTTTTTCGGGCAAGCCTATCCCGGCCCTGGCTTGTTCTCGGTGAGAAATGCGGTCTAGCCCCGGGCAACGGGTACGATGAGCTGGTCGCCCGCCATGATACGGGAGTCGGACAGACCGTTGAACTGGCGCAGGCGTGCGGTACCGACGCGGTAGCGCTGGGCGATACCGCTCAGGGTATCACCAGCGTGGATGGAGTGGCGGACCCAGTGCAGCCGCTGTTGCTCGGCCAGACCTGCCAGCTGCGTGCGCAAGGCGGCCGCACGCCTGGCCGGGACGAGCAGCCTGTGGGATCCAGTGCGCTGGACGGTCTGCCGGGTGAGGGCCGGGTTAAGGCGACGGATCTCATCCACGGAGACCCCGGCCAGCCGCGCAGCCACTGCGAGATCCAGCGCCCCGCCGCTGTCGATCACCGAAAAATAAGGCTCATCAGCAACAGCTTGCAGCGTCAGACCGTAGATGGCCGGCGTCATGACCAGTGTCCGCAGTGCCAGCAGTTTCGGCACATAGTCGCGGGTTTCTTTGGGCAGTTGCAGGTGCCAGAAATCGGCCAGTTTGCCGTTGCTGCGGTTACGCTGAATCGCCCGTTGTACTCGCGTGGGGCCGGCATTATAGGCCGCGAGGGCCAGCAGCCAGTCGCCATCGAAGCGTTGCTGCAATTGTGTCAGGTAATCGAGTGCCGCGTTCGTCGCGGCGATAACGTCGTGACGACCGTCGTACCACGCGTCCTGCCTGAGACCCAGGTGGCTGGCTGTGCGCGGCATGAACTGCCACAGACCCGCGGCGCCCTGCGGTGAACGGGCGAACGGCTCAAAGGCACTTTCGACCGCGGGCAACAGGGCCAGTTCCGTCGGCAGACCGCGTCGACTGACCTCATTCAGAATATGGTACAGATAGGGCGTGCCCCTTTGCAGGATGCGGTCGACATTGACGGGGTCGCTTGTGAACCGGTGCAGCTGCGCCTGCACCGGACCTGACCGACCCGTTGGCAGCGCAAAACCGCTGCGCAGGCGGGTCCAAAGAGGTTCGGGGGGCGTCACCCTGTCGCCATGTCGATCTGGTAACTGCGCAATCATTGTGGCTATTGAGGACTTGTATGCATTGTCATGGCTTTTGCCGTCATAGGCCTGGACAGCGCTGACCAGGGGATGACGAGTGTTGCTCTGCTGCACTGACAGGGTGTGGCTGAGCATGGCGATAACGGCCATGACCAGCAGGGGTAACCAGGGGATGTGCTGCCTTGACATGATCATGGGTACCACCTCCCGTCAGCTTCCCCGTGGCGCAAACTGCTGCCACGGACTGTTAATCGGTACCGGTGCGCTTCATGATGCTTAACGTGACACGCGTCTCCGGAGTTACCTGGACTGGGAGCAACGGCTATGCCAAATTTTCGACGGTACCGACAAACCACCCCCCGCCGTTATTATTTTTACTTTATTTACAATTGATTATGTCTTTTTTAGTGATAGGGCCGCGGTTCGAACGGGCCCCTACGGCGAGTCGATCAGGAAGGCGGAATGCAGATGTTCAGCAACAATTTCGGTGGATCCACCGAAATTGTGATGGGATTCGCAAAAATAACGGTGTTACGAAACAGACGCTCGGGGGAATGATGACCGGGGTTCTATCACCAGCGCCGCACGCGCCCGGTATCGACATGGATGAAGTCGGACCTGGCGTAATACCCCACGCCACCGGCTTTCAGCGCCAGTGCGGCATCACGCAGCTGTGGGAGTTTGCAGCCGGGTAAGCGGATATCGATAGCCCTGCCCTGCATGTGCAGGCTTTTTTTCGCTACCCCGCCGCTTTTCGAGCGCAGCTTCTGGTTACTTGCCGGTGAGCGGTAAGCTGAAATGATATGGAACGAACCGTTCACGGCGACCGACTGCTGCAGGGCATACAACAGGTCCAGCAACTTCGGATCCATAGGGTGCACATCGCCCGAGCGATGATCGCGCAATACGTGGTTAACCGCTGTCAATTCATCGTTGAGATAGCGGCCTTCCGCCCAGAAGGTCGTGCGTAACGATTCACCGGTGTGCAGGTTTTTGAACGCCAGACTGCGCTCAGGCGCACGGTGCAGCGACGCCCACAGTGACGGTGCTGCCAGGGTGGCGGTGGTGCCGAGGAAAGTCTGGATAAATCTGCGGCGTGCCGGGTGCCGAATATCGTTGCCGCGTACGCTGTTGTTTTTCAGTTTCATAGTCCCAGATTAGATGCATAGCCTGTGCCAACCAGGCTTGCGCCGGGATTATACCTTGGCCTCACCAGTTTTCCATTTTTTTCACAGCGTTAAATACTCTGAAAACCAGCTCAACACGTGCAGCAAGCCCAGTGAAGCCTTAACCGGCAGATTTTGGGCACCCCTGTTGCCCCGTTGCGGGGCAACTTCCCTGCGCAACGCCTCCGCGAGCCTGCGATCATGCCCGTAAATGTCATCCCTGAACTGCAGGGTTTCGCCCTCAGCCACCCAGGCGGTGTGGTACAACAGGTACACCGGAATGGGATCCGGCAGCGGAATGATTTGTTTTTCCTCCTGGCTGATCAGTGTCTCGAGTCTTGCCTGCGCCGAAGGCTGCTGAAGGCCGAGCACATAGTTGGCCAGCGCCATCGGCTTTTCCACCCGAACACAACCGGCACTGAAGGTACGCACCGGTTTGTTAAACAGCCGCCTGCCCGGTGTGTCGTGCAGGTAGATACTGAAGCGATTGGGTAACATGAATTTAATGCGTCCAAGCGCATTAGCGGGGCCGGGATCCTGACGCAGCTTATAGGGAAGGTAACGGCCGCCCAGGTAAGCCTGCCACTCAACCTGATCCGGATCGACTTCGACAGCATCCGACTGCCAACCGGACAGCACCCGGATACTCCTGCTCTGGAAAAAGCCGGGATCGCTCAGCTGTTTCGGAATCAAATCGCGTACGGCAACCCGGGTGGGTACATGCCAATAGGGGTTCACAATCAGGTAACGCATTTTTTCCATGAACACCGGTGTCGGATGGCGCGTCTTGCCGACGATGACCCGCATGGACAAGGGTACGGTTCCCTGATCATGCACCTGCAACTCGAACGCAGCGCTGTTGACGCTGATGTAGCGGGGACCAAGGTCACGCGGCAGCCAGCGCCAGCGTTCCAGATTCAGACGGATCTGCTCGATACGCTGATCAACGGAAACAGCCAGTGCGGCGCGGGTGCGTTTACCGATAACGCCGTCGCCCAGCAGGCCGTGCCGCTGTTGAAAACGCATGACTGCGCGCTCCAGCGCCGCATCGTAGACCTGCCCCAGAGCATCAACCTGTGCCAGGTCCCCGGCCAGCCATAACTGCCGACGCAGCCGCTGAATATCCTCGCTGCTGTCACCAGGCTCAAGCGTTCTGCCGCCAGGCTGCAGCACCGGCCAGCCACCGGACCGCTGGATAAGCAGATAACGGGCCAGGGCGTCGCGCAGCTTCCTGTATGCGGGATGCGTGGGAAGCAGCGCAGCGGCGGCGTCTTCGATCTGCCCACTCCGGGCAACCCGTTCAAGCAGGACCAACGGTTTGATTTCCGGCTGCGGTATGTGCCAGTCGGGATCTGCCAGAGCGGAATCCAGCTGCCCCCGTCCCAGTTTGCGCACGTACTGAAAAAACGAATCGCTGAGCATCAGATCCAGCTCAGCCAGCTCCATGGGTCCTGCAGCGTCCAGCCGTTGCCGGATTTCCGCGCGCTGCATCAACAGGCCACTCATACCCTCCTGCTCCACGCGACCGAGGACCGACAACCAGCGTTGTGCCTCAGATGAAAGCCCGTCAGCACTGCACCACACCGGCCGGTAATCGCGCCCCTGATAGAACGTCAGCAGCGCGGCCAGGTTAACAGGCCCGTCGCCGGAAACCCGTGTCAGCGACTGCAGGGTCTGCTCGAGCTCACTGGCAATGGCATCCCCGGTGGATAACCCGCCAGGCGCCTCCACCCGCGCGTGGACCAATGCAGCCAGTGCGCACCATAGAACCAGTACGCAGATTGAAATGCCGTGTTTGATGCGCTTCGTCGAGAGCACGCCATACCTCTTTGACACCGTTGCCCAGCAGCGCTCCGATCCCCTTTATTGTTCTTATCCTTCTTTGGTTAATTATAGACCAGGGCGGTTAACCCACCCGATGCATTATGACCGGTCGCGGACGCGACCGCAGGCGTTCGGCTGCATTATGCTCCGCTCAGCGGATCATGGCCGCCGGGTTGTATAATCGCGACCGTGACACGCGGGTGTCACACTGCAAGCGGGTGCAAAGACCCGCGCGCGATACCAATGCAAGAAACAAGGAGGCATTAATGGCGGATCTTTTCACTGTAACCGCACCCCTGGCCATCCGCTTTGCCAGCGGTGAGAAACAGATCATGATCGAACGAATCCCCTATCATGACGGGCTGTTGTTCCTGCCCACTTTCTGGCCTGAAACCGGCATCGATAAAGCGCTGCGCTTTGTCGCCGGCCCGATAAAAGGTGATGGCCCCTGGAAAGTTGGCGATGCAGTGGTCACCGTTCTGGCCTGTCATGGCACCGACGCCGCACTGGCGAATGATTTCAGTTGCTGGCAGACCCAGCTGATGCAGATGGGTGAAGCTTACCCTCCCCGTGACCAGATCGAGAAGATGATGAAGACGCACGCCGCGGCAGTGGCCAACATCAATGACTGTCACCCCCGCTTTCGCTAGAACTGGCCCGTTCGCAGCATCACCAGCGTGCAACCGTGAATACAGTCAATGTGGTGGGATCTGAGTTTATCCTCCAGCTCCCTGGATTCCGTACCGGGGTTGAAAATAACACGCGCCGGATTCAATTCGACAATATCCTGCAGCATCGCCCGACTTCGCTCCGGCCCCACGTAAAGCGTCAGTGTATGCACTGTATCACTGATCATGCACAGCCTCGGGCTGACGGCGATACCTTCAATTTCCGCAATTTTCGGATGAATCGGAATAACACGGTAACCGGAGGTTTTCAGCAGACGCACCGCCTGATACGAATACCTGGCGGGTTTACGGCTGGCGCCCAGCACGGCCACGACGTGATCAGCGGCTGTCTGCGGCCACTTGTGTTTGAACTGTCCGCTATGCATACCAGTGTACTCCCCATCATTTCTCGGCGCTGATCATACAGATCCAGCCGGGATCTGCGTCACCACTGGTTGCCGGTTCGAAGATACCGCTGGGTTCGTCGTTTTCATCCCAGCCCTGCCAGTAAATGGTGACCTCGCTGAAACCTGCATCCAGCAGTATTTCCTTTAATTCGGGCAGACCGTATAGACGCCATTCATAACTGAACGCCTTCTTCATTTTTGAACCATCTTTGAAGTGGAAGTGGATATGACAAACCATATGCCCGCTGACGGGGTCATAACTTTCCTGCTCCCACACATAGGTGAAACCCTTGTGCTTGGTTTTCTCCTGCAGTTCCTGATAAGCCTCGTAGCCGCCGAAGGCATCGAGAAACAGAACACCGTCATCGACCAGGCTGTCACGCACTGAACTGAAATAGCTGCGTAACACCTCACGCTGTTCGAAAATCTGCCAACTGAAATTCATCGCCAGCACGATGTCCACGGGATCTGTGTTCACGGCCCGCACGTCATCCTGCAACAGGGTGACACGGTCTTTCTGTTTCGGCTTCAGCGCGGCTATACGGTGTTTGCGGCTCCAGGCCAGGACTTCCGGATCAAAATCCACCCCCACTGCATGATTGTCAGCACGCCCCCGCACCCATTCACAACACATCTGTGCCGTGCCACAAAAATCCTCGCGCAACAGCTTCGCCTCACGCCCGCGGATTCGCCTGAAATTGGTATCGATAAATTCGTATTCAAAATCTGTTGCCTGAACCGACTGTTCATACAGCAGGTGCCGGTCGCAGGTATCCGCCTTGCGGGGCCTCCTGGTTTTCTTCTTTTTACCCGATTTGTTGCGTTCTTTGTGCCGTGTTTTCTTTATGTTCATGGACGTCCTTTGTGGCAGAAGTGTATCATTCGCCCGTTGATAAAATGGACAGTGTACGAGTAGCCCTGCCGGCTACCGACCTGCACCGGCATATTATGTGCCCGCGCACCTGAGCGGCTGATCATACCAAGTAGATTTATTCATTCAATGTTTCCGCAACCGATTAACGAGTTGGCACGGCTTGTTCGCGAAACCGCCGATCGTGAGCTGCCGGCGCGATTCTGCTGTGGCTCAGGATCACGCAAGGCCGACGGCAGTCTGGTCACCGAAGCCGACCTTGTCATGCAGTCGGCATTGGCGGAGACATTGCAACGGCACTGGCCTGATATCGATATACTGGGCGAAGAAATGGATGTGTCTGCCCAGCAGAAAGCCTTGCAACAGGCAGGAACAGGCGTATGGTGCATCGACCCCCTGGATGGCACCAGCAACTTTTCGATCGGTGTACCCTACTACGCCGTATCCGTCGCCCTGCTGCGCAACAATCAGGTCGAACTGGGCATTGTGTACGATCCGAGTCGCAAGGAGTGCTTTGCGGCAGCCAGGGGACAGGGTGCGTGGCTGAATGGCCAGCGTCTGCCGCAACAACAGTTATCGACGGTGCTTTCGCAGGGTATGGCACTCATCGATTTAAAACGTCTGACGCCCGGACTTGCCAGCCGCCTGGCCGCCAACCCGCCGTACAAATCACAACGCAGTTTTGGTGCCGTTGCCCTGGACTGGTGCTGGCTGGCAGCCGGACGCTGCCACCTGTACCTGCACGGACGACAAAAACTCTGGGATTATGCCGCCGGCTCCCTGATTCTGCTGGAAGCCGGCGGTTCTGCCGTCACACTGGACGGGGGACCGGTATTTTCACCCACATTGCAGCCGCGCTCCGCGGCAGCGGCACTTGACCCGACTCTGTTCAAGCAATGGACGCAATGGCTGCAGATACCGGAATAGCTTTCGCGGTTTTCGTTTCATCCATGGCTGCTCTTGGCAACTGACGTGACTGGCAGTAGGCTTCAGGTTGCTTCGGCAGATTAAGCACCCCTGTCAATCGGAGGATTTCGGCATGCTGGTTACCCTGGTCCACGTCCACGTAAACCCTGAATATATTGATGATTTCATTGCCGCTTCACGCGCCAACCATGAGGCCTCCATCCAGGAACCCGGCAATCTGCGCTTTGATGTTCTGCAATCTCCGGAAGACCCGGGTTATTTCATACTGTATGAGGCCTACCGGTCTGCGCAGGATGCCGCCGCCCATAAGCAAACCGCCCACTACCTGAGCTGGCGTGAAACAGTTGCCGACTGGATGAGCGAACCACGCCAGGGCACTCCCTTTACCGGATTGCTGCCGGTGATCGATTGATCATGTTAAAACCCTTTTCCATTGCCCGTATTCCGCGCATTGAATTCGGCCCCGGCAGTATCAACAAATTGCCGCAGCTGGCGGCGCGCTACGGCAATACCCTGCTGCTGGTAACCGGAGCGAGATCGCTGCAGCAATCCGGCGCCTGGACGGATATCGCACAAAGTCTCAACGACGCGGGATTTGAATGGCAGACGCTGTGTATCAGCGGTGAACCTTCACCGCAGATGATTGATGCAGCCATTGCAACACACCGCGGCGGCAACATCGACCTCGTCGTGGCTATCGGTGGGGGCAGCGTAGTGGATGCCGGCAAGGCGATTGCCGGCCTGCTGCGCGTCGGCGACCCGGTTACGGACTACCTTGAGGGCGTCGGTAGCGGGAAACAATACCGCGGCCCCGCGGTCGCCTTTATCGCCGTGCCCACTACAGCCGGCACCGGCAGCGAAGCGACCAGGAATGCCGTACTCAGTATGCCCGGCAGGGATGGATTCAAAAAATCGTTCCGCGATGAACAACTGGTTCCCGAATACGCCCTGCTTGACCCCGACCTGCTGGCCAGCTGTCCGCCCCCGCTGATCGCTGCTGACGGTATGGATGCACTGACGCAACTGCTGGAATCCTATGTTTCCAGCCGCGCCAACCCGATGACCGACGCACTCGCGTGGAGTGGGCTGGAGGTGGCCCGCGACAGCCTGCTGCCCTGGTATGAAAGCCGTGGTGATCAGGCAACTGCACGTTGCGCGATGGCCTATGCGGCATTGATATCCGGTATCACACTGGCACAGACGGGGCTGGGATCGGTACACGGCCTGGCTTCCCCCCTGGGTGCATTCTTCCCCATTCCACACGGCGTGGTGTGCGGTACACTGGTTGCCGCGGCAACCCGTATCAATATCGACGCCATGCTGTCGCGCGAAGCGCAAAACCCGGCACTGTATAAATACGCACGGGTTGCGGAATTACTCTGCCAGCAGCACTTTGCCACGCGGGAACAGGCCTGGGAAGCACTGCTCAAACTGCTGGATGACTGGACACAACGGCTGCAGTTAGCAACGCTGGATGACTACGGCGTTACGGCCGCCGACTTCCCCCATATCGTTGCCCATTCTCGCGGCAGCAGCATGAAGACCAACCCCATCGTATTGAGCGACGAGGAAATAACACGGGTGCTGCAACAGCGCTGTGCAGCGGGCGTATGAAACCGTTTTCTGAATCCTGCGAACAGAATCGTGCACCGATTCTTGAGCTACTGCGTATCGAACTGGCCGGGAAATCTCGGCTGCTGGAGATCGGCAGTGGTACAGGCCAACACGCCGTCTATTTCGCACCGGAATTCCCCGAACTGACCTGGCAAACCAGCGATGTTTGTGAAAACCATGCCGGCATCAGGGCCTGGCTGGAGCATACCGTTGTGGCCAACGTGCTACCACCCATGGCGCTCGACGTCTGCAAGGATGACTGGCCTGCCGCTGGCTATGACGCTGTGTTCAGTGCCAATACCGCCCACATCATGTCCTGGCCGGAAGTGGAGTGTTTATTTGCAGGCGTCGGTCAGGCGCTGGAAACAGGCGGGGTATTCTGCCTGTACGGCCCGTTTAACTATAACGGCCAGTATACCAGTGAAAGCAATGCGCGCTTTGATCAGTGGCTCAAGCAACGCGACCCCATGAGCGGGGTGAGGGATTTCGAAGCGTTGCAGACGCTGGCCGCAAAAGCGGGCCTGCTATTGATACAAGACTATGCAATGCCAGCCAACAACCGAACGCTGGTTTGGTA
>Ga0316198_10002615_pt1 | contig 10856 bp, 8 predicted proteins | sample OudBieAanoxic_MG_FD_204935 | JGI IMG/M metagenome (GOLD analysis project Ga0316198, IMG submission 204935) | Coastal sediment microbial communities from Oude Bieten Haven, Netherlands - site A anoxic | ecosystem: Environmental > Aquatic > Marine > Coastal > Sediment | place: Netherlands... | reverse complement strand
CGACCAGGTGCAGTTGAAGAATATCAACCCACCCGGCCCGGTACAGGAGTCATTCAACGAGGTGAACCAGGCTCAGCAGGAGAAGGAAAAACTGATCAACGAGGCGCGCCGTGATTACAACAAGGTCATCCCGCTCGCCGAAGGCGAGAAAGACCAGCGTATCCGTGAAGCCGACGGTTACCGTCTGAAGCGCATCAACGAGGCGGAAGGCGACGCCAGCCGGTTCAACGCGCTATTTGAAGAGTATGAGAAGGCGCCGGAGGTAACACGCCGACGCATTTACATTGAGACCATGCAGGAAGTACTGCCGGGTTTGCGTTCCAAGATCATCGTGGATGAGCAAACCCAGGGGATATTACCCTTGCTCAACCTTGACGCTCAAAAGGGAGATCAGCCATGAACAAGGGAATAAAGATTACCGGCCTGGTCTTCCTGGGTGCCATCGCATTTAGCTTGATTAATGCCATTTACACCGTCAACGAAGTACAGCAGATCATCGTTACACAGTTCGGCAAACCGGTTGGCGAACCGGTAACCACTGCCGGTCTTAAAATGAAGGTGCCTTTTATCCAGGTAGTTAACCCGATCGACAAGCGGGTGTTGGAATGGGATGGCGCTCCCTCGGATATGCCGACCAAGGACAAGCTCTATATCTCCGTTGACCTGTTTGCCCGTTGGAGGATCGTCGATCCATTACAGTACTTTTTGCGTCTTCGCGATGAACGCAGTGCACAATCCCGCCTGGATGACATCCTGGGCAGCGAAACACGTAACGCGGTGGCCAAACACGAACTGATCGAGATTATTCGCACCACCAAAGACCGTGTACCCTTGCGCGATTCCATGATGACCTCGGCACAGCAGGAAGTAAAACTTCGCTCGCTGGTGCCAATCCAGAAAGGCCGCAAGCTGGTTGAGGATGAAATTTTCAATGCCGCAGCCGAGAAGGTCCAGGTTTTTGGTATCGAATTGCTCGATATCCGCTTCAAGCGTATTAATTACAACCAGAGTGTGCGTCCCAAGATTTACGACCGTATGATCTCCGAGCGCCGGCAAATCGCCGAGCGGTTCCTTTCCGAAGGCAATGGCGAAGCGGCCAGGATACGCGGTAACCGTATGCGTGATCTGAACAAAATTCAGTCCGAAGCATACCGGGAAGTCGAGGAAATACGCGGCGCGGCAGACGCAAAGGCCACAGAAATTTACGCCAGGGCATATAACCAGAGCCCTGAGGCAGTTGACTTCTATGAATTCACCAGGACCATGCAATCGTATAAACACATCATTGCAAATAATTCAACCCTGGTTTTGTCCACGGATAGCGATCTGTACAAGTTTTTGAAAGGCATGGATCCGGCTGAAGACTGAAACAATACTTAACAATGTTTTCATGGAACAGTATGCTAAGTCGTGATTAACTTACTACCCCCTACTACCTGGGGGCGGAAACTAATGGAGTACATAAAGATGAAAAGATACCTGAGTTACCTGGTATTGGTTTTAACGGTAGCCGTGCTGGCTGCTTGTAGCAAGAGTGACGAAGGACATGGCGAAGCCGCAGCCGAGCATGCATCCAAAGCTGTTGAACATGTCAAAGCAGCAGGTGCTGACGTAGCCGGGGCCACCAGCGAATCAGCAGCTGCAGTGGGTGAAGCGGCCAGCGGTGCATACGATGCTACTGCTGAAGCAGCCAGCGATGCTTACGATGCCACCGCCGAAGCAGCCAGCGATGCCTATGATGCAACCGCTGAAGCGGCCAGCGATGCCTACGACAAGGCCGGCGAAATGGCAGGTGACGCTGCCGATGCAGCAGGTGAAATGGCAAATGACGCAGAAGATGCTGCCAACGACGCATATGACGCTTCAAAAAAGGCTGCTGAAAAGAAAGTCGAAGAAGTTACCAAGGATTCTGGTGGTTCAGGTAGCTGATCGCCGACATTGAGTTCAAACATCAACTGACCCCGGCCCCTTAGAGGGGTTGGGGTCAAAAACTCGCTGCTCAAACCTGGCCCGCCCCTAGCTGCCAGCAGTACAGGTATACTAAGAACACGATGTGTAGGAGTGGGTCAATGACATGGGCGCAAAAGTAATTCAAATCGCGGAAAACTTCTGGAATATCCGCGGCTCGTTCAAGATCGCCGGTTTTATCGATATCGGTACGCAGGCATCGTTGGTCAAACTGTCAAAAGGCAAGTATGCCTTCCTGGATTCATATACCCTGGGTGGCTCGGTTCTGAAAAAAGTGAATGATTTGACCCGGGACGGAAAGGACGTTGTGGCCGTTTTGAACCTTCACCCCTTTCACACTATTCACGTCAAGTGGATGCATGAGCAGTTTCCCAATGCCGCGCATTACGGGACAGCACGCCACCTTGAGCGTTTTCCTGAACTGAAATGGCAGGCTTCCCGTACCGAGGATGCCAGAACACATGCAAAGTTTGCCGAGGATTTGGAATTTTCTGTACCACGTGGTGTTGATTTCATATCCGATGATGAAAATGTTCATTTTTCTTCGGTGCTGGTATTCCATCCCTCATCCAAAACAATACATGTCGACGACACCCTGATGTATATACGCCTGCCGATGTTGATGCGTTTTTTTGGGTTACCGGATTCATTGAGCTTTCACCCCACACTCGCCAAGGTTCTTGAAAAACGCGACGGCGCCGTGCAGGAGTTTCGTGACTGGTACCTTGCAATGACGGAAAACTGGAGTAGTACCGAAAACTTCTGTGCAGCACATACAGCCACACTCAGAAGCGGCAAAAACGATGCTCCCGTTCACGAGCGTATGCTCAAAGCCCTGGAAAAAGTCGAGTCGACACTCAAGAGTCACGAACGCAAATACGGGCAATAGGTTGTGACGTAGAAGGCATACGTGCGCGGCATGCTCACGCCATGCTAAACGCCTTTTCAATGAATGAACCCATACGTTACAATGTAGCCCAATCTGCTTGTTTCCAAACCTCTTTTTTCAGCGCGAGGCAGGAGCGTATAAATTGAAGCTTCGATTAAGTTTTCTCTACGTTTTCGTATTTGCAATTCTGCAAATTACCCTAAGCAATGTAATGGCTGATGGAAGTTCATCCACACGTTCCGAAAATCCTTTGGTTTCACCACAGGATAAGGCAATGCAACAGGTGCAACAGGAATTGGAAAACGTGGAGCGCCGCTGGTACACGATCACACGCTTAAAGTGGGGTTACCCGCTAAGGTGGTCTGCCGGTATTGGAGCCATGCTGGCCGAACAACCCAGAGATTCCAGTTGTGCCACAGGTTGTGCCATCCGTGGCTGGCACTTCATGGTGGAACCGGGGCAGTACGGTATCCAGGGTGGCGTAGGCTGGGGCAGGCTGGTAGGCGAAACAGGCCGCACAAAACGTTGGATGCATACGGTCAACTGGGGGTGGGCGGTACGCGGCGTGGTGCTGCGCACCTGGGGTGACAGTTACCTGGACCCCGACTCCCAAACCCTGGCCGGTATCGAAGGTAGCCTGTCTATTGTGAGGGTTAACCTCTCGGTGGGTATGTTGCGTTCATTCTCATCGGAGGCCGATCCGGATTGGGTTCTTGTCGGTAGTTTCGGGCTGGGGTTTTGAACTCGATGAGAGTTAAAATCAAGTGTTGCACGATTATTTTTGCGTGCGTATCGGTCAGTGGTTTTGCCTATGCACTTGAAACGGATCAGTTCTATGCATGGGGTAAGCCCATCGAAGACTCGACCCACCATTTGAACGCCTGGGTGCGTCTGCAGATTCAGGATGCCCTGGATTCCAGGGTCAACGGAAAAGCTCGCGACTGTGAAGCCGCGGTCAACATGATCCAAAAACGTCTGCAACATTCTATCTATCAACCCATAGAACTATGGATCAATTCCACGGACCTCGTCGACCGGGTTCCGCGCGGTATTGAAGAGTACCAGGACTACCGCGAGTCCTATCTGTTGTCGCGGACCTATCCGCTGGATACCGCACGCGGCTTGCAACCCAGCCCTACCCTCGAGGTTAACCAGGTAAGACTCGGTTCGGACAAGCTGGCCCATTTTTTTTCAGAGGGCTGGTGGTATTACAAGTGGTGGAAGAAAAACCAGGGTGACAAAAGCACGGAGGAATTACAGCACGAGTTGCTTCTTTATGGTGTAAATCTTGAAAAGTGGGTGCAGGGCGAATTGCTTACCGGGGTCATTTCGCCTGCAGATATGGAAGCCAATTACCAGGGGTTTATCTTTTACCAGCAACTCTGCAAAGGTGAGAAACCGCTGTTACACCAAGAAGACGGTCTGTGGCATTTTTCAGAATCATTTGATATTGCCAACTATGTCAGCCCGGAGTGGGATGAATCCTGGAATGCCAATATCTACAGTAAAAAGCGATGGAAGGGTATCCGGCAAACCATGGCCGCTTACTGCCCGATGTTGCAGGACGAGTGGGTGCAAAAACAACGGGCACTTTATGCTGAACTGGACACACAAACACCCATCGATAAGTTGCTCAGTGAGTTGGTGGACAACGGAAAACTATCAGACCCCCTGCCCTTCGATATAAGCTCAGTCTGCAATTGAGCAGGTTCTGAATTAACCGTACGCGAATTCAGGCTGTTTTTCATGCCGTGATATCTCATAATACGCCTTTCACAAAGGATACCGGCAATGCAATTTCGAACTCTTGTACTTCTCGCTTGCCTGGCATGCACTTCACTGGCCTGGGCCGAAACCGACCCTTACCTCTGGCTCGAAGGCGTGGATGATGAAAAGGCTCTGGACTGGGTGCGAGCTGAAAATGCATCGACCGCAGAGCGCCTGAAGTCAAACCCGTTGTTTGAAGAACTCTACACCGAGGCAAAGGACGTGCTGAACTCCGCCTCCCGTTTACCCGATGTTAGCCAGGAAGGCGACTGGCTGTATAACTTCTGGCGTGATGAACAGAACCCAAGGGGTGTTTTCAGACGCACGACGCTCGAGCAATTCGCCTCCGATAAGCCCGAGTGGGAAGTCGTGATCGATATAGATGCCCTGAGTGCAAAAGAAGACAAGCAATGGGTATTCAAGGGTATGAATTGCCTGCCTGAACACCCTGAAAATTGCCTTGTGAGACTGTCCCCCGGTGGTGGCGACGCCGTTGTTACACGCGAATTCAATTCCGTTAGCAAAGCCTTTGTGAAGGATGGTTTCTTTCTTCCCCTGGCCAAGGGAGGAGCAAGCTGGCTAGACGCCGATACGCTGTTTGTATCCACCGATTTTGGTGAAGGGTCAATGACCGACTCCGGTTATCCGAGGATCGTCAAGACCTGGAAACGCGGCACACCTCTCGCCGAAGCGAAACTGGTGTACGAGGGTGATGTTAAATCGGTCTCCTCGAATGCATTCCGGCTGCACTCGGCCAGTGGTGATATCGACATGGTCCGCGATGGCAAAACCTTCTGGACCTCGGAGCGCTACCAGTTGATAGACGGCGAGCTGAAAAAACTTGAACTGCCTCTGTCTGCAACCGTTAACGGAGCATTCCAGGGCAGCCTGATTGTTTCACTGAAAGAGGACTGGACCCGCGGGGGTGTGACTTACCCCCAAGGTGCGGTACTGATCGCCCATACCACGGCTTTACAGGCTGGAGGTAAGGGCGCGATCGATGTATTGGTCGAACCGGATAACACCAGCATCGTGCAGTCGGTGGACACCACCGATTCGACCGTCCTGGTGACCGTGCTGGATAATGTCCGCGGTAAAATTTACCGTTACAGCCCCGCACCTGAGGGGCAGTTTGAACGCAGCCTTATCCAGTTCCCTGCCAACGGGTCTCTCGAGATTACCAGCAGCGATGATACCAGTGGTAACTTCTTTGCCCGCTACGAATCATTCACCACCCCGCCTGCGCTATATTACGTCGCGTCTGATGACTGGCAGCCACAGAAGGTCAAGAGCCAGGCACCCAGCTTCGATGGTTCCCGCTATCAGACAGAGCAATATTTTGCGACCTCGGCAGACGGTACGAAAATCCCGTATTTCGTCGTCATCGCCAAGGACGCGAAACGCGATGGCAACAACCCCACGCATATCTTTTCATATGGCGGCTTCCGCAATTCGCTGACCCCGTCTTATTCCGGTTCCTACGAGGACCTCTCCGGAGCCTATGGCAAGCTCTGGCTAGACCGCGGCGGGGTTTTTGTCCTGGCAAACATCCGGGGCGGCGGCGAGTTTGGCCCGCAATGGCATGCCGCGGCACTCAAGGAGAACCACTACCGTGTATTCGAGGACTTCGAGGCGGTGGCCGAGGACCTGTTCGAACGAAAAATTACCTCACCCGAACACCTGGGTATCGAGGGCAGGTCCAATGGCGGGCTGCTGGTTGGCGCCACCATGACACGCCGTCCCGAACTATATGGCGCTGTAGTTTGCGGTGTGCCATTACTGGATATGCAGCGTTATCACAAGCTGCTGGCCGGGGCCAGCTGGATGGCGGAATACGGTAACCCGGATATTCCGGAAGAATGGGCTTACATCAAGGAGTACTCGCCCTACCAGAACCTTTCCAGCGGCGTGGATTACCCCGCCGTGTTCTTTTACACCTCGACACGTGATGACCGGGTCCACCCGGGCCATGCCAGGAAGATGGCTGCGCGTATGCAGGATCTGGGCCAGGAAATCTGGTATTACGAGAACATGGAGGGCGGGCATGGTGGCTCCACAACCAATGACCAGTTGGCTTACCGGCTGGCGCTGGCCTATACCCATCTTTGGAACCAGTTGAAATAGAGGAAAATTCCGACCCGCCCTGGCGCACGGGGTGGGTCGGCTTCAGTTAAAGAGGATTTGTGAAAACCAGCAGAAACATTTTACGATGCATGTATGTCGCAGCACTGGTGTTCGTGTTCTCGAACGGCTGTCTCGCACAAAACGACGAGAACCAGCGATATGCCAACGGCACAGGCGGCAACAACGCAGCCCATCAGCAATCCAGGCCCTACCTGATACTTATCTCAATCGACGGCTTCCGTTGGGACTACATGGACCTGCACCCGACACCCAACCTGAAGCGGGTTGCGGCGATGGGCACAAAGGCGGAACGTCTGCTGCCGGTTTTTCCCACCCTGACCTTCCCAAATCATTACTCGATTGCAACCGGTCTATACCCGGAAAACCACGGCCTGGTGGCCAATGATTTTCCCGATCCGACAAGGGGCACATGGTATTCGCTTAAAAAGCGCGAAACCGTCGAAGACCGGTGGTTTTACGCGGGTGAACCCATTTGGGTGACCGCCGAAACCCAGGGCATGGTGGCAGCAGCCTTTTTCTTCGTCGGCACCGAGGCGCCGATCAACGGTGTCTACCCCACGCATTGGCGCAGTTATGACAAGAAAATTACCGGCGAGGACCGTGTCGACCAGATCCTTGCCTGGCTGGGTAAACCCGCTCAAAACCGGCCGCACATCTACACGCTGTATTTTGAAGATGTCGATGATTACTCACACTGGTTCGGGCCGGACTCAGAAGAAAATACCGAGGCCATAGATCGTGTTGATGGCTATATCGGACGCTTGTTAAACGGGCTGGAAAAACTATCTTTCGCGGACCAGGTCAACATCATTCTTGTATCAGATCACGGCCAGGGAGCCTACCTGCCGGACCAGCAACCCTACCTGCTGGCAGATCACGTGGACCTCGATGATGCCGCCATCATCGAAGGTGGATCCTACCTGTTCATACATTTGGACGAGGAAGAACCCGATCGCGCTGCCGACATTGTCGCCAGGGTCAACAGTACCTGGAAGCACGGTCGCGCGTACCTGCCCGGCGACACGCCCGCGCAATGGCGGGTTGGCAAAAACCCCCGTTTCCCGGATGTCATCCTGATGCCGGACGCCGGCTACGCCGTGCTCTCGAATGAAGGCAAGGCCGGCAAGATTAACGCCGGAGACCACGGCTGGGCGCCTGAGAACCCCGACATGCATGGCTTTTTTGTCGCCTGTGGTCCCAAAATTACCCCCGGGCTTTCGCTGGGTTCCGTCAGTACTATCGATGTCTACCCGTTAATGCTGTCCATACTCGGGCTCGATGCACCGGAGAAGATTGATGGCAACGCCGCTCACTTGGCTTCGGCCTTGAATACAACCGGGAAAACATCATCATGTTTGAAGCAGTAAACAACCCCTGCCTCGCAGCCTTTAACGGTGAGTTCAGCTTGTCGGATGCAAACGGTTTCGGCGGTGCTATTCACTCATCTTTAACAGTCATATCCGCGTAAGGGTTTTCCAGGTTGAGGTCAACACTATGTCCAAAGCCGGGAATACGTATTTCACCCGGACTGATTTCAAGGTCTTCACTTTCAACGACACCCTCGCCCAATTGATAAATCGGCGGAAAATCACCCCCGTCGGCCCTTTCGTCGTAATCGAGTGCCGTGCTTGCCACCGCCTCATTGCGGTGACGCCAGGCGTTCATCTTTTTCTCACCCCATCGTTGGGTCAGCATGTGCCTGGTATATCCTGGTGACATGAAAAAGCCCGTTGCATTATTACCGCCAAAGCCCTTGGAGTTGATGAACGCGCCCTCCATTTCGCGAGGGTCAATCTGCAAATGTGACAGGGCAAAATTCAGGTTCGAATCGTGGACATCATCGGCGACGTGATCAACGGTCGTGATTCCGGGCATCCAGCCGTACTTCCAGGTGCCCAATATGGCGGCCAACTGGTCTCCACCGGCGGGACCAAGCGAATGACCCACGTATGCCTTGATCGCGCAAACAGGCCAGTTATCAACTCCGAACGCTTTTGCCATCTCGTTGAGCACATGTGACTCGGTAGTCCGGTTTTGCTGCGTACCGGTACCGTGAGCAAACATCTGTGTTCGCTCACGCAGGCTTTTTTCACCCATTATGGCGCGGGCTATGCCCATGGCCTTACCCACGGTGAGGTAATTTCCAATTCCAGGGCCGGGTATGGATTTCTTATAGCCGTCGGCATTAACGTAAATCCCACCGACCGAGCCAAGTATGCAAGCACCGAGTTCCAGTGCAAGTTCATCATCCATTATCACCGTGTAGACCGCGGATTCGGAGACGGTGAAACCGGTATTGCTGGAGAATGGCCGGCAGGCGCGCCGGTGGTCTGCCACGTGACTGTTATCGAGTGCCATCAGCTGCTCGTCTTCCGCCAAGGCCCCCATGGTCCGGTAGCCTTCGATGACCTCCGGTACAACTGGCGCTTCGGAATTGCCGACGATGATCAGCCGCTTGCGGCCGCTCTTGATTTCTTCAACCGCGTGGCGCACGTTATAGAGGTACGTGGCACAGGCACCGATCATACCGCCGGTACCGCCCACCGAACCAAATACATATGCATTCACAAAATCTCCAGGCATTTCTGAGAGACCCAGCGGTACATTCTTCGACGAAGGACGCTTTCCACACATCGGATTCTGGAACAGGGCGCCATAACCCTCGCTATCCAGCTGGCCCATCGCGCTCGAGGAATAGACTGCAATCTGATCCGGTGGCACGACCTCTTTAAACCGCTCAATGGAGATTCCGGTGGAGCGTAATGCATCCGACGCGCCGTATACAGCCAGTTGCAGGCCCCGGGGGTGGTTGCGTGACTGGTAGAGTTCACCGGGGTTGAAGCCTTTTGGCAACTGACCCGCGCTACTGACTCTGGAAACCCGAATGTTTGGAATCAACGCATCCAGTTCGCCTGTTACCGAGACCCTGACCGTACTATCATCGATCGAATCAAGTTGCCAGCCCGATGGGACATGAGCTGGCAACTGGCGCTTGTTCAAAACAAATTTCAGTGGTTTACCCTCCCGCGACGGGCGCAGCCGGGCTGAGGTTTGAATAAACACCTTGGCGGGATCAAAAACATCAATATGCCGGATCAGGGTGTTTTCCCGCATGTATTGACGGCTTTGCAGGTCATCAGGATCATCGACACCCATCAGCCCCGCGAGGCTCCGGTAGGCGGTGTCTTGTTCGGCCGTGCTCATTGCATCGATCACCAGGCGTTTGTAGCCTTGATGAAAAGACAAACGTCCAGAGGGATTAATCCCGCCAAAGCCTGTAATTACCGGTAGTCTCATTAGAATTAGTCCTTTGCCCAAACTGGTCAATTACCAGTTAAAACGCATTATTATTATTAAAAAGCGCGATGTCGCAGGTTTGACATTCTACTCAGCCCCGGTAAAAGAAGCGAATCATGGCTCGGAAGTTTTGAGAAATTATTCAGGAACAGGCAGGAAGAATTTGATTACGTGACTTAAGCAGAGTACCTGGCGCCACGCGGCAGACATTGAGAAAAAGCACGGTAATAACGCGGTCAGTCAACTGTGCCAGTCAGGCACAGGCCCGCAGACGTGTGTCACATTCCAGGTCTGCTAATGACTACCAACCCCAAGGTTTATCGGAGTCCTCATCAGATAAGTGCCGGGTATCGGTCTTGCGCGTCACTTTATACGCTTTACCACCGGCTTCAACTTTGTCTTCCCGGTGCAGCCTGTGTTTAAATGGCTTTGCTGGTGCCGTAGGGTCAACGTCGTATAAACTACAATGTTTGCTTGCATCTCCACCTGTTGATTGGTGTGGACCCTGCTCCCGGACCTGGCCCCCTTTTTGCTGCCAACCCCAATCGGTATTCTCGGTAGGCACTGCAGGAGTTATCCTCGCCAAACCCTCTGAGGCAACGCGGTTATACCCGCCTGCCGAAACCGCTTCACCGGTTATGGTTGCGTGTGTCTTGCTTTCCTGGGAACCAGTTACAATGGAGACCGGTGCTTTTGAATTGAGAATCGACTTGCTGGAACTCGAAACCACCCTGTAAAAAACGATAGCGACTACCGCTACGATAACGCTGGCAATGAAAATTGTTGCGTA
>Ga0316198_10002613_pt1 | contig 10859 bp, 12 predicted proteins | sample OudBieAanoxic_MG_FD_204935 | JGI IMG/M metagenome (GOLD analysis project Ga0316198, IMG submission 204935) | Coastal sediment microbial communities from Oude Bieten Haven, Netherlands - site A anoxic | ecosystem: Environmental > Aquatic > Marine > Coastal > Sediment | place: Netherlands... | reverse complement strand
CAGGAGCGGATCAAGGACGACGACTGCAAGTCCGGTTATCTGTTCGACGGATTCCCGCGCACGATTCCGCAGGCCGAGGCGTTGAAGGCCGCCGGCGTACCTATCGATGCGGTGGTCGAGATCGATGTGCCCGACCAAGAGATCATCAAACGCATGTCCGGGCGGCGCGTACACTTGGCTTCCGGCCGCACCTATCACGTGGTTTTCAACCCGCCGAAGGTGGAGGGCAAGGACGACGAAACCGGTGAGCCGCTGATTCAGCGCGACGACGACCAGGAAGATACCGTCAAGTCGCGTCTCAAGATCTACCATGACCAGACGGCGCCGCTGATTGATTTTTACAGCAAGGAGCCGTGCAGGTACGTCAAGATCAACGGTGTCGGCACGGTCGACGAGATTCGCGAGGCGATCTTCGCCGGTCTCGACGGTTAACCGGTATCGGTCACCGGCTGGTGAGTGATGCGGGCTATGTCCGGGCACCGCCCAAGTGCACCAAAAAGGCCCGGTTCGCCGGGCCTTTTGGCGTCTGTCGCGTGCCGCTTCTATGGTAGAATGCGAAGTCTAATCTAGCTTTTCCCGGAGGCCGGCATGGCTGTCGTCGAACTGACGAAAGACAATTTTGAAGAGGTTGTTACCAACAACAAATTTGTGATCGTCGATTTCTGGGCCCCCTGGTGTGGTCCCTGCCGTTCGTTTGCGCCGACCTACGAAAAGGTATCCGAAGACCATCCCGATGTCGTCTTTGCCAAGGTCAACACCGAGGATGAGCAGGAGATAGCCGGGCATTTCCAGATTCGCTCCATCCCCACACTGATGATTTTCCGCGACAAGATCATCATCTTCAGCGAGGCGGGCGCGTTGCCTGAGTCCGGCTTCCGCGAACTGGTCGCCAAGGCCGGTGAGCTGGATATGGATGAGGTTCGCCGTCAGGTAGCCGAGCAGCAGTCATCGGAACAAGGACAGGCCTGATACTTCGAACCGGCTGTCCGTGGGCGCCGCGCCCAACGTGGCGTCTATACTGGGATCTGGTATTTTCCGGACACGGACATGCAAGCCTGGCATAGCGCACCGATTCACAGATTACTGGCCGCCACACCTTCGGTTGGTGATCTGCTCGCGCTGTGTGAGGAAAACTACCTTTACCTGCATAGTCTGGTGCCGCAGCTGAGGCGCCTGCAGGGCGCGCATTGTTCCAGCCGCCCGGATCATCAGGATCTGCATCTCACTATCCTCGAGCAGACCCCCTACACGACCCTGTTGCGCCTGACCTATCGATTCCCCGCGGCAGGTGAAGCGCTGTCTGATCCTGATGTCCTTCTGCGCGTCTATCACGACGCCCGCCAGGTGGAGGTCGAGGACCTGCGGCAGCAGAACCTGCCGACGCATCGTCTCTTCGAGGCCCCGGCGTTGCTGAATAAATGGCGCCTGAATCTGTTCGTCTCCAAGTGGCTGGCTTTCTGTCTGGGTCAGGGGCATTTGTTCGTGGACGACGTCAGTGCGCTCAGGAAACCTGTTTTAGACACTACATAAATAATAATCAAAACAAAGAGTAACAAAAGTTACTTAATTCGATTTAGCATAATATTTTTTGTTCGGCGTCATGCTCGCCGTATTCGCGGATACAATTTGGCCAAAATAGTTCTTGACCGTTTTCCTTGGTTACTGCTAATTTATTACCCGAGCAATTTACTAGGTAATAGCACGCGAGTGCAGAAAACGAGGAACGCGATTATGAGACTCTCAACCAAAGGCCGTTATGCCGTTACCGCGATGCTGGACCTGGCGCTGAATGGGACACAGGGGCCCGTGACACTGGCCGATATCTCCGAAAATCAGGGCATCTCTCTTTCCTACCTGGAGCAGCTGTTTGCCGCTTTGCGTAGCAAGGGTCTGGTGCGCGGTGTGCGTGGTCCCGGTGGAGGCTACTACCTGGGCCGAGGTTCGGACGAGATTACGATCGCCAACATCATCTGCGCAGTAGACGAATGGGTCGAGTTCACGCGCTGCAAGGGCCGGCAGAACTGTCACGACGGGCAGCGCTGCCTGACGCACAGCCTGTGGGACGATCTGAGTCAGCAGATCTTCGATTTTCTCGGCGACATCAGCCTCAAGGATCTGGTCGAGCGGGGCGAGGTGCGCGAGGCGGCGCGCCTGGAAAAGAAGGCGGCTGCACAGGTCCTTGGTCTGAAGCATCAGGCGGCCTGACGTTCGGGCCGATTTGCGGCATCGATAAAGGTGTAGCCTACGGCTGCGGTAGGTTAAAATGCCTGCGTTGAATTAAGTACTGTGCGGGTTTTCCCGCTAGTCCCCCGGAGATGTGTGGTTCGTTCGCCGGCGGATTTTTTGTCCAAGAACCACGGGCTTGAGAGCATTCTAGAATGAACATATACGTAGGAAATCTGGCATACGGCATTACCGATGACGATTTGCGCGAGGCTTTTGCCGCGTTTGGTGAAGTTTCGCGCGCGAGCGTCATCATGGACCGCGACACAGGTCGTTCCAAGGGGTTCGGCTTTGTCGAGATGCCAGATAACGCCCAGGCTGAAGCTGCGATCAACGGACTCAATGAGAAGGACCTGTCGGGCCGACCGATCCGTGTGAACGAAGCAAAGCCGCGAGAGGATCGCCCGCGCCGCCCGCGTTACTGAATCTTACGAGAGACCACTAGGGCCGCCCGGCCTTCTATGGCCGGGCGATTCGGACAAGCGAGAGGAAACGACCATGGCATACAGCGAAAAGGTCATCGATCACTACGAAAATCCGCGTAATGTCGGCGTTCTGGACAAGGAATCAAGCAGTGTCGGCACCGGTATGGTGGGAGCGCCGGCCTGCGGCGATGTGATGCGCCTGCAGATTCAGGTCAACGACCAGGGTGTGATTGAAGACGCCAAGTTCAAGACCTACGGTTGCGGCTCGGCGATTGCGTCCAGCTCACTGCTGACCGAATGGGTGAAGGGTAAGACGCTCGACGAGGCGCGCGAGATCAAGAACTCGGCAATCGCAGAGGAATTGGCACTGCCTCCGGTCAAGGTGCATTGCTCGGTGCTCGCCGAAGATGCCATCAAGGCCGCGATCGCCGACCTACAGTCCAAGCAGGGCGGTTGATGGCGATCACCCTAACCGATGCTGCGGCTAGCCGGGTGCAGACTTACCTGGCCAACCGGGGTAATGGCCTCGGTGTTCGGCTGGGAGTCAAGACCTCGGGTTGTTCCGGTCTGGCCTACGTGCTCGAGTTTGTCGATGAGCTCGACGAGGACGACCAGGTGTTCGAAGACCACGGCGTGAAGGTGATCATCGACAGGAAGAGTCTCGTCTACCTCGACGGGACGGAGCTGGATTATGGTAAGGAAGGCCTGAACGAGGGCTTCAAGTTCAATAACCCCAACGTCAAAGACGAATGCGGTTGCGGGGAAAGCTTTAAGGTCTGAGTGTTGTCTGACCGTTGAAGCGCCGACGCCCGCATCATGCGGGCGTACTTGATTGGGTGTCCCGATGTTCGATTTTTCCAAGAACTATTTTGAGCTGTTCGGCATGCCGGTGGGCTTCGTGCTCGATGCGGCCGAGTTGTCTGCGCGTTATCGCGAGTTGCAGAAAGTGGTGCATCCGGATCGTTATGCGGCGTCGGACGGGCACAGCCAACGACTTTCGCTGCAGGGGGCGACCCTGGTGAACGAGGCCTACCGGACCCTGAAAGATCCGCTGACCCGGGCTCAGTATCTGTTGACGCTCAAAGGGGCCGGGTTCGGTGACCGCAAGCGCACGCTCGATGACCCGGCCTTTCTGATGCAGCAGATGGAATTGCGCGAGGCGCTGGCTGATGTGCGTGGATCCGGCGATCCACAGTCGGAACTCGATGCACTGATGCAGCAGATCAGCGGGATGATCAAGAGCCAGATAGCACAGCTTGCGGTCCAGTTCGAAGACTCCAGCCCCGAGCAACTCGACGCCGCGGCGCAGACGGTGCAGAAGATGCAGTTTCTGAACAAACTGCATGCCGAGGCCGAGGCGGTCGAGGCCGACCTCGCGGAGGCCTACTGATGGCGCTGCTGCAAATCGCCGAACCGGGCCAGACTGATGCCCCCCACCAGCATCGCCTGGCGGCGGGTATCGATCTCGGCACCACCAACTCATTGGTTGCCACGGTGCGCAGCGGCAAGGCCGGGACATTGCCAGACGAACAGGGGCGACACATATTGCCGTCGGTCGTGCGTTATTCCTCTGCAGGTGTGGAGGTTGGCGAAGCCGCTCGCCTGGCCGCGGCGGATGATCCGCTGAATACCATTTCCTCCGCCAAGCGCATGATTGGTCGCGGCCTGGACGAGCTGGCCTCACTCGGTGGCCGCTTGCCCTATGAGTTCAGCAGCGCACAGGGTGCGGTGCCGCGGATCCGCACGGCGGGCGGCGACGTTACGCCGATCGAGGTGTCGGCCGAGATCCTGAAAGTCCTGGCCCGAAGGGCCACAGCCACGCTCGGCGGCGAGCTTGCCGGGGTGGTGATCACCGTGCCGGCCTATTTCGACGATGCGCAGCGCCAGGCGACCAAGGATGCGGCACGGCTGGCCGGACTGCATGTGTACCGGCTGCTGAACGAACCGACTGCAGCTGCGGTTGCATACGGCCTGGATCGGGGTGCCGACGGGGTGCACGCGATCTACGACCTCGGTGGCGGCACCTTCGACGTCTCGATCCTGCGCCTCAACAAAGGCGTGTTCGAGGTCATGGCGACCGGTGGAGATTCCGCCCTCGGTGGAGATGATTTCGACGCCGCCATCGCCGCTTGGCTGCTGGACCAGGCGGGTGTCGCGGAGGAAACCGATCGCGGGGTTCTGCGGCACGCGCTCGATCAGGCGCGCGCGGCCAAGGAGGTCCTGTCCGAGCAGGCCGAGGCCGATGTCGAACTGCGGCTGTCGGCCGGCGAGAGCTGGTGCGGCACTCTTTCGCGCGCACAGTTCGCGCAGCTGGTCGACCCGCTGATTCGCAGGACCATCAACACCTGTCGTCGGGTGGTGCGCGACGCGGGAGTGGACCTGGACGAGATCGAGGATGTGGTCATGGTCGGCGGTTCCACGCGTACCCTGCGGGTGCGCGAGAAGGTCGGCGAATTCTTCGCACGCGAGCCCCTGGTGGATATCGACCCGGATCGTGTCGTCGCGATCGGTGCGGCGATTCAGGCGGATGTCCTGGCCGGAAACAAGCCGGACGAGGAGATGCTGCTGCTCGACGTCAACCCGCTGTCGCTGGGTGTCGAGACCATGGGCGGATTGACGGAAAAGATTATCCCGCGCAACACCACACTCCCGGTCGCGCGGGCGCAGGAGTTCACCACCTTCAGGGATGGCCAGTCCGCCATGGCCATCCACGTGGTCCAGGGCGAGCGTGAACTGGTCGCGGACTGTCGTTCGCTGGCGCGTTTCGAGTTACGTGACATACCGCCCATGGTTGCCGGCGCGGCGCGCATCCGGGTGACCTTCTCGGTCGATGCCGATGGCCTGCTGCATGTCGAGGCCCGCGAGCAGACCTCGGGTGTGTCTGCGAGCGTGGAGGTAAAACCCTCCTATGGTCTCACCGATGATGAGGTGGCCGCGATGCTGCAGGCCTCGATCGACCATGCGCAGGAAGACATGGATCAGCGCCGCCTGGTCGAGGAACAGGTCGAGGCCAGGCGCGTGATCGAGGCCTTGCAAGCGGCACTGTCCAGTGACGCTGACGAGCTGCTGTCGGCACAAGAGCGTGAGACCGTGGAGCAGGGGCTCGGCGAACTCGCACGGCTGGCCGATGAATCGAAGGATGCGCGTCAGCTCGAGGCCGCGATCGTGAAGTTGGAGAAAGACTGCGAGTTTTATGTCGAGCGGCGTATGAACAGCGGTATCCGCAAGGCCATGGCCGGGCACCGGGTCGACGAGTTTTCGCAGGAGGACGGCCAAGAGGCCGATTGAAGCTTAACTATGCCACAGATCATTATTCTCCCGAACGAGGACGTCTGCCCGGAGGGCGCCGCGTTCGAGGCCGAACCAGGTCAGACGATCTGCGACGCAGCCCTGGCCAACGACATTGAGATCGAGCATGCGTGTGAAAAGTCCTGCGCCTGCACCACCTGTCACGTGATCGTGCGCGAGGGTTTCGACTCGCTCAACGAGTCGAGCGAGGAGGAAGACGACCTGCTGGACAAGGCCTGGGGCCTGGAGCCGGAGTCGCGCCTCAGCTGCCAGGCGTGCGTCGGCACTCAAGACCTGGTTGTGGAAATTCCCAAATATACGATCAACCATGCCAAGGAGAATCACTGAATGGCCGCAAGCGGCCCGTGGAGAGACCTGCAATGAGCCTGATGTGGACCGATATCACGGATATCGCTATCGAGTTGGACGAGGCGCACCCGGACGTGGATCCGACCGGCGTCAACTTCGTGGATCTGATGAACTGGGTCCTGGCCCTGCCTGATTTCGATGATGCCAAAGAGCATTGCGGAGAAAAGATCCTCGAGGCCATTCAGGCCGCCTGGATCGAAGAGAGGGACTGAGCGCCGGCCGCGTCGGTGGTGCCGGGGTCTGCAACCGTTTGCCGCTGCGGCCAGGGCGGAGCCCCTTGCCTGTTGTTTTCGATACGGCCCGCAGGGCCTGCCATCTTCCGCGCCCCTTTACGAACTCCGCGTCTGCGCGTGTTGTTGTTAGAATAACCGGCTAACGTGCCGATCCGTTCCCGCAAAACTCTGCGGCCGATTCCCAGGAGGAAGTATGTCCCTGATCAAACCCTTTCGTGGTCTGTGTCCGGTCGCCGGGCGGTCGCAAGAAGTCGTGGCCCCTCCCTACGATGTGGTGGACCGTGCCGAGGCCAAGGCGCTGGTCGAGGGTCGCCCCTGGAGTTTTCTGCATATCTCGCGTCCGGAGATCGACCTGCCGGACGAGACCGACCCCTATGACCCTTCGGTGTATGCGCAAGGCAGGGAAAACCTCGACAGGATGATCGCGAATGGCCTGCTGGCGCGCGAGGATAAGCCCTGCTACTACGTTTACCGGCTGACCATGGGCGCGCACGTCCAGACCGGCATAGTCGCCACCGCCTCGGTCGCGGCCTACGATCAGGGCCGGATCAAGAAGCACGAATTCACGCGCCCGGTTAAGGAGGATGACCGGGTGCGCCAGATCGACGCCCTGAACGCCCAGACCGGCCCGGTATTCCTGGTCTACTCGGCCGACCCGGTGGTCGACCGGATTCTGATGGAGTCGTCCAGCGGGCCGGCAGATGTCGATGTGACCGCCGAGCGTGACGGTGTGCGTCACCAGATCTGGAAGATCGCGCAGGCGCATACGATCGAGGCGCTCACCGCAGCCTTCGATGCCATGCCGGCGATCTATGTGGCCGATGGCCACCACCGCTCCGCCGCCGGGTCTCGCGTCGGCAATGCGCGGCGTGAGGCCAACCCGGCGCACAACGGCGAGGAAAGCTACAACCATTTCCTCAGCGTGATCTTTCCGCACGACCAGATGCAGATTCTCGACTACAACCGGGTTGTGCGTGATCTGAACGGCCTGGACGCAGACGCGTTTCTGGCCGCTGTGGGTGCGGCCTTCGACCTGGAATTGCGCGCAAAGCCTTTCAAGCCTGCGCACAGTGGCGAGTTCGGTATGTACCTGGCGGGACAGTGGTACCGCCTGCGCATACACGAAGAGCGTATTCCGGCCGATGATCCGGTCGCCCGCCTCGATGTCAGTCTGCTGCAGAACAACCTGATCGAGCCGGTGCTCGGGATCAGCGATCCGCGGCGCGACGACAGGATCGATTTTGTTGGCGGCATCCGCGGGCTCGAGGCTCTCGAAAAGCGTGTCGATAGCGCTGACTGGGCGGTAGCCTTTGCCTTGTACCCGACCACCATGCAGGCCCTGATGGACGTGGCCGATGCCGGCGAGGTGATGCCGCCAAAGTCCACCTGGTTCGAGCCCAAGCTCGCGGACGGTCTGGTCAGCCACGTACTCGACTGAGTGCGTAGTTGATCGCCTCTTGGCTCATAAGCACTGAACTCGGAAGGCGCCCGGTTTCATGGTCTCGCTCGTAACCAATCTGCCGAAGGACGGCTCAGCCAGTCAGGAACAGCTTGACAGCTGGCTGGACGAACTGCTGGAACGGCGTTCGGCCAGGGATGTCGCGCTGTTGCGCGAGGCCGCACAGATTGCGCGCGGGGTGAACCAGGGCGAGCAGGCCGCGGACGGCAGCAATATGTTCCTGTCTCTGCTGCATACGGTAGACACCCTGGATGGACTGAAACTCGACATCGAGCCATTGCTGGCGGCGATGCTGTCCGAGCTGCCGGGCCGCGAGGGCTACGAACCGCAAGAGATCGAGCAACGCTTCGGTGCGGCGGTCGTGGCCATGGTCGAGCAGGTGTCGCACATCCGCGAATTGTCGGCGACCGGTTCTGAAAACGTCGACGAGAGCGGCGTGGAGAATCTGCGCCGGATGCTCCTGGGGATCGCCAACGATGTCCGTGCCATCCTGGTTGTCCTGGCCAAGCGTCTGCAGCTGATGCGTCGCCTCAAGCGCCTGCCACCCGAGGTTCAGCGGCGCGTCGCGCGCGAAACCCAGTTGGTACATGCCCCGCTGGCAAACAGGCTGGGTGTCTGGCAGCTGAAATGGGAGCTCGAGGACCTTTGTCTGCGCCATCTCGAGCCCGAGCAGTACACCAGCCTGGCAGGTCAACTCGATGGCAAGCGGCGCGAACGCGAGGCCTTTGTCGCCGACGTCATCCGGCGATTGTCGGCCGAGTGTGCGGCTGCAGGTATCCGCGTGGATCTGTCCGGCAGACCCAAGCACATCTACAGCATCTGGAAGAAGATGAAGCGCAAACGCGTGGATTTCGAGCAGGTGTTCGACGTGCGTGCGGTCAGGGCGCTGGTCGACACGGTGCCGCAGTGTTACGAGGTGCTCGGAATCGCACACAGTCTGTGGCGCCCGATCCCTGGAGAGTTCGACGACTACATCGCGCACCCCAAGCCGAATGGTTACCGCTCGCTGCATACCGCGGTGGTCGGCGATGACGACAAGCCACTCGAGATCCAGGTGCGCACACGCGAGATGCATGAGCATGCCGAGCGCGGGGTGGCGGCGCACTGGCGCTACAAGGAGAGTTCGCAGGAAGACCGCGAACTCGAACGTCGCATCGAATGGATGCGACGCTGGCTCGAGCAACAGGAAGAGGAAGCGCAGCCGCGTGACCCGGTCGAGGAAGATGCTGAGTTCGAGGCCCGGCGGATATACGTCTTGTCGCCGCATGGCAAGGTGGTCGAGCTGCCGACGGGAGCGACAGCGCTCGACTTCGCCTATGCGATCCATACCTCGGTCGGACATCGCTGCCGCGGCGCGAAGGTCGACGGGCATATCGCACCGTTGGCCCAGCCTCTCAAGAGTGGACAGACGGTCGAGATCCTCACGGCCAAAGAGGGCGGGCCCAGCCGCGACTGGCTCAGTCTGCATTCCGGCTACCTGATCACCAACCGCGCGCGCAACCGGGTACGACAATGGTTCAAGCAGCAGGACTACGACCAACACCTGGCGATCGGCCGGGCCAGCCTGGAGCGCGAGGTGACGCGCCTGAGCGTGCCCAGGCCGGATCTGGACAAACTGGCCGAACGTTTCAACCTTAAGACCGCAGACGATCTGCTGGCCGCGATCGGCCGCGGCGAGATGTCGGCGATCCAGATCGCCAACACCCAACTGGGCAGGGCGCAGCGGGATCCTGCGCTACGCGCCGAATCTGAGATCCCCGAGAAGATCAGCCGGCGGCTTCCCAGCCGCGCCGAGGGGGGGGCGGGCCAGGTCGTGGTCGATGGGGTAGGCGACCTGATGACGCAAATGGCGAAATGCTGCAAGCCGGTGCCGTTCGACGCAATCGTCGGCTATATCACCCGTGGCCGCGGGGTCACAGTGCACCGTATTGACTGTTCCGTGGTCCGCCACATGAAGGCGGGCGATCGCGCACGTCTGGTCGATGTCGCGTGGGCCGATTCGCAGTTGGAGTCACGCTTTACGGTCGACATCCATGTGCTGGCGGGGGACCGCAAGGGACTGCTCAGGGACATCTCCTCGGTGTTTGCCAATGCCGAGATCGACGTGATCGGGGTGAATACCCAATCGGATCTAAAGAACGATCGCGCGAGCATGCGTTTTACCGCAGAGGTCACCGACATGAACCAGCTCAGCCGGGTGATCGATCGTTTGGCGCAGGTCCCGGACGTGATTGACGTGCGCCGCCGGTTGTCCTGATTACCGCGCTTGGCATTGTCGGCTTGGTAACGGTAAACTAAGCCTCGGTTTTAAAAGAGAAAATCTATTGCCCCTTGAACCTGTTTCTAGTCGTTGCGGCGGTACAACAGCAAGCGCACGGCGGGCACAGGTTTGATACACCCTGGTTTGGTGACGGAGCGGCGTCTGCAGGATGCCGGGTATTGTGTGTTTGTTGTTTGATCTTATTGGAGTTTTCCATGGCCGTAGAACGTACGATTTCGATTATCAAGCCCGATGCTGTGGCAAAAAATGTCATTGGCGACATCTATAACCGCTTTGAAAAGGCGGGTTTGCGTATCGTCGCTGCGCGCATGCTGCATCTTTCGCGCGAACAGGCGGGTGAGTTCTACGCGGTGCACAAAGAGCGTCCCTTTTACAAAGATCTGCTGGATTTCATGACGTCGGGGCCGGTCATGGTGCAGATCCTCGAGGGCGAAGACGCGATCGCCAAGAACCGCGAACTCATGGGGGCGACCAATCCGCAGGAGGCCGCTCCGGGGACCATCCGCGCAGACCACGCCAAGACCGTGGACGAGAACGCGGTGCATGGATCGGATGGTCCGGACACCGCCGCAGTCGAGATG
>Ga0316198_10002612_pt1 | contig 10864 bp, 10 predicted proteins | sample OudBieAanoxic_MG_FD_204935 | JGI IMG/M metagenome (GOLD analysis project Ga0316198, IMG submission 204935) | Coastal sediment microbial communities from Oude Bieten Haven, Netherlands - site A anoxic | ecosystem: Environmental > Aquatic > Marine > Coastal > Sediment | place: Netherlands... | reverse complement strand
AACATGGTTGATTAGGGTTGCGATCATTGAAAAACGCCCCGTTTTTCAATTACGATAGCGTGCTTACAATTTTATCTTTAACGACCGCTGACAAGGATAAAAATATGCACTTATGCACACCGGAAAGGATCGAGTTAGCCGTTTTCATATTTGGCCAGAATTTCCTTTTCTCCTTCCCGGCGAAGCCGGTCGAGTTCGGTGACGATACGATCATCCAGAGGTTTCGGTTGATGGGTATCGATAATTTCGCGCACTTTTTCTTGAACACGACCTTCCATGGTTGGTTCACCTGCGTCTTGCCATGATTGGATGGGCTGGCGGTCGAACATCTTGGTCATCCGGATTTCTTCACGAAAATGGTCAAAGGTATGCTGATGATCCATAAAATGTTTGCCTGGCCCGACGGCTGCAAACACTTCTCTGGCAATGGTTTCAGCGTTTACCGTAATTCCCTTGACAAAGCGTTTGGCCATGCCGACGATTTCATTGCCCATGACCAATTGTTCGCACGAACAAGCCATGCCGCTGGCCAGGTACCCCACATCGTGGATCAAATTCAATCCGGCCAATCCCTGACTTAAAACGGAAAAGGTACTTTCGATTCCGGCTTGAGCATCCAGCACTTTGGCGTCGGTGGACCCGGCCAGGCCCCAGGTAGGCAGGTTGAATGACTGGGCTACCTCGGCCTGGGCAGCCAGACCCAGGCTGTTTTCCGGAGCACCCAATGCGACCAGGGCCGTGGTCATATCGAGGATCCCCACATTACCGCTCATCCCCACCGGACAACCGGGTTGACGCAATTGCGCGAGCGTAATGTGAATCAATGACTCGGCGGTCATTTGGGCGACCATCCCCGCCAAGGTTACCGGGCCAGTGGCCCCGGCCTGAACCGTGGCTCCGGGTAATTGGGGCATGTGTCGATCTGCCGCGACGAAAATCCGGCCAACCACTTCCTGGGGAAATACCAAGGGCGCGATGGCTTCGGGATAGGCGATAATAAATGGGTGTTGTCGCAGTCGATCCATCCCGCCGGCTACCACGGCAGCCATTTCAAAGACATATTCGCAGCCCAAAGCCGTGTAACCGATAAAAACGATCGGCTTGGTCGTATTGGCCGCCACCGCCGGAAATTCATACACATCAGCCGTATTACCAGGCACATCGAGGGAAGATCCCATGGGCATGACAAAATCGATGTTCTCGAGAGCATCGGCCACCTTGGCACCAATGGCGATGTCTTCTAATCGGGTTTCATGGTATTCCCCGGTTAACGCATCTTTGGTATTGGGACTGGCCGTGGAGGTGCCATAGTGACTTTTACGACCCTCGACTTCCATGGCCCTCTGCCCCTCGCGATCATAAATCGTCCACCCCTGCGGGGTTGTCAATAAGCAGCCTTCGACAATATAGCGTGGAATTCTGACAATTTCATCTTTGACGATTGCCCCGGCGCCGGCCAGCATTTTACGGGCATCGGCGTGCAAACATTTAAAGCCCACCTTTTCAATGATTTCAAAGGCCGCTTGCCGAATTTCCCAGATTTGGTCGTCGCTTAAAATTCGCATGCTGACGGAACGTTTTTCGGTAGAAGCACTTTGAATCATTTTTGAACTCCGCGGTAATCAGATTTACAGAGTGATGCCCAACTCATTCAATTTGTCATCCGTAGGACGACCTGTTTCATCCCATTCCATCGCTTCGTAAAACTCGCCGATCATCCGTGATAAACTTTCCAGAGTCAACGGTTGATTCTCCTTTTTAAAAAACATCGATGGAAGCCCATCGACACTATTTGCCGGTGAATGACGCAGATTAAACAGGCGCTCAAGTGCTGCGATCCGATCGCCGGCTTTAAACAGATCTTTTGCGCTTATGCGACGTTGGGTCAGGGTGGTCGTGAGTTCAGCCTCATAATTCAGATCGAAGGCACCCAGCAGAGAAAGGGCCGGTACCTTACACAGACCGAGACAATCAAGGATGATGTTAACCAGTACCGATCGTCTTATCAGGCGCCCCTTTCCCCCTGCTTTGTGAATATCCACGGCTTCGGGCGTCCCAAATTCTTTGGTCGCCTTATCTTTAGACCATCCATATTCAATACAAGCATAGACATTATTGTAATCACCGCCCCGGCTCGATACGGCATATCCCAATGCCGTCCCCAGAATGGCGCCCGGATGATAGGCAGTCAGTTCCAACCCTTTGACATGTGCCGCATAGTTGTCGGCGCCGTTTCCAATAATTGCCGCCGCGCGTCTAACTCCTTGAGCAAGTATTTTACCGAATCCTTCACAAGCGGCTATTTGGTGAATCAGTACCTCCATGGCCTCGCCATTGCCCCAGGACAAGTCGAGTCCGCCCGTGTCCTGGCGGGTTAGGATCTCACGTTCATACAGATCCATTACAAAGGCAATGGCTGATGCCGTCGAAGTCGAGTCAATACCCAACCGGGAACACAGATTATCCAAACGGACAATCGTTTCCAAATCGCTTACCCCACACTTGGCACCCAGATTGATCATCGGTTCAAATTCGGGGCGAGTCGCCGTCCATTCCCCGGATTCACCCTTTCTAAACCATAGATCGGCTTTGCATTGTACCGGACAGCGAAAACATCCGCTGGATCGAATGACGTTCTTTTTTAATCGTTTGCCATCTACCTGGTCGATTGGAGTAAATTTGGTGTGTCGATAGTTTTTAGCGCCCATGATACCCATTTCATGGGCCCATTTGACATATCCGGCACTGCCGTACTCGGAAAACAGCTTATATTCTGCTGAATCTTTTATTTTAATTACATACCGCTTAACCGCATCCCTGGCAGCCTGAGAACCGACTTGAAAGGGTTTTTGACTCCCCCTGGCGATAACAATCGCCTTCAAATTTTTTGCGCCCATCACCGCACCCATGCCGGTCCGGCCCGCGGCGTGGTCTTTATCGGTCATTATGCAGGCAAACCGCGCACCGTTTTCACCTCCCGGACCGATAGCCAGGATTTTTACCTTGGCATTATTAAGATGCTTCTTGATAATTACTTGGGTAGCCAGGGTATCCAGGCCCCAGAGAGACCGCGCATCCATTATTTCAATATTGTTTTCGGAAATGTAAAGATATACCGGATGGGATGCCTTTGATTTAATTACGACACTATAAAGGCCGCATGAACGCAACCATGCCCCGGCATAACCACCCACATTGGAACTGCCCAAAATCCCGGTAAGGGGGGACAACGCGTTAAAATGCAATCTGGACGCCGTGGGGGCAGAAGAGCCGGTCAAGAAGCCACAAGATAGCATTAGAATGTTTTCAGGAGACAGAGGGTCGGTATTGACCGGCAGGTGGTTATATAGATACCACACATTAAAACCGCGGCCCCCAATAAAAGAGTCAACGACATCTGAGGTAAACGGTTCCTGAAAGACCTTTTCCTCCGTCAGGTCTACGTGAATTATCTGGCCTAAATCATTCAATTTAATATATTCCTTCGCGTCAAGCACGCGACATACGGTATTCGATCCGTATCAAATGGGTGTGTCATGGGCTCAATACAATAACTTTTGTTTCCTGTCATCTTGTCAAATAACATTTACGTATTATTCTATCATAATGATTTACTTCGTGAAATTAAATAATAAGATCGAACCAGAAATGACATAATGGCATTTTATTGAAACAAGAATACAAACAACAGCAAAATCCATTATCGGTTTACATGGAAAGACCGTCGATGGGAAGAACGCGCGTGCCGCCAGCGCGGTAAAAAATTATTCCCAAGGACACCTTCTACAAGATGTTTGCAGGAAAGGATATGATTTGTAATTTTTGATAGTCGACACCCTTCGGCTAAAGCCGAAGGCTTGGGGTCCAAGGATCCAAGGGTTCGAGGGAGCAAGTGAAAAGACCATCCAAGCCTTTGCTTGAATCCTTGAACCCTTGACTCCTTGAATCCTTGCGGCAGCTCAACAATTAAACTAAAGTCTTAGCCTAAAAGTTAGGGTTTTTCTCCCATTCCCCGGGTGGGACAATAAACCGTTGCTGGAACTCCTCAAAATTGAAAGGGGGAAAATGATGACTGCGAAATGTTGGAAAGAACGGAGCTTTTTTTTTCTGTTGGGAACTTCTTTCATCATTGCGGCACTGTTTCTAACGGGAGCAACCAATGGGCCCCAAATTGGCCGTTATCAGATTCACGCCATTACCAGAGGACATTTTGTGGAGACGATGATCGTTGATACGGCTACAGGCCGGGTAAAAAATGTTAATCAGAAAAATGAAAACAAACCTTTTGAAGAAATAAAATAGCCGGATTCGCACTACAATGGTTTTTGAGTTTTTCTGTTAAACAAGCTTAAGTCATGAATACAAGTTTAACCGTACCGTTTCCGGAAGGATTGGATAATAACTAAGATGATGCCGGAGTGCAAATGATAAACCAACGCCAATTGATTCTTCTATTCATACTCGCTTTGACCTTGATTGCCTGTGCCACCAGTCCGACCGGGCGTAGACAGTTAATGCTTGTTTCCGAGGAGCATGCGATAAATGCTTCAGCCCAAGCCTACGTACAAACCATAACGCCCCTCGAAAAGCAGGGAAAAATCGATAATGATCCGGTGCTGAAGGTGCGTGTAAAGCGGATCACCGCCCTGCTTGTCGCTCAGGCGGTCATCATGCGTCCGGACACCAAAGACTGGAAATGGTCCATGAAGATCATTGATGATCCCAAGACGGTCAATGCCTGGTGCATGGCCGGTGGCAAGATGGCCTTGTATACAGGGCTGGTGGAACAGATCAAGCCGACCGATGATGAGTTGGCACAGGTCATCGGACATGAAATTGCCCATGCTCTGGCCAATCATTCGGCCGAAAAGATGTCTGTCTCAATGGCGAGCTCACTCGGTATTCTGGCCATTGGCATTGCCACCGACAAGCCCGGCGTGACGGCCGGAGCGGCCGCGGCCGCATTGGTGGCTGTTACACTACCCAATAGCCGAACGGCCGAAACAGAAGCGGATCGTATTGGAATTGAGTTGGCTGCAAAGGCGGGATTTAATCCCAATGCGGCGGTAAGCCTGTGGGAGAAGATGGAGAAGGTGTCCGGGGGCTCGTCAGTGGACTTTCTGAGCACCCATCCGTCTTCAGGCAAACGCCAGCAGCGCTTGGGTAAACTGGTACCACAGATGATGCCCTACTACGAAGATCGTGGCAAGCGTCCCGTCTACCCCCTTTAGAGGCGATTTATATCCGCTTGAAACCTTATAGGGGCGCACACGGCGAAACTGGGGTCTTTAATCGCATTTATTTGATTTCCTCTACTCGTTTCAGGATTTTCTTGGCCTGCTCCATGTCTGACTTTGCCTTGGTATGATCCGGATTTAAGGCTACCGTAATGTCCCATTCATGAATAGCCTTCACGATCTCTTCTTTTAGAAAATATTTCACCCCTTGCAAATAATGGTTTTCGGCCAGCTTGACTTCGATACCTGTTTTCAGTCGCTTGACATCTTTATATTCCGGATCAACGAGACTATAATATTTAATGGCTTTTTCATAATTTTTCGTTTTACTCGAAGCTTTTCCCATCTGGTAGTATGAGGCGTTTACGATTTCCGTGGCATCTATATTTTCAGCATCCTGCTCGAGGATCGTTTCTGCCACCAAAACGGATTCGTTGTACTTTTTAGATTCAAATAATTTTATAGCCTCATCCAATCGATTTTTCTTTTGAGCCGTTTCTATGTCGTAATTAGAAGTAATGGCTGCCATTTGCTTTGAATCTTGCGGTATTTCCTCCAACGGCGTTTTTAAATCCGGCAGGGTTTTTTCAGAAGAGGTTTGTAATTCCTGCATGATTTCAGTCTGCGTAGTGGGTGGTTCTGTAAGGGTATTTTCCGAGACCGGCTGCGTGGGTCCTTCTTTTTTTTGCGGCATTTCTGCCGTCATTTTCACCTGCGACCGTGCCGGTTCTTCAGGCTCAGGGAAATCTAGGGTGGGCAATTTCAAGACAATCCCAGGATTTAGTTCTTCATCACTTTCAAGGTCATTATAGTAAGCAACCAAAAAGTCCTTCCCTGTGTCTTTGTAAAACTCCTCGGCAATACTGTCGAGGGTATCTCCCTGCCTGGTTTCATACAGGACATAGTCATCGCCCGGAAATTTGTTCTTCAGATAGTCAAGGGCCTCCTGGTGTTCGGGATTATAGTATATTGTAAGCAGAAACGCTTTCCTGGCGTCCCGATTTGATTTGTGCTGGTGATAGGCCAATCCCTTTTTAAAATGTTCGTCTGCTTTGGCATGAATTAGTGTGTTTAATTCGGTTATTTTTTGAATGGCTTCACTGTCTTCGGGGTTGAAATAGTATAAACTTTTCCATAGTTGCATGGCCGTATAAAACTTACCCATGTTTTCAGAGTCCAAGGCCTTTTCTCGTAGGATATATAAAGAGGCCCCTATCTCCAAAGCTTCTTCTGTAATGACCGGTTTTTCGATAGGGATGGCACAACTGAACGCCAAAAGAGTGAAGAGCAAACAACTGGTGGTTTTGTAGAAGGGTGTTTTTTTCATCTCAGTGCTTTCCCGTCGGAAATCGTCAGATTCTTTTCAAACTGCTCCAAGTTCATGTCTCCATAAATCATCGACCGGTGAATAGTGAAATTATTTATAAAAAACGGGTTTCCTCGGCGTTTGACGGAAAACCCTCCACGATAACCGTGTTTTTTTAACATCGCGGCCACTAGGCGATTCGTTTTACCATATGGGTAGGCGATAAATTTAGTATCGATGTTCAACTTTTCTTTGAGGACGCGGGTAGGTTCGGCGATCTCCATATCAATTGCTCCAATATAATCCTGGAAAGATTCGTTTTTTAGCAACTGAGTCAGATCCCGGTGCGTCTTGGTGTGGCACTGCATATCAATGCCGTAGTCCGCCAACTCTTTCACAAGGTCCCAGGTCAAGGTTTTTTTCGTGCGGCCGATTAAATCGGTGTATACAAAAAGGGTCACCGGGTATCCATATTTTTTAATGATGGGGTAGGCGATGTCATAGGCGGAAAGCCAGCCGTCATCAATGGTAATCACCACTGACTTTTCAGGGATCTGTGTCTTGAAATCTAGAAAATCAAAAAATTGTTGCATTGAGATGACATGGTAACCCTTGTCTTTTAACAGCTTCATTTGGGCTTCAAAGGCAGTCGTGGTGACGATCATTTTTGAAATTTTGTTTTCTGAAAAGTCGTGGTAGGAAAGGACCGGCACCGTCTGGTATCTGTCTGAGGTCAAGCCACCTAGCTGGTAGGGTTTCGTGGGAATGACCAGCTCTTGTCCAGCCTCAATGGTTTCGATCCGGTTAAAGCCGGCGATCATCCATCCCAGGGAAGGGTCTTTCAAATATTCAGCCGCCAGGGAATCAAAAGTGTCCCCGGGCTGAGCGGTAACGGGGATAAAGCCGGGAAAGGTTGGAGGGGTCTGAGTCTTGGTTTCAACCGATATCCGCGGTCCAGCGCAACCCCCAACGAATGCCACAACCAGAATGAAACCGATCAGCAGAGACAGCGTATGGTGAAAATCAGCGCTTCGCATTTTCATGATTTTTCTCCTCATTACCATCATCCGGCTTGTTAACCCTCAGCACCTGGTATACTTCGACCGGATCCGATATGCCTTTTACCTTTTGAGCCGGTATTGTTGTCGTAGTTACTAAATCTGCCACCAGATCAAGCGTATTTTTGCTGATTAAAACCTTTCCCGGTCCGGCAATATCGGTAATTCTGGAAGCGATGTTGACGGTGTCGCCGATGACCGTGTACTCAATCTTCGTATCGGAACCGAGGTTTCCCGCAACTATCCTTCCAGAATTGATCCCGATTCCGATCCTTGCGAGGAGCGGGTTTTGGCTGCGCCCATTGGACGTTAATTCCCATTGCATCCCCATGGCAGCATTGACCGCGCGCTCGGCGTGGTCTTCTTCAAAGATCGGGATGCAGAAAACCCCAAGGACCGCATCGCCGACAAATTTATCGATGTAGCCGCCGTGTTCCAATATATGCCGGGTGGCGATCCGGAAGTATTCATTGAGGGAATCGACCACTTCTTCCGGTTCTCTTTTCTCAGCAAATTGGGTAAAACCCCTCACATCGGCAAACAGGATGGTCGCCTCCGTATGGGCACCTTTCAACCAGGATTCTTCCGGATTCGCCAGGATGATGTCAAGGACTTCGGGGCTTACGTATCGCCCGAAGGACTTGGTGATCAGAAATTTCTTCCAGAGTTCATGGGACATGTAATTAAACGCGGAGGCTAGATCACCGAGTTCATCCCGACGAATCAGGTCAATCTTGAATTCATAGTTCCCCTTGGCGATCTCTTTAGCGGCCATGACGAGCTGATAAATCGGGCGCGAGAAACCGATACCGAAAAAAATGGCGGTGGAAATCCCCAATATAATGATTAAAAGACTGAGAATGATCAATGACTTGGTGGCCTTGCGGGTTTGTTCACGGATGAAATCGAGAGAAACCCCCACGTTGACCGCCCCCAGCACTTTATCTTTAAAAGTAACCGGCTGGGAAACATTTAGAATATTTTTACCGGAAGGCGAGTGATAATTATAATAGGTGATCGAATCTTCCGTCGTCTTTCCTTCCGCATTTTCCAGGGAGGGGAGCGTGCTCCCGATTTTATCGGGATCGGTATGGGCTTTTACGACTTGATCACGATCCACGATAATCGCGTAAAGGAGGCCCTCTACGGATGTCGCTTCTTTGATCAGGGTATTCAGTTTTAATGTATCGTCGCTTACGAGGGGAATGGTTGCGCTATTGGAAAAATAATTCAGGGATATTTTACCAACCTTCAATGTCTGTTGGTATAAAACCTCTTTTTGCCGCTGCAGAATGATAAAGCTCAAGATCAGGACGGTAAGCCAGATGGCGAAAGTGATGGAAATGGCAAACTTGACGCTGATCGGCATCCTGAGGTTTGAAAATTTATGTCGCCAGCTTAGCGGTTTGCGCTTGATACGATCTTCAATATCTTCCGAGAGGGATGAAACCTCGATACCATATTGCTTTTCAATGGTTTTGATAATATCCGTCTCTTTGGCGAAGGCTTGGTCAATGAGGATCTTACCGAGCTTCTCCTGATTCAGTCTCTGGATATCCAGGGCTTTCTGTAACTGGCTGACCGTGATAACCTTGTCCTTGAGTAGTGCCTCACCCAGGAGCAACTTGCTCTCGTAATCGGTTTTACGGAAAATATTTGTAAACGCGTCAATCGTTTTCATCCAGTATTCCTAACGGTTTAGACGATCAGTTAAATCACGCTTCGTTCACTTTCATTACAAACACCCGAAAGACCTTGAAAAAGGTTGGTTTTGGGAAAGCATCGGTTCTAGAGCGAATATCAGAATAATGTTCCGATTAGTCTATACTCTGTTATTCCATGGTTGGTATAAAAAAACACCACCGTCATTCCGGCGGACGCCGGAATCCAGAAGATCCGGCATGACGACAGATTGAGCAGAAGTCATTCGGAACATATTTATGACAACCACTATAACTGGACCAAGCAACGCCTTGATCATACACAGAATAGCTATAATTGTCTATTATTTAAGCGACTATAACCAATAAAAATTGGGTATTGTCCTGATCTGACAAATAAAACAACTCCCGGTGGGTGATGTCAGCGAGGAATTCGTCTAATCCATAGCAGTAAGGGATTTGATCGGTATTAGTTTACCATTGGCGCCTCCTTCCTACAAATAAATTTACGTTTGACGTACAGCATACGAATTAACGACCAATGGCGTATTTGTTTTGAATGGGGCGATGCTGGCCCCGAGGAAAATGTCGTGGGCACGCATGAATTTACCTTTACGGTTGAGTGAACCCTAAGTGTAAGGGACTCGGATCCATTGTCAGCGCCGATTTACTAAAGAGGATGCAATGAAACCGCGTGTCAGGGCAAAACTATTGACTGTTTTGATTTTTATTTTCATCGCCGGCAGCGTCATCGGCGAGCATGGATTTCACGTGACCTGGCCAGCCCAACCATGGATCAAACTGGCAGGTTGAAGTCCTCATCCAGTGCGATGATTATGTTGATGATCCTGATGAAGGTGGCTATTTCATCCCATTTTCCGTCGACTACATTTTTGAACCGATGTCCAGTGAGCCGATGGATGGAGCAACCCAACTCAATAATATTACGGTTAGTGAAGGACAAGCTGTGTCTCAGGGCAATGTGGTTGGAAACCTTTACGTCGCAGATGAAAGAGCCCACGTACAATTTGGTGTAGTACAGTTTGCTAGTTCTTTATTTTCAGTATTGGGGGTGCCAAGTATCCCACTTTGTCCTGAACCTCATTATTATGAAGGAGACAGGGGTTCGATCTTGAATCTGCTTCATGTTGCTTGGCCCAATGCGGATATGTGTTATCAAAATTAATTGGTATGACAAAAGAAAAAGTGTTGCCTGCAAAATTGAGCGGGGTGGATACGATATAAATCTCTATTCGGACGAAATCCGTTTTGGCGCCCCGGATGGGAAGGAAACCCTCGAGATCCGTACAGACGGCCGAGTCTATACTCTTTTATCTGACTTAACCTATAAAAGTTTACATAACCTAACCTATCTTGTCGGTTAAAAATACTTCAAATAATAATACATAACAGCAAATCGGGTGTGTAGCGAACGCTTAGTGAATCATCGGGAGAGTGCCAATTTTATCGTGTATTGTTTGACCTTCTTTTATGCTAAAGCACGGACTTGCCGATTGATCTCATCGGCGTCCTGCATAGCCTGCCACAGATCATATTGTGCTTGCTGTGTAATCCAGCTTTCGGCGCTACCACCAAACGCCT